>Ga0182024_10011216_pt1 | contig 18054 bp, 13 predicted proteins | sample P32metaG_FD_120480 | JGI IMG/M metagenome (GOLD analysis project Ga0182024, IMG submission 120480) | Permafrost microbial communities from Stordalen Mire, Sweden - P3-2 metaG (Illumina Assembly) | ecosystem: Environmental > Terrestrial > Soil > Wetlands > Permafrost | place: Sweden: Stordalen... | reverse complement strand
TCTTCGATTCGAATGGTCCGGGCGCGATCGCGTTGACCGTGATGTGCTTGCGTCCCAGGTTGCGGGCGAGATGACGCGTCAGCTGGTGGATTGCCGCTTTGCTCGACGAGTACGAATAGGTTTCCAGCATCGGTACTTGGATCGCGTCGATCGACCCGATGTTGATGACCCGCGCCGGATCGTCGGCGGTGGCGGCCGCTTGCAGCAGCGGAAGCAGCGCGCGGGTCAGGAAGAACGGCGCTTTCACGTTCAGGTCGAGCACCTTGTCCCACGCGTCCGCCGGGAACTCGGCCATCGGTGCGCCCCAGGTGGCGCCCGCGTTGTTCACCAGGATGTGCAGCTCGGTCTCGCGGGCCGCGACTTGCGACGCGAGCGCGACGCAGGCGGCCTCGGTGGCGAGATCGGCGGGCAGGCTGATGCAGCTGCCCTGGTGGGAGAGCTCGGCGGCCATCTCGTCGCAGACGTCCCGCTTGCGGGACGAGATGTAGACCGTTGCTCCGGCTTGCACAAAACCTCGGGCGATCATCGCTCCGATCCCGCGGCTTCCGCCGGTCACGAGCGCGTTCTTTCCCTCGATGCTGAACAGATCCGACACGCGTTCCCCCTGATCATGGGCTGGTCTGGTCCGCAACCTATCCCGCGGTCAGACATGATCGGCCGGGGCGGCCGGCTCCGAACAAGGCGCTGCGGTGGACCGCCCGGTCGGGTTGAGCGGCGGCGGCGACTGCTCCATCGCCGGCACCGTCCCGGGAACTGTCGCCTCGGGAGCCGACGTCGTGTTCGGATTTCGGCGGCCGACGGTTCGCGTGTCGGCGGACGGGGCGTGCGCGTCCTCGCGACGACAGCGACTCGGGGTCAGCCGGCTGCGGCTTCGCCGCCGTCGGCGTTGTTGGCTTCTTGTTGCTTTTCGATCTCGGCGATCTCGGCGACCTTGGCGTCGATCTGCGCGGCGGCATCGTCGGGTGCCTCGTCGCGTCGTTGAGCGACGACAAGTGCGCCGATCTCCTGGCACAACTCGGAGATCTTCCTCTGGAGTCGGGTGTCTTCCAACTTTTCTTTGCCGACCGCGGTCGCGTGCTTCGCTTGATCGGCAGCCTTGCCGGCGGCGTCTTTGACTTTGTCCATGAATCCCACGTCAGACCTCCAGATGGTGGGGACAGGCATGCTACTTGTGGAGTGTGAGGCCTTTGTAGCCGTCGGCGAATCCGGCGGCGCGTAGCAGCGGTGCATACGGCGCCGTACGCGCCGGTTCGTCGTCGATGCGTTCGATTTGCAATCGGCCGAGTCGGCCCTCCTTGTGGGCCTCGACGACTGCGTCGATCCACACGTTCGGGTCTTCGATCGTGCAGACCGCACCGAAGGTCAGCAGGGTCCGCCCGCCGCGTTCCAGATACGCGACGCATGCGCCGTCGACGAGTACGACGTGCGCGCCGGCCGCGCGTGTGGGGCGGCTCGCACCGGAATGGTCCGGCCAGCCCAGTGCCGCTCCGTACGGCTGCGCGGGGTCCGTCGCCGCGAGCACGACCACGCGGGCGGGATCGTCGTTTGGCGGGTGCCGGTGGGCTCGCAGCCGATCGACTGCGCCCGGCAACGCGAACTGCGCGGCGCCGAGCCCGGCCACGAACCAACCACGTCGGACACGCCCGGCTTCTTCGAGCGCCCGCAACACCGGATACACACCCGCGAAGCCGCCCGGTGTGCCTTCGCCGCGCACGGCCTCCCGGGTGACGACGCCGTGACGTTCGAGGAGTTGGAGCGCGACCGCATGCGTCATCTCGGTGCGCGTCGGCGCCGGATCGAGGATGGTGGCGACGAGTGACCAACGTCCCGACCCGGCGGGAGGGCCGAGACGCGTCAGGCGGCCTGGATGCGGGCGGGCACGGCCCGTTCGCCTCGCCGCCACGTGTCGAGATGCGCGCAGCGGACCGAACGTGTCGTTCGTGATCTCGCCTGCCCAGACGAGGTCCCACAGTGCGTTCATGAGTGCCGCTTCTTCGGCGTCGCCGGCGGCGGCGAGGTCGGGCCAGAACGATGCGCCCGCCTGGGCGAGGTGGCCACGGATCGCGTCGTGCAGCGGGCCGGTCGGAGGTTCGGGAAGGATCATCGACGCGGCAAGCTGACGCGCACGGTCGCGGAAGAACAAGCGCACTTTGCCGTCTTCGACTCCGAGCGCGCCGGCGCCGGTCCACACGAGGTCGCCCGCCGCGCACAGTTCGTCGAGCATCGCGGCCCGGTAGCCCTCGACTCGCGCGGGGAGCACGTCGCGTTCCAGCACGGAGACCGGGATCGCGACGCCTTGCAGCTGTTCGATGGCGATGACCAGCGCGTCAGTACCTCGACGGCCGCGCCCGATGCCGTGCCACGCGCCGAGGAACCGCACGAAGGTGGACGCATCGACCGGCTCCACCTCGTGGCGCAGCGCGGCGAGCGAACGCCGACGCAGCGCGCGGAGCACGCCGGCGTCGCACCATTCGCGCTCGGCTCCGCCCGGGCGGAACTCGCCGCGCACGATCCGGCCGGCAGCTTCGAGTCGGGAGAGTGTCGCGACCGTTCGTTCGGCGCTGAGGCCGAGTCGCGCCGCGATCTCGTCGATCATGAACGGCACGTGGGTGCGGGCGTAGCGAGCAACGAGATCGTCGAGCGGATGCGAGACGGGATCGGTGAACGCGGTCGGCAATCCGGCCGGGATCGCGAAACCGAGTCCGTCGCGCAGCCGAGCCGCGTCTTCGACCGCGGCAAGTTGTGTCCCGACACGGATCGCACGTCGTTCGGCCAACAGCGTGTCGATCCAGGTGGCCGGATCGGCGGAGCAGCGTGCCCGGATCTCGTCGATGTCGAGGGGACCGAGGTCGGCGAGCAGATCGTGCAGGTCGTCGGCATGACGGGCGCGGCGCTCGGGAACGAGGCGTTGGAGTTCGAACTCCAACGCCTCGATCACCGCCGGGTCGAGCAGCTCGCGCAGCTCTTCGGCTCCGAGCAGGTCGCGCAGCAGGTCCCGGTCCAGGGCGAGCGCGGCAACTCGACGTTCCGCGAGCGGCGCGTCGCCCTCGTACATGTAGACGGCGATCCACCCGAACAGAAGGCTTTGCGCGAACGGTGACGCGTGGCGGGTTTCGACCGTTGCCACGTTCACGCGCCGCGAGCGGATGTCGCCGAGCACGTCGCGCAGCGCGGGAAGGTCGAACACGTCGCGCAGACATTCGCGTGTCGTCTCCAGCAGGATCGGGAAGCTCGGATAGCCCGACGCGACCTCCAACAGCCCGGCCGCCCGTTGGCGTTGCTGCCACAACGGCGTGCGTTCACCGGGACGCCGGCGGGGGAGCAGCAGCGCACGTGCCGCATTCTCCCGGAAACGCGACGCGAACAACGAGGTGCTCGGCACGCGCGCGACCACCAGTTCGTCGAGCTCTTCGGGGTCGACGAGCAACACGTCGAGGGGGATCTCGTCGAGCGACTCGGGGAGCCGGCAGATGATGCCGTCGTCGCTCCACAGCACCTGTACCGGCAGGTCGAGTCGGGCCAGTTTCTCCTCGATCGCCAGGGCCCAGGGTGCGTGCACGCGTGCACCGAACGGGGTGAGGACACAGACGCGCCAGTCGCCGATCTCGTCGGCGAAGCGTTCGATGACAACGGTGCGGTCGTCGGGTACCGTGCCGGTCACTTCGGCCTGTTCGTCGAGGTAGGCGCGCAGGTTCGACGCGGCGCGCTCGTCCAGTCCGGCGGCGCGCAGTTTCTCATCGGCCTGCTCGGGCCGGCCGCGCAGTTCACGTACGAGCGCACCCATCGCCCGGCCCAGCTCGACTGGCCGCCCCGGCTTGTCGCCACGCCAGAACGGCGTCTTGGCGGGTTCGCCGGGCGCGGGGACGACAATGACGCGGTCGAACGTGATCTCTTCGATCCGCCACGTGGATGCGCCGAGCACGAAACACTCGCCAACGCGACTTTCGTAGACCATCTCCTCGTCGAGTTCGCCGACGCGTGCGCCGTCGGGCAGGAACACGCCGAACAGGCCGCGGTCGGGGATCGTGCCGCCGCTGGCGACCGCGACGTGTTGCGCCCCCGCTCGTGCCCGAACCCGGTTCTGTGCGCGGTCCCACACGACGCGGGGACGCAACCCGGCGAACTGGTCGGACGGGTAGCGGCCGGCGAGCATGTCGAGGGTTTCGCGGAACACGTCGTCGGAGAGGTCGGCGAAGTTTGCCGCACCGCGCACGACGGCGAGCAGTTCGTCGACGTCCCACTCGTCGAGTGCGGCCGCCGCGACGATCTGCTGGGCGAGCACGTCGAGCGGATTGCGCGGGTAGCGCATCTCCTCGACGAGTCCGGCACGCATGCGCTCAACGACGATCGCGGTTTCGAGCAGGTCGCCCCGATATTTCGGGAAGATCTTGCCGGAGCTTGGTTCGCCCACGTGGTGGCCGGCCCGGCCGATGCGTTGCAGGCCGCGGGATACCGAACCGGGAGACTCGACCAGCACGACGAGGTCGACTGCCCCCATGTCGATGCCAAGCTCGAGACTGCTCGTCGCGACGATGGCGCGCAGGCGGCCGGCCTTGAGGTCGGATTCGACTTGGAGTCGCTGCTCGCGTGACAACGACCCATGGTGCGCGCGTACGAGATCTTCCTCCGCGAGGTCGTTGAGGTGCGCGGCGAGCCGTTCGGCAGTGCGGCGCGCGTTGCAGAAGACGATGGTCGTGCGGTGGGCGAGGATCAACTCCAGCACCCGTGGGTGCAGGTGCGGCCAGATGCTCCTGTCGGCTTCGGCGGTGTCGATGCCGAGACTGTTGGCGGTCGCTCCCGACGCCTGCGAATGCGCGCCCGGTTCGGTCATGTCGTCGACCGGGACAATCACCTCGATGTCGAGTTCCTTGGATGAGCCGGCATCGACGATCGTGACGGGGCGCACACCGGTGGCGGTCTGGCCGCCCAGGAAGCGGGCGATCTCGTCGAGGGGACGCTGCGTCGCCGACAGGCCGATGCGTTGCGGCGCGGTATCGGCGATGACGTCGAGCCGCTCGAGCGACAGCGCAAGGTGCGCTCCCCGTTTGGTTGGTGCGAGCGCGTGGATCTCGTCGACGATCACCGTGTCGACGCTGCGCAGGATCTCGCGCGCCTGCGACGTGAGCATGAGGTAGAGCGACTCGGGCGTCGTAATGAGAATGTCGGGAGGTGTGCGCGCGATGTGTTGGCGTTCCTTGGCCGGGGTGTCACCGGTGCGCAGGGCGACGGTCGGCGCAGTGAACGGCTCGCCGAGCCGCTCCGCCGCCAACGCGATGCCGGCGAGCGGCGCCCGCAGATTCTTTTCGATGTCGACGGCGAGCGCCCGCAACGGCGAGACGTACAGGACGCGGCAGCGTTTCCCCTTGGCTGGGACCGTCGTATTGCCGAGCCGGTCGATCGCCGAGAGGAACGCGGCGAGCGTCTTGCCCGAACCCGTCGGAGCCAGCACGAGGGTGTGCGCACCCGCTCCGATCGCCGGCCAGCCCTGAACCTGGGCCCGGGTTGGCGCGGCGAAGCTGGTCTCGAACCACGCCCGGGTGGGCGCGGAGAACCGATCGAGCGAGCCTTGGGCCACTGTCGGTCACGGTACCGGCAGGGTGCGACGGCCGACCCACCCGCCCCGGGTGCCGCTGCGCGGTCGTGCTAACGAGTCTGTTTCCAGCCGTTCCAGTAGGTGATCTCCTCGACCGGTCGGCGCTTGGCCGGTTGGAAGTCTTCGCCGACCGTGTAGGCGACCGGGACGAGCGCAGCCTGGGTGACCGTGTCGGGGATCCCGAGGATCTCGCCGGCCTCGCGTTCGTACGCGAGATGCAACGTGGTGAACACCGAGCCCAGCCCCCGGCTGCGCAACGCGAGTTGCAGACTCCACACCGCCGGAAGGATCGAGCCGTAGAACCCTGCCGCCTCCTCGTTCGACGGCCGGTCGGAGAGGCGGCCCAACAGGCATGGGATCACGAACACCGGAACCTCGTGCAGATGCTCGGCGAGATACTCCGACGAGTCGAGCACCGCGTTGTTCGCGTCGGGCGCGAGGTCGCGGTATCCGCCGAGGTAGGGCTGCGCACGTCTGCGGTACAGCGCGGCAAGGGCCGCCCGTTTCTCCTCGTCGTCGACGACGAGCCAGCGCCACCGTTGCGTGTTCCCACCCGTCGGCGCCTGGATCGCCAGCCGCAGACACTCGAGCACGACTTCGTGCGGGACCGGGCGCCTCAGGTCGAGACGTCGCCGCACCGCGCGGGTCGTCGTCAGGATCCGGTCGGTCGCGCCCTGATCGCCTTGTGTCACCACATCGGGCTCCCTCGGTTCGCGGTGAGGCTAACGACCGATCAGCGCGGCCGACAACCGATCTCGTTCGCGGTCCACGAGCGCGCGGTGCACACGCTGGCGCTCGAGATGCTGGGCGATCACGCGCGTGCCTTCGGGTACCGGGTGCTCGGCGAGGAACCGCGGCACGTCGACGAGTGACGCGTCGTCGACCAGCCAGCTGATGCCCTCGAGGAGTCTCGGCATCAGCGACGCCGAGAAGCGGCCGCGTATCTCGTCCCAGTGGTCGCGCACGAACGCCCAAACTGCCGGACCGTGCTCGCGGCTGCGCAACGCGCGCTGGATGAGAAACGGACCGTTCTGCGGCCGTACCGCCTTCGACATCGCGTGCCGCGCCGCACGCAGGACGAGCTCCTCGGTGGGGAGCGTTCCCAGCGCGTAGAGGTAACGAAGCTGAGCCTGCGGCGTTGGCGCAGTGCGCGCACGGGCGACGAACTCGTCGAAGGTGTCGGCGTTCCCGGCGCTCGCGACGATCGCGACACATGCGGCCGCCACATCAGGATCGGTTCCCGATTCGGTGTTGGTTTCGCGGGCCCGACCGATCACGACCGGATCCTCGGCGAGGGTTCCGAGCGCGTCGAGCATGACGCCGCGCAACTGCCGGGTGCGGGCGTCCTCCTCGGCGGCTGGTTCCCAGCCCAGGCGCGCGAAGGTCGGCGCGACCACGTCGGAGACCTCGGCTCGGAGCCGAGCGAGCGCGTCGCCGTCAACGATGCGCGCAGTTCCACGAAGCACGCTCACGAGCACCCGCCATACGACGAGGTCGTGCTCGTCGCGGAGCCTTCGTGCGAGCGCCAGCAACTGCTCGGCCGGCGCGCGGTCGGCGAGCACGGCAGCCCAGCAGTCATCGACCAGCGCGAACCGTTCGAGCGGTTCGAGCACGCCGGCGTCGAGGAGACGGTCGTGCCACTCGGGGGGATACGAGACGCGGTAGAAGCCTTCGCCGCCTGCGTCGAGGACCACGAGGGCATCGGCGGGGACGTCGAACCGAATGGAACCGGTGTCGAGGAGCAGCGAGTGGGTCTGCGGCGGACCGTCGGCGTGCACGCGCGCCCGGACCGGGATTGCCCACTGGGCCACGCCCGGAGATGAGTGTTCGTAGCCGAATCGTTCCTGAGTGATCGTGACCGAATTGCCTGCCGCGTGAGCCGAGACGAGCGGGAACCCAGGCTGGAAGATCCACGAGTCCATGATCCGGCGCACCGGCTCTTTGGTCGCTGACTCCAACGAGTCCCAAAGGTCGGTCGTTTCGGTGTTGCCAAGCTGGTAGCGGTCAAGATAGTGGCGGACACCGGCTCGGAACGCGTCGGCGCCGAGCCACCGCTCCACCATACGCAGGATCGAGCCGCCCTTTTGGTAGGTGAGCAGATCGAACATGCCGTCGGCATCTTCGGGTGTGATCACTTCGTATTCGACGGTGCGTGTGTTCGAGAGCGCGTCGACGTCGAGCGCGGCCGCGCGACCGAGCGCGAAGTCGTCCCAGGTCTTCCAGACGTCGCGGTACGCATCGACGCCGAGATGCTCCATGAACGTGGCGAAGGCCTCGTTGAGCCAGATGCCGTTCCACCACTTCATCGTCACGAGATCGCCGAACCACATGTGCGCGATCTCGTGCACGATCGTGAGCGCGGCGTCGGACATCTCGGTGAGCGTCGCCTGATCCGGATCGACAAGGAGACGAGCTTCGCGGAACGTGACGCAGCCGAGGTTCTCCATCGCGCCGAAGGAGAAATCGGGGAGAGCGACCAGATCGCACTTTTCGCCTGGATACGGGATGCCGTAATAGTCGGCGAAGAAACGGATCGCGAACGATCCGACCTCGAGCGCGAAGCGCGTCAGATGTTCCTTCCCGGGAACGTGCGCGATCCGTACCGCGACGCCACCGGCGTCGACCGGTTCGGTGAGAACGAGGGGGCCGACCACCCACGCGACCAGGTACGTCGACATCGGGATCGTCGGTGCGAACGTCACGCGCACACGGCCGTCGCCGAGCGACTCCCGCGCGACTTCAGGACCGTTGGAGATCGCGAGCAGACCGTCGGCCAACACGAGCGTGATCGCGAAGACGGCCTTGAATTCCGGCTCGTCGAAGCACGGGAACGCTCGGCGGGCGTGCGGCGCCTCGAACTGCGTCGCCGCGAGCACTCGCTCCGTGCCGGACTCGTCGACGAAGGTGCTGCGGTAGTAGCCGAGCAGGCCGCCGCTCACGGCGCCGCCGAACCGGAGCACGAGGGTCGCGGGCGCGGCGTCGAGCGGACGCTCGGTCCGAACTGTGAGGTGTTCGGAAGCGGCCTCGACGGACAGTTCGGCATTCACGACCTCGTCGTGCTGTCGGAGCCCGACGAGATTGACGGCGAGGTCCCGGACGTGGAGCACGACGGCCGATGTCGGCTCCGTGATCGCAAGCGCGATCGTGACCTGCCCCGAAAACGCTGACGCGTCGGCATCGGTCTCGATCTCGAGGTCGTACGACACCGGCATGACGGTGCGGGTGAGTCGAGCGCTATCGGTCATGTTGGTCCTCCGGGTCGGCGAGCGTACGCGCCGGCGGGTGGTTCCGGGGCAGATCCTCCTCAGGGCGAAGCCTTCACGACCGATATATGGGTGTCTGGCGCACGGAGGCACCAAATTGGCGACTGCAGAAACCAACGATCTGATCACGGAAGTCACCCAGCTGCCGGTGCAGCCAGGTGCCGCGATGCGTCTGCTCTGGATGCTCGAGGACCCTCGCACGTCGGCCTCCGACCTCGGCCGTCTGATCGAGTCCGATCCGGCGTTGTCGACTCAGGTGATCCGGCTGTCGAACACGGCGTTCTACGGCCTGTCGGGCAAGGTTTCGAGCGCATGGCGCGCGGTGACCGTCCTCGGGCTCGCGACGGTGCGGGCCATCGCGACGACCGCCGCGTTCGACCTGTTCTCCGAGAAGGGCCGGTCCGTTCCCGACGAGTTCTGGGAGCACTCGGTCACCACCGCGGCAGCCGCGGCGGCGATCGCCCGGCGGGTGGGTGTCCAACCCAACGACGCGTTCAGCGCCGGCCTGTTGCACGACATCGGCACCGCGCTCGTGTTCCGCCGCGCGCCACGCCGTTACGACACGATGATCGAGCAACGGGTCGCCAATCCCGACACGCCGTGGGTTGAGATCGAACTCGAGGAGTTCGGAGCGACGCACGCGCAGGTCGGTGCTGCGGCACTCGGCGTGATGCGCTTCCCGGCCGAGATGGTCGAAGCGATCGCCGGGCATCACACTGCGCCGACGCTCGTCTCGCCGTTGCTCGGACGTTTGCTCATTGCCGCCGACGCGGTGGCTCTCGCGGTCGACGGTATCGACTCCGAGGAGAACGCACCGATCGCCGAGACCCTCGAGGCACTCGACCTCCCAGCCAGCGCGGCGGACAGCATGGTCGACGAGGTACGCGGCGACCAGGAGAACCTGTCCAGCTTTCTCACCGTGCGCTAACCAGACTGCAGAACACGGCTCAGTAACCTACGGCGGTGCCCGAACCCAAAATCGTGATCACGGGGACCGGGCGCGCCGGCACCACTCTCCTCGTGAATGTGCTGACCCGTCTGGGACTCGATACCGGCGAAGGCTCGCCCAACGTGTCGGGAGTCGACACACGCACCCACGGCGGGCTCGAGTCGCGGCTCGACGCGCCCGACGCACCGAACATCGTGAAGGACACCACACTCCCGTTCCGGCTCGGGAAGCTGCTCGAAGCCGGCACCGTTTCGGTCAGCCATGTCATCGTCCCGATCCGGAACCTCGATCTGGCCGCCGCCAGCCGCGTCCGGGCATCGAACTACGGCCGAAACATCTTCGCTCGAGGAGGCCTCTGGGGGACGGTAGACCCCGTCAAGCAGCGCGATGCGCTGGCCTCCATGCTGTACGAGCTCATGTACACGATCGCCAAGTTCGAGCTGCCGCACACGTTGCTCGAATTCCCTCGGTTCACGACAGACTGGCAATACACCTACCGTGCACTCTCGTTCCTGGCCCCCGAACAGACGCCAGAAGCCTTCCGCGACGCACTCGCGGCCGTCGTCCACACCGACCTCATCCACGAAGAGCCGTTGCGCACTCGGGAACGACTCCGCGCACGACGACGCGCAGTCCAGCTGAAGATGTCGGCCCACAAAGGCCAATCCGAGGTGTAGCTCAGGTTTGGGGAAGGCGGTCGAGAATCTCGTCGGCCCAGCCCAGTGCAGGGCGGGGCCGACGCCGATCAGCCATCGAGTCGGGCACCTCGATGTCCATTCGCACGAGCGCCCCGCCGAGTGTCTTACCGAGATTGTCGGCGCGCAATGTTCTCGGGCCCCCACCGCCGAGCGCACCCTGCATGACAAAGTTCAGGGCGCGGACATTCGCCGCTTCGTAACGATCGACGCGACCACGCACCATCGTGGCGAAATGTGCCTTGACCCGTTCGGCGGTGACCTCACGGGCGATCAGCGCATACGTGTCGTCGTCGTCAGCAAAAATCGCGACGTTCGCGACGTCGCCCTTGTCGCCGGCACGGTAGCCACAGAGCTCGCGGAGCTGAAGTCGCGCCATCAGCGGACCTCCTCGATCGTCACTCGCACCTGATCGTCGACGATGCGCTTGTCGATCAGCGTCGGCCAGATGCCGAGCAGCTCGGTCGCACCACCCCGACCTCCGCCCCCCGCTCCGGTCAGGCCGGCCGGTGGTGCCGAAAGCGTCAGCGGTACGAGCTCCCGGCCGACGAGCCCGGCCGTGCGCTGGTCATCGCATCGCCACGCGACCCGCAGTACGCACTCGGGCGGTTCGTGCCGCGGCATGCCATCCGCGGCGCGTGGCACGGTCGGTCCGCCGAGGGCGTCGACACCCCAGTACTCGATGTGCCATTCGGCGACGTCAAGGCCCGCCATCTCGACACGTTTGGCGAGAATTGCAGCTGTGGCTTTGGCCTTTTCGTAGGCGTCGGGCCACGAGAACGCGACGCGTACCTCGCCCGCCCAGCCCGCGTGGTACGCGAGCAGGAGCTTGTACGTATCGGTCGCCGGAGTTCCTCGGACCTCGCTGACACGCACCTGATCGCCGGGGAGATCGTCGAAGTGCGCCGACGCGAAGTCGGCGACGACGTCAGGCGAGATGTAGCGCGCAGGATCGTGCACTTCGTACAGCAGCTGATGGCGCAACGTGTCGGTGCTGACGCGGCCACCCGAGCTCGCAGGCTTGCAGATCACGGCAGTTCCGTCGGCTTCGACGCGTGCCATCGGATAGGGCAGGTCCCACGGATGTGGCAGCGCCCACCAGTCGCCCGAGTAGTTGCCGCCCAAGCTCTGGCCCGAGCACTCGAGGAGGTGGCCGACGAGGATGCCTGCAGCCAAACGGTCCCAATCGTCCCAAGCCCAGCCGTGCTCGTACGCGAGCGGCGCGAGGAACAGCGACGCGTCGGCGACGCGGCCGGTGATCACGATGTCGGCGCCTTGCGCGAGTGCGTCGACGATCGGTCGGGCACCGAGGTACGCGGCAGCGAACAGCGCAGGCGAAGGCAACGTCGAGAACGACTGTCCGGTGTCGAGATGCGCGAACGTTTGCGACTGTCCCGTGTGCAACGTGTCGAGCCGGGTGAGCACGTCGTCTCCGAGCACTGTCGCGATCTTGATGCCGACGATGCCCATCGCGCGTGCGGTTTCGGCCGCGGCCCGCGTCGCGGCCGCGGGATTGATGCCGCCAGCGTTCGTGATGATCTTCGTGCGACCGTCGGCGACGTACGGCAGCGCTCGAGAAAGATATGCCGGCAGGTCGCGCGCGTATCCGCGTGTCTCGTCGCGCTGACGGTCTTTCTGCAAGATCGCGAGCGTCAGCTCGGCCAGCGCTTCCAAGCACAGATAGTCGACGCCTTCGTCGAGCAGCGCGTCGACCGCGGTCGGCGTGTCGCCGTAGAACCCTTGTCCGCCGGCGATCGTGACCAACGTTAGAACCGAACCGGCGGTCGGCGGCCCGTCCACCGGCACGCGGGTTCGAGTTGCGACGCGACCCGCACCAGGAGATCTTCGTGTCGGTACGCGGCGCTGAGTTGCGCGCCGGGCGGTAGATCCTGGTCGTTCCATCCCGGCGGGGGCGTGATCGCGCCGAGCCCGGACATCTTGGCGAGTGGCGTACGGGCCGAGCCGGGCCCCGCGCGTCGGAAGCCGACCATGGGTCCATAGTGTGTATCGAACTTGCCGAGTCGAAGGTGACAACGTCCGCGCATCGCAGTCCCCGAGGTTACGCGTGGACGAGCGGGCGGCGTTCGGCCCACGGTCTTGCCTGTTCGAGCTGGGCGGCGACCCGGATCAGCAGGTCCTCGCGAAATGGTGCCGCGACCAACTGGACACCGATCGGCAGGCCCGACTCGCTCCAGTACAACGGCACCGACATTGCCGGTTGGCCGGTGACATTGAACGGCGCAGGGAACGCGGCGAACGGGATCGAGCGGGCCGACGAGTTGGCGCCGCCGTCGTCCTGGCGTCCGATGTCTCCGATCAGGGGCGGCGGTTCGGCCACCGTTGGAGTGAGCAGCAGGTCGAAACCGTCGTCGAGCCACCACGACACCATGCGCCTCGTCCAGCGCTGCAACTTGTTCAGCGAGGTCACGTACGCACCACCGTCGAATCCCGCGCTGACTTCGTAGAAGAGCCAGGTCATGGGTTCCACATCGTCGGCGACGATCGGCCGGCCCGCGATCTCGGCGATTTCGGCGAGCTCGGCCCGCACCCATGACATCATCACGGTGCTGAAGTTCGCCATCAGGTCGGTCTCGTCCAAGGCGGTCGGCGACGCGTTGACGACGGTGTGTCCGAGCGACGCGAGCAGCGCGCCGACATCTTCAGCTGCCGCGACGCAGATCGGATCTGTGATGGCGAGGTCGCCTGGCGTGTTGGTGCGCAGGCCGATCCGAAGCTTGCCGGGGTCGGTGCCGAGCTCCTGCGCGTACGGTCGCGTCGGCGTCGGCGCGGTGTAGGGATCGCCGGTCATGTAGCCCTGCAGCAGGTCGAGCACGGCTGCGCTGTCGCGTACGCTGCGAGCCACGACGTGACGCATCACCAAGCCGCCCCACGGGTCGGAATCGGCCGGGCCGTGTGAGACGCGGCCGCGAGACGGCTTCAATCCGAAGATCCCGCACATGCTCGACGGGATGCGGATCGACCCGCCGCCGTCGCCCGCGTGTGCGAGTGGCACCATCCCGCTCGCGACCGCGGCCGCGGAAGCTCCGCTCGAGCCGCCGGGCGTTCGCGTGGTGTCCCAGGGGTTGCGTGTCGGTCCGTACGCGAGCGGCTCGGTGGTCGTCATCAACCCAAGCTCGGGCGTGTTCGTCTTGCCGACGATGACGAAGCCTGCCGCCTCGAGCTTGGCGAACAGGTGGCTCGAGACGGTCGGCGTGTAGTTCAGCTGCTTCAGCAGACGGTTCCCACAGTGGTAGGGCGCGCCTGCGAGCTCTCCGTCGAGGTCCTTGACGACGATCGGCACCCCTCGAAAAGGGCCGTCGGGCAGTGTGCCCGACACGGCTGCTCGTGCACGATCGAACAGCGGATGAATCACCGCGTTCAGTTCGTCGTTGAGCAACTCGATGCGGGCGATCGCGGCGTCGACCAGCTCGCTCGGCTGGGCGTCGCCGTTGCGGACGAGGTCGGCTTGGGCGGTGGCGTCGAGGCTCGCGAGATCGGTCACGCTCGAACGCTATCCCGGCTCGTTCCAGCCGCGAAGGTCGACGGACCATCGATCGATCACCGTCGAGTCCAAGCTGGGACCGTCGGCCAGGTGAATCGTGTCGTGATACGCCACGGTCGGATCGACATGCGCTGGCCACACGAGCACCCGGTCGCCGACCCTGACCGGCGCACGCGGCGAGAACGTCACGTGTTCGTCCGAGCAGAACCTCACGTCGGCGTGCGCGATCATCGGATTGCCGTGGTCCATGCCGAGCGCCTTCAGTCCACAGTCGGCGACGGTCCACTTCGGGTTCGTGTGGATCACCGTCGCGACCACCGCCAGCGCAAGTTCGAACGGAATGTCGAGCTTGGCGTACGCGGTATCCATCAGCGCGTACGAACCGGCTTGGATCTCGGTCGCGACGGTGTTGACGGCGTAGGTGCCGGTCCCGCCGCCCGAGAGGATGGGTCCGCCCACCGATTCGTGGGCTCGCCGCAGGATCGCCATCGACTCGTCGGTGAGTCGTGCCCGCTCCGCGCCGTCGGGGACGAGCACGGCGTGGCCCTCGTAGCCCATCGCGCCGCGAACCTCGAGGCCGCGTGCGCGTGCCATGTCAGCGAGCGCGCCGGCGTCATCGGCTGAAACGCCACAGCGCGGGATACCGACGTTGACGTCGATCAATACCTCACGGATACCGTTGTGCGCCGCGGCATCGAGGGTCGCCTCAGAGTCGACCGCGACCGTGACCCGCGCGCCGCAGTCGGCGAGCGCGCGCAGGCGCTGATCGTCGACCGATTCGTTCGCGAGCAGGAGATCGTCGGTAAGACCGGCGCGAGCCAAGCCGAGCAGCTCGTGTGGTGTGGCGCCCGTGAAGCCCGTGTGGCCGCGGTTCGCCTGCTCCCGCGCGAGTGCTGTGCACTTGTGAGCCTTCACGTGGGGACGGAGTCGTGGGCCGGGCAGCGCAGCCGTCATCGTGTCGAGGTTGCGGTTGAACACGACCGTATCGACGACGAGGGCCGGAGTGGGGAGTTCGGTGACGCGCATGTGCGCGAGGATGGCATGTGCCGCCGATCCCTGCCGAGGAGCGCCCACCCACGGATCGTGACTGGTCGACAGCTGAGCTGCCGGCCACGCCACAGCGTTTCTTTCTGATCCCGGCCGAGCGTTGGATCGAAGCGCCAGGTGAGCTGCGCGGTCTCGGCGCCGACATCGGCGTCGAACTCGTCGCGTACAAGCGGCGCATCGGTCGATATCTGTTGTGGCGCGCGGGACCGGCAGCCGGTGCCAATGCCCGCTACATGGCCATCGCGGCCGACGATCCGAACGAGCGGTGGACGTTCCGGGTGTTTGCCGACGGATCGGGGGAGGGTGACGCGCCCGGGGGATCGCATACGCGTTTTCGGACTTGGAAGGAGGACTTGCGTGACGCCTCCGCAGTCTGAATCGATCACGAATCCGTTCGTGGCGCCGGGGGTCGGATCGATCTACGACCGCGGCCGGCCGTACCACCATCCCCGTTCGCTGGCGCGTCTGCATGCCCTGGTCGGCGACGCACCGCTGGGCCGAGCGTTGGACCTGGCCTGCGGGACCGGCATGTCGACGGTCGCGCTTAGCGATCTCGCAGCGTTTGTCGTCGGAGTGGATGCATCGCCGGAGATGTTGGGCGTCGCCCGCCGAGCGCCGAACTGTGGGTATCTCCTCGCGCACGCCGAACATCTCCCCTTCCCCGACGCGTTCTTCGACGCTGCAACCTGCTGCTCGGGCGTGCACTGGTTCGATCAGCTTTCCTTCTTCGACGAGCTGCGACGAGTGTTGCGACCCGGCGGATGGGTCGGCCTGTACGACCACTACTTCATGGGCGAGATGCTCGACGTTCCCGCATTCGCACAGTGGGTACGCGTCGCGCTCGAGCGGTACCCGTTGCCGCCGCGCAATCCCCAGGTGGGCGACCCCCACAGTCTCAGCCCGCTCGGGTTCGAGGCGGTCGACGACGAGTTCTTCGTCGACGACATCGCGCTCACCCACGAGCAGTTCTGCGACTACCAACTCACGATCAGCACGTTCGTCACCGCCGCCGAGCGCGGCACCCCCCGTTCGGAGCTGCGGGCCTGGCTGCTCGAGTCGACCGCGCCCCTCTTCGCCGACGCCCCGACACGGACCGTACGGTCCCTCGGCTCCATCACCTGCTCCCGGCGGCTTTGACCGGACGAAGCTCGATTCGTCGGGCGGGGCGACGGTCAATAGCCTGACCATGGGAGTGAATGCTCCCATGATCAGGAGGCGGTGTGACGCCCAGGACCGAGATCCGACCGGCAGCGCAATGGAAGCCGGAAACCCCTGACGGTTTCACCGACGTCACCTACGAGACCGCGGACGGGATCGCCAAGATCACGATCTGCCGCCCCGAGGTGCGCAATGCGTTCCGGCCCCGCACCCTGTTCGAGCTGCGCGACGCGTTCGAGCTGGCACGCGACGATCCGGTCGTCGGAGTGGTCGTCCTGACCGGCCAGGGCTCGGAGGCGTTCTGCTCAGGTGGCGACCAGCGGGTGCGGGGCGACGACGGGTACCGAGACGACGACGGGATCGGCCGGCTCAACGTCCTCGACCTGCAGATCCAGATTCGCCGACTTCCCAAGCCCGTGATCGCGATGGTCGCGGGCTACGCCATCGGTGGCGGCCATGTCTTACACATCGTGTGTGACCTCACCGTCGCGGCCGACAACGCGCGCTTCGGCCAGACCGGTCCGCGGGTCGGGAGCTTCGACGGTGGCTACGGCTCCGGGTTGCTGGCGCGAATGGTCGGACAGAAAAAGGCGCGCGAAATCTGGTATCTATGCGAGCAATACAGCGCGCAGGACGCAGCCGACATGGGGCTCGTCAACAAGGTCGTACCGCTCGCCGATCTGGAAATCGAAACGGTCGCGTGGGCGCGTCGCATGTTGGGACACTCGCCGCTCGCGTTGCGAATGCTGAAAGCGTCGATGAACGCAGCCGACGACGGTCTGGCCGGCATCCAGCAACTCGCCGGCGACGCCACGCTCTTGTACTACATGACTGAAGAAGCACAGGAAGGCAAGAACGCCTACCTCGACAAGCGTCGCCCAGACTTCGACCAGTTCCCCAGACGCCCGTGACGGCTCCGACGCCTGACCCGAACGAACCGGCGACGCGCGGACACGTCACGCGGCCCGCGACGCGCGGACACGTCACGCGGCCCGCGACGCCGGTTGGTCTGTGGTGGGCGGGCGCTCGGCCGAAAACGCTCGGCGTTGCCGTCGCTCCCGTGCTCGTGGGGACGGCGGCCGGCGCGCTGGGCGAGTCGATCCGTTGGCTGGCGGCGATCGCGGCGCTGGTCGTCGCGCTGGCCCTGCAAATCGGTGTCAACTACGCCAACGACTATTCCGACGGCGTGCGCGGCACCGACCGAGCTCGCCGTGGTCCGGTCCGACTGGTCGGCAACGGGCTGGCGTCGCCGGCGGCGGTCCGCAACGCCGCGGGGATCTCGTTCGCGGTCGCGGCCGTGGTGGGCGCCGCGCTCGCGACCGCGGTGAATCCGTGGCTGTTGCTGATCGGGCTCGCGGCGCTCGTCGCCGCCGTCACCTACACCGGAGGACCGAGGCCGTACGGGTACCTCGGGCTGGGCGAGGTGATGGTGCTCGTGTTCTTCGGCTTCGTCGCGACGCTCGGCAGCGCGTACGTGCAGTACCGCCACATTCCGGCCGAAGCGTGGTGGGGTGCGCTGGCGGTCGGGCTCCCCGCGTGCGCGATCCTGCTCGCCAACAACGTGCGCGATGTTGCATCAGATGCCGTGGCCGGGAAGCAAACATTGGCCGTACGAATCGGTGCGCCGCGCGCACGTCTGGCATTCGTGTTCTGTTTGACGGGCGCGCTGGCGGCAGTTGTCGTGTGTGGCGCGCAGCATCCGTGGGCACTGGTCGCGGCCGCGTCCGCTCCGTTCGCGATCGTTCCGGCCCGGCTCGTGCGTACCCGGCTCGACCCGGCTTCGCTCGTTCGAGCACTCGTCGGGACCGTCCGATTCCAGCTCGTGCTGGCCGCGCTGCTGGCGACCG
>Ga0182024_10011215_pt1 | contig 18054 bp, 13 predicted proteins | sample P32metaG_FD_120480 | JGI IMG/M metagenome (GOLD analysis project Ga0182024, IMG submission 120480) | Permafrost microbial communities from Stordalen Mire, Sweden - P3-2 metaG (Illumina Assembly) | ecosystem: Environmental > Terrestrial > Soil > Wetlands > Permafrost | place: Sweden: Stordalen... | reverse complement strand
TGCTCGAAGGCGCGCAGGCCGGGCTGAGCTGGGAAACGATTCTGCGCAAACGCGACCGCTATCGGCAGCTCTTCGGCGGCTTCGATCCGGCCTTCGTTGCGAACGTGACGCCGGCGCGCATCAAACGGATGATGCTCGACCCCGGGATCGTTCGCAACCGCGCGAAGATCGAATCCGCCGTTTCAAACGCGCGGGCTTTGCTCTTGGTGCGTCAGGAGTTCGACACGTTCGACGACTACGTCTGGCGGTTCGTCGGCGGTAAGCCGATCCGTAACCGTTGGCGCCGGCGCGAGGAAGTCCCGGCATCCACGCCGCAATCCGAAGCGATGAGCAGCGACCTCCGCAAGCGCGGGTTTCGCTTCGTCGGTCCGACGATCTGCTATGCGTTCATGCAGGCCGTTGGAATGGTCAACGATCATCTCTTGGATTGCGCGTGGCGATGATCGCGCCGCTGCTGATGGCGGTCGCGCTGCTTCCCAGCGGCACGTACCGTTACGAGACGAGCATCGGCGGACATAGCGTCGGGAACAGCACCATACGCATTGCCCGCAGCGGCGGCACGCTCGATGTCGGCGAGAGCGGGTCCCTTATCGGACGTACCCTGATCAGCGATCGCAAAATCCGCGAGGCGACCTTCGCCAACCTCTCCTACGTCGCCGATGCGAATGGCAAGCATTTCGTTTTAACGTTTGCCGGAAACGACGCGACGCTGACCGCCGGCGGGCAGCGCACGACGATCGCAGCGCCGGCCGGTGCCCCATTTCTTGTCAGCGACAACATGACCGCGGGCTTCGCGCTCATGCCGGCCACGCTCGCAGCGACGGGCGTGAAGCAGTTGACCTTGGCTTGCCTCTGCGGCTCGTTCGTCGCGGTACCGGTGACGGTTACCGCTCATCCGACGTCACCGCCGCAGGGCGTTGCGCCCGGCGACGCCGGGCTGTCGGTCGAGGTCGAGGGCCAGACGGCAACGTTTTGGTTTAATCCTCAAACCGAGGTGCTCGATCGCTTCGAGCTGCCCGCGCAAGACCTGACGATCGTGCTACGTTCTTACGATTCAGCGGTGACGCCGCTGTCAAAGCCGGCGGCGCCGACGCCGATGCCGTTGCCAGCGGCGCGCTATACCTCCCACGACGTTTCGATGAAAACCGACGACGGCGTAACGCTCGCCGGAACGTTGACGGTTCCGAACTCGGCAGCCACGCCGCTGCCGGGTTTCGTACTGGTTCACGGAAGTGGCTGCAACGATCGCGACGAAACGATCGGGCCGAACAAGATCTTCGCGCAACTGGCGAACCGGCTCTCGAACGACGGCTACGCGGTTCTGCGCTACGACAAGCGCTCGTGCGGAAAGAGCGGCGGTAAGTTTCCGGTGCGCGAGCGTCTGATCGCCGACGCGCGCGATGCGATCGCCTACCTGCGTTCGCAGCCCGGAGTCGATCCAAAACGGATCTACGTCCTCGGGCACAGTGAAGGCGGCGAGCTCGCGCCGAGCATCGCAATCGCAGACGGGCGTTTGCGCGGGATTGTCTTGCTCGCGCCGCCGGCGCTTCCACTCGAACAGATATTAAAGCAGCAACTGCTTCGCAACGTTTCGAGTGCAGATCGCGCGGCGATGGAGAAGCAGGTTCAGGCGGAGCTCGACGCGATCGCATCGGGCAAGAAACCGAGCACAACAAATCGATGGCTGCAAAGCTCGTTCGGAGTCGATCCCGCGGCGCTCATCGCGCGCGTTCCGTGTCCGATTTTGATCCTTCAAGGGACCAAAGACATCCAAGTTCTGCCGGCGGACACGCCGCGTCTGGTGCGGGCGGCGCAAAGCGCGCATCGCGACGTAACGGTCGTTATGCTGCAAGACGACGATCATCTCTTCATCAAGCTGCCGGCGGACGAGCCGTCAACAGGCGGCGAATATTTCACGCCCTCGTACCTCGATCCGGCGCTCTTTGGGGCAATCGAGACTTGGTTAGGAAGTCACTAGATATTTCTATGTTCCGCTAATCCAAGTTTGCACCGCCTCCCGAAGTCTCGCCGACGATCGCCTCATAGGCTCTCTACCCCTCGGGCCGGATTCAGTGCCTGATGGCTACGGTGGCGTTCGGAGCAGGATATTACATAAGGGCGATTCTAGTTCCGGTTCCGCCGATCTCTAAGGGCCTGGATCGAGGGGCGAAGCGCTAAGCAACACGGGCTCGCGGTTCGCGAAGCCGTGCCTTAGAGGCAGCGGGGACGAACGCTCACAGTTTTAGTGTGCAAGGCCAGGTGTCGGTCAAGCGAACGAATCCAAGCTTTTCAAGGATTGGCCGACTGGTAGGAAGAGCGTCAACGAGCAAGTAGCGAGCTCCCAGCTTTATTGCCTCCCGCGCACGGGCCGCGACAGTCGCCCGGTACATGCCACGGCCACGATATTTTATCAGCGTTCCTCCTCCGTACATTCCTCCGAAAGCGCTTTGCGGATGGGTATACAGGCGACCAATACTAACGGCCGTGTTCTCCTCGATCACCACATAACCGCGATGCTGTGTCGAGCGTCTCTTGATGCCAGAGAGCAGCTCCCTGGCCGTGAATTGATAGTCTTTTTCAAAAATCTCCTCGGCCGTCCGACGATACAGATCCACTTGGTATGCGTCTTCAATGCGAAGCACTTGGTAGGCGGATGGCGCCTCTATCCAACTCGCATGGTTTTTCAAATCCAGCACGAGTACAGTTTCGCGCAAGCCGGCTTCGAAACCATGTCGCTCAAGGCGTTGCAGCAGATCCGACGGGCTATCGTGCTGGTAAACCTTCCATTCGACTTCGGTCGTCAGGGCCCGATAATGGGCAGCTTGTTCAAATATAATCGCATCGACGTTGTCTTCTGTTAAGCAGGAAAATGAAATCATGTGCTGCGCACTGTCGGTGCATTCAAGTCGTGAAACATACGGGAGCGTTTCGAGGATGCATCCCTCGGGCGCCAGCGTGCGGCGCTCCAGATCCAGCTGACGCCGAATGGATTCGGGATCGATCGTCATGGCTTGCGCATACTCACTGCTTTGAAGCCTTCTTCGCCTGGGCCCTAGTCGCTTCTGCTGCCGAATGTAATTTCCAAAACGAATAAGGCAATCTGCGCCCCTGTGCTCCCGCGCTGGTGCCGCTGAATTTCCGGTCCGGCCGATCCTACGACGTGCCGGTCTAGGGCCGAGATCGCGTTCCCGCGCGGAGAACGGCTCACTGCGTCAGAACATCTCTCTTCGTGGCCCTATACTCAAGCGGTGATACGATCCGTCACGCGCGCGCACAAGAACTTGCGGCTTTACCGGCCGTTGAATATGCAGCAGACGAAATCTTTAGAGCTGCTGGCATCGGTCCGCTACCACCATCGGCCGATATCGATGCCCTGCGGAACTCGTTGTTCGTGCTAGTAGCTGGCGATCCGCCGTTCGCGTTCGCCCGCGTTATCGAAGTTGACGGGCAAGCCCATTTAGAACAGATGTCTGTTATTCCAGAGCGTATGAGATTGGGAATAGGTGCTCACCTGCTTGAGCAATGCATTCATACAGCGCGGGAATCGGGCTACGGGCGCTTAACTCTGATCACGTTTGCAAATTTGGCATGGAACGCACCATTTTATCTAAGGCATGGATTCAAGCCGCTGCTGCAACTCACGCCGGGGCTTCAAAGACTCCGAGAGCGCGAGAAGGCATTAAAGCTAGACGCTATAGGCGCGCGAATCGTCCTTGCGATTGATCTTACTAAAGCCGCGACTGATATTACATAAGGGCTCCCGTAGTTCCGGTTTCGATGCCAGCGCAGGGTTTTGGAGCGAGCGGCTATGCCCCGCGGCTACGACGCACAAATCAGCAAGCAACGGGCGACGTTATCACATCCAGATAATTCCCTGTGCGTGCCCATCAGACGTACAAATCGTAGTTGCTAATGTCGAGCCGGACCACGCTGTGACCTTTGTACAATATCTGCCCTCGTTTAGCTCCATGCGAACATGCGCAAGCGGAGCTCGCGGAGACGCTTCTTCAGCGTGCTCAGCGATTGCTTCATTCAACTCTGCGCGTTCATTTGCCGACATATGCTCCTCTACGACGGTATGCATGATGACCGTCACATACCCTCCGCCGCACCTCACTTCGCGTTGGAGCCACGTCGAAAAACGCTCAGCGTCAATGGTAACTGGTATATCTTCGGCGGCCCTAATTGCGGCCCGCAGACGATCGAGCCGATCCGTCTGGTCTGGCCAAACGAAAGACTGCAGGCTTAATCTCTCGCTGCTATTGCCCAGATCAATCGGCCGAAGATCACAGCCGCGCCGCTCGATCACCTTGAGGCTCGCGTGTACATCTTTCGGGCGTCCTTGTTTTGTACTATTGTGAAGAACCAACGCCGAATCGGCGTCGCCCCAGGACCAATCAGCCTCTTCGTATCTGTAGTGGTCAAATCGCAGGTTTAACCCAGCGCCGGCACCGACCTCAAAAAGCCGGATTGGGAGGTTAAACTGTGCGGCCACCCATAAGGAGGCGGCGAGGATCGGCATCGAGCGCGCTGGCTCATTTGTCTGTACGTTGCGGGTGAACAGGCGCTCAACCCGATCGCGATCTTGGGCCAAAATGCTCTGACCTGCGCTCCACGCCGCGAGCCCGTCACCGTCGCCTCCGACGGATGGGTAGTGTTTTGAAAGTGTCGACTCTCCCTCAAGGGCGAGATAGTGCAGAGCCGCGGCAAGATTGAGGCCAGGTCTTGGGTAGTGTGGATACGAGTCGAGCAAATCTCGGACTTTTCCGTCCTTGCGGTAGTCGGATAAAGCTGCCTGGATAAGCGCGGCTGTGAATGCTGAGCCCATGCTGCCACACGCTTGCGCTTGCAACTCCAGCCTGTCGGCGATATCCGCCATCCCCATACGGTTCTCCATTTTGGTCTTTTTCCGCTGCGGCGCCCAGCGACGGAGTTGCGGATATGACACAAGGGCGATTCTAGTTCCGGTTCCGCCGATCTCTAAGGGCGTGGATCGAGGGGCGGGACGCATAGCCTCGCGATCGCGAAGCCGCAGCCGGGGAGGCGGGAGCTACATGTCGTCGTCGATCGGTAGGAGCGACGGCTTGCGACGGATGAAGTACTCCTTGTCGAGGCTCGAAGCGATCGGCTTGAACGTGATCGGGTTCTGTAAATAATCGAAGCAGTCGATGATACTATGCTTCGAAGTTCTATCCGTCGTCCCGAGGGAGCCCAGGTCCCAATTCTCCTCAATATATTTAAGGACGCTGCCAAACTCGTAGGCGGTCTTCGAGATGTAGCCAGCCTTGGCGTAAGGCGAAACGATGATCGCCGGCACCCGCAGACCTAAGCTGCCGAATCCGTACTTTTGCGTCCCGACCATATTGTCGTAGAGGCCGCCCCAGTCGTCCCAGACGATGATGATGGCGGTCGAGTTCCAGTACGAGCTTTCACCGATCGCATTGACGACGCTGGCGACCCACTGCGGCCCGTCGTCGACGGATTCGCCCGGATGATCCGAATCGGGCTCGTCGGGGATCACCCACGACATGTTGGCCAGCGAGCCGTCGGAAATGTCCTTGAAGATCGCCGTTTGCGGCGTGATGACGTTCGTCTTCCATTCGGGTCCGTACCGCACCGGCGCGATGACGTCGAACGCGCTCATGAGCTTGCCGAAGATCTCGTTCATCGGCGGCACGTAGTACTTCCAGGTCACGTACTTTGCGTCGAGGAGGTCGCGCAGCGTCGCATACGAGCTGCCCGACGACGGGAAGTCCTTCGTGCACGGGAACGGCCCTTGCATCGGATAGAGTTTGTCGTTGACGTCGATCAGCGAGGTCTTCGTGTTCTTGGGCGCGTCGCAGCCCCACGGATAGTGCGTCGGGTCGTTGACGATGGCGTAGGTCGAATCGATATTGGTGCCGCCCCGGATCAGATCCTGATGGGCGACGAAGCTGCTGCTGCCCTGTGTCGCAAACATATGCTCGGCCAGCGCGTACTGTTCGGCCATATCCCAGTACGGCTGGATCTGTGCGGGGTTCGTGTACTGGTAGGGGAACTTGCACTCCGGCTTGTCGTTTTGAAAGTTGATCTTGTCGAAGCCATTCAGCTTTCCGCCATTGAGCGCGATGCTGAAGGCTTGATACTCGTGATTCAGGTCGGGCTCAACGACGAGATTCCTCTCCTTGAGCTTGATCGTCGTCTTTGAGACGCTACATCCCGTCTCGTGGACTTTCTCCGCTTTGCCGGTCGTCGTGCCGTCGCCGCCCGGGAAGGTTGCGAAGAAATCGTTGAACGTGCGGTTCTCCTGGATGATCAGCACGACGTGCTGAATTGGGCTCGGCGAACTGTCCGATCCCGAGTCGAGGCGCGGCACTTGCCCGGCTGTCCCGAGTGGAGAGGCGCCGCCGCAGCCTGCCAGCATCGCCACCGCCGCGACGAGCCCCAAGGTGTAACGGCCAAAACCCAAGTGTGTCATGTCAACGCCCTCTATCTGAGGATATATGATTCGACAGGGGCCACTCTTTCCCGGCCTTTGGCGACCGCAAGCCCCTTAAATGACGATGGGCACATCACCCGCGTGATCAGAATGCGATAACATGCCGGCCTTCATTGTAGGATCTTTATATGGATGGCGTTGGATTTATCGGCAGTAATAAACTCAGGGCCAGAAACGTCGGGGGAGCTTGGGTTTTATTTCCCAGGCTCCCATGTTAAGAAGCGCAGTAATTGTGTAATTTCCCGGCTCATTGAGGTCGTAGCCCCAGTATTTTATGTTGGCCCATTTAGAAAGGGTGTTTCCAGCTTCCGGATCGGTAGATCCCATAACCACTGCTTCCCGAGGGCTGAACTGCATGGCTAAGCTCGTCGAGGTGAAGCCTCCTCGGTTCCCTTTTGAAATTAGGGATCGTCCCTGGTCGGTACGAACGATGAGGCGGCAGAGTCCCCACACCGGCATCGCGAAAGCGTTGTAATACTGGGACGTATTATTAATTATCGTTACCAAATTTTTCAGTGACTCGCCGTTAAAAGCAATGCTTCCCTAAGAGCAATGTTTTGGAAGCGAACGTCTATACAAGCCGAGCTATGCCACATGGGGATGCCACTTCGCCCGTATCCTAGTCTCAGAAAAGATACTACATAAGGCCTTCCAAACGTCCGGTTTCGCCGGTCTTCAGGAGCGCGGAATCGAGGGGGGAGCGCAAAGCAACACGGCCTCGCATTCGCGAAGCCGCGTAGAGGGGCAGAGGCGCGGGGCTCATGACGATGGACCTTCACGAAACCGCGTAGCTCGTTATTAGAAGTAAAAGAATTACTGACCGATGCTGACGACCTGGGTATAGCCCGACCCGCTTTTGCCTATCTCCCGGAAGGGATCGTCGCTTTTCGGATAATGCCAAACACCAACGCTGCCGTTGCAAGCGAGGTTGGCGCCGATCACGGCGGTGCCTTGCTCGGTGTTGACCGGTGTGTTTTTCTTGCCGACGATGAATGGAGCCAAAATCTCGGCATAGGTATTGTTGCAGCTGTCCCCGAGTACCGTCTCACCAACCTTTGTTAGCGTCCTGCCAGAGAGGGTCGCCTGCTCGATACCCGTGTGGTGGCCAGGGCCGCTGTTGTTCGCGTTTTCGTCGGTCAGGGCGATGTACTTGCCGTCCCACATCACGCCACCGGGTTGGTGGATCGAGGTATCGTAGGAAAGCGTCACCATCCTCGACGCGCCGTGCAGCAGCGCGGCAATTGCGACCCCGTTTTTTGCGCATTCGACGATGAGGTCGCTGTTCTCGTCGTAGCCGGGCGGCCACATGTCGTAACACACCTTTGGATCGGCGTATGTCCTTCCCTTACTGCCGCCTTTGGGAAAGATCTCGATCTGTCCCGGCCCGGAGTTCGTATAGGAATCCGCCACCGCCAAGTCGTTTGTTTTGTCCACTGAACAGCCGAAAGCAGTGCCGCTCGTCGCCCATTTCTTTATCGCTGACGTGCCGCCGTGCGCGTACTCCGCGACCTCGCCGTTACCGTACTCGGTTACGTACACGTCGCCCTTCGCGTCGACGCACTCACCAGCCGGTCCGTGCAAGCCCGTCAACGTGCCGACGCGCTTGCCGCTTTTATAATCGTAGACAAATACCCCACCATGCATTTCAGCGACGTACAGCAAGACCGAATTCTTCGCAGTGGCTTCCGGCAGCATCCACGACCGGCCACGATCAGCGTGCGCTGCGAATGCGTTCCTTTGCGGCATCGCGCCGATCGTGCTAGTCGGTGGCTGCGATCCGCCGCAACCCGCAAGCATCGCAGCGGCAGCGTAAACGCTTAAAGCGTAAGGCGTGAGACTGTTTTTCACACGAATGCTCCTTTGCAAGCACGCAAGGGTCAATGCACAAAGAAAAATCCTAGATTACATTCCATCGAACGTCTCGCTGAAATCCCGTTTCTGAATGATATTAATCAACGCGTTCCCACTCAGACTTCCACTCGTGTAGGGCACCGTCAGGTTCTTGACCACCTTGCACGAGAAAGGTGGACCATACAAGCCGGGTGCTAAAACAGTTCCATTTATCTTTGACGACCCGGATGTTATGTAGAATGTCTCGCTGAGAATCCATTCGGCGTTGCCTGTGCGCCCATCATATGCAGCCCAGTACCCGATGGCGGTAAAGGTTCCGGGATATGGCCCTGTTGCGTTCCCGTGGGCGCTAAAACCAGTGCTCCACCCGCGCTTCGCGCGGTGGCACGGCTTGATAAGTTTAGCCTTCCCGGCAAGAACCTCAGCGCTGGAAGAGTCAGGGTTTACGCGTTGGGGCGTCGCGAAACTCGGCGACGTGTTCCGGAATCTGGTGCCAGCGCCGCCGAGTGATTTCTGCGCAACAGGATTTGGGAACTGTGTCGCTCCGCCACAGCCCGCAAACATAATAGCGGCGACGCTGACGCTAACAGCGTAGCGGTTGAAGCCTAGAGTTCCCATGCTGCGCCTCCCTAAAGCCCTGAACGGGTCGGGGTGGCCAAGGAGGTTCGGCGATGAGCCTTAATTCCATCGTGGCACTCAAGCCTCGATCTCGAAAGCCGCCTCAGTCCGCGGCTCCGTAGCCACGTCGCCGCCCGGTCCCTCATCGCTGCACAGATGGCTCCGGTCGCAGCCACAGGTATGAATCTCAGCGAAGGCCTGGGCTGTTGTTCGTCCTATGGCAAGGCCGCCCCAGTTCGAGCGCTCCGAAGACCTAACACGCGATGTGACTGCGGTGAAGGTTGCCATCAAGCACCTCAGTCCCAACGATCAGGCCCAACTCATAGCATGGATGTTGCTATACTATCAAGACGACGGGGTCATGTTCTCGCGTCAAATCGGCCGGCGTCGCGATCGCATTACGCTCAACGGTACGGAGTTTTGGCTCGCGCGTGTACCGAAGCGGCCCCGAAATACTTGACTCGAAATGCTTCGCTCAACGAAAGAGTTCCGTGGCTACCAAAGCGCAAATTGAAAAAGCGATCTTTGAACGTTTCGCTTGCAACGGACCTTAGTCTCCGAACCGTTTATCATTGGAGCAAAGAACACGCCGGCAAACACGCAGCTCGGCAACGCGGTCGTCGGGGCCGATGCGTCGTGCAGCCGATTCGACTTCTGGGCGTACCCAAAAGGCGGCGCGCCGTTTAAAGCCCTTGATAAGTCATTGGTTAAGGCGAAGACTGTTCCGTCTTCAAACTTGCGCGGGCCAACGGACGCCGTGCTTTCAAAAGGCGAGCCCGTTGCTTAGCGCAACGCCCTGAATCACAGTGTCGAGTTTTTCTTTGACGTACGTGCGTGGATGCTTGCGGAGGAAATAGTACCTAATTCCATAGACAGTGCCTCCTTCCGCCGCGATGAAGAGCCTGGGCTCAGTGCGCCGGATTGCGAGTTGGTTCGGGGTGTTGCGAATCGGCACCTCAACGGACGGCGTTTGTTGGCCGGGCGGAAAGACATCGATGCGATCGGTGTCGCCGGTCTCAACGACGACAATGTTGCCCGTATTGTCGACGAGGACACCCTGAGGCTGGTTCAGCGACATTCCGAGAATTTTGCCCTGTGTAGAACCTGGCGTGAATTCCTCGATGCTGCCCGTACCGTCGCTGGTGCGGTAGGCGACGTACAGATTGCCCTGCCGATCGAAATCCATGCCGTCGGCCTCGATCCCGGGGGTCTGAAGCACCTGATACGGGCTGGTGCTTCCCGAGTGATATTCGACCACCGTTCCGCCGTCCGTGTAACTTCCCCCGTACGTGGTGTAATATCCCCCGGCGTTACTCACGAAGACGTCGCCGCTGCTGTCGACGATTGGATAGAGCGGACGAGCAAGACCCTGCGAAAACGTGAGCGAGGGCGACGTGGAGCCCGACGGATAAGCGGTAACTGTGCTGGTGCTCGAGTAGTTGCCCTGGTTGGCCACGTAAAGCGTACCGTGCTGGTCAACGTACAAACCCCACGGGTCGTTGACGCCCGCAGTAATCATGCCAATGGGAGATTGGTGATTGCCTTTCTCCGGAAAGATAACCACGTTATCATCATATTCTTGTGACACGTAGATGAGCCGCTGGCCCGGAACTTTCGCTGCGGGCGAAAGCCAACCGGATCGCTTTGGCCCCCTGCGATGCACGGGAATCGACGTACCCCGTGGCATCGGGCGCACCGCGCCCGGCGGCACGGAGCCTTGCATTCCGTTCGGCCCCGTCTCATCCTGAGCTTGTTGAAGGACGCCGCAGCCTGAGAGCACTCCCACGGCGATCAATGCGCCGACGCCTAAGCATGAAGCCTTCATGGTCTTCCCCTCCAGGCTGGGGACGTTCGACGGGGCCTGACTGTTCCCGCCCAATGAACTCTAGAACGACCGAAGCGATATCTCTTCAACACTCGGCCGACGCGATCGACCTCACGCAGATCATCCTGGCGAGTTGGGATGGCGCGAAACGGCCGGCGAACGTCTCCGGTCGCCGATCCGTTCCAACCAGGATTTTCTAGTATACGACGTAATTGAAGATGGGGCGTTGTGGCGGAATACTAAGGTACAAGGTCTCATAACGCAGGGAACCTACAAGGTTGCCCTGCGACGCGGAAGCATAGTCATTCTGCGCCGCACGAAATCGCGCTGAACGCAACGGCGGTCGAGAAGTTAAGTCGGCCTGGAAGCACATTGAGCCGCTTAGCGCTGCTAAAATGCCGCAGTTTCGATATAGGTTTGCTTTAAAAGCGAATACGGTACTTCTCTGTCAAGGAAAGTACCGTGCCGGTGAACTCCGACTGGGTTATTTGCTTGGATAGCTAATCCTTGCCTATGCCGAGGGAGAGCGGCCCGCCCACCTGCTCGGGGATAGTTCGCACTAACTCGGATCCGTCCGGAGTGTAGACGGTAATGCTGTCGTGGCCTTTGGCGTACGCATAGTTGGCGACATATACATCGCCGCTCGGATCGACCGCCAGCGCATCAGGATTGCGGATTCCCGCCGTGATCGTGCGAACGGGCTTCGTGCCGGACGAGTAGACGGTGACGGAACCTTTCTTGAAGTACCCATAGTTCGCAACGAAGAGTAAACCGTTCTTTCCGAATGCCATCGCTTGCGGTGAGTCGATGCCATCGGTAAGCGTTCGCAGAGGCGTACCGCTTCCGTCTGCGTACTCTGTGATCGAGCCACGACGACCGCTGCTAAAGTAGCAAATAGAACCACAATTGGCAACGAAGAGATCATTTGATTTGTCGACGAGCAGGGCGCTCGGATATTCAATTCCCTTCGTGATCGTGCGCGCCGGCTTCTTTGCGCCTGGTGGAAAGACGGCAATCTGCGCCCGCGGGCCCGAACCTTCCAAGCCGGCGACGTATAGATTTCCCTTCGAGTCGAAAGCTAACGCCTCGTTGACCCCGCCTTGGCGTATGAAGCGGATGAGTTTCGTGCTGCGCGCTGCATACACGCGCACGGACGCGAAACAACCGGCGTAGAGATGACCCTCAGCGTCGAATGCAAGGCCGCGGCACCAATCATAGGGGCCGATTTCAAGCAGCTGCGAGCGCGCGCCCGGGGTATAGGCCGTGATCGGTCCACCGCTAGGATTGTTATCTGTGGTATAGACGTCGCTCCAAGGGTCAAGTGCAATCGTTACGGGCCCGAGCGTGCCGGAGAATTTGCGTATCGCCTTGTTGCCGTGAAGGCGATACACGTCGAGGGACCTCGCATTTTGCAAGCCAACGTAAAGAAACCACTTTGCCGCATTCAGGTGGACATTGTGATCACTCATCGTTTGCGGCGTCTGCCTTTGCGGCGTCGCACCGGGCGCGCCGATCGGCGGCTGCGATCCGCCACACCCTGCGAGCGTTGCTGCGGATACGCAAGCGTTTAACGCAAAGCGGCTGAAAACTGAAACTCGCATCTTACCTGCCTCCTGAAGCCGAAACGCTCCGACGGCTCAGGTGCGTTCGCTGCGTCGCGGCGCTTTCCCAGCACATTCATCAAGCTTACTACTACTCGCTCTGTAGCTCTGCTGCCGAGATCATCGCCCGTCGGGCCGCCGCGAGAAGGAGCAAAAAGTCACGTCGTTTGTCACAACGTCAGCGACGTAGGCGCTACCCTCGCACCAACGGCAACACGCCGTCACACCTTCTTGGTGAAGAGGAGCATCTGTCAATGAGAAGTTCCATCACGGCCGTTTATGCGGCAGCCGCATTAGCGGCCGCTGCTGTTCTGTCCGGCTGTGGCGGCGGCGCTTCGTCATCGAGCTTCGCCCCTTCAGCATCGACGCAGCAGAGCGTTCCACAATCCGGATCGAACGTACGATCAAAGCCAGAAGTCACGAATTACTATCTCCTCACGCTGGACTCGCTCGGTGGAAATGTCAGCTTCGCCATCAACATCAACGATAGCGGCCAAGCCAGCGGGACGTCCCTTCTAAGCAGCGGCGACGTCGAGCACGCCCAGATTTGGGAGAATCCCCCGCGCACGGTCGACCTCGGCACACTGGGCGGCCCAAACAGCGCGATTTTCCAGTATAACCACGGCGCCGCTGGTCAGTTCGTGGGGTGGTCCGAAACCTCCAACATCGACCCCTATGACGAAAACTTCTGCGGTTTCGGCACCTCACACATTTGCCTCGGGTTCAGCTGGCAGCACGGTAAGATGAGGTCGCTCCCGACGCTTGGCGGAAATAATGACAACGCGAACGACATAAACTGGCGCGGCCAGATCGTTGGTGCTGCAGAGACCAGCACCAAAGACTCAAGCTGCATCTCGCCGCGAGTCTTTGATTTCCTCGGCGTTATTTGGCAGCCGAACGGCAAGATGACAACCCTGCCGCCATACTCAGGCGATGCCGTCTCATATGCGTACACGATTACTCAGTCCGGGCAGACTGCCGTTGGAAACTCAGGCTCGTGCGCCGCTCCATCAGCTCACGCGCTGCTTTGGCAAAATGCCTCATCACCGATCAACCTCGGCAACCTCGGAGGCAGCGTCAACGTAGCACTGGACATCAATGACCGCGGTCAGGTCATCGGCAACTCGGACCTTTCCGGAAACACGGTGACTCATTCGTTTCTCTGGCAGAACGGCACGATGAAAGATCTTGGCACGTTGCCCGGCGACGTCGATAGCTTTGCCGGTGGGGTCAACGATGAAGGCCAGGTCGTCGGCGAATCGTGCGACGCGAGCGGAAATTGCCGGGGCTACCTCTGGCAGAACGGGTCAATGACCGACCTCAACACGCTGATTCCGCCGAACAAAAACCTAAACGTGCTGTTTGGCGGCAACATTAACGATTGGGGCGAGATCGTCGGAGCAACCGTTAACGAACAGGGCATAGAGAGCGCAATTCTATTACTTCCTCGCGGAGGAGCGCACGGTTTGTCTAGAGGTACATCGGCGGCTAAGAGTACGCTACCCGAGAGCTTGCGGATACGACTTCGAGACCCCCGTACTAGGCTCTGGGATCTTCGCAAATCCGCGATTCCGAGATAGGGCAGTGGCAATAAAAGAGATGAGCCCGCTTCGGCGGGCTCATCTCTTTTCTGCATTTCGCGTAAAGCCAGACTCCGATTCGCGTCGGCTACGAGCTTCAATCGCGGCGCCCAGCAAAGGGGGGCCTCGTTTTGAAAGCCTTTAGCTCGCTTAACCCACTGCGGTGACTAGATATAGTGCCGCAGTTTAGGCCAGAGAACGTTGAGCGGTTCCGTTATGCCGGTGCAGAGTGAAATCGGGATATCTTCTTCGTACGAGATCACCCAGGGCGGGTTGAAGCGCGTGACGAGCCGGGCGCTGCGAAAGAGCCTCGGAAAATCTGTCCGTCCGCAGTCGCCGTTGACGTCAATGACGACGTTTCCGCTGTAGCCGTGCGTCCCCCAGAGCCAGTAGTTGTTGTGGCCCGAGATCGCCGGCGGCAACCCGTACCGCCCGCCGAAGAAATCGATCGCGCCCGCCTCGCCATAGTTGCTCGTGACGATGGCCGCTTGCGCCCGTTGCGCCGGCGGCAGGCCGTCGTAAATCGTTGCAACCGTCGCGGCCAGCTCGGGCCAGCCGTGCATGTCCGCCCAGTCTTCGGGCAGAGCCGACCTCCGGAAACGTTCCGTCGCCATCGTCGACTGCCCAATGTGCAAGGCGCGCGAAACAAAGCCGGAATAATCGAGCATCGCGGGTTCGGAAAGCAGCGGCAGGGAGAAGGGCAAGAAGAAGAGTCCCGCGGCGACGGCCGCCGCGATCAAGAACGGCCGCACTACGATCGCGCGCCGCGTCGCGCGTTCGAATGCGACGCCGCCCGCCGCCATCAAAATCGGATAGACGTCGGCGGGGTAGTAGTGCTTGGCGTGCAGCGCGATCATTACGGCAATCAACAGCACGTAGGTGAAGCACAGAAATCGCGCGGTTTTATTGAAGAACAGCCGGAACAACCCGACGATCCAAATCGGCGCTGCAAAGAGATTGGTTAGAAGCAGCTGCTGAACGAGAAAGAGCAGCGGGCCGGCGACGACGTTCTTGCCGTTTTGACCGTTGCGCAGCAGCTCCCACATTGGAAAACCGTGGAGCGCTTGCCAGAGGAAGTTCGGCAACGCGATGGCGATTGCCACGATGGCGCCGCCGAAAAACCATCGCGAAAACAGAACGCGGCGCTGCGGCGTCAGCAACAAGCCCGCGACCAGTGCGAGCGCGAAGAAGATCACGCTGTACTTGCTCTCGAGCGAGACTCCGATGCACGCGCCGGCGCCCAGCCACCAACGCGGATCGGCGCCCTTGACGATTCGCAGCACGTAAAGCGCAGCGAGCGGCCACAGCCAGAGGCCCACCATATCGGGGCCCACCTTCATTCCGAAACTCTCTAAGACGCCCGCTGCGAGGAACGCGAGGGTGGCAAGCACGGCTGCGAACGTGCCGCCGCCAAGTGCGGTAACGAGCCGGCACGTCACGTAAACGCCGCCCGCAGCAAAGGCCGCCGGCAGCGCGCGCAACAGCACGAGCGAATGTCCGAAGAGTTGCGAACCCGCGGCTAGGAGCGGAACCAGCGGCGGCTGGTCGACGTAGCCCCACGCCGGATGAAATCCGCAGATTATAAAGTAAAGCTCGTCGCGGAAGAAACCGTAATGCGGATTGGCGGCGAGATGCAGCACGAACGTCGCGAATGCGGCGATCGTCGCCGTTCGATCGAGCCGTACGACGTTCATTTACGGCATCACTCGGTAGAGCTCGTGATAGTCATCGAGCGTTGCGTAGTCTCGCGCACCGGCTAGGCCGCTCACGTCGTGCGGATTGACGAGCACGAAGACGCGGTGATGCACCGCCCAGCGCCGGTAGAGCGCGAGGCGCAGCGCGTTGTCCGAAACGATGGTAAGTCCTCGAAGCGAACCGTCCACGTAGGCGCCGTAGGCGAGCGAGGTAGCGTCGAGCCAGGGTGTGACGACGATGCTTGGCGCCGGCACGTTGAGACGGACGGCGTCGATCACCCAGCGCCCGCCTTCGCCCGGGGCGCGATGAAAGAAGGCGCGCTGATTCGCAAAGGCCGTACCGGCGCCGATCGCAAGAAAGAGCACCAGCGCGATGCGTAACAGCGGCATAGCGGAGGCCTCCGATTCCGGTACGAGCGCCCCGAATAACGGAACGGCCAGCCACGACGCAAGGAGACGATACCGGCCTACATCGCTCTCGTTCGGATAGACGATCGAGAAAAGCAATGCCGCCGTGCAGCTAATGCAGAGCACGAGCGTCGTGCGCCAGTTCCGTCGCCACGCCGCCGCGACCCCGGCCAAAAGCACGAAGGTCGCAAACGTACCGTACTGCGCCTGCGTACCCGTCACGAACGCCCAAAGCGCATCCCCGATGCGCAGCGGGTTGAATGCCTGTGCGAAATAACCGGGCGTGTGAAACTGGCTGCCGGTCAACTCCAATGCGAGACCGTGAAGCGTGCGCGGGTCGTTGTAGTTCCAGAAGATGCCGCCGTTGACGCCTTGGAGTCCGACCGTTGGATCCAGGCCATGCGCAACGACGTAGGCCGAGCGCAACGGCAAATATAGGTAGAGCGCCAATCCTACCAGCATCAGCGCGACCGAAAGGCCGGCGAGCCGCAACGACGGCTTGCGCGCCGCGACCAGCGTGCCGATCAGCAACCCCGGTAGCAGCCAGAGGGCGTTGGGATGCGCGGCCATCGCGAGCCCGCAGAGGGTAAAGGCCCCGGCAAACCAGCGGGGCTCTCCGGTGCGCATCCATCGCAGGAAGGCGTAGATCGCGATTGCTTCGCACGCGACGGCAAGATCCTGCGCCTCCGCGCGCGCCGCGTGCGCCCAGACGTCCTGCGTGAACGCAAACCAGAGTGTGGCAAAGAGCGCGACCCATCGGCCCGCGCCGATCTCGCGCGCGACCGCGTATGCGGCCAGCGCCGTTATCGCAATTGCAACGCCGCTCATCGCATTCATGGCAAAGGCGACCGAACCGATTGCGACGACGTGCGACCAGACATATCCCACCAGCGTGTAGAGCGGAAATCCGGTAGGATGCGCGATGCCTAACATATACGGCACACCTTGAAGCTCGGCGGTATCCCACGAGCCCGGCTCGATCGACGCGCTGGCGATATACGCAGCCGCGGGAATTGCAAAAGCCGCAAAAGGCGGCAAAGCCGTCAGCTGCGCCGCGAGCCGCGGCCGGTTCACGCCAGCGTGGGAAGCGGCAGTGACGGACGCGTCGAGAGATCGGGTCGCACCTCTTGGTATCCCGCCAGAGCGCCGTCCATGAGCGCGAGCGCGAGATCGAGCTGCGGATCCTTTCCGTCGCGAAAATCGTGCGGCGCAATGTCGACGTCGTAATCGGGATCGGCTCCGCGATTTTCGACGCTCCAGCCAACGTCGACGAACCAGAAAGAAAACTCGGGCTGCGTCGTGAGCGTGCCGTCGACGAGGTGATGGTACGGGTCGATCCCGATGACGCCGCCCCAGGTGCGTTTGCCCACCAGTGGACCGAGTTTGTAGAGCTTGAAGCAGTGGCTGAAGATGTCGCCATCCGAGCCTGCGAACTGGTTGGTCAGCGCGACCATCGGGCCGCTCACCGATTCTGGCGGATAGGGTTGCGGCGCCCCGTACCGCGGGATATCGTAGCCCACGCGTTTACGGGCGAGCTTCTCGAGCAGCAACGGCGAAACGTGGCCGCCGCGATTGTAGCGCACGTCCACGATCAAGCCTTTTCGATCGAACTCGCTCAAGTAGCCACGATGAAACTCGGAGAATCCCCACGGCCCCATATCGGGAATGTGAAGGTAGCCGACGCGTTCGCCGGTTCGTTCGTGCACGAGCCGCCGGTTCTCATCGACCCACGCGCGATAGCGCAGCGCCGCTTCGCTGGCGAGTGCCTTGACGAGCACCGTCCGCTCGTCGCCTTTGCGCGAACGCAGCGTCACGGAAGTCTCGCGACCCGATGCATTGACGAGCAACTGGCCCGGAGTAACGTCGCGCGAGAGGCGCTTTGCACCGATCGCGACGATGCAATCCCCTTCGTGAACGTCCAAACCCGGCTCTGCGAGCGGCGAATCGTGCTCGCGATTCCACGAGTCGCCGCGATAGATACGCTCGACGCAGTAGCCGC
>Ga0182024_10011214_pt1 | contig 18056 bp, 9 predicted proteins | sample P32metaG_FD_120480 | JGI IMG/M metagenome (GOLD analysis project Ga0182024, IMG submission 120480) | Permafrost microbial communities from Stordalen Mire, Sweden - P3-2 metaG (Illumina Assembly) | ecosystem: Environmental > Terrestrial > Soil > Wetlands > Permafrost | place: Sweden: Stordalen... | reverse complement strand
GTGGTCGACCAGAAGAACCGTCCGCCCATGTTGAACAGGCTCAGGATCCCGACGAACCCGGCGGCGGCCGCTTCGGTCACGTGATTATTGAACATCTCGCGGATCATCGGCGAGGCCTGTTCGATGATGCCGATGCCCGCGGTCGTGTTCAGGCAGAGCACCAGCCACAGAAGATAAAACTGCGGCGTGGTCATCGCCGCCTGCCACGTCACATTGTGCGTCGTGATCATGCTGGACGACTTGGCCTGCGGCGTCCAACCTTCCGGCTTCCAGCCGGGCGCCGGGACCCGAATCGTGAAGACCCCGAACATCATGAAGACGAAATAGAGCCCGCCCATAACGATCATCGCCTGCGCCGCGCCGACCGAATAAGGCGTGGCGAAGTGCCGCATGAGGTAGAGCGCCAGCGGCGAGCCGATCATTGCGCCGCCGCCGAAGCCCATGATGGCCAGCCCGGTGGCCATGCCGGGCCGGTCCGGGAACCAGCGCACCAGCGTCGCCACCGGCGAGATGTAGCCCAGCCCCAGCCCGATCCCGCCGATCACTCCATAGCCCAGATACAGCAGCCAGATCTGGTGAAGGTGAACGCCGAGGGCCGCGACCAGAAACCCGGACCCAAAGCAGCACGCCGCGGTGAACATCACCTTCCGCGGACCCACCCGCTCGAGCCACCCGCCGAACAATGCCGTGGAAATGCCCAGCACCGCAATGGCGATGCTGAAGATCCACGCGATCGTCGTCTGCTTCCAGTCGTTGGGCAGTTGCTGCGTGATTCCCATCGCCTTGGTCAGCGGCTCCTTGAACACGCTGAACGCATACACCTGCCCGATCGACAGATGAATCGCCAGCGCCGCGGGTGGAACCAGCCACCGGTTGTAGCCGGGCGGCGCCGTCGCACGCTGCTTATCGAGAAATGAGAGTGCCGCCACGTGATCCTCCGCGCTTCCGCCCCCTTGACTGCAAATCATAGATCGGAAGCGCGACCGCGTCCTACGGGAGAAATGGGAGACGATTGCGGATTGCGGATTGCTGATTGAAAGACCGGGATTCCGTATCTCAATCCGCAATCCGCAATCCGAAATCAGCAATTCCTCATCCGCCCACCTTCACGTCCCCATATCCGTGTACCTTTTCACAGATCAATCGAAGCGATCCCTCCACATCCCCCGAAGCGGTCTTGAAAGCGTCTGCATCAATGGTCAACGGCGCTCCGAGCACCACCAGGGGCGCGCCATATTCCGGCGTGCGCACCGCCTGCTCGATGGTCAGCCCGCCCACCACCTGCACCGGCACCTTCACCGCTTTCACCACCTCGCGAAGCTGATCGAGCGGGCTGGGCATGCGCTTGCCCGCGGCGGCGATGCCGCGGCGCTCGTCGTATCCAATATGGTGAATCACGTAATCGCAGCCGAGGTCCTCCAACTGCCTCGCCCCCGCGACCATGTCCGGGCAGGCCAGGTTATCGCCCATGATCTTGACGCCCAGGTCGCGGCCGGCCTTGACCACGCACTTGATCGTCTCCTCGTGCGCCCGGGCCATCACCACGATGTAGTTGGCCCCGGCCTTGGCCATCAGCTCGGCCTCCAGGTAGCCGCCGTCCATCGTCTTGAGGTCCGCGACGATGGGGGTATTGGGGAATCTCTCCCGCAGCGCCCGCACGCCGTGCATTCCCTCGGCGATGATCAGCGGCGTGCCCGCCTCCAGCCAGTCCACGCCCGCCCGCAGCGCCATCTGGGCCGTCGAGAGCGCTTCGTCTATCGTCACCACGTCCAACGAAATTTGCACGATCGGTTTCATAATGATTTCAGAATACCGGGGACGGCGGCCAAAATCCCCATTTAGCGCCGTGCCCGGGCCCCGGATTAAACGCGCGTCTCATCGATTTATTGGACCCAGGTTTTGCAATTGTGGTGCAGGCTTCCAGGCCTGCTCGACGGCAAGGCAGGCTTGGAAGCCCGCACCACAACGGGTTCCAGGTGTCGGTCGCCGTGCATATGCGATCGCCTCGAACCTATCCGTGCGATCCGCGAAATCCGTGGTTCGTTTTCGGTCTCTCGCGTTATACTGTTCGCCGCACTCTCAGCCCTTCACCCCGGAGGCACAATGTCCATCCGCCTTTCCGCCGTCTTGTTGATGGTCCTTCCCGCGATTCCTTGCCTGGCGGCGATCGATGAAAGCATGGAGCGACCGATCCCGCCCCCTTCGGCCGCCGCTATCGCGGCCGACGAGGCGGCTCGCCAGGCGCTGGCCGAGCCGGTCACGGATCAGGAGTTCACCCGCATTCCCTTGTCCAACGCAATCGGCGCGCTGCGCGAGAAATCGGGCGCCAAGGTCTTCGTCAACTGGAAATCGATGGCGATGATCCACGTTAGTCCCGACACGTTGGTCACCGTCGGCATTCGCGGCAAAACACTCAAAGGCGCACTGGACGCGGTCTTCACCGTCGCCGGAGCCGATCGCGAGCAATGGGGAATCCATGTCGATGACGGCGTGATCGTTGTCACCAGCAACGACGACGTGTCGAAGAACGTGTCGGTTCGCATCTACGACGTCCGCGAGATGATCGGCCGTCCCGCCGACGACGAACGCCAGCGGCGCGTGAATGCGCTGGTCCGCCTGATTCAGGACCAAATCGACTCCCCCTCCTGGAAAGAACGCGGCGGCCAAGCCGGCGCGATCCGGGAACTGAACGGCCAGTTGATCGTGACCCAGACGCCGGAAAATCAGGAAAAACTAATCAAGCTGCTCGACAACGTGCGCGCGCTCTTCGTCGACCCGATGCAACACTCTCGGTGATAAACGTGGCACGGGCGCCTCCGCGGTGCCCCGCCCGTGGACGAATCGGCTTGAGTGCCGCCGACGCGCTCGGATGGAAGCACCAGGTATCGCGACTTGGTTTTTCCCGAAGAACCTCTTTCCTGTCATCGCGCCATCCGTCCACGGGCGAGACGCCCGTGCCACTTCAAAGCAATTCATCACCGCGCCGTTGGCCGTGTGGTCGCTGGCAGATTCGGGTCGAACTCCGTCAGCACCAATCCGAGGCGCACGACCTCCGTCGGCGTCGGCCGGACCTGCATCGGGCACTGGCGGGCATACTCGGCCGGCGACATGCGGAGCACGAACCGCCGGCCCTCGGCCCGGAAGAATTGCGGCGCCCACGCCGCGATCAAGCCGTCGGCTTCGGGGCCGGTCAGGCCGTAGCGGAGGAGCATCCCGCGGAACCGAGCCGATACCGCGGCTTCGCCGGTGAGGGCGGGATCGAGGGTCAGCAGGATGGTGCCGTCGGATGGGATCTCCATCCACTGGGCGTGGACGTGGCCGGAATGAACGTCGACGTAGAGGCCTTCGTGCGTGGGGAGGCCGGCAGGATCGCTTACCGAAAGTGGCTGAAACTGGGGCTCCGAGCGCGGCGAAGCGCCGTAACCGAAATGCGGCGGCTTGGGCATCGCGAAGCGGAGCCGTCCTGCTCCTTCCAAGTTCACGGCCAAGGGCACCGCCGCCCGCGTCGGCCCGTCGTAATAGAGGAAGCGTTCGGTCTCTCCACGGTTCGTGACCCAGTCACTCGGCACGTCGCGGAGTCGGGTCCACCATGCGAACCGAGGATCGGGCGGGACTGCCGGGGTGACCATCCACGAGAGACGATCCGGACAGAGGATCGCGCTTTGCCAGCGCAACCCGAGATTGGCAATCAGCGCCGGTCCGCCGAAAGTCGTGCCTTCCGATTGCCGGACCCGATGGTGCGGCACGAGCCAGGGATAGCCCTCGCGGCAGTCCGGGAGCGAAGGAATTGCCGGGGCCATGAAATCGTCCGCAGGCTGAGATGTCGAAGTGCCGGGGACCGAGAATCCGCCGGCTCCCCCGATGCCTCGGTATGGGACGTTCTCCCCACCGATCGCAAAGTCATCCGGCAGGGGATAACCGAACCACGGCCGGCCCTCGCTGATCTGAGCCTCCACATCCACCGCCAGCGGCACGTCGCTGGTGAGGTGTACGATGGGTTTAGTGACCATTGATGGATAGAGAAAATAAGAGCCGAAGCTCGATACCGGATTTCCGGTGCGATGAACAAAGGGCGGGATCTCATCCAGCAGGGACTGGGCAAGTGCCATGTGCCCATCGTTGTTAATCCAAACGCCCCATTCCGCAACCCGAAGCCGATAGCGGTCGGGCGGCCAATCGACCAAAGCGCGAGCGGCGGCTTCACGTTCCTCTGGCGCGGCTCCGCCAAGCATCATCTTTTCCAATGTCGCCCGCACGCCAGGTTCGATTCCGATGGCCGGATCGACCAAGAGGTCGTGTTCGGCCCATCCACCATTGAAGGCGAAGCCAGGGGATGACGAAACGGCCGAGACGATCCCGCCGACATAGATCAGCGGCTTGGTATCGAGCGCTAACGGGTCGCATATCCAAAATCCATCGGGGACGTAAATGGAATAGCTCGGGTGTCGGAGGATGCCAACGGCATCCGCGGCGGCTGCGCGAATACCGGGTCGGGAGTCCTGGAGTCGATCGATCAGGAATTTGGCTGTCTGCGGGTCTCGGCAAAGTCCGATGAGACGGATCTCCCAGGCCAGCAGGCTTTGATCCCTTTCGTTCTCCGCCGCATGCGTGAGCGAGGGCAGGGCAGCGCGACCTGCTCCTTCGGTTAACATGCCCAGGACCGCGAATCGCTCGTTGTTCGTTGGAAGATCGACGATCAGATGGCTTAGCGCCAGGGCGGCTTGCGCCGGCGAAAGTTTAACCGGTGATCGACGCCAAGGGTCGTAACGCGGATCGTAGCCGTAGGGGGAGGATCGGGGATTCGGCGCCATCACGCGCGCGATCCAGCGTCGGCCCACGCGTTCCTGCCAGCCGAAGATCATGAAGAAGATGCTGAGGATCGCCGCCGCGAGGATGGCTCGCCGTCGGCGGCGCGTGTCGATTCCCCACACATTCGCCCGGCGGCCAACGCGCGGGACAAGCAGCAGGCGGGCGAATTGCCAAAGGACGGTCCAGCCGACGAACGCCGCCCAAAGGACGACTGCGGCGTAGAACACCACGTCCATCGCCGTCGGCGGCATCGTGTAGGGGCGGGGCCAATGAAATTCATCCAGCAGCGCCGACGGCGGCTCGGGCGACAGCCGGGGCCAGCGGCTCAGGTAGGCCAGCGCGGCGGTCCCGAGCAGGGCCAGTGTGATCATCGGCCAGCCGGTGGGGCGGAGGAGCCAGCGTTGCCAGGGGCGAAGGGGGTGGCCGAGGCTCATCGTTCGCGGGTCGGCGGGGTCGAAGGGGCGGCCGCACTCGGGGCAGGTTTGGCTGGGAAGGTTGCGCAGGGAATAGCCGCAGCCAAGGCAGAAGGCGTTTTGAGTTCCGGGGGCCGCAGGGCTGTCGCTCACAAATACCCTTCCTCAGCAAACATTCTCCGCTTCCTCAGACGCGGGGCAACTCACGTGGTTCCATCGACCCGGATTACTCACGCAGAGGCGCGGAGATCGCAGAGAAGACAGAGGCAGAAGGGGGACACTCCTGCTTATTAAGCAGGAGTGTCCCCCTTCTGCCGTGTGGAGAACAAGTCGAGTACCGGCGGGAGACCAGGAGGCGCGCCACCCGGGAATAATGATTTCGCCCTTGAATTTTATGCTGCCCAGTCATGCTGAAGTTTGTAAAGCGCCTTGCGGCGGGGTAGGCTATGAAGACCGGGCAATCGCAGGCGGGCCGTGGACCGGGATGGGAAGCGGGCCGAGTTGGACGGGCTGTGGTGTCGGGGTCGGGACCCGATGGAGCGGGCAAGTGAGCGAATCGCAGGCGATTTTGGGCGAGTCGTCGGCGGGACGCCGTTTTGAGTCAGAGCCGCGCGGGCTGCGCGGCGCCGTTCCCATCTTTCTCGCCTCGTTTAGCCATTTGGATTAGAGCGGATCGCGCGGATCATCCTGCCCTAGGGCGGGCATTGATCTTGGATCGCGGTCGAGCGCGCGGGGACCCGCTTAGCCGGAGCCGCCAGGCCCGTCTTCTGTTCGGATCGCGAAAGACACCGCGTGGCCGCGGTGGCTAAACGTGGAGAGGGGCGGTTGATTCCGAACACCGAAGCGCTCGTCCTGTGGGAATTTAGCGTAGGTTGGTTACATTACCGGACCTTCGCAACCCGCACAGGTGGTGCAATCGGCACAGTTGAGCGTGTTTGCCCGAGGCCAGAGGCCTTGGGCCGGCGATGGATCTGCAAGGAGCGCTTTCGTGATCTTCGACTCGCTGATGGGCATGTTCAGCATCGACATGGGCATCGACCTGGGCACCTGCAACACGCTGGTTTGCGTCAAGGGCGAGGGCATCGTGCTCAATGAGCCGAGCGTCGTCGCGGTGAAGAAGGGGACCAACCGCGTGCTGCAAAACGGCAACGCGGTGGGGCTGGTGGCCAAGGAAATGCTCGGCAAGACGCCCGGCTCGATCACCGCGATCCGGCCGCTGAAAGACGGAGTCATCAGCGATTTTGAAATCACTGAGGCGATGCTCAGTTACTTTATTCGCCGGGTGCATGGGAGAAAGCATTTCATCGGGCCGCGGGTGGTCATCGCGATCCCGTCGGGGATCACGGCGGTGGAGAAGCGGGCGGTGCTGGATAGCGCCGAGCGCGCGGGGGCGCGGCGGGTTTATCTGGTGGAAGAGCCGATGGCGGCGGCGATCGGCGCCGGGCTGCCGGTCACGGAACCTACGGCGAGCATGATCGTAGACATCGGCGGCGGGACCACCGAGGTGGCGATCATCTCGCTGGCCGACATCAGCGTCTGCCGGTCGGTCCGCACCGCGGGTGACGACTTCGACGAGGCGATCGTTGGCCACATGAAAAAGACCTACAACATGGCCATCGGCGAGCAGATGGCCGAACGAATCAAGATCGAGATCGGCTCCGCCGCGCCGTTTGGCGACGGCGAGCCGAGCATGGAAGTGAAGGGCCGCGACATGATCAGCGGCCTGCCGCGCAAGACGCTGATCACCGCCGAGGAAATTCGCGAAGCGCTGCAGGAGCCGGTGACCAGCATTATTGAAGCCGTGACGCAGACCCTCGAACAAGCCGAGCCGGAACTGGCGGCCGACCTGGTGGACAATGGCATCACCATGGCCGGCGGCAGCTCACTGCTCCGCGGCCTGACGACGGTCATCAGCAACGCCACCGGACTGGACGTGCGCCTTGCCGAGGACCCCCTCACCTGCGTCGCCCGCGGCACCAGCGTCTATCTCGAAAACCTGGAGCTGTGGAAGGATACGATGGAGAGTGATTCGGACGACTTATAGGAATTGCGGATTGCGGATTGCGGATTGCGGATTGCGGATTGCGGATTGCGGATTGAATGCGAAAGCGCCTTCTTTAATCAGCAATCCGCAATCCGAAATCCGCAATATCTTCAGACACGGATGTCTTACCTTCGCGCCAAACACGTCTTTTATCTGCTGATGGGATCCAGCGCGGTAGTCGCGTTTTTGGTTCCGGAGAGGTATGCGGCACGGTTTCAGCCGCAGGTGCAGTGGGCGTTTGCGCCGGTGGCCAAGCCGGTATCGGCGATTGCGTCGGCGGTGAGCAATCGCGTGTCGCCGCCGGTGTCGGATGACCGCCGATCGGGCGCGGACGTTAAAGTTGAAAATCAGCAGCTCCGCTCGCAAGTGGCGCTGCTTCGCACGCAGCTCGACGAGATGGTCAGGCGCGAAGCCGAGCTGTCGAAGCTGGGGCCAGCCAAGGATTTGTGCCGGCTTTTTGAGGTGGTCGGCGGGGATTCAGGCAGCCGCGAGTCTCTGGCCATCGCCGGCTCGAGCCTTCAGGGGATCAAGGACGAGCAATACGTTCTGTATCCCGGCGGGCTGGTCGGGCAGGTGTTGCGGGCCGGGCCGGCGGGGGCGCAGGTGCGGCTGGTGACCGACCCCGGTTTTCGCGTGCGCGTCCGCTTCGTGCGATTCTCCAACAATCATGGCAAGCCCACCTTTGAGCCGCTCGGCACGCCCGCGGTGCTGGCCGAGGGAATGGGCGACGGGACGATGGCGGTCCGCGGGATGAGCCTCTCGGCCATCGGTTACAACGCCGACGGCAAGGCGACCGGCGCCGCCGGGGAAACGCTGCGCGAAGGCTCCGACTACGCCGTCCTCTTCGACGGCGACTGCCCGCGCCCGCTTCAGGGCGAAATGATCGGCCGCGTTGTCACCATCGCCGCCCGCACCGACGCCCGGCTCTTTGCCGACATTCGAATCAGACCGAGCGAGTCGCTGACGAAATTGCGCGAAGTGATGGTGATGACCAGGGAAGCAAGTGCCGAGGAGTAGAGGATATTGCTGATTTCGGATTGCGGATTGCTGATTGAAATGCGGCTGCCGTCTTCCAATCAGCAATCCGCAATCATCAATCAGCAATAGAGTATTCTCATGCGTTGGCCAACCTATTTCATTCTCGCTTACGTGGCCGTCGCGATGCAGATCGGGTTGGCGCCGTACGTGTCGTATCACGGCGCCAAGCCGGACCTGGTGCTGCTGGCGGTGATCTTCATCGCGATGAACGCGCCGAAAAACGCGGCGCTGCTGGGCTGCTTTTTCCTGGGCTTCGTGCAGGACCTGATCACGCAGCAGCAGCCGGGATTGTTCGCGCTGTCGTACGGGCTGGTGGCGATGTTCGTCGTCGCCACGCAGGCGGTGGTTTACAAGGGACACCCGCTGACCCACTTCACCCTCGCGCTGGTCGGCGGCCTGGTCACCGCGGCGGTGTTGCTGTCGCATTCGTTCGTCCACCCGCCAACGCCCAGGGTGAGGACGGGAGATTTAATTCTTCCCGCGGTGCGGCTCTCGTCCACCCGCATGCTCGAGGGTGTGCTGTATACCGCCGTGCTTTCGCCCTTCGTGCTGGCGCTGTTGCAGCGGGGGAAGAAATTGTTCGGGTTTCAATCCATTCGGAGAAAGGGAAGGGCTTTCTAGTGGAGATGACTCTTTGAAGACTATTTCGCGCAGCGCTTCCTTCTCGTTTAGCCGTCCCCGCTTGCGGGGCGCGACCAGACGCGCCCCGCAAGCGGGGACGGCTAAACGAGAAGGAGTGCTCCGCACCGATGTGATTCAGTTCTCACAACTGACCCCTGACCCCTGACCCCTATGTTCGAGCGCCGCCTTAAAATCTTCCTGTTGATTCTCGGGATCGCGGTGGGCGGGTTGCTGCTGCGCGCGGCGCAGCTTCAGATCGTGCAGCGGGATTACTGGCGGCGCGAGGCATCGGATGAGCTGAAGAAGGTGAAGTATCTGGAGACCGATCGCGGCGCGATCGTGGACCGCAAGGGCCGCGAGCTGGCGGCCGACAGGCCGTGCGTGGACGCTTGCGTGGACTATCGCGCGATCATTTATCCGGCCGACCCAAAATGGCTGCGCGAAATCGCCGGCGAGCGGCTCCGCTTTCGCATGGGCGACGCCTGGACGCACACGCCCAAAAAGCAGCGGGAAAAGCTCCGCGACGCCGAGGCGCCGCTCGTGCAGAAGGACATCGATGCGATGTGGGACAAGCTTGCCGAGCTGTCCGACAAATCGCGCGAAGAGATCGAGCGCACCCGCCAGGATATTCTGCAGCGGGTGGAGATGCGCAAGAAACTTGCCTGGTACCGCGCTTACGAGCGGGCGATGAAAAACGGAGGCGGCGAGGCGGACGAATCCAAATTCGAGAAATGGCTTACCGCCGACGGGGACGGCGGCGCGCCGATCGACAACTTCAAGGTCAACGTCGCGGAGGAAACCGCCAGCCACGTGATCCTGCGCGCTATCAACCTCGACGTGCAAAACGAGCTGGGCCGGCACAACGAGCGCTACCCCGGCCTGGAGCTGCGGCCGGGGCTGCACCGCTATTACCCGTATGAAGACATCGCCTGCCATCTCCTGGGGCATCTGGGGAAGGTCGGGCCGGATGAGATTCTTGCCGATCCCAATCATGGCGACCCACGCCGTCGTTATTTTCCCAACGACGATATTGGGGGCAGCGGGCTGGAGCGCCTCTGCGAGCCGGCTTTGCGCGGCACGCTCGGGTGCGTGACCAGTGTCTATGGCGAAGAGAACAGCCAGACCACCGAGCTGCCCGCGCCGGGCCAGACGGTGCGGACCACCATCGACATCGACCTCCAACAGGAGATCCAAGCCTTCTTCGCATCCGCCACGCTGCACGACCCCAAAGGCCATCCCGACAAAAACGGGCAATTTCCGGTGCTCGAAGAGCATGCCCTGCTGCACGGGGCGGCGGTTCTGCTCGACGTGAAGACCAATCAGGTGCTGGCGATGGTGTCGTATCCCACCTACGACCTGAATCACTTCGACGACATCTATCAGCAGTTGCACGATGACTTGATCAACGAGCCGCTGCGCGATCGGGCGACCGAGTCGCAGCTTGAGCCGGGATCGACGGTCAAGCCGCTGGTCGGACTGTCGGCCATCACCGCGGGGGTGATGAAGGTCAACGAAGGGATCGAATGCACCGGCTACCTGGTTCTGCCCGTCAACGGCAGGATGCACACGTATTCGCATATGGGGCGGTGCTGGGTGGCTTCGGGGCTTGCCGAGAAGCTGAAGGAGCTGGGCATGACCCCGGCCCATCACCCGATCCCGTTTCCGCATCAGGGTCATGATGGCAATCCGGACGGGTGGCTGACTTATAGCGATGCGCTGGAGCGAAGCTGCAACGTTTATTTTGAAACCGTGGCCGATCGGATGGGGATGGCCCAACTGACTGATTGGATGGGCCGCTTCGGCCTTGGCCGATACACCGGGATTGGAATTGAGGAATACAAAGGCCGCGTGCCCGGCGGGGTGAAGGGCGATACCGGCAACCGTCGCCGCGCTTGCTTCTTCGGCGGAATCGGGCAGGACTATGTGGCGGCCACGCCGATCCAGATGGCCAATGTCGCCGCCACCATCGCGCGCGGTGGCACGTGGATGCGCCCGCAGTTGGTCGCCCCCGACCCGGCCACCGGGCATCTGCCTCCCTTGCGTCCCGGCGCGTTGGAAGGGCCCGATGTGGTGGACCTGCACCTCGATCCGCAGGCGGTTGCCGCCTGCAGGCTTGGGATGGTCAACGTCGTGGACGGCCGGGCAGGCACCGGAAAAATGGCGCATATGAACGACCTGTTGATTGCCGGCAAGACCGGCACCGCCCAGGCGGCCCCGTTCAAAGTGCTGCTCCGCGACCCCAAGGGCAAGCCGCTGCGCGATGCCGATGACAAGCGGCAGTACAACACGTTTCAGCCTTCCACCCCCGACAATCCCAATTCCGAACATCCGTGGTATCGCGGCACCGGAACCAAGGACAACTACAAGCTCGATCACGCCTGGATGATCGGTTTCGCCCCGGCCAACGACCCGAAGGTGGCCTTCGCCGTGCTGGTCGAATATGGCGTAAGCGGAGGCGGCGCGGCCGCCGATGTCGTCAATGCGTCGCTGGAAGCGTGCATCGCCCACGGATACCTCAAGCGACAGGAAAACCCCGCGACGCGCGAAGCAGAGCCCGAGCCCGAGCCACAGCAACAGGCGCGCGCCGTCGCAGTGCCCGGATCGGAGTTGCTGACCGATGTTCCTGACGGGAGGTAACAGGGTGGACCTTCGGTCCGACCGCTACGCAAGCACCGAATACCTCGTAACCCCGAACCCCTGACCCCTGAACCCTCTCCTCATGCGTCGCCTTTGGGAACAACTCGCGATTGCCACCAACTGGCCCGTCCTGGTGTCGGTGCTGGTGCTGTCATCGGTTGGCATCCTGAGCATCTGGGTGACCGACCGCCCGGACGGCATCAAGCAATCGGTCTTCCTGGGCGTGAGCTTTGCCTGCATGATGGCCTTCCAGGCGGCCAACTATCAGACGATCGGCCGGTGGGCGTGGCCCTTCTTTCTCTTCAGCCTTTCGCTCATCGCTTATACAGTGGTCGCGCAGAAGATGGGTGGGCTGCCATTTGTTCACAAAACCAAGGGCGCCTGGGCGTGGATCAACCTCGGCCCGGTGAGTCTCGAGCCGGCCGAGTTGATGAAGATCGCCTACGTGCTGGTGATGGCCCGGTATCTTCGCTTTCGCTCGAACTATCGCTCGATGACCGGCCTGCTGATCCCGTTCGCCATCACGCTGGTGCCGCTGGCGCTGATCCTCAAGCAGCCGGACCTGGGGATGGCGTCGCTGTTCGTGCCGACGCTCTTTGCGATGCTGTTCGTCGCCGGGGCGCGGCTGCGGCACCTGGGGCTCATCGTGCTGATGGGAATCATCGCCGTGCCCATTCTCTGGATGTCCGGCCCGCGAGGGGAGGAGGGCGCGCCGGGTCTGCCGATCCTGAAGCATGGCCCGGTCTTCGTGAAGAAATATCAGCGCGAGCGCGTCTATGCGATGTTCAAGCACGATCCCAAAACCCTGCGAGAGTCGGCCTACCAAACCCAGCATGCGATGACCGCCTTCGCGTCCGGCTCCATCACCGGCAAAGGCCCGGGCGTGATTCCCCTGGGCCAAAACGTCCCCGAAGCCCACAACGACATGATCTTCGCCCTGGTGGGCGAGCAGTTTGGCTTCCTTGGGGCGGCGGTGGTGCTCGGGGCGTTTCTGGTGCTGTTCGCGTCAGGGATCGAAATCGCCGCCGCCACGCGCGAGCCTTTTGGCAGGCTTGCCGCAATCGGGATCGTCTCGATGCTGGCGGCGCAGGCGCTGGTCAACATGATGGTGATGATGCGCCTGATGCCGGTCACTGGCATCACCCTCCCATTCGTCAGCTACGGCGGCAGCAGCCTGGTCTCCAGCTTCATGGCCGTCGGCCTGCTGCTCAACGTCGGGCAAAATCGCCCGCTGGTGATCGCAAGGGAATCGTTTGAATACGATTAGAGGTGGTTTCATAACCGCAAGGGAGCCGAGCGGCTCCGCCGCCGGACGCGTTGATCGACGAGTTATGAAACGATCTTTTAGCCGTAACTCTTGCGGCTCGCGGTGACAGGCCTCGGCGCCCAATTCTTCTCAGACCAACCCTCCGCGCTTGCGCAGGATCCATTCGGCGGTGATCAGAATCACGAAGATCGCGAAGAACGCCCAATGGGCGGCTTGGGTGCGGGGGTCGTCGGGGTTGCTGAACAGGCCGGCCTGGACGACCTGCGTTTCGGTGTGGTCGATGACGGGGAGGTGGTTGCCGAGGACGTCGAAGTAGGGGCCATCCATCGCGACGCCGGAGCCGGCCTTGGCGATGGAGGCCATCTTTTGTGGGTCGGCGTTCACGTCGCGGTCCTCGACGGTGGCGTCGGGTTGCACTTCGATCTGAAGGGACTTTTGCGCGGGTTCGACGCTGGCATCGGAAGCAAGGAGACGCTCGGGCTCGCCGCCGCGGACGTTGAGGGAGTAGGAACCGGCAGGAAGCGTGAGCGTGCCGCGATAGATGCCGGGGCCTTCGCTGGGGGCTTCGACCAGGTTCGCCTCGCCCGCGGGTGGGCCGCCGCCTTTGCGGTCGGCGACGATCTTGAATGCTGCGCCCGTGAGCGGGGTGAAGTCTTCCTTCGAGACGCGCGCGGTGACGACGATTGGCTCGCCGCCGATGTAGCTATGCTTGTTAGCGCCGAACCGAACGAATTTCCCGCCGGCCGGCAAATCATTCCCCGCGGCCCAGCGGATCACCTGACCCCAGAAGCGGCGGTGCAGATCCTCGATGTGCGAATCGTTACCCGGCGTCTGCACGTAGCGCATCCGCCAGGTCTGTGGGGCGGCCAAATACAACACGCGGCCGAGGCCGACGTTCATCGTCGCGAGCAACGCGCGCTGGCGCAGTCGCTCGTATTCGTCGACCGAGTTTTGGGCTGACCGGGGCGCCGAGTCGGTTTTTGCCTTGGCCGCCAGGGCGTCTTCGATTGTCCAGATCACGGTCGCGCCGGGCCGGGCCGAGGTTTGCTCGCTGTGCCAATACCATGCAGGCATGTTCGCCCACAGCTCGGCATTCAGGCCGGCATCATCAGAGAACTGGCCAAGGATCGAGTTCAATCCGTCGGGCGCCTGGGCGGGGACGTACCCGTGGCGAAGCTGCTCCTGCAATTCCTGCGGCGTCCAGCGGCTGCCGGACAGCTCGACCGGCATCGCCTCGGCCAGCGGGGAGGCGGCAAAGCGCATGGGCATGTTGCGCTGGCCGGCAATCACCAGCAGCGCCTTCACGCCACCGTCTTTCAGCGCGCCGACCAGATTCGTTTGCTGCTCGGGCGGCAGCTTCTCTGGCGGCACATCGCCGAGAATCACCACGTCGAACGCCGACCACTCGGCACGCGTGGCAGGAAGGACCTGCGCGTCGATCCGGCCGTCCTCACGCTTGGGCGAGGCCTTGGTCGCATCGGGCGTCTGCACCTCTTCAATTCGCGCGGGATTCACCAGCACCACTTGGAGCTTCACCCGATGGTCGCGCACCAGATAGTTGCGAAGGAATTGATACTCCCACCGCGGCTCGTCCTCAACGATCAGGATGTTGAGCTTGTCCTTTTTCACCGCAACGCGAACGGTCTGGCGGTTGTTATCCAGCACCGCCTCGTCCGGCAGCGGCTGGATGGCCACCTCGTAGTCGTATAAACCGTCCTTGGGCGGCTTGTCGGTGAACCGCAGCCGCGGCTTGTCCTGGTCGGTCTTCACCTTGATCGTCTTGTGATCGACTACCTGGCCATCGCGGCGAAGCTCGACAGTCACCTCGCGGTCTTTCAGCCCGTCGAGCCGGATGACCGGGGAGACGACGACCTGGTCTTCGGCAAATACCCAATCCGGCGCGTCCACGTGATCGACCGCGGCATCCCGTGCCGGCAGGTGCGACCCCATGGCCAGCGTGAAGACGCGCGCCCCGCGCGAGGCGAGGAACTCGGCCGGCCCTTCCGGCTCGGCGCCGACGTTCTGGCGGCCGTCGGAAACCAGCACCACGCTGGAGTCCTGTCCGATCTGGTCGCTCACGAACCGCAGCGCGCCAGCGATATCGGTGTTCTGGCCCTTGGGGTCTTGAAGAACCGTGCGGAGCGTCTCATCGAGATCCTTCTTATCCGGCGCGGAAAGCCCGGCATGGTCGCCGAAGGCAACCACCTTCACGTCCTCGCGGCCCATCATCTCGGCGAGGCTCTTGAGAGATCGGGTGGAGTTGGCGGTCAGCGCCGCGTATGCAAGGTCCGCCCGATTCAGCTTCCGGACTTTGTCGAGCGCTTCCTGCACCCGAACATCGGATTTGTGATGATCGAGAAATTCCTTCTCGGCTTTGGTCGCGGTCGGCTGGAGGCTCGTGATCGACTTGCTCAGATCATCGTGCAGCGCCTGCCAGGGGATGTTCGATTTGTCGCCGACGACCAGCTCGTCGGGCCGGGCGGTTTCTGATGAAAGCGCCTCGGCTTCAGGCCACTGATAGGCCGCCCAACCGGCCAGCCCGACCGCGAGCAATACAAGGCCCATGCAAAGCGACGGGGCGCCCTGGCTCAGAAATTCGGAAGAGAATCGTTTGCGCCGAACCCACAGGTAGATCGCCAGTCCGATCGCGAGGATCGCGCCGAGCCACTTGGGCCAGAGCCAGGGTGGGGAGGCGGCGTCTTCGCCGGCGCGGATGACGACGATGCTCTTGCTGATGGTGTCGGCGTCGTGGCGCAGCGTGCCGGGCACGTCCGGGGCGGCGGTTTTGGTCTGCGGATCGTTCGATAATTCGTCGGCAACGCTTTCGAGCTTCGTCCGCCAATCGACCAGGTGCGTGGCCAGCGCCTCGCGCTGCTTGGCGTCGTTCTGATCGGCCAGCAGGTGATCGGAATCGGAGCGGAAGTGTTCGAGATCGTCGCGAAGCGCGGTCAGGCGGTTGACCGATAGCTCGGCCCGATTAGGCCGTAGGTCGGCAGGCAGGTAGCCCAGTGCATCGGCCCATCGGAGCCGCTCGGCGTCGCTGGTTTGAGGATCTTTCTGCCGCATCGACATGCTCTCGTCGAGCAACACCCAGAGCGTGCCGCTGGAATGACGCGTATGCACCCACTGGCGCACTGGCCCAAGAAGCAGCGCGACGACCAGCAGGACCAACAGGATTCGAATCGCGGTCAGCGAGTTGACGACCTTGCGGCTGGCGATCCGTTGCTGCGCGGTGTAGAGGTAAACCACCGCCGCCGCCGCGATCACCGCGCCGGCAAGCAGCCACCAGGGAGTGAGCACCGGATTGATGTCGAACGGCCGCGGGCGCACGGGCGCCGTGGCGTCGAGCAGGATCGGATTGAACAGTCGTTCGAGCACGAAATCTCCGGAAGCCCATGTAGGGGCACACGGCGTGTGCCCTGGGCGTATGGCCGTACGCCCCTCCACCAGAGGGCACACGGCCGTGTGCCCCTACAAGAAACACCGCGCCGCCTATGCCATCGCATGCGCAGTCGGCAGCCCCGCGTTGGCAACATCCACGCGTTTTTGCGATCCGATCAGCCGATAGGTCAGGAACGTTTCGATCAAGAGGCTGAGCAGCAGCGCGCCGCCCAGATATCCCCACAGTTCGCGTCCCTGGCTTTCGCGGCGGATCACCATCGCCAGGTCTCCCTCGCCGATGGTCGGAAGAGTGGGATCGAGAAAGTTTCCGTTCTTCAGCCAGTTCACGTCGTCGGCGTCGAGCGTGGCGGGATCGAGCTCGGTGCGATCGATGTTGACGCCGTAATAAACCGGCGCCACATCGGTCGGTGTGAATTGCAGGCGATAGATGCCGGGCAGATACGTGTCAGGGTAAGTCACCAGCCAGCGACCGTTGTTGAACATGGCGGGGCGGGTGACGCTGGAATTGTCCGGGAGCGTCACCTGCACCGATTGCACCGCCGGCCGGGCCGGGCCGGCCCATTCGATGGGCTGACCCGCTTCGATCCCGTGGTTTTCCAGGCCGTGCAATTGCGATTCGGACAGATGGTAGATCGTCTCCTGCACCAACGGGACGAAGTTGGGGATCAGGTTCCAGTTGTTCCAGGCGCCGTCGACGCTGGTGGCCCAGACGGTGACGATGCCGCCGCTGGCGCCGAAGCTTCGTTCCATGACCAGGGGATCACCATTGTTGGCGGCGAGAATGACGTGCGTGCCATCGTCGGCGGGCTTGAGGCCCCACCACCTGCGCGTCATGGTGCCGGTCAGGGCGTTGCGCTCGTTGGCCGCAATCACGCGCACCATTGGGTTGGTCGGGTCCTTGATCTCGACGCCGCTCGGGTTGTCGGTGACGTTCACCACGTCCCGCACGGTTGCATTCAGCAGATTGCTCGAAGCCAGGTCCCTTTCGATCAGCGGGCGTTGCGTGCGCGGGCCGAGGATGAACCAGAGCCCGTGGCCGGTGCGGGCGTAATCGGCCAGCCGGTCGCGAAGCGCTTGCGGGAGCATCGGCACGTCGTTCACCACGACGACCGTGTAATCGTCCAGATGCGTTGCCGCGGCTTGCGCCACGCTGACGATCTTCGGCTGCACCAGCGATGCATCCTGCGGCTGCAGCGCCGCCTGAAGAAATTGGCTTTCCTTGAAAGTTCCGGCGTCGCTGAGCTGGCCGTCGATGACCAGCACCGGGATGCGCTGAAGCACGTTCACCGCCGCGACGGCTTCGTTGTCGGCTTGCAGGCCATCGACCGCGTTCACCGCCACCTTTACCCAATTCGAGCCGGACTGGGTCAAGCCGTTTTCGAGATCGAATCGAAGCGTGGCGGAGGTTTTGGGCGCCAGCGAAGAAACGGGCTTGGTCTCAAACTCTTTGCCGTTCACGATCAGCCGGGCGGTCATGCCCGCCATGGATCGCGTGCCGGTGTTGGTCAGCGTCGCGTTGATCTGGACGGGGCGATTCACCCCGATCACGGTCGGCTGCACGGTGATGCCGGACACCGACACGTTGCTCATGTCCGCATCGGGGGCGATGGGGAAGGAGTGAATCGTCAGATCGTGAACCGCCGCCTGGCTTCGCTCGCCCATCGCCGCTCGCCAGAGCGCATCGTCCTTGATGTGCCAATTGGATCGCTGTTGGTCGGAGACCACGAGAATCAGCTTGCTGGCGTTACGCCCGCCAGCCAAAACGCGTCGCGCGGCGCTGATCGCCCCCGGGATCGAGCAATCGGTCATCCCCTGCTTTTCCTGG
>Ga0182024_10011213_pt1 | contig 18057 bp, 17 predicted proteins | sample P32metaG_FD_120480 | JGI IMG/M metagenome (GOLD analysis project Ga0182024, IMG submission 120480) | Permafrost microbial communities from Stordalen Mire, Sweden - P3-2 metaG (Illumina Assembly) | ecosystem: Environmental > Terrestrial > Soil > Wetlands > Permafrost | place: Sweden: Stordalen... | reverse complement strand
GACGTTCGCGAAATATTCGATTTGAAGCGGAATCACGCTGATGAACCTACTGCGGTCGTGAGGCGCAAAGGTGAGCGTCTCGAACCGATTGAAGTCGGAGTTGCCCGGTAAAAAGCGAGCGACCGCGTGAACCGGCGAAGCCGTGCCCAATGCGTTGGTCAACGCACCGCTGAGGCTGGTGTAGCGAAAGACCGGTGAGCATGGGCGGAAGACACCGCCGCGGATTCTTTCGCCTAGACATAAGGTCTCGGCGCGAAGGTGATAGCGCAGAAAGGTTTGCGGTTCTGGCATCGTTCGTCCGCCGTTACGTTTCGGCCAGGTTGGCGAGCGTCATCAGGCTCTCGAAGTCCATCCCCAGCGGCAGAATGCGCCGCAGTTCGTTCATCGTTTGATCCCGCTCGCGCCTATCGCCGAGCATGATTTCAGCGAGAGCCTTAGAAGTGCGGGCGATCTGGCGAAGGCGGTGAAATGAATGGCGACCACCCTGATTGATCACCCGGACGAGCGCGTCCAGATGGTTTATCGGAATTTCGGCTTTGCCGCTTCCGACTAGTTGAACGGCCACGGAGGCCTGCGAGCTTTCGAGGAAGCGCCAGTTAACGAAGAACGGATGCTTGGCTGGAGAGATCGAGAGCGCGTAACGAACCGGTGTGGCTTCGAGTTCGAGGAGTTTAGGGAAATGCGCGGTAAGGAGGTCACGGTGGATTTCGAGCAGTCGTATCGCGCCAGGCGCTTCCGTGAGTTTGACGCATACCAATCCCTCGTCGATTTCCTCGAGGTTCTCCGGGCCGAAGGAGTCGGCGAGTCGTTCGCGCCAGAGGTTGATCATCCGCTTATAGTCGTCGATGAAGTCCGCAAGAAGGGGCAAGCGGACCGGCAGTTTACGCGAGAGTAAGTCGTCAGAAATTCTACTCGCTTGAGCCTTTATATAAGCAATGTGAAGCTGCCGCAGAGCCGTTTCAAGTTCGGGTAAATCCAGCGAGATGCGCGCCCAGGCAACTTTGCCGGTGTCCCAGCGAGAGAGCCGAATCAAAGGGGGCGCGGTGCGACGGAGGTCGAAGCAGCGGAGGCAAAGCCGCGCTTCGGCCCACTCCTCAAGCCATTCGGCGAACCGTGTTCGATCGGGCTCGTCGAAGTCATGGGATCGCACCGCCGCCCATGGCATCGAGGAGATGAGAGTCCGAGCGGAAAGCGACAAGTCGCCGCGGCGGGCCAGAAAGTCGGCCGGCCAGCGATACTGTCCATGCGCCATCTGGCAGTTTTCACACAATGGCGGCTCGATTACGTCCGGCAGCGCGGGATATAGAGCCGAGGACCGGCCTTTGCTCAGTGCGTCATCGACACCGATCGAATTCAAGTCGCCCAAGGTGTGTTGTTGCGCTTTCACCAGGGAGACGGTGAAGCCGTGCTTTTGAAAACTTTCAACCAGGTCATCAGCCGCGGTATCTGACAGGAAGAGCCCCACAATATTATTCGCATACTGAATCAGCACGTTATCACCGAAGCGAGACACGGCTGCCGCGATCGCTTGGCGGCGCGCGCCAAAGATCGCGAGATCGCGGGTGCGAAAGGGCTGCTGCGAGAATTCTACTTTGAGAGACAAGAGCACGATTCGCTCGTGTTCCACTGCTTTAAAAGTCGCTTCCCAGGGGCGCTGTTTTCTGGCTGCGTCCCAAGGGGCCGGCTGCAGAACTCGAAAGAGCTTTCCAGTCAGGACGGAGTGAGAATGAAGTGTCGCGACGTTCAAGCCGGGTACGGCGCATTCTGCCCGAGTGTGAAGTATTCGCGAGTATCGCCTATCCCTGGTCTCCCAGGTTGGGTTTCCGTTCAAGTGCAAAATTAGTTTCTTTAGTTCCTCAGTTTGTTTGAGGCGCAAGTCGGGTTCGGTTTTGCCGGTCCACAGACAATGGCGCCCATAGATCGACTGTCCGCCTACCTCCTTCTCGGGAAGGCGCCGCATACTGGCCGCAAGCTCCGTCGGCCAGAGAGACGATGAACCAGTCGCGCGAGTCGGGGAAATGTTGACGGCGGATTTCGTTGATTTTGACATTGTGATCATCGACTTTGTCGTCCTTGCGAAAGATCGCTCGCCAAAGAGGCACGGTGAAATCGACGCCCCATTCCGGGTCGATGCACTTCTCGAAATCGTGTGGCTCTTCCTTTAGCTTGCCATTGTCGCGACGGCGCTGCAGGCCGAGCGCGTGCCAGTTGACGATTTTCCCGATGTCGTGGAACTCGGCGATCGACATCTGCTCATCCGATGTAGTGGTTGCGGGAATAGACATGGCGTTTCTTGCGAGTGACTATCACCACTTAAAGGAAAAGGCCTTGTGGCGTACTTCGCCGCGCAGAGCCGACGCGAGATTGCGTGCTTGGATCTGCACCACCGACTTGAGCTTGTGACGCTGGCCGCGGAAGTTGAGATCGCTTTCCAGGCGCTCAAGCACGAGCTGCGCGATGGTCCGCCGGCTTGAATCGGTGAGCATTCCCCCTTGGGTCTCGATCGCAGTTCCTTTGCCGAGTGCTGCAATTACCGCGCGGTCCACTACCGGCTGCCGAAATTCCTCGACCATATCGAGGACCAGCGAAGGCTTGCCGGGGCGGTCGACATGAAGAAAGCCGGCGAATGGTTCGAGGCCCGCGTTCATGATTGCGCCCCAGACCTGCGTATAGAGCATGCCGTAGCCATAGTTGAGCGCGGAGTTGACGGGGTCCGTCGCACCCCGATGCTCTCTTAGGTCGAACTCGACTTCCTTTGGAAGCAGCAGCCGAACGCCGCTCCAATAATTCCTACCTGAAGAGCCCTCGATCGCGAGCAAGGTCTGGCGGGCCTCGTCGATATTTGCTGCCGAGACTTTGGCGGCGTTGCTACGTCCTTTGATTAACCGAATAGCTATGTCCGAGAGTTTAGCAAACGCCTCGGCATCGACGGTCTTGAGATACTTGCCGAAGTAGCGAAGCAGGGCGGCTTGATTGCCGAGCTTACCGCGCATGACGGCCTTGGCGAATTCAACGCCCCGCTTATCACCATAGGCGGCGAGTTGCGCGCGGCGTGTAAGCACTGTGGCAGTTAGCATCGGCGAGGAAAGCATCGCGAATGGTTTGCCGCCGCGAGTGAGAAAGGAGAGACGGATTCCGCGCTCGCAGCAGGCTTCGATCAAGTCGGTTGAAATTGAGACTCCGTTGGATGCGACTACGATATGGCCGACGCGGAAAAGTGGCAGCTCGATTTGATCGGCAGACGATTTAGGTGGTCGCGGTGCGGCACCGTTGGCGCCGAGATGCCGCAGCGGTTCAGGCGGATGCTTTTCACCGTTGGAAGTGACGACAGTCAGAGTCGGCCGGCGATTGTCGGCGCCGAGCGGGAGAAAAAGCTGCGGGCCGCCCTCGATCAGTTCGAGCTTGGGTTTGGGTCCGCGCACGACGAGGCGATCGCCTTTTTTGGCCAGCATCACGCCGTAGTCAGAGACAATCACGCTGTCCATAAATTCCCTCGTTGGAGACCGGAGTTCCCCTTCAACTGTTGACGGTGCTCTTTAAATAGATTTTCCCTCGGCTGGTTCCGGTGAACCGTCCCTTTATTAGGTAAGGAGCTAAGTTTGTCTCCGAACCACCGGCCACCCACCAGTGTTCAGACACCGTGGGTCTAAGCGGTCCTTTGACAAACCGCGCTAGAGTGACGATTGTGACGCCGCGAGTCAACGGAAGTCGGCTTTGCCACTCTTCGGGTGTCAGAAATATAACGTCGGTGGGCTCGGAACACGTTTCAACGTCGCCAGCCAACGAGCATAGAGAGTCGCGTGTACCCAGATGGTCGCGGTTTCTGAGTGCAAGCCTCACCGGCTCGACGAGCATCTCCGGTACGCCGACGAAGATGGTGATGCGTCCTTCGACAAGCGCGTGTTCGCGGACGCCTTGATTAATATTAGTCAGCCCGACTCGGGCATTAGGTTTGAATTTTTCCTTGCTGGTCTTATTCTGATCGGTTTCATAGCGGCGTAATTGGTGAAATGCACGAAAGAAAATCGCTCCGTCAGGTGGATCGATAACGACGCTGCAGAGGTGCGCTTGAGCCAAGAAGGCGCGCGCGGAACTGACTAAGCCCAGGGAAAAAAGCGTCGAGGCGATTCCGAGAAGCACGGCAGTTGGCGATACAAGCGGAAGTCCGGGTGCGGATGATTGAGGAGCCCGCGGGTCGCGATAGGTAAACGTATGAAACTGATAAGCCGCTCTCAACCAAGAGAGTTTAGGTAGAGTCTGCGGGGAGGTCTCGGCAGTTGCCTGCGCCTTGAGTCTAGGTCGGGTCCTTCGCGCCATCGGAGTATCCTTTGAGTATGCCGACCATCTCACCAGTGACACCGAGCAACTCCTTCGCGTCGTGGAAGGCTCTGCCCCAGGTCTCGCGGCCATCATCGAAAGCGGTGCATGCTTGCTGGTAGTCAACGCGTGGGCGGATTGGCTGATCGTTGTCGTTCACTTTCACTTCTATAGGAGACACAAATGGAGCGGTGCGGGCGGCGGATGTGAGGATAACCGCACCCTCGTTCAGGAATACATGAGGAGCCCAGGCAGCAACCTTTGCGCCGGTTGGCGACACTATGAAGTTGGCAATCGCCTCGACTAAGGCGATTTGGCGGCGATGCTGTTCTTCGGCAGTAACCGCGAGCCGGGTTTGCCCGTTCGGCTGCAAGTACCAGTTATCATCCGTGCCAATCCTGTGCAGTTCGGCACGAATCACTCCGGCATAGATGTTGGTACGCATCGTCTGTGCGTATCTGCTGTTGCGTTCGAAAGTCGCGCGATAGGCCGAATGCTGCGTGATTGTCGTGCTTTGAGGCTCCTCGCTGATCAGCCAGGCAACATCGAAACATGAATCGCGCTTTACCGGCTGAACTTCTTTGAAATCAGCGCAAGATTCCTTTATGTACCTGTCTTCGGCCTTGTAATCACCGTCCTTCTGCTCCTTCCAGGCAGCGAGAAAACCGCCGACGTCAAGCACCGCGCAAAGCTCGATAGCCTTCCGAACACTCGCATGAAGGTTCTTGTCGGTAAGCACAGTTTTCCCGTCAAGTTGTTTCGCGGCGGCACGAATTCCAAAGGGACCCCGGTCGGGGTGGAGTCCGGCGCTCATAGGCAACACCCCGATACTTTTGCTGTCACACAGGTTCACAAAGTTTTCGAGGATCTGGCGCCGGATAATCTCCCCGCTGATTCCATCGTAGGTTTTGGTACCGACATCGATGCGTCGTGGCTGCATCAGGTTACTGCCGTCGGCACCCTCGTTGTTGAGGGCGTGAAACCCGAGCCCGAGCCGATATGAGAAAGAGACGCTCCACAGCTTCATGTGCTTTGACCTTCCTCACTTCTCGCTTCGCCGCCCAAAGCATTCTGCGGCCTTGAGGTTCGCGCGGTGCTTTCCTGAACTAGGTACATACGAAAAAGTATCTTGAAAGTTTCAAAGTCGTCCTCCGAAATGCTCTTAACCGCGGATGGGTCGAACGCCTCGCCACGACCAGATGTGCCCACGCCGCCGTTTTCGCGATGGCCCTGTTCGATGAGAATCATGGCGCGCTCGAAAAAAGCGGCTGGCTTCGCAGCCGAACGCAGCATCGTGACTTCGTCGTACCACGCTTTGCCCTTTTCGTCAGAGTCTTTCATGCGTGCATGCCAAATACCCGAAGCGACGGCGCGCGCAAACTTGCGGATTGCGTCGTGGTCCTCGGGAGAGTTGGGATAGCTCATATTGAAGATCTCCTTCACGTCAGTGTGATCCTGAAAGAAGTGCCACATTCCCTTGGCGTGCATTCTTTCCTGCGAAACGACCATCGCCGCCAAATGTTTTTCCGGTTGCATCAACCAATGAGCGGCAGCGAGAGCGTCCGGGGTCAGTTCAGTCGCTTCAAATTCCCTCCCTCGGCGTTTCCAAGCTGACCGAACCAGATCTCTGAAGGCCCGGTAAACGCGCCCGACGAATTCATCCCGTTTCAATCGGCCAATCGCGGTAGAACCGACCGAAACGATGCCGGAGTAATTGTCACTTCTTTGGCCGTAAAGGTTGGTGTCAAAGGCAACCTGGCTGAGGCTGTCCTGATACCCCTCCGCGAAAAGCGACGATCTAAGAGCAAGCAATACCAGTACCTGTGCGCACAGCACGTTGGGGATGTAGGGCTCTGTAAACCAGAGGCGGAGAGGGCTCACGACTTTGGAGAGATCGATGGGTCCTTCGAAAATTGGCAGGAACGTGATTTCTCCGAAACGCTCGACGCGGCGCTTCCCAGCGTATGCGAGGATCGCCTGGCTCAATGGTATCTTGGCAATGCAAACGGGATTCGAGGTCTGGCTAGTCTGCAGCGTCTCGTATCGGGATGCTGCGACGCCTCGGATACCGGCTTGCAAGGAAGAATCCAGACCGTTGAGAACGACCTGCCGATCAGAATCAAATGAATGGCCACAAAACACGAGTCGGTGGAGACCCTTGCAATAATCATCAGCAGAGGGGGTTTTCTTATCCCAGACACTTGCGAACGCGCGCCGGTCCCTTCCTGCGACCGCATAGGAACGCCTGCGCCCATTGACCTGCCAGCGATCCCCGCAGTCGGTAATTGCAATATCCTCGCGGACACCGATGTAAAGGTCGATCGCGCCGTACAACTGGAGAGCGTCGAAGAACGGCAGACCGGTTTCGGACAATGAGCACAACGGGCTCACCGCCAAAGTTTTTCAGTGTTGCGGCACTATGGGACCAGTCAAAAGCCATCAGCGAGCCTCCGGCCTCCAGCTTTCAAGGTCCTTTCCCGACGCGTCCTCGCGATCGGCCATCAGGATCGCGCGTCCAACCAGGGCATAAAGGGGAAACAGTTCGTCGTTGGGCAGGAGCAACGGGACTTCACGCGTTTCAGGCGTGTTCCTTGCCGCAGCTAGAATCTCCGAAGCGCGATCCGCGACGGACTTAGGCGCATCGACCAAAGCAAGTATTTCGCGCACAAGAGCTTCCGCCCCCGGATGAGGTTCGAAACGATACGGATGATCGCTGCCCACAAGTGCCGGATTGAGAAGGCTTGAGTGGTGACGGGCCGCCGCGAGTGCGATCGCGCGGACGAGATGTCCCGCGGGACCGAGACTGCCCAGTAGCATTTCGCAAGCCTTGACCGTCGCTAGGAACGCAGGCGGAGTATGCGGACGGCCAACTCGATATTTGGTTTTAGCTGTGCGTCCTATCAAGTCCTCTCCGCACTCCGGATCGATTTCCCGAACACGATGCTGCCAGTCTACGTCCGCCTTACCGAGATCGTGAAACGCGGCGGCAACAGACGCGATCTGAGCAACGGCGTCGGCAAGCGCCTCTGCATCCTTCTGCGGTTCGAGCGTAGTCAGCATCCTGATGAAAGTTTGACGATAGAGACCGTTTTCTGTCAGTCGTGCCCTCACCCCGCCTGTGACGGCACTGAGATGTTCAAGTAAAGTCTGCCGCCGGCCACCTTCTTGGGAGATCGCCGTTCCGCGCGATTCATCAAATTCCCATTGGCTCGCCAGAACTACTTCCCCGTCAGATGCTTTGCCAGTACCATCACCAAAGCATAGCCCCTTGACCTTGTGCAGATATGCAGTTGAGGGAGGAACGATAACTATGTCGCTAGGATCGAGACGGCCAGCAGGTGCTACTTCCAGATCGCCATCTTCGTAGCGGATTGTCTTCGCCTTACCACTTGAATCCCCGACCAGCTTTCGCGCCTGTCCGAGGCTGACGCTGGAGGTTTGTGGCCACTCACGTGCGCCCACGCGCTTCTGAAGGGCGCCTTTCGAGCAGCTCTCATCGACGGCAACCTCGACCGTAAGAATCTCGCGGAACACCTCGGAAACTGCGCCCGGGTCATGATTCTGCGCGGCGCGGTCGAAGAGGTTGAGCGCGAATGCGGTCTCGTTCAGCGCGCGTTCGACAGCCTCGCGAGCCTTCTTAGGATTTTCTCCCCACGACGCATTGACCCACTTCAGCTCAGACTCCCAATCAAGCTTGGACGGGAGTGCATTGAGCGCAGCGCTTACCAAGGGTGGCCGGTAGGGGGCGCAATTTCCGCAAGCTGAACCGCGGTCGGTTCGACTATGTAGAAATTGCCTGCAATCGGTCTCTTGTCGAACCACCTAGCGCATCGTCCCGCGCGTTGAACTAGCGTATCGACCGGTGCCGGATCGGAAATTACAAGAGGAGCCGATATATCGAGTCCGGCTTCGGCGACCTGGTTCGTCAGCAGCAACCAATCTCCGTCGAGGCTGTACTTGCCGAAGCGATGCTCCACGAGTTGCTCAGCGCCATCGCGCCAATTGCGCGGCATCCGGTTGTGAAGAACAGTAACCTGTTCGCGGTTCAGACCAGTCGCCAGCAAGCGATCGTAAGTCTCCTGAAGGCGCTCAACGGTATTGGCAAAATAGATTCGCTTACCGCGGGTGTTGAGAAGCAGATGATCAATAGACGACCAATCCAGTTGCTTCTTGTCCTCGCCACCCTTGGACCGTTTGTTCCGCAAGGAAAGTCGCGAAACCTTAACGGTTCGCTTTTCGTTGCGGTCTTTGAGCCGCTCGTCTTGCGCAAGATCGCCCCTGCCGACGATCCTTACTTCAAGCCCCTTGATATTTTCCGCGAGCTGCTGCGCCACGGCCTCAGGTAGCGTCGCTGTGAGTACTACGGTTTGCAGACCGAGGCGCAATCGGAACTCGATGATGGCAAGAAGAATCGATAGGGCAGCAGGGGATATTGTCCACGCCAGATGGACTTCATCGAGTACGAGCCGAGACATCAGCAGTGCGCCCGCCACCGCGTGCCCGGCTTTCAGCGGGAGACTGAGCGGGAGGCCAGGCACGCCGCACACGACCTGATCATAAGTTGTTACAACGATCTCCTCGCTGAAGAGATGACTTTCGTCCGAATCGCCGTGATGGAGTACCGGGGAGAGATGCTTACCGTTCCGAACGAAATCCGCGATTTGCGCCTTGATTCCGCCACCTAACGCCCGGAGCGGAACCGCATAAATGATCTTCCGGAACTCCTCTTGAAGGTCTCCGCATACAGCGCGCGTCTTACCAAGGCCTGTGGGTGCCACGAGCACGACGCTCTTTTCACGCAGCAACAGATCTTGTACAACCCGCTGGAACCCCTTTTCTTTGGCTGTAGAATCGCTCACTACCCGCTCCTTATAGGCGCAGTAACACTAACAATTTTGTACGGCCAGTTCACTTTTCAGCCCCACTTGATCGAGTATGCGATATCTCCCCAGTCCGAAGGTGGCGCCGTGGCCGACGTTGACGTACTCGCCGAACTTTAGATAAGGCCAGAATGGGGCAAGGTCGCCCTCGTAAGTTGCTGCACCAAGCAAGCCGTCCCAGTGCATCTCCCTGTCTTGGCGGCTCGAATAGCGTGACCAATTGACCCATCGCGTGTCATTGCGGATGAGTCGGATCTCGCGTGCCCGATCGATCATGCCCTTGAAATCCACGTCGAGCGGAACGCCACAATGGAACCGCGCCATAGATGAGAGCCGGCCCAGGAGGCGGCGGAACACGATGTGAAACTCGGGAAGGCTGTCCACGATCCTTCGTGCTTGAGCCGCGTTTGCGTGACGAACTCAATCGTCACAGGACTGCGCGGGATTGGCTCGCGTGCGCAGTCCGCCAAGGTCAGCGGCGAGCCTATTCCACGCACGACGTTGTCACCGACGTCATAGACCATGCGCGTCGAGGTGTCCCACAGGTCGCTCGCTTCGATACGCGTGAGCTCGATCGCTCGCCGTCCGCGGCCGATGCGATCCATCTCTCGTAGCGCGACGACGAAATGTGGAAAGAATTCCTGGGCGCGGCCGATCAATATCAAGCCGAAGGACAGTTCCTGTCCGGGTTCGTAAACTAATCGCGCATCACGGCCCTCTGGTCCGAGTCTCCATTCAGGAGCGATCACGAATGGCCGGGGAATTTCTTCGTGCGTTCGCAGCGCATCTGAATCCGGCGGCGGCGACGATTCAAAGATTAAATGATAAGGACACTGGGAAGGAATTGGGCATGGCTCCCCGATCCGCGACGGACACGCCAGCCCACGAAACGCGCGGCCGAATGCGCCGCGCAACGTTGACCCGAGATACGCGGGGAGGTCAAGGCGTTGGGCAGCGGTGAAAGTGACGCGATAGCAACTCGCCGAAAGCGCATGTGCGATCACGCCCGTTTCAAGCGACTTTCCGTTTTCCGCGTGCAAATAAAACCCCCTTGGCTCCAATAAGGAGGAAGCCTAGACTCATGACGGCCCAAAGCGCAAATGAGCGATGAATCCATCGTATTGGCAGTTTGCACAGCATCAGGGCGGTCCAGCAGCTCGGCTAGCCATCCGCCAAGACGCGCTGCTTGAACGCGTTGAAAGTTCGTCGTGGACGCGCCGCCGATGAAACTCGCGCGCGTCACTTCCTCGCCGGGATGTACGCGTTCGCTACTGCGACGAATTCCTGGTGGGCGCGGCCTTCATTTGCGCGTCGTCTGGACGCATATGGACCATCAGGTACTTGAGGCCCTTGTAGTAGCGCGCCGTTTCGCAGCCGACGAAGAGCGTATCATCGCCGGCGTCGAACCAAGCGCGAATATCCGGCAGGAACGGCGCGATCACGACGTTGATCCAGCCGAAATCCGGCTTCACATCGACCTGCGTCAGGTTGCCGGGATAGTAGTCCCACGGCGCCGGAGCTCTGGCAGTGACCGTAACTTTCAGCAGCTTCGGCCCCGGGACGCAGTTGAAGGCATGGAAGCTCGTCGATCCCTTGCCGCCCTCCGTCACAAACCGGCGCAGCGGCAACATCACGGCGTCGCCGGCCCACGTATCGGCGGGAAAGTTGAATTTCGCGCTGCTGACCTGCGGCTTGCCGTTGGTATAAATGGTGCAGACGCCGGTGCCGGTGGCGATCTCAACGCGGCTCTCGCGATCGTGTGAGCCGTTGGCGAAAAAGAACACATGGTGTGTTCGCACGAGTGCCGGCGGTTTGCCGGCGACGCCGGGGCGCATCGTGGATTCGTCGATGTCGTACTCGCCGTTGAGGTAACGATACTCGCCGCGCAGTATGGTCAGGCCGTTGCGATCCGTGGTAGCAGCGAAATGCACATGGCCAATTACTTGTGAACCATCGATGCTGCGCAGCGTGTAATCGGTTTGGGGGAAGTCGAGTTCCCCCGCCCTCGACAATGCGGGCGATAGCAGCCACCAGACGGCCAAGATCGCCGTCAACGCGAGTACGCGTAGCCGCGGTGACTTTGCTCGACATTGGCGCCGGACGATGAGGTAGCGATCACTGAGCATGCTTAAAGAGTTTCATAAGCGCCTCGAATGGAGCGGGCGGGCGTCGTGCGGTGGCGAGATTGTGCGTCACATGCGCGGCCGAACTCATCCCGGCGAGCGCGACATTGACGCCTGGAGTCGAACGCGCGAATTGCAGTGCGCGTTGAGCGTCAGAATCGAAACCCGCAAAGGCCTCGGAGAGAACCGCGGGCATCCCGCGCGTCAGCCGGCCTTGTAGCAGGGACGCGCTCGCGCATAACGCGACGCCGGTCGCATCAGCCGCAGCCAGTGTGCTGCCGGACGAGCCGTCGGGCAGGCGCTGGTTTTTCGCGGTAAAGGCTTCGGGCATCGCGAGGTTATAGGGTAATTGAATCACGCGGAAATGGTGGTCCTTGCCACCCACCTCGCGGGCGATTTTCACGATCTCGGTCAACGACAGATATGAACGGTCGTTGGGCGCAACACGAAGGCCGTTCCAGGTCGCGACGCCATACCAGCGGATGCGGCGTTCGCCGACCTTGCGTTCCAACAGCTCGAAAGCGGTGCGCAGGCGCGCGTCAAAATCCTCACGGCTGACGACGGCAAGCTGGCTCTCCGGATTGTGCAGATAGTAGATGTCGATAGTTTCGAGGCCGAGGTTGGCGCGGCTCAGATCGATCATCGCCTCGAGCCATCGCGGCGTCATGCAATGTGCGCCTTCGACCAGATCGTCGGGTGTGACGATGCCCGGCTTGACATAGGTATCCTCGAACCACTCACGCGGGTTCGGCGGCATCTCCCGATCGAACGTGATGTAGCCGCCCTTGGTCGCGACGACGATTTCTTCACGGCGGATTTTTCCTGCGCCGGCCAGTTCCGCGATCACCTTGCCGATCATGCGCTCGCTCCGCTGGAAGCGATAGTTGACCGCGGTATCGACCAGGTTGATACCGCCGAGCAGCGCGGTGCGGATCGCTTCTTCATAGTTGGCGTCGGTGGCGTCGTCGCTCTCGCCGAGATAGGTGCCGATGCCAAGCGACGAGACCGCGACACCGAGCGTCTCGCGAAAGTTTCCCGGCAGTTGCGCAAAGCGCCCGGCAAACGACGCCGTCGCTTCGGCTGTAGCTGCATTCTTGAGCATCGGAAATTCCTCGCGCGGATGAATCTCGCGTACGGTCGTTGTCGAAAGCTGGAACGGACTGATCGAGGGTTCGTAGAGTAGCTGAATTACATTGCCGTCGGGATCGCGAATATAAAAAGAGACCGAGCCGTCGCGATGATGCTTAAGCGGAGTGGCGATATCGAGTCTGGCGGCTTGAGCCCACGCATAACCCGATTCGACTTCCGCGATCGTTGGCACGATAAAGCCAAGATGATCCATTGACTGCTCGTGCCGATCGCCGGCATTACCGCGATGCAGCGCCAGACTATCGCATCCCGAAGTCAGGTAGGCATTTTCGGGATCGGGCCGCCAGACAACCTTCATGCCGAAGACGCGGCAATAGAACTCCGTCGCGCGATCTACGTCTGAGACTCGCAGCGCGAGATGCCTCAATCCACGATTACTGATCATTAAGATTACTCGATGCTGTCCGGCGCGATCTTGAGACCCGCGACTGCCCAAATCGGATCCGACGATAGATCGGTCGGAGCGCTGCGATCGAACAGCTCGATCTTCTCAAACGCACCGCTTTCGGCAAAGTACCTCTCAACGACCGTCACCCGTTGATCCTGATTTGCGCCGTGCCACAGTGCAACCGCCTTGGTCGGAAACATGCGGTTCGAGAAAGTTACGATAAAGGGCGCGTGCGGTTTGAGGATGCGGCCCACATCGGCAAACAATTCGATCGGACGGGTAAGATACTGCACCGATACGGTCATCACCGTGCCATCAAATGATTCATCGGCAAACGGCATCCGCGGATTCAGATTGACATTGTGAACGACGATTTCGTTAAGCGCGAGATTGCCCTCCATCTCCTCGCGATTGAGTCCGAGACCGACGACTTTCGCCGGGCGAATGCGATCCGGCAAATGCGAGCGCCAACTCGACATGAGATCGAGAATCGTACCGCCCGCGGGTAACAGGTTGGCATAGATTTCACCGACCTTGGCGATGGCGCCGTCGTCAATATGCACGACCAAACGTGGATACTGATAGAAGAGTTCGTCCTCGGACTCATCCATGCGGCGAAAGAAATCTGCTTTGGGAGGTTGCGCCATAAAGCCTCGCGGATCGGTTGGGCAGTGAATAATAGTAGTAGAATCAATGATTTAGACCAACAAACCAGGCGTTGCGATAAGCGTTGACATGATTTGGCTGAGCCATCTAAAGTAAAACAATTTTCCAAACCGCTCACGGCGTTCATCTGGGAAATCACCAGCGGCCGCATGTGGAGAACCTAAATCGATGGTCCGACGCGAAAAGACAAACTACGTTATTCAATCAGTTGCGCATTCGCTCGACGTGCTCGAACAATTTTTTGGCGAAGTCGATGAACTTGGCGTCACTGAACTGTCCAAGCGGCTGAAGCTGCACAAGAACAACGTCTTTCGCCTGCTCGCCACGCTCGAGGCGCGCGGCTATATCGAGCAGAATAAGTCGACCGAAAACTATCGTCTTGGGATCAAGTGCTTGCATTTGGGCCATCGTTATATCCATCACATGGGACTGGTGCGGCAGGCGCGTCCAATCTTGGCCGAAGTCGCGAAGAAGTGCCGTGAAAGCGCTTTCGTCGCAATCGCGCGGCGCGACGGGGTCGTTCCGCTCGAAGCCGCCGAACCCGATGATCGAGCGGTGCGAATCACGCCGCCAATCGGACAGACCTTACCACTGCATTGCACCGCGATCGGCAAGGCCCATCTCGCCTTCGACGCCGAAGAATTGCTGATGTCGATGCTGCCCGAACAATTGATTCGCTATACTGAGCACACGATCGTCGAACGCGCGGTTTTGCTGGAGCAACTCCAGGCGGTGGCACGCGAAGGATATTCCGTCGATAACGGCGAATTTTTCGAAGACGTGGCGTCGGTGGCGGTGCCGATCCGGGACTATACGCGGTCGGTAGTTGGATCGCTGGCGGTGGCCGGACCGGCATATCGGATTTCCGGCGAGCGCATCAATATTGAACTGGCGCCGTTGATCCTCGAAGCCGGCCGCGAACTATCGCATCGGTTGGGCTACAACGTCTGACGCTATCCACGCGGTAGCTGGTCCGCGTCAGCCGCGGTGACACTTGCCCTACCATGACGAATTGTTTGACTGTCCGTTTCTCGATTGTTACCGTCGCATGGTTCCGGTACTAATTCCCGAGCCCTCTATGATTAGCGATACTTACGGCCGCATCGACGGCCGTTCGGAGTGACAGCGCTGTGAAGATTCTAGTTCCCGTCAAACGCGTGCCCGACCCCGCAACGACGATCCGCGTCCTTGCGGACGGCTCGGGAATCGCAACCGACAATGTGAAATGGGTGATCAATCCATTCGACGAAATCGCGATTGAAGAGGCGCTGCGAATCAAGGAAAAACAGAGCGAGGGCGAGGTGATCCTGATCTCAGTAGGGCAGCAGACCTGGCAAGAACAACTGCGAACTGGCCTCGCGATGGGCGCCGACCGCGCGATCCTGGTGCGTACCGATACGCCCCTCGACACGCTCGCGATCGCACGCGTAATTGCGAAAGTCGCGAGCGACGAAAAGCCTGCTATCGTCATGATCGGCAAGCAGGCCATCGACGACGATTCCAACCAGGTTGGGCAGATGATTGCCGAGATGCTCGGATGGCCGCAGGCAACCTTTGCTTCGAAGATCGAGATCGCCGGCGAGAAATGCACGGTCGTGCGCGAAGCCGATGGCGGTCTCGAGACCATCGCGTTTCCGCTGCCGGCCGTGATTACGACCGACCTGCGGCTCAATGAACCACGCTACGCGTCCCTACCTGGAATCATGAAGGCACGCAAGAAGCCGCTCGCCGACATTGCGGTCGACAGCCTGGGGGTGGACTTGGCGCCCAAGCTCAAGATCAAGGCGCTCAATGCGCCGGCGAAGCGACAGGCCGGGCGCAAGGTCGCGTCGGTGGATGAGCTGGTCGAGGTTCTGCATACCGAGGCGAAGGTTATCTGAGGACGCCGATAAACGGGGCTTACGCAGGCGCATGCCTATCCATCAAGCGCATCACCAGAATTGCCGTGTGTAAAATTGCCATTTTGCGAGTTGCGGCTTAGCGCATAATCGTATGAGTGAATTGCAGAACGGCGGGCAGGGCAGATGCCGGAGTGAATCGAAATGGGTGACGTACTGGTTTTCGCCGAACATCAAGGCGGCCATTTTCCCAAAACTACCTTGATCGCGGTCAATGCCGGACTAGAGATCGCGCGCAAGCGCAGCGGTAATTGTATTGCGGTGATTATAGGCGGAGGTGCAGACGGTGCCGCCACCGAAATCGCTAAGTACGGCGTGAGCAAGGTGATCGTGCTCGAGCATCCGCGTCTTGAACATCATCTGGCGGACGCCGCCGCGCAGGCCTTCGCCGCATTGACGAAAAGTACCGGCGCCGAAACTGTGCTGGCGACTGCGACCGCGATGGGCAAAGACTTGATGCCGCGGTTGGCCGCGCGGCTCAACGCGCCGATGGCTTCCGAAATCATCGCGATCAATGATGACGGCACTTTCGTTCGTCCGATGTACGCCGGTAATGCGCTGGCGACGATCGAACTCGAAGGGCCGGTGCGGGTGGTGACCGTGCGCGGTACCGCCTTCGATGCGGCCAAGCCCGGCGATACCGCGGCGCCGATTGAGAAGGTTGCCGCCGAGCTCGACGCGACGAGCCTCAAGATGGAGTTCGTTTGTTTCAACGAGATCAAGAGCGACCGCCCGCAATTGAACGAAGCGCGAATCGTCGTCTCGGGCGGGCGGGGTCTTAAGTCCGGCGAGAACTTCAAGGTTGTGCTGGAGCCATTAGTGGACGAGATGGGCGCCGCCATGGGTGCGAGCCGCGCCGCGGTAGACGCGGGCTTTGTGCCCAACGACCTGCAAGTCGGACAGACCGGCAAAGTGGTCGCGCCGGAACTTTACGTCGCGATCGGCATTTCGGGTGCGATCCAGCACTTGGCGGGCATGAAAGACTCGAAGACTATCGTTGCTATCAACAAGGACGAAGAGGCGCCGATCTTCAGCGTCGCCGACTACGGGTTAGTGGCCGATCTCTTCAAGGCAGTGCCGGAGATGGTTGAGGCGATGAAGAAAATCAAGCACTAGGGCCGCGCACAACGTCGCTGCGCTAAATGCGACAAGGCTGCCGGCCTCGCGCAATTCTTGCGTGAGGCGTCTAATCCGCAAAAGCCACCGGCCGTCGAATTTGAAATTTCCCAAAGGTCCGTCACGTGCCGAACGCCAGTCTGCGCGGGCCGCAAGACTCCTTGCACTCCCCCCACAACGACGTACGACACCCTCGGCGCGGCGAGGGTGTCGTGCGTCGTGAATTAACGCCGCGCTATTTCGCGGTGCGGCGGATGCGGCTGCGCCGCATCCGCCGCAGCCGTGATTTGGCCTGGCCCGGATCGGTACGGCGCTTGCGCGCAAGTCGGTGAAGGCGGCGATTACGTTGACGGGAACCCGGTGTCATCTTTTCTCCTGCGATGCATCATTCATGATTGTACTTCTACCCGAATTCGCGACCGCCGGTAATGGCGCGCCTTGTACAATCGGAGTCCCCGGACCAAACGCCACCGGCGATACCACATCCGCCTTAGTCATTACCTGGTCGCCGTTGCGCACGATAATTTGCCCGAGTGGCGCACCCAGCGCGATTGGCCCGCTCACCACCGGTGGCACGCTGTATTCCACTTTCAGATCCTGGACCTCGCTCTTGCGCAGGACCACCGCCAAATCGGTTTCCGGCACCGGGTAAATCAATGGTCCCTGCTCAACCTGCACGTGTACCGGCAGCGTTTCGCCGCGCTTGTAGAATTCTACCTTGGCAAAATTGTTGAAACCCCAATCGAGCAACTTTTGAGTTTGGATGAAGCGCTGCGGATTCGACGGCGCCCCCAGTATAACCGAAATCAGCCGCATGTCTCCCCGTCGCGCCGTCGCCGTCAGGTTGAAACCAGCCTCCACCGTAAAGCCAGTCTTGAGCCCGTCACAGCCTTCGTAATGGCCGATCAGATGGTTGGTGTTGTGCAGGATAGCCGCGCCGTTGTCGAACACTGCCATCTGCATTCCGGACCATTGCAGCAGGTTCGTCGTATGAATTAGCGCGCGCGCGACGATCGCCAAATCGACCGGCGACGTCCGGTCGACGTCGTGGTCGGGCGTCGGCGGCAAACCGTCGACAGTCTGGTATTCCGTATCCATCATGCCCAGACTCCGCGCCTTAGCGTTCATCATGCGGACCGTTCCCTGGACCGATCCGCCTATTCCCTCGGCCACCGCCACCGCGGCATCGTTGGCCGACTTGATCAGCGCCGCCTTCATCAACTCGCCCAGCGGATAAACCTCGCCCTCGTGCAGTCCCAACCGCGACCCATGTGTCATTGCCGATACTTCCGAAATCCGTACCGGGGTGTTGAAGGAGACCCGCCCGGCCGAGATTTGGTCGCTCGCCACCAGTAGGAGCATCATCTTCGCCATCGAGGCCGGCGGCCATATCAGATTTGGATTGTCAGCGTAGAGTATGCGCCCGGTATCGGCATCCTCCAGCAGCGCCGCATGATATAGCACCACTGGTCCGGCCGCGCGTCGGATACGACGATGATGCGAATGCGAACGGCGGGGAT
>Ga0182024_10011212_pt1 | contig 18058 bp, 19 predicted proteins | sample P32metaG_FD_120480 | JGI IMG/M metagenome (GOLD analysis project Ga0182024, IMG submission 120480) | Permafrost microbial communities from Stordalen Mire, Sweden - P3-2 metaG (Illumina Assembly) | ecosystem: Environmental > Terrestrial > Soil > Wetlands > Permafrost | place: Sweden: Stordalen... | reverse complement strand
TCCCGCACGCACCCACCCGCGTAATACGCCACGTGCCCCGCCTCTCGGAGGCGCCGGACGATGCTTGCTGCGGTCGATTCAACTTCAGACATCGTTCGTCCCTCCGTTCACAGTGGCACTTCCACCCGTTGCCTCCCATGGAATCGCAGTGAGCTCGTATACCCCGCCTCCCGCGCCAGCGTCCGTCCCGCGTCAAAGTCCATCCCCACCTGCTCCGGCGCATGCGCGTCCGAGTTGATCACCAGCGGCACCCCCGCAGCGCGCGCCAGCCGCAGGAAACCGGGCGCCGGATACAATTCATGCACCGGCTTCCGCAGCCCCGCCGTGTTGATCTCGAACGCCCCGCCGCATTCCGCCAGCGCCGCCACCACCGGCTCGTAATACCGGTCCAGATCCCCACTGGGCCGCGAGCCGAAGATCTTCACCAGATCCGGATGCGCGATGAAATCGAACAGCCTGCTGCGCACACACTTCTCCGCCGCGCTCCAATACATGCTCCAGAGCTCCTCCGCCGGGCACGCCCGGTAGCGCCCCACGTACGCCGGGTTGTCCACCGCCCAGTCCGGTGTCAGGTAATGCACGCTCCCGATGAGGTAATCCCACCGCGCCATCCCCGCCAGCTTCGCGATCCAATCCTCCTGCCCCGGCCAGTAATCGCACTCCAGCCCCAGCCGGATCGGGAATCCCGGCGTCTTCTCCCGCGCCTCCTCGATCATCTCAAAATATCGCGGCAGCTCCTCGATCCCCATCCGCCAGTCGTCATACGCCTCCGGCATCGGGTTGTGATCCGCAAAGCCGATTTCCGGCAGCCCCTTGCGCATCGCCTCCTGCACATATTCCGCCGGGTGCCCCGTCGCGTGGCGGCATAGCGGGGTGTGCATATGGTAGTCCGGATTCATCGTGGGCGGGGCATCTTAGGCTTGTTTCTGGCGCGCAACCAGTGAACCTAGGGCTTGACCATGAGATTCATCGAGTCCGTTTTCGAGAAGCTGAAACGTCACCCCAAGCGGATCGTCTTTCCCGAAGGGGCCGAGCCGCGCGTCCTCGAGGCCGCCGGGCGCTTCAACCGCATGCAACTGGGCGCCCCCATCCTCCTCGGCGATATCGAGCAGATCAAGCGCAAGGCCGAGGAGTACCGCGTCGATCTCTCCCGCATCGGCATCATCGATCCCACCAAGGCCGACGACCTGGAAATCTTCGCCTCCCGGCTCGAGCGCCTCCAGCGCTACCGCAACATCGGGGCGGGCGATCCGCGCGAGATCCTGACCAACCCGAATTACTTTGCCGCGATGATGATCCAGCATGGCCAGGCCGATGGCCTCGTCGGCGGCGCGAGCCAGTACGCCAGCTCCCTCATGCGTCCGCTCATCCAGATCATCAAGCCGCTCCCCGGCATCACCACGGTCGCCAGTTGCATGATGCTCGAGGGCCCGCCGGATCGTTTCGGCACGGAGGGGATGCTCATGTTTGCCGATTGCGCCGTCGTCCCCGAGCCCACGGTCGATCAGCTCGCCGCCATCGGCATCGAGACCGCCAAGGTCTGCCGCCAATTGACCGGCGCACGCCCCCGCGTCGCCTTCCTCTCCTTTTCCACCAAAGGCAGCTCCCGCCTCCCCGCCGCCAGCAAGATGGCCGCCGCCGCCGCGCTCGCCCGGCAGAAGGCCGATGAGGAGAAGCTCGAGATCGATGTCGATGGCGAGTTGCAGGCCGATACCGCCCTCATCCCCGCGCTCGCGGCCATCAAGGCCCCTTCCAGCCGCGTCGCGGGCAGCGCGAATGTCCTCATCTTTCCGGATTTGAGCAGCGGCAATATCGCCGCAAAGCTGGTGCAGCAGCTCGCCGGCGCCTCCGCCTACGGCCAGGTGCTCCTCGGCCTCTCCCGCCCCGCCGCGGATATGTCCCGCGGCGCCTCGGCGGACGATATCCTGGGCGTCGCCGCCATCGTCGGCCTCCAGGCCATCGAGTACCGGAAGCTCTATCCGCAGACAGATGACGACCTTTTGCAGGAGTAGCCGGCCCCGCCCACGTTCGGAGGGATGATCAAAGGGGCGCGATGAACACGACCACTCCCAGGATTTTCGTCGCCGCCACCCAGCAGAACGACGGCAAGACCACCACCGCCCTCGGCCTTTTCGCCGCATTGAGCAAGCGCCTCGGGCGCATCGGCTTCATCAAGCCCGTCGGCCAGCGCTTCATCGAGGTCGATGGCAAGCGCATCGACGAGGACAGCGTCCTCATGGGCCAGACCTTCAGCGTCCAGACTCCCCTCGAGGCCATGAGCCCCATCGCCGTCGAGCCCGATTTCACCCGCCGCTACATCGAGCAGGCCAACCACGATTTCCTCGTCCGCCGCATCCGCAATTCATTCGACCGCACCGCCTGGGAGAAGGACTTCGTCATCATCGAGGGCACCGGCCACGCCGGCGTCGGCTCCGTATTCGATCTCTCCAATGCCCGCGTCGCCTCGCTCCTCTGTTGCAAGGTCCTCATGGTCACCCAGGGCGGCATCGGCAGGCCCATCGATGAGATCGCCCTCAACAAAGCCCTCTTCGACCAGGAGGGCGTCGAGATCGTCGGCGTCATCCTCAACAAGGTCCACCCGGACAAGCTTTCCTACGTCACCGAGTTCGCCCGCCGCGGCCTCGGCCGCCTCGGCATCGATCTCCTCGGCGTCGTCCCCGCCGAGCCCCTCCTGGCAAACGCCACCCTCGGCCAGGTCTGCCGCACCGTCAAAGGCTCCTTCCTCAACGGCAAGACCGAGTCCCGCCGCCGCATCAAGAAAGTCATCATCGGCGCCATGAATTCCATCCACGTCATGGAGTACTTCGACCCCGGCACCCTCGTCGTCACCCCCGGCGATCGCGAGGACATCATCCTCGCCGCCCTCTCCAAGGGCGCCTTGAGTGAGAAAGAGGGCCGCGTCATCGCCGGCCTCGTCCTCTCCGGCGATCTCTTCCCGCACCAGAACCTGATCGAGATGATGAAGTCCTCCCATCTCCCCGTCATCGCTTCCCCGCTCGATAGCTACACCGTCGCCAGCAGCATCCACTCCATGACCATCAAGACCCTCCCCGGCGACAACGAGAAAATCGACCGCATCCAGGCCTTGATCGAGCAGCACGTCGAGATCGACCGCCTCCTGGAAAAGCTGACCAGCCCCGCCCCTTAGCCCTCGCGGCCAGCAGATTGTGCCAGAGCGCCCCGATCAACTTCGGTTTTCAGGTTTAAACCATCGCGCCCGGCCTTTTGATGTTCGTTTGCAATGCTATTTGACGCGCCCTCCCTGCCGGTGAATCGTCTCCCTCCCACCGTGTACCCCGTAGACTTACCCACAGGCCTCAGCCGTCGCATCACGGATGGCGGTTGCGCCCCGTGCGCGCCTCGCCACTGATGAGAGGGCGTCATTGGTTGCTCGCGGCCGCCCTGGCCGCCCTGCCCGCAAGCGCCGCAAGCCCGGCAAACGCCGCAAGCCCGGCAAACGCCGCAAGCCCGGCAAACGCCGCAATCGCCCCCGCCGCGACTCCCGCTCCCACCCCAGCGGTCCAGTCCGCCCGCCTCATCACCCTCGAGGAGGCTTACGATATCGCCCTCGCCACCGATCAGAGCATCGGGATCGCCTACTGGCAGATCCGCCAGGCCAGCCTCCTCCCCTGGAGCGCCCTTACCAAGCTCGGCCCCCAGCTCAACGCCGGCAGCTCCTACGCCTACGCCCACTCCCATGCCCCCGGCGTCATCATCCCCGCTTCCGAGACCGGCGCCCTCAACGTCTCCTACTCCCAGACCTTCGTCGATTTCAGCGTCTTCCCCGCCTACCGCTTCGGCAAGCTCGCCGCCGTAGCCGCCCGCCTCCAGCATCAGTACACCATCCGCCAGACCCTCTTCGGCGTTGCCAGCGCCTACTACCAAATCCTAACCGACGAGGGCGTGGTGGAAGTGGACGCCAAGACCGTCGATCTCGCCGCCCAGCAGCTCGATGTCGCCCAAAAGCGCCTCAACGTCGGCGAGGTCACCCCCACCGATGCCCTCAACGCGCGCGCCGTCCTCGAGGCCGACAAGGTCAACCTCATCCAGGCCAGGCACACCCTCCTCCTCGATCGCGACACCCTCGGCAATATCCTCAACCTCGGCGGCGATTCCGGCTTCAACGTCGCCCGCCCCCCCGATTACCCCACCACCATCCCCCCTTTTGAAAAGCTCCTCGCCATCGCATGCCGCAATCGCGAGGACCTCGCCGTAGGCAATATCGGCGTCGGCGAGGACATTGCGAAGAAAGGCGAAGTCATCGCCCAGTACGCCCCGCAGATCTTCGGCAATGCCGGCGACTCCTACACCAATTCCAAGGGCTTCTACGGTCCGCAGAGCCAGGTCTGGGATGCGAGCATCGGCGTCTCCCTGCCCATCTTCACCGGCGGCCAGCGCGAGATTGATTTGAAAACCGCCGGCGAACAGGTGGAGGAAGACAAGCTCAACCGCGATAAGATCGCCAAGACCGTAGAGGGCGACGTCCGTTCGGCATGGCTCAATGCCAGCTCGTTGCGCGAGAGCCTCGTGTCGCTCCGCATCCAGGTAGATGCCGCCCGCGAGAGCTACACCGATCTCCAGCACGAGTATCAGGCCGGCACCGCCTCCAGCACGGATGTCCTCCTCGGCCTCACTACGTTGAACACTTCCGAGAACTCCCTCGCCATCCAGGTTTACGCCTTCCAGGTCGCCCTGCGCGATCTCGAGCAGGCCGCCGGCGTATTCCAGCAGCAGCGCGTCCAGCGGGCAAAAGTCAAATGAAGAAAATCCTCATCGTCTTCCTCGTCTGCCTCATCGGCGGCGCCGTCACCGCCTGGTGGCACTGGTATCAATCCCCCGGCGAGGTCAGGTACGAGACCGCCCTCGTCACCCGGGGAGACATTACCCAGGGCGTCACCGCCACCGGCACGTGCGATCCTGTCGTCAATGTCACCATCGGCAGCCAGATTTCCGGCAACATCGCCAAGCTTTACGCGGACTTCAATTCCCCCGTGAAGGAAAACCAGATCGTCGCCGAGCTCGACCCCGCTCCCTACCTCGCCACGGTCCACATGGCCCAGGGCAATGTCGCGAATGCCCAGGCCGTCCTCGAGCTCGCCAAACTCACCGCCAATCGCAAGGCCGAGCTCGTCAAGGAGCACGCCGCTGCCCAGGCCGATCTCGATACCGCCATCGCCAATCTCCACCAGGCCCAGGCCAGCGTCCAGATCCAGCAGGCCAATCTCGAGAGCGCCCAGGTCAATCTCGACCATTGCACCATCACCTCGCCCATCAAGGGCATCGTCATCTCCCGCAACGTCGATGTCGGCCAGACCGTCGCCGCGGCGATGAATGCGCCCGTCCTCTTCACCATCGCCAATGACCTCTCCAAGATGCAGATCGATGCCAGCATCGCCGAGGGCGACATCGGCCAGCTCGAGGAGGGCCAGGATGTCAACTTCAGTGTCGACGCCTATCCCTATCGCACCTTCCACGGCAAGGTGCAGCAGATCCGCAACAGCCCCACCACCATCCAGAACGTCGTCACCTACGATGCCGTCGTCGCCGTCAATAACGAGGATCAGAAACTCAAGCCCGGCATGACCGCCAATCTCTCCGTCGTCATCGCCCAGCGTCCCAACGCCATCCGCATCCCGAACGCCGCCCTCCGCTTCCGCCCGCCCGATACCGGCGCCAGGCCCTCCCCATCCGCCTCCGCCGGCCCCAAGCCCTCGCCCGCGCACGCCAGGCATGATGCCACCCACACCGTTTACCTCCTGCCCGCCGGCGCCGCCACGCCCACCTCCGTCCAGGTCCACCTCGGCATCAGTGATGGCATCTACACGGAGGTCCTCGATGGCCTCCAGGAGGGCGACTCCGTCGTGGAAGGCATCATCTCCACCGCACGCTCCAGCCAGCCCGGCAACCCCATGGGCATGCGCCGCCCGTTCTAGGCGATGACCCCCGTCATAGAGCTCCGCAACGTCGAGCGCACCTACTCCTCCGGCGAGGTCCAGGTCCGCGCCGTCCGCGGCGTTTCGCTCACCATCATGCCGGGAGAGTTCGTCGCCATCATGGGCGCCAGCGGCTCGGGAAAATCCACCATCATGAACACCCTCGGCTGCCTCGACCGCCCCACCGCCGGCAGCTACCTGCTCGATGGCATCGACGTCTCCGGCCTCAATCGCGACGCGCTTGCCGATATCCGCAACCGCAAGCTCGGCTTCGTATTCCAGGGCTTCAACCTCCTCTCCCGCACCTCCGCCATCGAGAACGTCGAGCTCCCCATGCTCTACTCCCACAAGCGCCTCCGCCCCCGCGAGCTTCGCGACAAAGCCCTGCACGCCCTCGGCATCGTCGGCCTCGCGGACCGCGCCGGACATCACCCCAATCAGCTCTCCGGCGGCCAGCAGCAGCGCGTCGCCATCGCCCGCGCCCTCTGCAACGAGCCCTCCCTCCTCCTTGCCGATGAGCCCACCGGCAACCTCGATTCCCAGACCGGCATCGAGATCATGGGCGTCTTCCAAAAGCTCAACGACCAGGGCATCAGCATCGTCATGGTCACCCACGAGCTCGATATCGCCCAGTACACGCGGCGCACCGTCGTCATGCGCGATGGCCTCATCGTCGGCGATACCCCCGTCGAGAACCGCCTCATCGCCACCGGCGAGCTCCGCCGCCTCGAGCAAGCCCACCAGGCCGTCCACCTCACCCAATGAAACTCCGCGCCACCTTCGTCATGGCCCTGCGCGCCCTGCGCCGCAATAAGCTCCGCACTGTCCTCACGATGCTCGGCATCATCATCGGCGTCGCCGCCGTCATCGCCATGGTCGCCATCGGCAATGGCGCCACCAGCCAGGTCGAGGGCCAGATCGCCGCCCTGGGCCAGAACGTCGTCCTCGTCTTCGCAGGCAGCGTCACCTCCGGCGGCGTCAAGGCCGGCGCATTCAACGCCGGCACCCTCAAGATCCCAGATGCCGATTCCATCCGCCGCGAGATCCCCGATGCCGTCGCCGTCAGCCCGGAGGTCCGCACCAACGCCCAGGTCTCCGCCGAGAACCAGAACTGGTTCACCAACGTCCAGGGCGAGTCCCCCGATTACTGGAGCATCCGCAACTGGGCATTCGCCGAGGGCACCAGCTTTACCGATCAGGACGTCCGCGGCGCGAATAAAGTCTGCGTCATCGGCAAGACGGTCGCCAATAACCTCTTCGGCGATGACGATCCGCTCGGCCAGATCATCCGGGTCAAAGGCATCCCCTTCACCATCGTCGGCGTCCTCGAGACCAAAGGCTTCTCCGTCATGGGCCAGGATCAGGACGACACGGTCATCATGCCCTACACCAGCGCCATGAAGCGCATCCTCGGCGCCACCAATCTCCGCACCATCAACGTCGAGGCCGCCACCGCCGACAAAATCCAGGCCGTCCAGGACGAGGTCGCCGACCTCCTCCGCCAGAAGCACAAGATCATCGCCGGCCACGATGACGACTTCACCATCCACAACCAGCAGGAGTTCACCGACGCCGCCACCTCCACCTCGCGCATCCTCACCGTCCTCGTCGTCTCCATCGCCAGCGTCTCCCTCCTCGTCGGCGGCATCGGCATCATGAACATCATGCTCGTCAGCGTCACGGAGCGCACCCGCGAGATCGGCATCCGCATGGCCGTCGGCGCCCATGGCCGCGACATCCTCCTGCAGTTCCTCATCGAGGCCACCAGCTTGAGCACCATGGGCGGCATCATCGGCATCGTCCTCGGCATTGGCGCCTCAAAGCTGCTCTCCATCTTCGCCCAATGGCCGACATTGGTCTCCCCGCTCTCGGTCATCCTCTCCTTCATGTTCAGCGCCTGCGTAGGCATCTTCTTCGGCTTCTATCCCGCCAAAAAAGCCGCCGCCCTCGACCCCATCGAGGCCCTCCGCTACGAGTGAGGCCTTATCACCTTATCAAATGGCCGGCTCGCTCATCTGCATGGCAACCAGGGTGTCGATCTCAGCGCGGTGGTCTTCGTAATACGCCAGGCATTCGTAAACCTTTGCCCGCGTCTCCGTCTCATTAAAAATCTGCGTGAATCCGCGGCTTAATATAACACACTCCACCGAGAGCCGCTCGATGTCCTCCCCCAAAACCCTCATCCTCGGCCTCGATTGCCTCGAGCCCTCGCTCGTCGACCGCTGGCTCCCTGATCTCCCCACCTTCGCCCGCCTCCGCGCCGCCGGCCTCCGGGGCCGCATGCGCAGTTGCATCCCCCCCATCACCGTCCCCGCGTGGTCCTGCATGATGAGCAGCCAGGACCCCGGTTCCCTCGGCATCTACGGCTTTCGCAACCGCACCGATCACACCTACAAGGGCCTCGGCTTCGCCACCGGCGATTGGGTCAAGGCAGACCGCCTCTGGGACATCCTGTCCGCGCGGGGGATGAAATGCGCCGTCCTCGGCGTCCCCGGCACCTACCCCATCACCCGCCCCATCAATGGCCCCATGGTCAGTTGCTTCCTCACTCCCGGCCTCAAGAGCCAGTGGGCCTCCCCTCCCTCCCTCAAGGACCAAGTCGCCCGGTGGCTCGATGGCCGTGATTACCTCTTCGATGTCGTCGATTTCCGCAGCCCCGATAAAGCCCGCATCCTCGAGGATATCCACGAGATGACCCGCCGCCGCTTCACCGTCGCCCGCGGCATGCTCTCAACATACGACCCCGATTTTTTCATGATGGTCGAGATGGGCAGCGACCGCATCCATCACGGCTTCTGGCATTACATGGACCCGGGGCATCGCAAGTTCCAGCCCGGCAATCCCCTCCAGGACGCCATCCACGATTACTACGTCCTCCTCGACACCGAGATCGCAAAACTCCTCCATCTCGTCGATCTCCCCGCCACGAGCCTCCTCATCGTCTCCGATCACGGCGCGAAACGCCTCGAAGGCGGCATCTGCGTCAACGATTGGCTGCGCCGCGAGGGCTACCTCGTCCTCAAGTCCGACCCGCCCCCCGGCACCCCCCCCGCCAAGGCCGATATCGATTGGTCCCGCACCCGCGCATGGGGCGATGGCGGCTACTACGCCCGCATCTTCCTCAACGTCCAGGGCCGCGAGCCCGAAGGCATCGACCCCGCCGCCGGCTACGACGCCCTCTGCGCGGAGCTCTCCGCCCGCCTCAAGCAAATCCCCGATGACCGCGGCCAGCCCCTCGCCACCGACGCATGGATGCCGCGCGACCTTTACCGGCAGGTACGCGGCATCCCCCCGGATCTCGTTGTGATCTTCGGCGGCCTCACCTGGCGCGCCGTCGGCACCATGGGCTACGAGAGCCTCTACCTCTACGAGAATGACACCGGCCCCGACGAAGCCAACCACGCCCAATACGGCTTCTTCAATTGGACTGCCCCCGGCCTCTCACCCGGCGCCCATCCCATCGATCTCGATATCCTCGACGTCGCCCCCACTCTCCTCCGCAAGATGGGAGTCCCCATCCCTCCCGGCATGCTCGGCCAGCCCTTGAATTTGCCTTAATATGCTTATTTGACATCCCCAATCGATTCACCGCAATATCGCGTATTCCTGAGCCTCCCCCGCCTTATGAATAAGCTCGTCCCCCCGGTCTTCTTCCTTACAGCCCTTTTCTCCTCCGCCGCCTTCTGCGCCGCGCAGGATACAGGCCCCCTCTTCCACGCGAATGAGCTGGATGTCTCCCTCTCCGGCGAAAACGCAAACGGCAATATCGATTCCGAGCCCCAGCAGACCGTCATCCATTCCACCACGACGGCCACGCGCTCCACCGTAGTCGCCGCGCCCACCACCGCCCCGTCTCCCACCGCCACCCCGCCTGATGTTAAGACAGCCGCCAAGGCCGCCACCACGAAGACCGTCGACCCCACCGTCACCACCACTCACAAATCCCGCCGCATCGTCTCCCACGACCGTCTTGAGCACAATGCCGCCGGCGGCAGCGTCGCGATCAATTACTTCATCACCCGCTTCATCGGCATCGCGCTCGAGGGCGATTTCCTCGGCGGCAATCCCTACAACACCGCCCTCACCGGCAACCTCATCTTCCGCTACCCCTTTGAATTTGGCGCCTCCAGCGTCACCACCGGCTACTCCAAGGATGGGAAAGACGGCAAAACGGCCATGACCGGCCCCACCTGGGGCATCGCTCCCTATATCCTCATCGGCGGCGGTGGCCAATGGGACGGGAGAGGCGAGGGGATCGCTGATGTCGGCGGGGGTCTCGAGTTCCGGTTCCGCAGGCATTACAGCATCTTCGTCGAGGGCCGCTGGATCATCCACGATTCCCGTGAGAGCTACGCCGCGGAGAACGTCGGCCTCGGCTACAGCTTCTAGCCCCGCCGCCTGTCAGCCCCCCGGATTCGCCCATTTTGCCCGGAAAACTTCGTTGACACCCCCGCAGTCCGCCAATAGGGTACTCGCCCTTTCGAAACGAGCGAACATGAAGACCTTTTCAGCCAAAGCCAGTGAAGTGCAGCGCCAGTGGTGGGTGATCGATGCCAAGGACCAGGTGCTGGGCCGCGTGGCTGAGAGAGCCGCCAACCTCCTCCGCGGCAAGCACAAGCCCATCTACACCCCTCACGTCGATACCGGCGATTTCGTCGTCGTCATCAATGCCGACAAAGTCCGCGTCACCGGCAAGAAAGACGTCCAGAAGACCTACATGAGCTTCTCCGGCTACGTCGGCGGCCATCACACCGAGAACTTCAAATCCCGCCTCCAGCGCCATCCCGAGCTCATCGTCGAGCGCGCCGTCCGCGGCATGATCCCCCACAATCGCCTCGGCCGCGCCGTCTACACCAAGCTCAAGGTCTACAAAGGCGACGCCCATCCCCACGAGAGCCAGGAGCCCAAGCCCGTCACCCTCTCCTGAGCAGCAGCAGCACCGCCTCAACCACTCACTCTCCCATCATGGCAACACAGGAATTCATCGCCACCGGCCGCCGCAAGGAAGCCGTCGCCCGCATCCGCATGAGCCCCGGCACCGGCAAGATCGAGGTCAACGGCAAAGCCTTTGAGGAATACTTTCCCACCGCTAATCTCCAGGGCGCGGTCCTCGCCCCGCTCCAGATCGCAAAGAGCACCAACACCTTCGACGTCGTCGTCAACGCCCACGGCGGCGGCCCCAATGGTCAGGCCGGCGCCGTTCGCCTCGCCATCGCCCGCGCGCTGATCATCAGCGATGCCACCCTCCGCGCCTCCCTCAAGGAAGAGGGCTTCCTCACCCGCGACCCGCGGATGAAAGAGCGCAAAAAAGCCGGCCAGCCCGGCGCCCGCAAGCGCTTCCAGTTCTCCAAGCGCTAATCCACTGCTTTCAAAAGAGGGCGAGGCTCATCCGGCCTCGCCCTTTTTTCTTTTCCCTGGCCGGAGCGAAGCAAGGCGAACCCTGGGAGCGCCAATCTCCCGATTGGCATCATAAAATGGTCGCCGAAGGCGGCATTACTTTACGAATCTCCCGACTTCCCAAACTCGGGATTCCACTTCCCTCATCCGCCCCTGGATTATCGTGTAAAACAGCCTAGTAGAACGGCGTCAACGTCACACCCCCCGGACCGGCCCCCGAGCTGCTTCTCGCCGATGCCGGGCGTGGAACGGCCGCTGCCGCCACCGGCCGCGCTTCCGTGCCGGGCATCGGCTGCTCGGCCGGCGGGATCGTATACGTCTCGACGGGGAATCTGTTGAGCTCCGGCTTCAGCTCCGCGAGCATCCGCCTCACATGCCGGTAGCTCGCCCGCGGCCGCAGCGTCCGGTAACTCAGCCCGGGATCGCCCCATTGCAAGATCTGGATATCCACATGCCGCATGCCCCAGTCATTCATCTGCTCCCGCGTCGGCTTGTAGAGATCGATCGTATTCGTCCCCGCCAGGTCCCAGCCGTAATCGTCCACCACATACGTCTGGCCCGTCTGGAGAAGCCGGAACATCGTTCCCGCCGGCCAGCGGCTCCAATCAGCCGCGGCGCTGTCCACCGGCCCGTTCTGGAGGCAGGTGCCCAGCGCGTTGTGATTCGTGTACTTCAAGTGATCCGCCTCGCCGTCAAAGTACGCCGTCGTCCGCACATGCTGATACTCCGTCTTCGCCAGCGGCGGTTCCCATTTCGGCAGAGGCCGCTCGGCGCAGCCCGCCAGGAGCAGGAGCAGCCAGCAAATCACGGCGATCACGGCCACGATCGTGAAGTACCGTTCCTCCTTCCTTAGCTTGAGATGATTGAGCGTCAGCGGAAAACTCATGGGTCGATGGGATGGGTGAAAACGCGCACTGTCATCCTGGCGGAGGATACCGTTTCAGGCTCCATTTGCACGCCCTTAAACCCGGACGCCGATATCCGCGCACAAAAAAAACCGCGCCCGTCTCCAGGCGCGGTTTTTTTATAAACTCTCTCGACTTACCGCCGCAGATTCACCGGCAGCCCCGCTTGCATCGCTGCATGCTGGTCGTCCGTGCAGGCCGCATTGGTCGGCACGCCCGCCGGCGCCGCGTTCAGTTGCACCAGGCTGTTCGTCACCAGGTAATGCTCCAGCTCATCGCCGGAGACATCCGCCAGCATCGTGCCGTTCACTTCCACGCAGGGCGAGAGCGGCTGCCCGCTCTTTTGCTCCATCTCCCAGCGGAAAGCCGGGTTCTGGATGATGTCCTTCTCCGTGTACGCGATCTTGTACTTGCCGAGCACGGCCCGTACGCCATTGCTCCAGCCGCACTGGGTTTTGAGGTAAGCGGTAATTTCAGGTTGTTCCATAATTGGGTTCTTTTTTGCAGGTGCCGGCGCCGGCGCGATAGCCGGCCCCGTGGTTACCATACGCTCGGGGAAAAGCGGGCGGACGCAAGTGCGCCCGCCCATTTTTCTTGATTCTTATTTGCGTTTGCCTTCGCCGGGCCGGAACTCCTCCTGCGCCGCCTGGAAGGCCTGCTCGAGCCCCACGAGGTCCTCGCCGGGCTTGATGCTCTCGAACGCCTCGCTCTCTCGCTTGATCTCCTCGTCCGAGTAATTGGCCGCCTTGATCGAGAGCCCGATCCGCCGCTCCGTACGGTCCACCTTGATCACGCGGGCCTCCACGTCCTGCCCGATCTTGAGGATATCCTTCACCTTGTCCACGCGATCCTCGCTCAATTGCGAGATGTGGACCAGGCCGTCGATGTCGTCCGCGAGCTGCACGAATGCCCCAAAGCTCGCCAGCTTCGTCACTTTGCCCTTCACCAGGTCGCCGATCTTGTACCGCTGGTCGATGATCTTCCACGGGTCGTCCTCGATCTGCTTGATCCCCAGCGAGATCCGCTGGTTCTGCTTGTCGATGTCGATGACCACGGCCTCCACGTCGTCGCCCTTCTTCAGGACCTCGCTCGGGTGGTTCACCTTCCGCGTCCAGCTCAGGTCGGAGACGTGCACCATGCCGTCGATCCCTTCCTCCAACTCCACGAACGCGCCGTACGCCGTCATGTTCCGCACCTTGCCATGCACGGTCTTGCCGATCATGTAACGATGCTCGATCTCATCCCACGGGTTCGCCTCGAGCTGCCGCACGCCCAGCGAGATCTTCTGCTCTTCCTTGTTCACCCCGAGCACGATCGCCTCGACCTCCTGGCCGACATTCAGCACGTCCGATGGCCGCGTGATCCGCTTCGTCCACGAGAGCTCGGACACATGGATGAGCCCCTCCACCCCCTCCTCCAGCTCCACGAATGCGCCATACGGCACCAGGTTCGTGATCTTGCCCTTGACGTTCGTGCCGATAGGGAAGCGCTCCTCGATCTTGTCCCACGGGTTCTTCTGCGTCTGCTTGAGGCCCAGCGACACGCGCTCCTTCTCCTTATTGATGTCGAGCACGACCACTTCCAGCTCCTGGCCCACCTTTAGCAATTCGCTCGGGTGGCCCAGCCTGCCCCACGTCATGTCCGTGATGTGCAGCAGCCCGTCCATCCCGTCCAGGTCGATGAACGCGCCGAAATCCGTCAGGTTCTTCACCGTGCCCTTCACGGTGCTGCCGATCTTGACCCCGTCCAGGAACTTCTGCCGCTTCTCGGCACGCTCCTGCTCGATCAATTCCCGGCGCGAGAGGACCACGTTCTTGCGGTCGTCGTTTACTTTGACAATTTTAAAGTCGTAGGTGTTGCCCACGAACTGTTGGAGATCCTTCGGGGGGACGATATCGATCTGCGACGCGGGCAGGAATGCCTCCACCCCGATATTGACGGTCAGCCCGCCTTTGACCACCGCCTTCACCTTGCCCTTGATCAGCCCATCGCCCTGGAAGACCTTCACGATCTTGTCCCAGTTCTGTTTATGGGCGGCCTTCTCTTTCGAGAGCTTGACCATGCCCTGGTCATCTTCCAGGCGCTCGAGCAGCACCTCCACTTCATCTCCTACCTGGAGGTCTTCAACGTCGTCGAATTCAGAGGCGGGGATGACGCCTTCGGACTTGTAGCCGATGTCCACCAGGACTTCGCGGGGGCGGATTTCGAGGACGTGCCCTTTTACGATGCTGCCCTCTCGGAAATCGCGAAAGCTCTTCGCGATCAACTCTTGCATTTCAATCATTTGGATGTGTTACGATACAAACCACGGGTTGCCGGTTCTTTTTGCTCCCCCGGGCCGCAAATAAGCCGCCTATAACAGGGGAAAAGGGTGAAAGGATAGCCGAGCTTGGCCGGGAAACAAGGCATTTCGCCCCCAATTGCACCCCTTTTCTGCGCCCCCCCCATAACGACAAAAAAGGCCGCCGGGCAGCACCCGGAGGCCTTTTTTGAAATTTTGGCGGGTAACCGCCCCCCTACTTCATCAGAAGAACCGACCGCGAGCGCTTGATCTCGCGGGTGATCTTCCGGTGCAGGTGCGCGGGCATCCCCGTGACGCGCCGGGGCAGGATCTTGCCCGTCTCGGTCACGAATCGCTTCAGCAGCTCGGGGTTCTTGTAATCGATCGCCTCAAGGTTGAGGTCGATCCGCCTGCGCGGCATCGAGCGGTTTGCGCGGCGGAAGGCAGAGCGGCGTTTCGGTGTTTTCGGTTCCATGGTCGGTTTACTTGATTTCGCGGTGCAGGGTATGCCTGCGCAGGAAAGGGTTGTACTTTTTCTTCTCCAGGCGGTTCGGCGTGTTCGGGCTCTTCTTGTTCCGCGTGGTGATGTAGCGCGATGCCGGTTTCCCCTCGGCCTTCGCCTCGGTGCATTCGATGGTGACGATGTCTCTTGCCATACCTTATTCCTTCGATTCGCTGACGGTTTCTTCTTCTTCGCCCTCCGAGCCGCCCCCTTCTTCGTCCGTCAGGCCGAAGAGCGAGGTCACCGGCTGCCGGGAGCGGGTCATCTTCCGCTGCTTCTCCAGTTGGGACTGGCAGTCCACGGTAAAGCGTGCAAAGGGAATCGCCTCCAGCCGCGCGTGCAGGATCGGCTTGTTGCACAGCTCGCAAATCCCATACGTCCCCTGGTCGATGCGCTTGAGCGCCTCGTCGATCTCGTACAGCGCGTCCTGCTCCTGCGAGAGCAGGCTCAGCGCAAAATCCCGGTCATACGCATCGCTCCCCGCATCCGCCTGGTGCATCCCGAAGGCGCTCGCCTCGCTCCCCTCCGCACGGGCCCGCAGCGTATCCCTGGCCACCCCGCTCATCGAGTCCAGCATCCCGTCCCGCAGCTGCAGCAGACGCTCCTTCTGCCGCTTCAGGAAGGGGTCCTTGATCTCCACGTACTTCGGCGGCGTCAGCACAGAGGTATGGTTATTGCCAGGCCGGGCAGCGGTCTTGGCCTCCTTTTTCACGGGAGCGGACGCCATCGCGGCGGCCTTCTTCGCCGGCGCTTTGCCTGCGGGTTTATCGTTTTTGGATTTCGGCATGACAGTTTACGGGGGGGCCTTTACAGCACTTCTGGTACGAGACTCCGTGCAAAAAAGTGAGCGCGAAAGTTAGCGGCTGCTTCTCCCTCGCGCAAGGGGGAAAACGCTATTTTTTTCCAGCTGCGAGTCCCGTTTCCATCTCTTTCGCAACTTCCTCTTTTCGAGAGCCTTCCGCCCCGGCCTACGAGCTCGCGCTCGAGTACCGCCTCAGGGCAAAGTGCCAGAACGCCCTGCTCAGCCCCACCGCCAGCGCCGCCGCTCCCGCCAGATGCGCCAGCAGCGGCAGCGGCGCATCGAATATCCGCCCCAGCAGCCGCGCGGGGATATTCGCCACCACGATCACCGGGATGATCCAGCTGAACACGAATCGGAACACCCCATTCCCGAAGATCGAGTCCGGGTACCGCGCGATATTGAACAAGTTGTAATACCCGTAGATCAACCCCTGCGCCCGCACGATCCAGAAGGAGATCGTCGCCAGCGCGAACATGATCGAGTAATGCACAGCCACCCCCAGCGCCACCGCCGGGATGTACATCGCGATCTGCAGCGGCCCCGGCGTCACGTGCATCTTCGCCAGCGCGAAGATCACGATCCCCACCCCCACCAGCGCGTTCACCACATTATCCATGCCGAATTGCCGCGTCGATACCGCGAACTGCGAGTCCACTGGCAGCAGCAGCATGAAGTCCAGCTTCCCCGTCCGCACCAGCTCCGGCAGGTTTGCCACATTCGCGTAAAAAAACGCCTGGAAGAGCTGCCCGATCAACTGATGCGTCCCCACCAGCAGCACCACCTCCCACTTCGTCCAGTCCCCCAGCCGGTCCACATACCCGAACAGCACCTCGATGAACACGATCTGCCCCAGGAACCACAGCAGCTCCACCGCCATCCACAAGATGAAGTTCGCCTTGAAACTCATCTCCCGGATCACTGAGTTCCTCAGCATGATCCCGTAAATCTCCAGGTACCTCCTCATCCTCCCACCGCCTGGTAATGCCGCACCCCGCGGCGGAACATCCCATACGCCGTCAGCCACGTCGCCAGCAGCCACCCCGTCTGGATCGCCAGCCCGCTCCACAGCTCCGCCCCCTTCACCTTCTCCAGAAAGATCGCAATCGGGAAAAACATCTCGTACGCGAATGGCAGCACCCGCAGCGCCCCCTGGATCCACACCGGCATGATATCCAGCGGGAACGTGTGCCCGCTCAGGAAGTACTCGAACGAGTAAAGGATGAACACAATCGTCGAAATCTCCAGGATCCAGAACGCCAGCATCGCCAGCGCATACGCGATGAAAAACTGGATCAACCCCGCCATCGCCAGCGACACCGCAGCCAGCCCCCATGTCCCCGCCGAGGCCGGCAGCACCACGAACCCGCGGAAGAACCAGATCAGCGCCGCCACCGGCACCAGCGTCACAATCGTGTACAGCAGCCGGTAGCTCCCATACAGGCTCAGCCGGTATCCCAGGTAATTCATCGGCTTCACCAGGAAGGCACTCATCTGCCCCTCCCGGATGTCCGCCGCGATCTGCCACTCATCCTCCGTCGGCGTGATCAGGTTATCCACCAGCACCGTCAGCAGGAAGTACCACACCATCGCCCGGTAATCGTATCCCGCCACATCCGCCCCCCGCTCGCGAAAGATCGACCGCCAGATCAGCACCGTCCCCGCCAGCGGCACCAGGCCAAAGAGCGCCCGCATCAGGAAATTCCACCGGTACACAAACGTATTTTGCAGCCCGATATCGAATACTTTCGCGTATTTCCGCAGGTTCATGGCCGCCGTTTCCTCACCAGCTCCGCCGCCAGGTTGATCGCCGCGATCATGCTCGCGGGCCGCGCCCGTCCCGTCCCGGCGATATCGAACGCCGTCCCGTGGTCCGGGCTCGTCCGCACATGCGGCAGGCCCAGCGTCACATTCACCCCTTCGTCAAAAGCATGGAGCTTCAGCGGGATCAACCCCTGGTCGTGATACATGCACAGCACCCCGTCGAATTCTCCCGCCACCGCCCGGTTGAACACCGTATCCGGCGAGACCGGCCCCACCCACTCCCCCTGCCCCTCCGCCCCCAGCCGCCGCACCGCCGGCGCGATGATCGCGCTCTCCTCGCCGCCCAGCATCCCATCCTCCCCCGCGTGCGGGTTCAATCCCGCCACCACGATGCGCGCATCCTTCCCCATCCTCAGCCGCAGGAAATCCTCCAGCAGCCTCCCCACCCGCACAATC
>Ga0182024_10011211_pt1 | contig 18060 bp, 12 predicted proteins | sample P32metaG_FD_120480 | JGI IMG/M metagenome (GOLD analysis project Ga0182024, IMG submission 120480) | Permafrost microbial communities from Stordalen Mire, Sweden - P3-2 metaG (Illumina Assembly) | ecosystem: Environmental > Terrestrial > Soil > Wetlands > Permafrost | place: Sweden: Stordalen... | reverse complement strand
TGGACCGCCGTAACACTCGCCCTCTTGGGCAAGATGTCGGACGCTAAGTTAGCCAAGCAAGTAGGCTGCTCGCATCAAGCGGTTTCACAACGCCGACGAAAGCGTGGAATTAAGCCCCATAGTTCATATCAGAAATCGACGCCAAAAATTGTTACCTACAAGCCGATCCGCGAAATGTCGGCTGCCGAGTTTAAAAAGATATCAACTTGTGCCGTGGCGGCAATGTCACGGTAGCCCGCTCAACTCCCGTGCCGTTCCCGGCAACGAAGTCTCAGGACACGGCCCCTCCACTGGCTTCATATACACCCCCTCATTTTTATGGGATAATACGGCCCGACTGTTTACTCCAGGGGCCAAGAATGAACAACTTTTACGATGAGCTTGGCGTGCCGCCTACGGCCACGGCCGACGAAATCGAACGGGCGTACCGGTTTCTAGTTCAGAAGTTCCATCCCGATAGAAATCCTGGGCACGAATCCGAGGCACAGGCGCACTTTTTACGAGTTCAAAATGCCTACGAAACACTTTCCGATTCGTCTAAGCGGGCTGCTTATGACAAATCATTTCGACAAGATCAATTTCGACCAGCGCACATTTCACAGCCGAATAACTTTGAGGGCATCAAAATCCCGTGGAAGGTACGACGAAAACGCCCAGATATAGGAATAAGGATTTGGCTAAGCACTGCAGCTGCCTGTCTGGTTCTTATTGTGGCAATTTCCGTTACAAAGAACGATACCAAGGATAAGACGCAATCGTTGCCGAGCAGTCTGTCCTTGAAGGACAAAGGTGATGCGCCGAAAGCTAATAATCAGAAGCCCGATGGAATCGGTTCTCCAGTGCAGAAGCCATCTGAACCGAATCCAGCGCCCTTAGACAAGAACGTGCCCGAACCACCACCAGAATCAACCCCGCCGCCAGTGCCCGATAAGCTTCCGCCATTGGAAGATACGCCCGTGCCGTTATCGCCTGCACCCCAAGAAGAACCGCCTGATGCCAACAAGCCCTTTAAAGTTACCCAGGATCGCTTGGCTAGATTCTTCGCCGACTTTCAAGATATGCTGAAGAAGATTGGAAATCAGCCAACGACAATCAGGCGTGACGAGATGCGACCTATTCTAGCCAAAAAGCTAGATGAGAATCTCTATTCGCAGACCTGGACCTTTCACTGTCGAATTTCTGACGTAAAAGCGGACCCCGAAGATCTGGTTCATAAGTTTATCATCGTGCACTATCTTCCTGACGAAATGTCGAATCTTGACCCGTCATGGACAGCACGCACTTCGGCGGAATTGCGGCTCCCCCGCGAGCAAGCCATTCATCTAAACCCAGGCAATTATATAGTCTACAGCGGGACTCCGCAGCTGGTGACCGTGGAAATCTACAAGCAGAACAAGCGAACTGACGGTTTTTTGTTGGACGAGCACGATGGATTCGCACTATGCCTTATGCACGTGCAGGCCGGGTTCCCAAAGGCAAAGACACCGTAAGAGGCTGCCAAAAAACTGATTCGGCAAGCTAGGAAATCCGGCGAATCAATCATAGTCAGCCGGGTTTTTTGTCAGCCTGTAAGTAACTTTCCCTTTGGTTGGGTCACGTGCTATGAGTGTGTTCCTGACTCAACCAACAGGCCGCTTTCGCCATTCGAGACTGCGATGCAACCAGCTTGCCGGTGAGCCTTCCGTGGCATCACACCGGGAGCGAATCGGGTACAGCGCATCAAGGTGAACAATCCCAATCATTTAGATTCTTATGCGCTGTGCGCATTTTCTTAAACTCCTTCTGCACATTCAGGCGGTTGGCTTTTGTGTCTTTCCGGTAGATGTGGCGAAGGAACCCTTCCAACTCTTTGACTTCTTCACTTGTGATCTCGGGCCGCACTTGAAATACGGAAAAATGGGTCCAGAGAGCGCCCTTCTTTTTCAAATGTTTCACCAGACGACCTCGAATACCGCTCTTCGGCCCAGCCGCCATACCTACATACACAACGTCGTACTTGTCTTTGAAGTCCTTGCGGCGATGTTTGTACAAAACATATAGACCCCTTACTCGGGGCGGGACAAGCGTAACTTCATCTTTCAAAATAAACTCGTCGCAACGCCTGAACCAATTAAGGACGTTATGTGCCATGCTCGTCATCCTCGTAGAGCCAACTTACAACCAAGCCGGCGCATTTTGCAAGAGAATCGAAAGGCTTGCGTTCAATTAAAATGGGCCGCTCCCCGACTATTCGGAGAGACGGCCCACAAGCCCGAAGTTCAAATTTCTATACTGATTTCTATACTAAAACCGCAACCAATCGGCCCCTACCGTCTCAATCCGCATTATAACAATTGCGAATTGTTCGGGATTAACATGGTGTCCGAATGGTGTTCATACGAACAGGTTGGACTTAAAATCCTTTGTCCGGTTACGGAGCCATTAATGCATTTGTGTGCATCTTGTGTGCAGAATGTGCCGCACTATACAGGGTAACAAAACCGAAACATTTTAAGTCCTTTGTGCCACGGTCTTGCAGCGACGCGACGTCGTAGTTGTATTGCGTTCGTACTGAACGAACTTCCGGTGGAGACACGGTTGCACAATGGCTAAAAAAACCCGTCACCGAGCCGCCTGATGGCGGCTGCGGTAACGGTCGAAGCAGATTGATCGAAATTATGCCGCGCTCGACTGATCGTCATCCTTCTTTTTTCGATTAAATCGCCAGCGGCTGGCCTGTTCGGGCGCCTTGGTCAGACGAACATACGGATCCGTGACGTTAGCTTCCTCCATGGCCTTGCCCATTTGCTTGGCGAGGTGTGCCACCCGCTTCGATAGCCCCAATTCACTGCCAATTTGGATTAGGGTGCTGCCCTGTTTGGCCAGTTCCCAGGCCCGGACTGCGTGCGCGGGAACGTCCGTGGGTTCGAACAGATCGACCACCATATCGATCGGAGGAAGCAGTTCGCCACAAGGTGCTTCCCTGCCTTGAATCAACGACGCGTGCAAATCGTCGGGAAGTATCTTGGCGAGTTGCAGGCGGAAATGCGCTCTCAGGACGACCTTGGCAGAACCAAACTGCTGATAGGGAACGGCAAGGATTTTCCCGTCAATAAGTTTGCGGAGAATTACTCCGGCTTCCCGATCCATCGTGAGCAGCTTTTCGGAGGCTTCGCGAATCGAGCGTTCCAACTCTTCGCGAGTCGGTGGAGGCCGTTTCTCGTTGAGCTTGGTCGTCAGCTCTTCCATCTGGCAGCGAATGCGACGGAGTTCAGCTTCGCGCTCCTGGAGCATCTGTACTAGTGTTTCCGGCGGCGCATCCGTCGATTCGATGGCTTTCGCCAATTTCTGGCAGCGCTCCCACACATTTTGCTCTTGGCGCTGCAGCTCCTGTAACTGATTGCGCAAAGGTGTGTCATCGTGCGACGTCGTGGATACTAGCTCGACCAGGGCTTCGAAGGAATTGCCGACAGCCAGAAGCTGTCCACAAATCGCCTTACTAATTTGCTTGTGTGTCAACTCGTACAACGAGGTGGCCTTGTTCCAGCAGTCGCAGTTCTTCGCGTTCTTGCAGCGGTAGCCTCCTTCGATCCGGCCTTCCTTGTACATTTTTTCTTTGCAAATATCACAAATGAAAATGTCCGCCAGTGGTCCACGAGAATCACGGGTCGTCCCGTAGAGCGGGTGGTCCGGACCTTGGGGATTGTTCTTACAGCGTCTGCGGTTGCTAATGGCCTCATTGGCCTTAAACCAAAGCCAATCCGGAACTTCCCGCAAGTGGGGCATCTGGCGCGTCCAGATTTCCTCGGGATTGTTGCGAACAACGCGTTTTTTTCCTGTGCGCAGCTTTTTCTTGGTGATTTTTACCCGATGGGTTTCGACGCCACGATAAATCGTCCGGCGGATGAGTGCGATGAAATTTTTCTCAGTATACTCTTTCGATTTTACACTGCCGCACTTTCGCAAGCCCGATTCAGAGGCCCACTGAGCACAAAGCCATGGAGGGTCATTACGCGCAGCCCGTTCATAGGCTTCGAAGATACGTTTTTCCTCCTCGGGGTCAATTTCGTCGAAGAACGGTCCTTTTTCCGGCTCCTTTTCTGTTGCCGGAATGGTGGGCTTGCGGCGATAACCAGGCAATAAATGACCTACCGCAGCTCCTGACTCCCAGAGTTCGCGTTTACTGCGCGCGATCCGGTGACGGGTGAAACGGTTCGCTTCGCAATGGTGCCGCTGAGCTTCATTAAGCCGGGCATCCCAATCAGGCTCTGCCGTATCGACAAAGTCGTTGATACATATGACTCTGATGTCATTGTCGTACGCAGTCTCCACGAGCTCAAAGCACGCGCTATGGTTACGAAACAGCCGGCTACTGTCCTCACTCAGTAGCAAATCCCATCGTTTTGCATCGATGCCAGCCCGAACCTCATTGATCCCAGGTCGGTCTCGCAGCTCCCCAGACATCTCCTCGTCAGAGAGGACGGTAATTTCAGCTTCGACCCCCAATGCCTCTAAAAACTCTTTGCAGAATCGAACTTGGGCGGCGATACTACTGCCATCTTGCTCGCTGGTTGAATATCGGGCATAAATGACAACGCGAAGTTTTCTCCCTTGGGGGATAATAAGCGGAACACGTAGGTTCATTGTGGCACACCTTTGATGAAAAGGATGTGCCGACGAACGGGCGAAATCTTGTCCCACTGGGACAAGAGTCAGGTCAACAGGTGAGAATCCGTGACATCGAATGACAACAGATATCAATCAGCAAGCCCAAGGGCCATTTACACTTTCAATCATAAATGGCACACCAGCTTCGAGTTGCGATTGTTTCTCGAACGAATCCCATCCTCTCCGCTTCGCTGGTAGCCCGCGTGTCATAAGTAATTGACACACTGGCGGTTGCATTTTTTGGAGTGATCCAAAAGCGTCCGTTTGTAGCGCTTTTTGTAGCGCTTTGTAGCGGGACGCTTCCCTGAGGATCACTCCTATGGCCTTCCCCAATTCGAGATCCGCACTCCGGAAAAGCTCTGCATTTCACGTCGGCCGTGTGCATGGCTACCTCCGCGGCCGCGTGTGGTACTTGCGTTACCATGAACAAGGCCGTCGACTGCAACCGCGGATCGGGACGGATCGAGACGCGGCCCGACGGCTGGCGGCCGACATCAACGCCCGGTTGGAAGTCGGTGCCGCCTCCGGGCTGCGTTTTGAGCCGATCTCCATTCCGCAATTGCGCGACCGCTGGCTCAATCAGCATGAGCACGTACGCCGCTCCTCGGTGGCTACGATCCAGCGCTACCGTTCGGCCACGGAGCACCTCCTGCAGTTTGGCCACGACGTCTGTTCGATCCGCACGGCGGCGGACTTTCGCCCTGAGCATGCCGAGCAGTTTGTGGAGTATTTGCGCCGTAAACAAGTTGCTCCCAACGGACACGGCAACGCGCGCAAACGGCCCTTGCGCGACGCGGGCGTCCGCTACATCCTGGAGACGTGCGTCTCGTTGTTCAACTATGCGCAGCGGCAACGGCACCTTCCGCCCTATGCCGAAAACCCGTTCCGCACCCTGGAGATCTCCCGAATTCCGATCGAAGATGCCCGGCCGATCACGATTTTTACTGTGCAACAGGAAGTGGAATTCCTGCAGGCCTGCGACGACTGGCAGTTGCCTGTGTTTGCCACGCTGCTGTTCACCGGCATGCGCCCTGGCGAACTGGTCCATTTGCTGTTGCCCGAGGATCTGGACTTGGAGCTGGGATGGATTCACATCCGCAACAAGCCTCGGCTGGGCTGGCAAGTCAAGACGCGGAACCAGCGGGATATTCCCTTGAGCCCAGTGCTGGTCTCGATGCTTTTGTGGCTGCTCGGTGATCGCAGGACCGGACCGGTGTTTTGCCAGCGGCGGTGTGCTGCCGGATACCAGCCACCCCTGGTGCATATGCCCTCCGCCAGCCTGGAGCAAGAGCTCCTTCGTCGCATCGCCGACCACAAATCCGAACCACCGCGCAAAGAGCGTCTCCGCATCGCGCGGAAGATGTGGCGCGACCTTGGCGCCTTGAAGGAGGATTGGGTACGCACAGAATTCATGCGCGTCACGGCGCGCATGGGCTTGCCCAAAATTACCGCTCCGAAAACCCTGCGGCACACCTTCGCGACGATGCTGCAGGATGCCAACGTCGATCCCCTGGTGCGCAACGAATTGATGGGCCACGCGCCGGCCAGCTTCGGCCACCATGGAGCGGGACTGGGAATGACCGCCCACTACACCCACACCAGGCCCGAAACCAAGCGCCGGCAATTCGAGCAAGCGGTCGGCATACGGCCGGCACTGGAAGTGGCCCGGCGGTGGCTTGCGGCGCGGACCAGCAGGCCAGCCGTCCCCTCGGATGCCCCAGCGGAATCGGGTCAATAATTTGGATATATGCATACTGGTCATAATTTGGTTTACGCCGACGCTGCCTCTCGACCCACACGACCGACCGGTTAGACGCGCAGCGCTTAGGACGCTTGGGTGTATGCCGCGCTGGCCAGTCACACGCGTATCACCTTAATCCTAGGCGCAATCAAAAAGCCGCGCCACCGCAAGATAGTGACGCGGCACTGTGCCTCGAACTACGGCGCATTCTATTGTAAGAGGGTGACATCAAGTTGTCATGGGCTACGTGAGAAAGCATCAATAAATTGTGCCGATGCTTAATATAACAGAACAGATCGAATGCTTTTTGAGCTTCGGCTCATTTGGCCAAAGGTGTCGTTAAGGCATAGACAATCGGCAAGATGCACAGCGCGTTGCCGAACCGCAACATGGTGCAGAACTAGCGGTCGTGACGAGCGTGCGCAGGGACACTGGTGGGTCAAATCAGCAATTTGAAACCAGCCCCTCGGCACCAGCAGCGGCGCTATATTCCTATCGACTGGCGACGATCCTGTTGCGTTGGGTCTGACGCTGTGTGACGATTCGTGCGGCCCATCGTCCTATGGCTGCTGATTGGGAAGGCGGATCGCTAATCTACCACGCCATAAACCAAGATTGATTGCGGCCCTCCACATTTCTTGCGTCGCCCGATCAACAGGAATTGCGTCAGACAAATATGCAGCAAACGCAGCTCTCCAATTTGCCGTCGATGGCGATGATTGACTGACGGATGTGCCCATCTGATCTCCCTATTGAGGCAATAGCCCGTCTTTCAAAATGACCTTGATTTCGGTTGCCAGCGCAGAAGCCGCAATTACGGGTTCGAGTAGCAGCCTCTTCCAGTCAACTGACCGTCGAACCTGTAGATTATCGCAAATTAACTTAGAGCCTGGGGACAAAACGTTCGAAACCCGCGGAAATTATCGGACAATTGCGAGCTAGCACATGATTTGTTCCCAGGCTCTTAATCATCCCGACAAGCTCATCCACAGTTAGAAACGAAAGCGGTGCGCCACATTCAGATTGCAGGTCACGACTTCGTTTCAGTGGGAAAGGCAACTAACACTTTGTTGTTGGCATTTTAAAACCTTGACTTTTCGAAACCTCTTGCGAGGCGAAATGAATAATGGATATTGGCGAGATGCCATGCTAGGGGACTGTATTATGTTATTTTGTCCGAGCCGCGAGTTTCAGAAGCTCATCGTGCGACATTATGACCCATTGAATCAGATCACGATACGCGCTGCCGCATTCGAGGATAAAGACGTCGACCATTCCGCTCATCGTATTGGATGGAACCGACTTTCCATCTGCGATGAAGCCTTGGCGGAACGCAGTATTGCTCGTCTATAAGGTCAACTTGCACTACTTGCTCCAAATTAAACTCGTGCAAACCGCGGTGCACCGTAGATCTTCCGGTTAGCAGAATTGAATTGTCGGATACTTGAATCGCATACGGAGATACTTTTGTTTGCCGAATATCGTGAGCATTTTTCTGAAAGGACAATCTGATCTTGTAACCACAGCGCATTGCTTCCAACACTTTACTGAGCACTTCTTTTTCGACACCGCCGTGCAATTGGTCGAAGTCATCAAGCATAGTACAGGAACGTATCAACCTTCCTACTTCTCTCTTCATATTTGCAGAAAGGCTACTTATAAGCGTTCCTGTTGCACGCCGAATTGATCCACCAAAATTTGGTATATGTCTCATTGGCGATAGATTTGCCGCCCAGAGAAGTGTCATAAGGCAGTCGATATCAATTGGTAGTTGTTTGAGACGCGCCGGCACAGTAAAAGCACGAGTCGTATGATCATAGGTGATTTCGATATCAGCCTCGCGAAGCAGTCGTAAATCGCGCTGAATTGTCCTGCGAGAGACTCCCAATACTGTCGTCAATGACGAAACATTGAAAACCGGCCCGGACTTAAGTAACTCAAGCAGCCGGATTAAACGGCGAAGATGACCCGTAAATGTCCAGCCGGTCGATGACACTTTTTTAAGAGACGGCAAATTCGTCTAGATTTACAGTTATTTCGTGCCCCTAGACGCGTACTCGACGAATCTGGCAGATTCAGCCGAAACTTTGAAAAAGTAGACCCGTTGGGTTTCTCTACCGGGACTAAAGCTTTAGGGCAACTGGCCTGTAGCCTTACCGGACGTAACATGAGTTAACTCACCAAAATAGAAATCGTATTTTAGGTCCAAATCCGGCCCTGCAATCTAAGAATTATTCCGAATTAGCACCGGCGATCACAGCTTGTGGCAACTCCGGGCTATGGGATTGCAGCGTCTTCACCACCAGAGCGGGTTGTCATTGCGGCCATCACACTGGCATCAATAATTTCACTGACGAACTGGACGCTACCGTCTGCCAACATGAAATGGCATCCTCTCGGATGAAAACTCGAGAACCCCGAATGAAGATATCCTTGCCAATGGCCGCCACCTGGGATGGTACTCGAGTCGTTTATGCCATATACGGTGCTTTTCACATTCCAACTAGCCCAATAATTGCCGAGGTAAGTTCCTAGGCCGCCTCCCGTGACTTCACCAAGCATAAACGTTTTGCTCAATCCGTCCGTGATCATTGCTACGGTAGTACCCTCACGCTCTGCCATAACACCGTTTGCAACGACGAGGTGTTTTGGCCATGTACCGTCACAGGTCACGTCGATCGTATCTGCAACCCCTGCCATATCCGTATTGCCAACATTCTGAAAAGGGTTTTGACCGTTGGTCCAACCACTACAACAGAAAACGAGCTCGGCACCTTGGGGGTCGCTTGGACACAAAAACGTTTTCACCGAACTACCAATCGCAGCACGATTCCCGCTTGGAGCGTCGAAAAAGTCCTTGTTGAAATCCATGGATTGATACAGAGGGATTTCCTCTAAATATGGCAAAATATATGCGCCCCACCCAAAGCCGTACGACATTCCAACTCTGGGCCGCGGTCCGCAAGTGGCAGCTGATGCAGACGACCACATTACTAGTCCAGGAGGAAATTGTTTTTTGGCGGAACAGAAATTGTGCAGCGCGATCCCAGCTTGCCTGAACTTGTTTGCGCAATCAATTCGCCGCGCAGCTTCTCTCGCGGATTGCACCGAAGGCAGCAACATGAGGATCAATACGGTCACGATCGCTAACACGACTAGTAACTCGATAATCGTGAAACCCGACGCTTTCGAAGAGCAATTATCTGTCGAAATCCTCAGTGCAGCTCGATTGTGCTTTTGCGACAAAGTATTTGATCGGCGATTGTAGATGCCAGGATTCATTCGACTAGCTTGAACGAACCGGTCGAGTCGGCGGCGTCTGACCAATTTTAGTTCTATTTCCTTGCAATAACAATCAGGCGAAGAGTGTGGTAGCCATCGTCGCTAAGACCGATCTAGCTGAGGTTGGAACTGCACTCTTGCTCTTGGCATGCCGGATTCGGGTGATTCAATTTTCTAAAGCCGCATGGCGACTAAATCAGTAGGCGATTGGTCGCCTGCAAATCGGCGGTAACAGCGCTATTTTTACTGTGCGGCGCCCGTCGGTCATGTCTATGCCGACGTTTTGTTGAGGATTTTCGGCTAGTTTGCCAAAAAACTGATTGCCTACCCCTCCATTCAAGGGGATCCGGCTACTGAACTTTGATCCGCGCTGGGATTAATATGGAATGACTATCAAAGCGCGAGATCGATTTGAGGGCTGTCCATGACGAGCGGCAAGCATGAAATTGCCTTTGCGGAGCTAATGCAGCAAGTTCGCGAAGGTTCCCAAGATGCGGCCTGGGAAATCATCGATCGATTCGGCCGACAAATCCAACGAGTGATCCATCGGCATCTTAACGTGCGTATGAGATCACAATTCGATTCCACTGACTTTACACAGCTTGTGTGGCTATCTTTTTTTCGCCATCCTGAAGTTATCCACAAATTTAATTCTCCACAGGAATTGGCGGCCTACCTGATGATTATGGCGCGCAATAAAGTGACTGACGAAACACGACGAAGGCTCTTTACCAAAAAGTACGATGTGCGGCGGGTTGAATCATATGATGATCGCTCCATTGAAAAGCAACCGCGCACATCATTTGCGCCGACGCCGTCGGCGATCGCTATAGCACGAGAACGCTGGCATGAATTGATCAAACAGCAACCAAAGCATTATCAGGAAGTGGCTCGTCTGCGGTTTATGGGGGAGTCTTCGCATGATATCGCCGGCAAGCTCAAAATCAACGAGCGTACGGTGCGAAAGATTATGGAACGTCTGCTGGAGCGATCGTTAGCGCAAGTTTAGTTCCCAACACGTCAAGTTTTCTTATTAGTACCATGGCTGTTGATGGAGATTTCGCTTCATTTGTGATCGCTGATTGGCGTCAAGGTACGACCCCTGACGCCCAGCAGGTCGTTGTCGACCATCCCGAACTAGGGAGCGATAAGTCGACGGTTCTTCAACTGGCATACGAAGAGTTTTGCCTCCGTACCGAGGCCGGTGAGAAAATCGATTCTAACGAGTTTTGCGCTCGCTTTCCGCGCTTTCAGACATCATTGGCGCGCATGCTCGAAGTACACCATTACTTCGCTGACAATCCGGAAATGCTGGCACCGGATTCATTAATAAGATGGCCGGAAATTGGTGAGAGCATCGTTGGCTTCACGATCGTGCAGGAATTGGGTCGTGGAGGCATCGCTCGCGTCTTTCTCGCCCGAGAAGAAACGCTTGGAAATCGGACCGTGGTGATCAAGATCTCCAAAGGCGGATCGAAGGAAGCTGACACATTAGGCAGACTCGTCCATCCAAATATCGTTCCCGTCCACTCGGTCCAAGAAGATCCGAAGTCTGGCCTTACCGTCGTGTGCATGCCCTATCTCGGGCAGACGACCCTTTGCGACGTACTCGATCGTGCGTTTCGAGATAGCAGGCCTCCAGAGCAATCGAATGTAATCATCGAGGCGATCGCGAATGATGTGAAAGAGCGCTCATCGAACTCAAAGCTACCCTCGCTACCCTCCAACTATATTGATGCTGTTATCGAATTTGCGATTCAACTCGCTGATGGTCTGGCCTATACTCATTCACTGAATATCTTGCATCGCGATTTGAAACCATCCAACATTTTGGTCGGGCCATCAGGGGAGTTGATGTTGCTCGACTTCAATTTATCAACTGATTCTGCATCCGAGCGCCGGCCACTGGGTGGTACTCTGCCTTACATGGCTCCGGAGCAACTGCTCGCTGTGTTCTTTCCGGAAGCTGCCGATGGAACGGCCGTTGATGCTCGTTCAGACATCTTCTCACTTGGTGTCGTTCTGTACGAACTTTTGACCGGTACGCGTCCATTCGGTTTACCCTCGATCAGTGATCCAACGGCAGAGACCGCAGAGAAACTACTTCGTGAAATAACAGCGGGTGCGACTCCGATTCGAGAGCGGAATCCCAATGTGGATTATCGAGCAGCCGACATTATTCGCCGCTGCTTGGCCGATTGTCCTCAGCAGAGATTCCAAAGCGCGACAGAGCTCGTTGCAGTATTGCGAAATCATCGTTCAAAGCGGTTATCCAGGTGGGCGCATCGGCATGTAAGAGCCCTAGCTAGCGCGGGAACCATCGTTGCCGTCGTTGTTCTGCTGGCCGTGGTGTTTATGGTTAGCCGTCTACCACTGAGCGTGCGAGAGTTCAAATTGGGACTGGCTGATTATTCCCAGTCTGCTTATACCAAAGCGGCTGAGCGCTTTGGCAGCGTTGTCGCTGCAGAACCCACGTCCACTGCCGCCCATTTTGCGCGCGGACAAGCGCTACTGCACGTTGGCGATTATGACGCAGCGATCGAAGATTTCAAAAAGATACAACAAAACCCATCGGACGGCCGAGTCATGGCCTGCTTAGCATATTGTTATGGTCGATCGCAGAATCATCCGAACGCAATCCTTCGCGGTCAACAAGCAGTTTCTGCGGGATTCGGTACTCCAGCCGTATTGAACAATCTTGGTTATAGCTATTTAAAAAGCGCTCGGTGGAACCAAGCAAAGCAATGCTTCGATAAAGCGATCGAATCGGACCCACATTTTGGTATCGCATATCACAATCGAGTGAGGCTTGATCTACAGCTCGCACTTCGCGACGGTAACTTGCCCGCGAACATCATGAACGATCTCGACATGGCATTATCGCTTAACCCTAATGGTCCCTGGTTGTTCCTCGATGCAGCTTACGTGTACGCAATCGCCGGCGGCCAACGTCCTGATATGGCTGCAAAAGCGTTCGGATATCTCCGACACGCTACACAGCTGGGTCTGGATTCCACAGCGTTTACTTCTGATCCACTGTTTTTGAATCTGTGGCAAGAGCCTGAATTCAGCGATCTACTGCGAACGACAAGCAGCGCTCAGCCAAACCCACCAGTTCTTCTAGCGATCCCGTACGATTCTGCAGAACTGCAGTAAGCCGTTGAGCATAGCTCCTCTCGTTAGCGCTCCGTTTTTTCGTCTTGCTGGTCCAAGAATGTGCTACAGCCGCCGCGAAGCGAATTCACATTCGACACACACTTGGCTTCTTGAAAAGAGCAGGTGATGTAATTTTCTTGGGCCGCTTTTGCAACCAATTATCGATCATCTCTACGGTTCATCAATCAAGAGAGCCGTGAGTAGGGCTGAGCGATTGACCGTTCACTAAGGTCAGTTAAAGCCCGCCGTCTTTCTTTTCGATGGGGCAAAAGCAGTCTCTTCTCGTTGTTGTGAGTGGTCGTAATATGCGCAGGCGCAATCCCGTATCGACGTACCTTGTAAGGCCACGCAGAATTGCCGTCAAGCGCCTCGCCAGTCGCCGTCATTGCACAGTCGAAGTTCTTGAAGTTCGCAACCTTCTGACCAGCAGTTGGATCGTCAATACGCTCAGTGATGCGCCAGATCACACGGGTGTTAGCCTGCGCGATGCAATCGTTGGAGCTGCCGCGTCGTCCGATGACGACCTTATTACGTTTGATCCGTCGATGTTCAACGGCCAATTGCAAGAAATCAAATTGGACGGCGTTATCAGCATTGGTAGTTTCAACAACCCGGGAGACATTAAAATCCGGGGCCCGGGAGCAAACCAACTGGCAATCAACGCCGAAGGCGCCGATTCGGTTTTCTCATTCGCGCTGAATGTCGCATCAATGTACAACGTGACGATTGATGGACTAACACTGACTGGTGCAACTGGTTCGGCAATCATCAAGAGCCTCCCTGGGGTCAAATCTCTTACTCTTTGCCAGGATGAAATCTCGGGAAATACTGGCGCTGCCATCAGCTGGAGTACGGGTGGTGAAGTTTCGATTACTGATTGCGCAATCGTCGACAACCAAACAGACGGTGCGCCGGTACTTGACTTAAATCAACTCGGAACATCGGCGACACTTACTAACGATACGATTGCGGACAACTCGAGCACAGGATCGGTTGCGGGGTTAAATATTCAGTATGGAACAGTAGCGTTGCAGAATGTGACTGTAGCCAACAACCAAGCCGATTTACAGGACAGCGGCGTCGGCGCAGGAGTAAATCTTGGTGCACCATGTAGTGTGACGCTGTTAAACAGTATTGTGGCTGGAGATTCGGCCGGCACCTCTGATGACGCCCATCCGGCTGACACCGGAACGTCGATCACTGATGGGACGGCTAGTTTCTCGTCAGCGAGCACTTACAACCTTATCGGCTATGACGCGAGTGGCGACTTTCCAGCTGAGCAAGGAAACCTGATCGGAACCGATCCGACTAACCCAATTAATGCCGGCCTAGCGCCGTTGGGCTACTACGGTGGCACAACGCGCACATTGCCTCTGTTCGACAACAGCTTAGCCATCGATGCAGGAAGTCCTACAGCATTATCCACCACTGATCAGCGCGGCACCGGTTTTAGCCGGGTTATTGATGGCAATGGAGATGGGTTGGCCCGCGCTGATATCGGCGCCTTTGAAACGGGAAATGTTGATCCAGCCAACAATTCATTAACCGTTCTGCTTCATCCCGGTGCAACCGTTACGGTCGACCAACGAGATATCACCGTTGGCACATCGATTCTTAGTCTTTTCGGCGCTTCAATACTGAATCTCGTGGGCAGTGGAGGAACCTATACGATTGCGCCGACTACGAACAGTCCGTTGCCCTCGACGATCACGATCAATGACTCAACGATGACGATGCTTACGCTAGATTTGTCCGCCACTGACAATTCCGCAAGTATTGATGGGCAGACAATCAATACAAGCGGATCCAGCGGTGACTCGAGCATTTCATATTCGAACAGCTCAGCCGGCTTGGCGATCACCCCCGGTGGCGGTCAAGGGATTACGTCGAATGGTCCACGAATCATCAACTTCAAGTTCGAAGAAGACCTTGGCATTTGGTCGTTTTCAGGAAGAGTCATCGATGACGAAAGTGTAGCCGGCTTAACGGTTACTTATGGAGGTCTGCTTGCTGGTTATTTCGCGGAAGTTGATTCGGATGGCACGTTCGATCTTTTAATTCCAGAACAGCAAGGCGCCATGGGGACGGTGACAGCCGTCACTGTCGATTGGGACGGCTTACCGTCCAACGTCGTAATGGTTTTTGCTTCATGAAAACCACGTCGACCAGGCAAAATAGTCGCTAAGGTTAGATGCTGCGCAGTTGGAGCAATGATTCGTTCTTCCTTTCGATTTTGACCCTTGGCTTATGAGGGAACGGCTATGAGAATTCACCAGCAGCGTAGGCGGCTTGTTGAAGCGATACTGACGATGATGCTCGTCAGCAGCGTGCGAGTTCGGGCAGATACCTTAGAATCGTGGAATAATCCATCAGATCCCACATTCGACAGCTGGAGTGTTCCGCCGCAATATTCCACCAATAATTACAATAATTTCATTGGTGGTTACAGCACTTCGAATGGCGTAACCAACGGCTCTGCAGCGCTGGCCGTCAACAGCACCAGCGCCGGACAAGTCAGCCACTCCGGCCCCGACTACAGCCAGATGCTTGCCGGTCCATACAAGCTAAGTTGGACAAAAATTCTGGCGCATGCAGCAGGTATCCAATTCGACGTGTATGCGCCGCCGGGTTCATTTGGCAACTACCTGCAATTCGATATCGATTTAGACAATGCTGACGCAGGCTATCATTCGCTGTATAACTTTTGTTACGTCACACCCAAAATCGGTACCGAAACTACCTTAAAGTTCTTTTTTGCCCCGCCTGCAGGATCAGTCGACACGCTCTTTGCAGGTATGACACCGAATCCACAGACCTTTTACAATAGTGTTGTCACTCAAAATGCTGCTTATCAAGCGGCATTGGCAGTTTCATCCAAAGCGACTGGTATTTTCATTGAAGTGGGCGGAGGTTTCACGGCCGGTAATGAGACGATGTATGTCGACAATTTGAGCGCGTTCTATCAGCCGGGTGACTTCAATTTCGATCATCATGTGGATGCCAAAGACGTCGGCGCGATGGAAAATGCGCTGGCGAACTTGAGCGGGTACGAATCCATGAACTCATTGACGAGCAACGATCTGCTGCAGATTGGCGATATCAATGGCGATGGCAAAGTGAATAACGCCGACCTGCAATCGCTATTGAATTTGCTCAAAATTGGCGGTGGATCGTCGATTGCCGTTCCCGAACCCGATTCGCTGGTATTGTTGGCTCTGGCGGTGCTGATATTTCGATGTGCGTCCCGCCGAACTATTCTGCGATTTATGCTGTGTCGTAGATGCAGTCAGAACCATCCGTAAAACACCTTGAACGATTTTTGTGGGGCCCCATTCGCACCTTTTCGCGTTTTCTAAGCGGGCCGTTTGCATACAATTTGAGCATCGGCTCGTTTGGCGAGCGATTGCACCCAAGACCTGCTACTCACGTGCGCCTAATCGGTATCAACACGCACCTTCTAGGGGCTTCGCTGTATACATTTCTGCAGGTATTCCGACGCGATCATTCCTAAAGCCGCGACTGTGCTCGGCAAGACTGCAGTTTCAAGCCCGAGTAGCGGTGGGGGAAATGTGTTTCGCACGGTAGATGCTACGAAGTATTGGGAAAGATTGAAAAGTCGCGGGGAAGCCACGTACGACTCCGCGCGCGATGCCTACACCTACGTGTAGCTCACTCCCTAAGTCACCTTGAACATTCAGCAATCAGTTGATCGAATGTGGTTCGCTTAGTGGCACGGTAACGTGGCACGCTGTGGCACTTGCAGAGCATGTTAGGCACAATTACAGTGTTCCCAACTGCTGGGACGACACGTAGTTTCTATGTTTAGCGTGTTTTCCAAGTGTCGCTCGCACGGAAACATCGCACCCAAACCCGCGGAGTTTCAATCCACGCGGCCAATCGATGATTTGAATAAATCGGCAGAATTGAAGATAATGGAACTAGCAGTAAACGCGGAATTAATTATCAATTTCACGGTGGATTGTTTACTGATTGTGGCTTCATTCCCAGATGACAAGTGCTCGGAGGAGGCCCTGGCGTAGAATGAATTTCGGCTGTTTTGCAATTGTGGCAGTCAATGGTTTGGCGTTAACTTTCAACGTTCGTGCAAGATACTACGTTTTCTTCCTCGTAATCATCTTGCCGGCCGTGCTCGGCGCTAAAGAGTTTGGAATTCAGGGCTACATCGTTGATAGCACGGGAAAGCCAACGGTAGGTGCGAACATAGATTCGTTTTGGAGTGCAAACGGTATAAGATCATCAGATGTAACTGCTTTAAACAACACTAAAAATGACGAAGAACTCCGCACTTACTGGACACACGTCGGAGAGATGGTGCCCTTCAAGAGCGAACATTCATGCAAATCCGATATAGATGGTTCGTTTAAGCTAACAATAGACGATGATTGCCATGCGGTGATGGCGATTGACCGACTGCAAAAGACGGGGGGAATTGCCATTCTTAGAAAAGGGCGCGAAGAAGAACCAATTGAAATCCGACTACTACCGCTCATACACGTGCAGGGTACCTTGAAATGTGTTGTAACTAACAAGGCACCGTATTGGAGTCACGTATACATATCCGTTCCCTCAGATCCTGAACGGCCGTTGGATTGTCTTCGACTCGTGAGTTGCGGTTCATTTGATGGACAATTTGAGTTTGAACTTCCGGCCGGACCATATGTTTTGAACGCTTATGGTGAATCAATACGTAAGCAAAAAGAGGATATCGACGTTCGCGCTATTCCAGATTTGACTTTGACATTAAGACCAAGCATGTCCGTGGTAGATTTAGGCGCGCTACAGCTTGTACCTTCTTTATCGCTTGATCGTCGTAAGGATATGGCACAACTTGACGGAACGTGGGGAGATTATACCAAGCACTATGGAGAGACACCTCCAAATTGGCACGTGACAGATGCGCTCGGAGTGAACAAAGATGTGAACGTCGCTGATTTCAAAGGAAAGTGGCTATTGATTGACTTTTGGGCGATGAATTGCCCCCCATGTTTAGGAGAGAATTTGCCAAGGCTAATGAAGTTTTATGACGAACATGAAGCACAACGAAAGCAATTCGAAATTGTATCGATCTGCGTCGACGTTGATGGCGAATTGGAGATATTGCAATAAGTTGTGGATGAAGAATTTTCAGGCGGCGGCGACTTGGCGTTTGATTCCGTCGGTGAACTGAACTCCGGCGATGACGTCGGGCAAGTAGTTTGATCCGTTGAGCAGTC
>Ga0182024_10011210_pt1 | contig 18062 bp, 19 predicted proteins | sample P32metaG_FD_120480 | JGI IMG/M metagenome (GOLD analysis project Ga0182024, IMG submission 120480) | Permafrost microbial communities from Stordalen Mire, Sweden - P3-2 metaG (Illumina Assembly) | ecosystem: Environmental > Terrestrial > Soil > Wetlands > Permafrost | place: Sweden: Stordalen... | reverse complement strand
TACTAGAGCGGAACCAGAGTAAACGTGGCCTCGAGTAGATTCTTGAGGGTGGCTTTTTCTTGAGGAAAAAGCCACTCGGCCGTGTTGACTTCGGGCTACAGCTACTCTGGTTCCGCTATAGTGGTCAGCCTCAATCCCACGCCAGTGGGTATGGCCTCCGCACCCTCCGCCCGCATAACCTTACCCCTGCTCTATCCCCGTCAGAAAAACTGCGCAATTCACGATTCACAGGAGTAAGAACCATGCGTGTGACCGGCATCGGTCATCTTCTCTTCGCCCTCGGCCTGGCGGGCCTCGGCGTCCTCAGCCTCTTCTCCGGAGACTTCGCCTACGTCTGGCAGCCCGTTCCCATGGGTGTGCCATTGCGCGAAATCCTTGCCTACCTCTCCGGCGCTCTGCTGCTTGCCTGCGGCCTGGGCCTGCTCGTCAAGCGCACCGCCAGTCCTGCCGCACTCGTCCTGGCTGCATTTCTGCTGGGCTGGGTGCTGGTGCTGCAAGTCCCGCGTGTGGCCGACGCGCCCCGCAATGTGGGTATGTGGCTGGGCCTTGCCGAAAGCACCGTCCTCATGACCGGCGGCTGGACGCTGTTCGCATCCCTCGCCGGCTCGCAATCCCGCGCGCGCTTGCAATTCCTCACCAGCGATCGCGGCACGCGGCTCGCCAGAATTCTCTTCGGCCTCGCCTGCCTTCCGCTGGGCCTCTCGCACTTCATTTATACGGCAGGAACCGCCGGCATGATCCCCGCCTGGATTCCCGCGCACCTCGGCTTCGCTTACCTCGCCGGCATAGGCCATATCGCCACCGGCCTCGCCGTTCTATGCGGAGTCCTGCCCCGCCTGGCCGCCACCTGCGAGGCCGCCATGATCACGCTGTTCGTGATTCTGCTCCACATTCCTGCCGCAGCTGCGCAACCTTCGAGCCGCTTCGCGTGGACCATGGTCTTCGTCGCCACCGCCCTCGCCGGCGCCATCTGGAATATCGCCGCGTCGCTCCGCAACACCGCCTGGCTCTGGACGCGCTGGTCGCCGCAACCCGCCTCCAGTTCTGCGCAATCCCGCTTCGGCTGAGAGCCTCACCTGCGGAGTCCCCTTCGGGGCCGCGCATCTCAACCGAGTTTCCGCTCCTGCACCCCAGTCGCAGGAGCGGTTGCCCCATCCTTCCGTCCGCTGCGACGGACGGAAGGATGGACTTTACAGCTTCTCGCGCGCCTACCTCGATTGCCTCGCGTCTTTCAGGACACCGCACTCGTTTTCCGGCCAATGTCGCACTGCAGATCGGAAAGGAGAGTCAATCCAAGATTCGTCATGTCATAAAAATGCTCCGAGTCTTCCCGTTATCCCATCTCCACAATCGGCCGCACCTCAATGGGGCCCATGCCCGCCGACGGAATGCGCCCCGCAATCGCCGTAGCTTCATCCACATCGGCCGCCTCAATCAGGTAGTAGCCGCCCAGCTGTTCCTTGGTCTCCGCGAACGGCCCATCGGTGACCAGCTTCTTGCCGTCCTTCACCCGCACCGTCGCCGCTTTCGACACCGGATGCAGCTGGTTCCCGCCCTTGAAATTCCCGCTGGTGATGATTTCCTGCGTGAAGGCGCCAAACTCCTGATGCATCTTGGCGCGTTCCGCCTCGGTCTGTGCATCCCACTTGCTCTCCGCGTTATAGATCAGTAAAAGATATTGCATGGTCTCCAGGCCTCCTCTTGCCTGTTCTGCAATCTAATCGAACGAGACCCCGCATTTTCGACAAGCCACGAAGGAATTATTTTCCATGAGACAGGCTTGTCGTCCTGAGTACGGCGCCAACTTGCCATCCTGAGCGCCCCAACAACCTGTCATCCTGAGCAGCCCAACTCGCTCCGGCAAGTTACGGCCAGAGATGAACCAAGGCTGGCCGCCCACGAAAGTCCCGTGCCCCATCCTTTCGCCTTTTTTCTTGCGAAAGGGTGGGAAACCTCGAACCCCAACCGGCCACGTTCATCAGGAGCGAAGCGTACTTCAGCGGAGTCGAAGGACATGCGGTTGCCTTTGCTTTTGTATTCGTCTCTAGTTCCTGGTTCTCTGCGCCAGCGAGCCGAGCAAGCGGTAGGTCGGGGTTTCAACCCCGACACAAACCCACCCACCGATCTTCAGAAATAAACCAACGCGGCCTCGGCCGCGCCTCAGCCCGTCAGCCCGCAACCCATCGCCCGCTTCACTAGCGAAAGCCCAGTCATCGCCGCCGCCATGGGCGCGCCGCCGCGCAACCCGTGAGGCCACCCCCATTGCAGATACGCCAACGGCCAGCCGATCGGCACGGAGAAGTTTTTCCGTCTCTTCAATCGTTGCCGCCGCCACACCCAGCCCCGGCAGGTCTGGAGCGTAGGCGCTCCAGACGTTTGCTGTCTTATCAAACACCACCGCGTATTCCTTCATCCGAGTTCCTACGCCGCCACCACTTCAATCCGCTCCGAGCCGGATTTCTTCTTCGGCCCCACAACAATCCGAACCTCGCGTCCAAGCCGCACCAGGCAATCCATCATCTTCATCTCGCTGACTCCGTGAAATTGCCCGCGCAGCATCTTCGACAGCTTCGGCTGGGTCAATCCCAAAACCTTCGCAGCCTGTTGCTGGCTCCATCCCCGTTCGCGCAGAATCTGGGCAATCTTCATCACCAGTTGCGCCTTCACCAGCATCTCGTCCGCGTCCGGAAACCCAAGCTCCGCGTAGACGCTCCTGACCTTTTCGGCCTTGCTCATGCCTGACCCTCCCTCGCCTGCTTCTCGGCCTCTTTCAATCGGTCTCGAATCAAATCCATGTCCGCCTTCGGCGTCTCTATTCCATGTTTTGACTTCTTTTGAAAGCAGTGCAAAACATAAACCGTCTGCGCGAATCGCACCGTGTATACCGCTCGATAGGAGTTGCCGCGCCAGTCCTCCACAATCTCCACAACTGCCGCCGACCCGAATCCCTTCAGCGGCTTCGCATCCGGGTGAGGTAGACCGATCTGCGCGTGGTACAAAGCAAAACCAAACGTCTGCTGCACCTCTTCTGGCACGGCCATCAGATCCTTCTTGGCCGAACCGATCCAGCGCAGCGATCTAAGCGCTTGCTTCACCTCCACATTATGCCTATTTGGGTATAAGATTGTACAGAGGATTCTTCGCAATCATTTCAACAACCGCAATTCCTTCGAACTGACGGCCCCTGCATTACCCTGAACACCATGCTCCTTCGCCCCGCAACACTCAACGACATCCCCTCGATCCTCGCCCTGGAACGCCTGCCCGAATCCACTCAATTCGTCGGCCAATGGAGCGAAGAGCGCCATCGCGCCACCCTCTTGAGTCCCGACGCCCGCTACCTCGTCAGCGAAGCGGAGACAGGCCAGCTAAGCGCCTTCGCCATCCTCCGCGGCCTCGCGGAAACCTCCGGCTCCATCGAGCTCAAGCGTCTTGTCGTCCATCCGCCCGGCCAGGGCCAGGGCCGGCAAATCCTCGCCGAGCTGATCCACAGGGCCTTCGACCAGTTCCACGCCCACCGCTTCTTCCTCGACGTCTTCGACGACAACCTCCGCGCCCGCCACCTCTACCAGAGCTTCGGCTTTGTCGAAGAAGGTCTGCTGCGCGAAGCCGCCCTGCGCAACGGCCAGTACTGTTCGCTCCGCCTCATGTCTCTGCTCGACCGCGAACACCCAAAAAACAACCAAAAAATGCCGTTTTTCGCATCGAAAACAGCCACTCTTCGCAGACTTTAATATTCCTTTGCCGACCGGCAACCAGACCTTTTCTCGATTTCCGGCGACCTGCAAGTCGACATTTCACCCAACAAAAGCTCGATTTCCCCAAAAGTCCTGCCGCAGGTCAACAGCCTTTCGGCCCTGAACTGGCCCCGGGGCAGACGCCTTTGCGCCAACACAAAAGCCGCCTGGGCCCCGCCGGTATAATTTCTCCTGTCATGGAAACCACAGGTTGCGGTACGGCGATCGTTACGCCCTTCAAGCCCGACGGGACAATTGACGAGGCGGCACTGCGTGCGCTGGTGGACTGGCAAATCGACTCCGGGATCGACTTGATTGTGGCCTGCGGTTCCACGGGCGAAGCCGCCACGCTCGACGAAGAAGAGTGGCTGACGGCCGTGGGCATTGTGGCCGAAACGGCGGCGGGCCGCGTGCCGGTGTGGGCCGGCTGCACCCACAACTGCACGCGCACGCTGCTGCGTTTCGCCGGCCGTCTGCGCCAGGTGCGCGGCGTCGACGCCGTGCTCTCCGCCAATCCCTACTACAACAAGCCCTCGCAGGAGGGCCAGTTCCAGCACTTCCTGGCCTTGGCCCAGGCCGTGCACCCACTGCCGGTCACGCTCTACAACATTCCCGGACGCACCGGCGTGAATCTCGATCCGGAAACAGTCCTGCGCCTGGCCGAGGCCGCGCCCAACATCCAGGCCATCAAGGAGTCCAGCGGCAAGCTGCCGCAGATCGCCCAGCTGGTCCACATTCTGCCCCGCGGCTTCAAGATCTTCTCCGGCGACGACAACATGGCGCTGGCCTCCATCGGCGTGGGCGCGCACGGGCTCATCAGCGTAGCCGCCAATGAAATTCCGGCGGAAATGAGCCGCATGATTCGCTGCGCCCTGGCCAACAACTGGCCCGAGGCCCGCGAGCTAGAACGCCGCTGGGCGCGCCTCATCGACGCCAACTTCTGGGACTCCAACCCCACCCCCGTCAAGGCAGTGCTCAACCTGATGGGCCGGTGTTTCGGCCACGTCCGTCTGCCGCTCGTTCCGCCCACGACCGCCACCTGCGCCCGGCTGGAGCGGCTGGCCAGCGAGTTGGGGCTGCTCAAGCACGCGCCCGTCTCTGATACCTAGTCTGGCGTGTTCCGAGGGTGTGAGCAGGCTCACAGCCCAAGGGTTAACTCGTGGGCATATAATTCGGGCTGAAAATTGAATCAGCTGCAAGATGCCGCTAAGCGACACCTGCGACTGAGGAGGCTGCCATGCTGAAGCCCTTCCTGCTCTTCTCTGCCGTCGCCCTTTTTGCGATCGCTCCCATTTCGACTCCCATTTTCGCGTTCGGGGCCGCGCCCCAGGCAACGCCTTCCACCAATCCCGTCAAGCAGACCTCCGCTGGAATGGATCGGGGGAAGAAGCTCTACGCCATCGACTGTGCCTTGTGCCATGGCGACAACGGCAACGGCAAATCCGATTTGGCCAGCAGCATGAACGTAACGCTGAGCGACTGGACCGACCCCAAGTCGCTGGCCGACAAGCCGGACCAGGAACTGTTCAACGATATTCGCAAGGGCAAGGGCGACAAAATGCCCCCCGAGGACACCAGCCGCGCCAAGGACGACGACATTTGGAACATCGTTCACTACATTCGCGCTATGTCGAAGGGCCAGCCCTCGCCTCCTGCTCCCGCCCCTCCGGCACCCGCCCCTCCGGCCCCCACTGCAGTAGCCCCTTCCGGCAAGTAGAAACCGATTTCGCCTAGCCTGGAACCCCCTATCCCGCAAGTACCTTCTTCACCAATTCGCTGACCACGCGGCCTTCGGCGCGGAGGCTGGCGGCCTGCAGTTTGGCCTGCACGGCTTTCATCACCGTACCCATGTCCTTGGGGGTGGGCTTCTGGCCGGATGCGGCGGCCACTTCCGCGACAGCTTCGGCGACCAGGGCTTGCAGGGCAGCTTCATCAAGCGCCTTGGGCAGAAACTCTTCGATGACCACGATCTCCACGGCTTCCGCGGCGGCCAGTTCGGGTCGATTGCCCTTGGTGAACTGCTCGATCGAGTCGCGGCGCTGCTTGATCATGGTCGCCAGCGCCTGCTGTTCCTCGGCCGGAGTGAGCGGTGCACGCTTCTCGATCGCCTTGTTCTTGAGCGCATTCTTGATGAGGCGCAGCGTGGTGGTGCGAACCGCATCGTGCGCCTTCATGGCCACGATCACCTGTTGGCTGACTTGAGTTTCGAGTGCGCCTGCGTCGGTCATCGATTTCCTGCCTTCCCCGTCCTTAACTGCAACCTACAAATCTATTGAGAAGTCTAACGCTTGCAAAAGGGAGGGGCTTTTCCTGCCATCACAACTCGAGAGAACAACGTCGCTGACAAGCTCAACGGAAGAGCGGGATTGCAAGAAGATATTACGCGTGAGATTTCCGATTTTTATCCATAGGTAGCCTGGTGAATATACGACTTTTGATGCTTTTGAAAGGCATTCTGCTTCATTGTTTTTCTCGTATTGACCAGGCGCAACTCGGCATGCCCGCGCACCTGCCGGCGCCCGGAATCTTTTTCCGCGTCTGCGCATTTATAAGAGCGAGGTATAAAGCGATGATCTCTAAATTCATGACAATTGCGCTCTTGGTTGCTGGAGTGTTTGGCACGTCGATTTACGCCGCAGGTCAGGCTCCGGCGTACGGGGGCGATCAGGCTCCAACCTACAATGCAACCCAGGGTCAGGTGGGCTCGGCGAATCCGGGTACTGCCAATCCCGGTGCTTTGAATTATGTCGAAGGGTCGGTCTCTCTCGATGGAATTCCCATGCACCGCGACGATGTGGGCCGCGCCAGCATGGCGGCGGGCCAGGTACTTTCAACACAAACAGGCAAGGCGGAAGTTCTGTTGACGCCGGGTGTTTTCCTGCGCCTCGACGACAACAGCGCCGTAAAGATGATTTCGCCCGACATTACTCCAACGCAGGTGGAGTTGGACCGCGGCCGCGCGGCCGTAGAAGTGGATGAACTCTATCCACAAAACACGCTCGAGATTATCGACGGCGGCGTCACTACGCAGTTGCTGAAGCCCGGTTTCTACGAGTTCAACGCCAACCAGCCCACGGCATTGGTGTTCAAAGGCAAGGAGACTGTGAAGGAGGCCGATGGCGGATCCAGAGAGATCAAGGACCATCACGAAATGACGCTCGCGGAGAACGCCGCGGCAAAGCCCTTCAGCTTCAACCCTCGCGACGACCAGGACGAGTTCTATAACTGGAGCAGCCTGCGCTCGCAATACCTGGCCCAAGCCAACAACCAGATCGCCGGTGAGTATGCCGGAGTTTCTGGCTTCGATCCCGGCTGGTATTGGGATCCATACATGTGGGATTACACCTTCATCGGACTCGGGCCCTACTGGAGCCCGTTCGGCTTCGGGTTCTATCCTCCGTGGGGCTGGTACGGCGGCTATTGGGGTGGGGGGTACTACGGACACCGGTACTACGGTGGCGGAGTCGGCCGGGCTGGATTTGGAGGCGGCTTCGGTGGTGGCGGCTCCCATGGAGGCTTCGGCGGTGGTGGTGGTGGACGCCGCTAACCCAGCTTCCGTTCCCTTCGAGCGATGAACTCTTGATCGAGTCGCCTGCTGCTCGAACAAATCTGGCAACCCTGGGGAATGCAAGATCGCATGCGTGCATTCCCTAGGGACATTCGTTCGAAGCTCTGCTCCATTTCAAATCCTTCCCGGAAATTCCGCCCTCGCCGGCTGTAAAATACTCAAACAAAATTGGATAACTCCTCTTGGAGGCGACTCATCACTGGCCAGGCCAAATACGCCTGCAATCCCTCATTGCTCCCGAGCCGTGTTTCACACGGATATAAAATTCACATAAATCACAAAATTGTGTATTCTGTGGTTGAGGTTGATCGAGCTGAGGCGAACTAACCCAGTTCTGCCCATGACGAAAAAGACCATGAGGAAGAAACCATGATTCGCAAGACGCGCTTGTTTACACCCGGGCCAACGCCGCTGTTGCCGGCGGCCCAGTTTGCCATGGCGGCAGCGGATATTCACCACCGCACGCCGGAGTTCCGCGCCCTTTACCTCAAGGTGCTGGCCCAGTTGAAGGTTTTCGTGGGTACAAAGAACGACGTTCTGCTGCTGTCCAGCTCCGGAACCGGAGCGATGGAAGCAGCAGTGTCGAACCTGACCTCGCCCGGCGATAAGGTGCTGGCGCTGACGGCGGGAAAGTTTGGCGAGCGCTGGGTGGGCTTGGCCAAGGCCTTTGGCTGCGAGCCGGATGTGGCAACGGCGCCCTACGGCGAGACCTTTGACCTGGCCGAGGTGAAGGCGGCGCTGAAGCCGGAACACAAGGCGGTTTTCCTGCAGGCCACGGAGACCTCGACCGCCGTTCGCCACGATGTGGAAGCGATCGCGAAACTGGTCAAGGAGACCGGCGCGCTGCTGGTGGTGGACGGAATCACGGGCCTGGGCACGACGCACTTCGATGTGGACGCCTGGGGCATCGACATACTGATCGGCGGCTCGCAGAAAGCGGTGATGATTCCGCCGGGGCTGGCCTATTTAAGCGTCAGTGACAAGGCGTGGGCGGCGATGGAGAAGTCCAAAAATCCGCGCTACTACTTTGACCTGCGCAAGGAGCGCAAGAACGCCGTGAAGGGCGAGAGCGCGTATACGCCGGCCGTGGCGCTGGTCGCCGGCCTTGGCGCAGCGCTCGACTACATTGCCGGGCAGGCGGGCGGGGACCTGGAAAAAGGCCGCATCGCGCTCATCGACAATGCGCAGGTTAACGCAGCGGCGACGCGCGCCGGCCTCGTGGCGCTGGGCTTCACGCTGTTTGCGCCCACCGCTCCGGCGGCCGCGGCGACGGCGGTTGCCGTGCCTGACGGGATGGACTCAGGCGCAGTAGTGAAGGCGCTCAAGTCGCGCTTCAGCCTGGTCATCGCCAACGGCCAGGGAGAGATGCAGGGCAAGATCTTCCGCGTGGCCCATCTGGGATTCTTCGATTATCTGGATACAGTGGCGCTGCTCGGAGCCATGGAGCATATCGCCAAGGACACCCTGGGTCTGCCGGTAGTTTATGGCCAAGCAGTAGCAGCGGCGCAGGAAGTGTTTGCGAAACAGGCAGCTTCTAGCCGCTAGATTCTAGCTCCTAGCCGGTCTTCGGATGAACGAAATGATTGCAGGGGTGGTAGAGGCTTCTCGTTTCCGCCCATGCGACAGAAAAAGTCGCAAGGATCTGGCACGGGGGCTTTGTGTTTAGCTAGCGGCTAGAAGCTAGCAGCTAGGAGCTGTTCTTCATGTCTGAACTCACTTTCGGCGAAAAGCTGCTGATAGCGCGCAAGCAGCTCGACCTCTATCAATACGAGATGGCGGAGCGGCTGGGAGTGCACCCCAACTCGATCACCAACTACGAGCGCGGCGAGGGCAAGCCGCATGCCGCCGTGGTGCGCATGTTCGACCTGCTGTGCGAGCAGCAGGGGATCCGCTTTGACGCGTATGAAGGCGCAGAAAAGAGCAAGGGAGACAAGATGAAGATTGTTCTCGCAGAGAAGGTTTCTCCGGCGACGCTGGCGGTGTTTGCGGCCGAGCCGGGATGGGAAGTTCTGACGCACGACCAGTTGCCGGATGGTTTGCCCGCTGCCCTTGCCGATGCGGACGCGCTGGTGGTGCGCAGTGCCGTACAAGTGGACGACGCGCTGATGGAACACGCACCGAAGCTGCGCGTGGTGGGCCGCGCCGGAGTCGGCGTGGACAACATTGACGCCGATGCGGCCACGCGGCGCGGCATCGTGGTGATGAACACGCCCGGAGCGAACGCCGTGGCCGTCGCCGAGCTGACCATCGGGCTGATGCTGGCGCTGGCGCGCAAACTGCCCGCTGCGAACTCGACCACACATGCCGGCAAATGGGAAAAGAAGAACCTGCAGGGCGCGGAGTTGCGTGGCAAGACACTGGGCATTCTTGGCCTGGGCCGCATTGGCCTGGAAGTGGCCAGGCGCGCAAAGGGTTTTGGACTGGAGATTGTGGGCAGCGATCCGTTTGTCTCCGCTGCCGTGGCGCGCGAGAACGGCATCAAGCTGGTCTCGCTCGATGAGTTGATCGCCACGTCGGACTACATCACGTTGCATGTGGGCTTAACCCCGCAAACGGCAGGCGTGATCAACCCCAAATCGCTGGCCGCGATGAAGAAGGGCGTACGCATCGTCAACTGCGCGCGCGGCGAGCTGATCGACGACGCGGCGCTTGTTGGCGCTCTGAAGAGCGGTCATGTGGCCGGCGCGGCGCTGGACGTGTTTGCCGTTGAGCCTCTCAAGGATTCGCCTTACTTCGAACTGGACAACGTAATTCTCACGCCGCACATTGCCGGCTCGACGGGCGAAGCGCAGGAGGCCGTAGGCATTCAGATTGCGATGCAGGTGCGCGAATATTTGAAACTTGGCGTGGTGCAGAATGCGGTGAACCTGCCCTCGCTCACGCACGAGGAGTACGTGGTGTTGGCGCCCTACATCGACCTGGCCGCGCGCATGGGATCGTTCCTGGCGCAGGCCGGCAAGCAAGGCATCGAGGCCATTCACCTGACCTATGGCGGCGGACTGGCCGAAGCCAAAACGGATCTGGTTCGCAACGCGGCCATCGAAGGCCTGCTGCAAGGCTCGGAGAGTGTGAACCGCATCAACGCGGCCGCCGTGGCCCAGGAGCGTGGCATCCGCGTGCACGAGGAGAAGGCGGAGAGCCATCGCGGAGGCTCTGCCAGCGTATTGCAGATTGAGCTGCACACCGCGGCGGGCACTAGCCACGCGACGGCCACCGTCATCCACGGCGAGCAGCCGCGCCTGCTGGAGTTTGACGGCATCGACATTGAAACTCCGCTCGAAGGCAATCTGCTGGTCTGCCGCAACTTCGACGTGCCCGGCGTGATCGGCAAAATCGGCACCATCCTCGGCCAGCAGGGCGTCAACATCGCCAACTTCGCATTGGGCCGCGAACGGAGCGGGCCGAAGCCGGTGAAGGCGCTGTCCGTGGTCCAGGTGGACGCGCCGGTATCTGCCGCGGTGCTCGAAGCAATCGGCACCATAGGGGCCATGCTCGAAGCCAAGCCGGTGAGCCTGCCGGAGGCGAAGTTCTAAATTTTCCCAACGAACGGATTCGTGCTTTCCCAGGTCTCAGAATCGAGACCCTTCGACAGGCTCAGGGCAGGCTCTGAGGCACCCGGTTTCATCAGGTGAAAAGCAGAATATTACTTCGTCGGATCGTTAACGCGGCCCATGAACAGGATCCCGCCGAAGCGATTGTCGCGGATGACGAAGAGAAACGGATGGTCAGCGCGAAAGATAATAGGCGGTTGCTCGCGCTGCATGGCCATGGACCTCATCACAATTCCGGTTGCCGCCGCAGCCTCGGTTCCCTCTTCGTTCACGTCGATGTAGGCCTTGTGGATGGCCGCCGAGATCCAGAAGTCGCGCTTACCGGTCATTCCTGAGAAATCGGCTACGCCCTTTTGGAATGCCCGCGCCATGCCCATCGCGCTGAGCGCGTTGCCAAGCTGAAATTGCTGCGTCATTTTGAACTTCGGCAGCGTCATGACCACCTTCGCGCCGCCGCGCAACTGGCTGAACCACCGCTGCACGTTGGCCCCCGTCAGCGATTGCTCCAGAGCCGGCAGGCCGGCGCCATCGTCAGGCAACAGGACGATCATCGACAGTTCCCCGCTCTTGTAGGGAATCTCCGCAGCCTGAAACGTTCCGCCGTTGAAGTAGGCGAGTTTGGCTGTGAGATGCATCAACGGCGCCTTGACGGTCTGCGCCGCGGCCAAATGAAAATCCTCGTCCTTCGTTGCTGCTTTATCGAATTTCGTCTGCCAATCGCCTTTGAAGTAGATAGCGTTGGTGAGCACCAGGCGCGTTGCGGGTGTGAGCGAGCCAGGAGGAAGTAAATCTTTGATCTTGTCTTCAGTCTTTTGCTCGACCCATTGGTTGATTGTCGCGCGCACTTGCTCAGGCGCGCCCTTGAAATCCACGCGATTGAATCCCGCGCCGTAATCGCTTGCTGTGAGCTTCACAAAGTCGTCGAGAAATGTGTAGTCCTTTTCCGCCCAGAGAGCGTCGGCTACGCGCAACTTGTAGCCCGCATGCTCAGCATTGAGGCTTGTGAGAAGCGCGCCCATGGCCGGATGCAACTGTTCAGGCGGCAGCGTGAAATGCAGCGTAGTGGCCATCTCCGATGCGGTCGTCCCGCGCGCCCCCACATAGGCCATGGCGAAAGCCGTCGAGATGCTTTCCGGCGAGAAGAAGAGATTGCCGTCTTGCTTGCGAAGCTGACCGTAGAGGTCGATGGCGAAGGCATTATTGCCTGCGGCGAGAGCGGCTTGGTCGGGAGTGGGAGGTGGGGATGTCTGCGCCATTCCAGAGGCCTCCTGCAAAAACAAGAGTGGGACAAGCAGGAAAAGAAGCGGTTTCATGAGACCCTCATGCAGCCAGCCCGAGCCAACTTACCGAATCCGGTAGACGAAGGCGTCTTCCAGGTATTGGTCGCCAAACGCCTGTCCTCCCAAACGCATTCCGTAGGTGTCAGCAGCCTTGGCAAAGACGTTCCGGAGCTCCTTTATAAACGGCTTGTCCATTGGACGCAAAAATACCTTGGGGCGCTTTGAAATCGGGATCCCTGCCTTCTCCATCGCCGTATTGATTTGCGCGTAGGGATAGAGCGATCCGGTCTGGACGATGCGATCCGAGGCGATGACGAGTCGCCAGTCCTCGTACTCCGGCAACTTAGCCCACAAAGCAACTTTCGGCTCCTTCCCGTCCCGGTCAAGGGCCTCAATGACCTTTTCCCCGCTTTCAATATCAAAATTCACCAGCGCAACCTTATCCACGGGAGTAGCCCTCCTGCTTGGTCCTCAATCGCTTGCAACAAATCCGATGCTTCTTGGGCGTTCCTTCTGTCATACCGACTTGTCTCTGACCAGTCCTGAATCGCATCCCAGCTTGACTTCATCGCTGGATTGCCCTGCATTGCCGCCTCCAGGTCAACCTTCAGCTCAGCCAACTGCAGGAGCTTCGACAGATCGTGCGTGTGGCTGTCGTTGACCAATTTCTTCTCAGGAAAGTCGTGCTCACGCGTTCTCTTGGCAATGCACGCCTTCAGTGTACATTCGACCGCGTACCCTGCCAGATAGTATGCACCCTCTGGGAATCCCGAGTTGAGGAGCGCTCTGGATTCCATCAAGCGAAGTTCAGCGATTTCCTGGAAGTCAACTCGATTCATGAACTTGCTCGAATCATGATCTGAATATAACTCTATGCCCGGCTGAGGTAAGCGCCTTCACTGGTGTCCACGCGGATTTTTTCGCCTTCATTGATGAAGGCCGGCACCTGTACAACCAGGCCGGTTTCGAGCTTGGCCGGCTTGGTGACGCTGGAGGCAGTCGCCGACTTCAGGCCCGGCTCGGTCTCCACCACTTCAAGCTCCACAGCCGACGGCAGCTCGATGCCCACGGCAGTGCCGTCGTGGTAGCTGACCTTGATTTGCAGGTTCGGCGTGAGGTACTCGATGGCGTCGCCGAGCGTCGAACCCTTGAGCACGGTCTGCTCGTAGTCCACGGGATTCATGAAGTAGTAGTCGTCGCCGTCGGCGTAGAGGAAGTCCATGGAAACCTCGTCCACCACCACCTTTTCAATGGCATCGGCGGAGCGGAAGCGGTGCTCGAACATGGCGCCAGTGCGCAGGTTGCGCAGCTTGGCCTGGATGAAGGCGCGCAGGTTGCCCGGCGTGCGGTGTTCCACCTTGAACACCAGGTGCAGTTGGTCGTTGTGCTTGATGATCATGCCGGGACGCATTTGCGTGGCGGGAATCGCCATAGAGGTTGAAGCTCCTTGCTGTGCTTGCGCTGAATACGCAAATAATATTTGGCCTTAGCCCATTTTTCATTGTAGCGTAGGGGCGCCTTCACAGGCCTGACCGCGGGGTCATGGTCAATGAATCGATAGAACCGGCGGATCGATAGAACCGGCGATGAAAACAGCGAGGGCCTGCGGAGTAAACCGCAGGCCCTCCTGGAGATGCTTCCGCACGCGATAGCGTACTAGATGCGTGACGGGAAGATTCCAAACATGCAGACGGAGTAATACATTCCCGGCGGCGCCAGATTACGCAGATCGGGCAGGGCGAAGTTGTTCGAGCCGTCTCCGCCGAAGGTGGTGCCCATAATCGAGAAATCGGCCGTGTATTGATCGATCGGCAGCAGCCGCCCGTCAGCAGGCATCGCGCTTCCGCCGCCGTATCCGTTCACTGAGAGGATGATGTCGCCGAGCGTGCAGGGGGGAACCCCCGTCCCCCCATAGTTGTATGTGGCGGGACCGAGCCCGGTGAGCTGTTCGCTGTACAAGGTATTGAGGTTGACCAAGGCGGGCGGCAGCGTAGCGGCAGGACCTGTGGGTCCGGCTGATCCGGCAGGGCCTGTTGGTCCGGCGGGGCCAGTGGAACCTGTTGCGCCGGCCGGTCCGGCTGCGCCAGTCGCGCCCGTAGCTCCGGTGGCGCCGGTCAGGCCGATGGACCCCTGCGGGCCGGCAGGTCCGGTCGCACCGGCTGCTCCGGCAGGGCCAGCGGAACCGGCGGGACCTGTGAGCCCAGTAGAGCCGGCCTGTCCGGCGGGACCTGTGGCGCCCGTTGCGCCGATGGGGCCAATCGCTCCGGTAGGGCCAGCAGGGCCGGCTGAGCCGGCGGGACCCGCGGCGCCCTGAGGCCCGGTCATGCCCATAGGGCCTTGAGGACCGGCTGCACCCGCCGGGCCGGCTGGGCCTTCGACGTTCCAGACAATCGAGTCTTCGTCGTGGCGGCAATCTTGTACGGCTGGCACGATGCGAGCGCGGCCCGTTTCCTTGTTGTAACAGGCTGTGATCGCAGTGGTTGACGGGGTGGGCGCTGGTGTAGGCGCGGCCAGTGCGGACGTCGCCGCAAGAGCCAGGGTAAGACCTAAGGCAAAAGAGTGGTGCGCGTGCATTGGAGCCTCCAGGCAGGGTTCATGAAGAATCCCATACCAAATTGGAAAAGAAAATCAGGTGTCGATGTCTCGGTTTACACGTTGGAGACCGGAAGAATCAACCAAAATCTTAAAACAGTACCAGCATTTTCCGGTACCGAAGTTCCCCTGGCTGGTAACCACCGGAGTTTTTTACTCCAACTTCAAAAAATAAACCATTCTTTTTCGTTTGAAGCATTTGCAGCCAGGGAAACAAGCACGTTGTCTACCACCGCGACTATCCGTTAGCATTACCGCGAATCGCGGCGTGCCCCCCCGCCGCCGGGAGCTGTTCCAATGCGCCGTCCTTTCGTCCTGGTTTCCGCAATTCTGCTGGCAGCTCTCAGTTCGGCGCGTCTTTCCGCCCAAGCCGCAGCGCCGTCCGACGCACCCTACCGAAACCCCGCCACTTCGTTCGACCAGCGCGTCTCCGACCTGCTCAGCCGCATGACGCTCGAAGAAAAGGCCACCATGCTGTCGGGCTCGGGATGGATGGAGTCGGCGCCGATCGAGCGCCTGGGCATTCCCGCCATCAAAATGGCCGATGGGCCGATGGGGGTGCGGTCCTGGGCGGGCAGCTCAGCCATCACCAGCGCCAACGGCCCGGCGGCAAAGGTGCTTACCACCAGCTTTCCCTCCGGAGTGGCCATGGCCGCTACCTGGGATACGGTACTGGTTCAGCGCGAAGGCCAGGCCATTGCCCAGGAGGTGAAGGCGCTGGGCCGCGACATGATTCTGGGGCCGACCGTCAACATCAATCGCGTGCCCCTGTGGGGGCGCAACTTCGAGGGCTACGGCGAAGACCCCTACCTGGCCGCGCGGCTGGGCGTCGCCTACATCAAAGGTGTTCAAAGCGAGGGCGTGATCCCGTCGGTGAAGCATTTCGCCGCCAACAATGAGGAGTTCGAGCGCCACCGCATCGACGCGCACATCGACGAACGCACCCTCCACGAAATCTATCTGCCTGCCTTCAAAGCCGCCGTCGAGGAGGCGAATGTCTGGACCGTGATGAGCTGCTATAACAAAGTGAACGGCGTCCATTGCGCAGAGAGTTCGGCGCTGCTCACAGACCTGCTCAAGAAGCAATTCGGCTTCAAGGGGTTCGTGGTTTCCGATTGGGGCAGCACCTACTCGACGGCTCAGACCGTGAATGCCGGCATGGACCTGGAGATGCCCGGCGGCGCGCGCATGAAGGAGTGGATATCGTTTCCGAGCACGCAGGCCGCGGGCAACGGCGCGGGCTGGCTGACGGCCGACAAGGTGCTCGCCGAAGTGAAGGCCGGCCACATCACCGAGGCCGCGCTCGACGACAACGTGAGCCGCATTCTGCGCGTGATCTTCGAAAGCGGTTTGTTCGACCATCCCCATGCGGGCGGCGGCGAGGTTGACACGCCGGACCAGCGGGCCGTGGCTCTCAAGGGCGCGACCGAAGGGATTGTGCTGCTCAAGAACGCCGCTTCCCTGCTGCCGCTCGACCCAACGAAGGTTCACTCTATCGCCGTGATCGGGCCGAATGCCGCAGTGGCACGAACCGGCGGCGGCGGAAGCTCGCTGGTGCGGCCCAAGTACGCCATTGCGCCTCTCGACGGCATCAAGGAGCGTGCCGGGGGCTCAATGCACGTCAGTTACGAAATGGGCGTAGGAATGCAGGGTGAGGACGCAGCGCTCGACACGCCGGATGCGCGCGCCAAAATGCTGCAGGCCGCGGCGGATGCCGCCGCAAAGGCCGATGTGGCCGTGGTGGTGGTGGGCCGCTATGCGAAGCTCGAAGGAGAAGGCTTCGACGTGAAGACCATGGATCTGCCCGCCGGCCAGGATGAGTTGATCGAGGCCGTCGAGCAGGCCAATCCGCGCACCATCGTCGTTCTCAACACCGGCGACCCCGTCACCCTGACCAAGTGGCTCGACAACACTCCAGCACTGTTGGACATGTGGTACGCCGGCCAGGAGGGCGGGCACGCGCTGGCGTCGGTGCTCTTCGGCGACGCCAACCCCTCCGGCAAACTGCCCGTCTCGTTGCCCAAGCGGTTTGAAGACTCGCCCGCGTATGGACACTATCCCGGCGAGAACCTGCGCGTGGATTACGCAGAGGGAATCTATGTCGGCTATCGCTACTACGATACGAAGGACGTGGAGCCCGCATTTCCGTTTGGGTTTGGACTGAGTTACACGACTTTCGTGTACAGCAACCTGAAGATGAACAAGATCGAATTCGCCGGGAAGGATCCTATTTGGGGCTTCAATGTGAGCGTGAAGAATTCCGGGGCGCGGGCCGGCGCTGAGGTTGTCCAGCTCTACGTGCATGACGGCCACTCGAAGATCGACCGGCCGGTGCACGAGTTGAAGGGATTTCAACGTGCGGAGTTACAGCCCGGCGAAACGAAGACAGTCGAATTCACGCTGGACCGCGCCGCGCTCTCCTACTGGAGCCCCGACAAGAGTGCATGGGTCGCCGATCCTGGTAAGTTCGAAATTCAGGTCGGCGCTTCGTCGCGCGACATTCGCCTGCACACGCCGCTCGAACTCAAGCGATAAAGTTCGTCAAGGAAACGGTAACAGTTGAAGGCCACAGCGTGAACAGACTGCGGAGAACCTCGCCGTAAGGGCACGGCTTCAAAAGCCCGCCCTGAGCCGAGTCGCAGGGTGCCGCAAATGCCGCAAAATCAACCTGAGTTGAAGCCCCGGCAGACCCTTGAGCCTTACCTGCTCAGAATCTTGTCGAGCCGCATGCGCTGGCCCTCAAGCTCTGACACTGTCGCTTCCACGCGGCCCAGCAGGTCCTGCACTTTGTCGATGTAACCAGGCAATGCATCCCACCACAACTTCACCGTCTCCTGCTGGTCAAGCAGGGCCAGGGCCGTTCCCGACGCCGCAGTCACCAGCCCGGCCTTCCGGTTGCCCGTCAAAAGCAGCAGTCCGCCTGCCAGCAAGCTGCCGCCCGCCGCAATCCGCGCCCAGTTCGTGCCTTCGTATTCGAAAATACGTCGGTTACTTTTTGCTTCGTTCTCCATTCGACTCAGCGGCACAACTACCATCGTTCTCTCCTTTTCGTCCCGCACCGCAACGCCCGGCCCAGGCAAGCGTAAAACAAGTACCTCTCAACAGTGCATCCCTGTAAGATGCACTTCAATAAATGGATGTTGCTTTCTGGAATCCAAGCCGCCCCTTCGGACCGCTCTTGCAGGCCGCGCCAGATCCCTCATTTCCAGATCCCTCAGTCCAGGTCGAACTCCCGCAGCGGCTTGCCTTCCGGCGCGTCCTTGGCCTTGCGCAGCGCCTCGGCAAACTTCTTTTCAAACAGGTCTTCCTTGTTCTTCTCCGCCTCCACCGACTG
>Ga0182024_10011209_pt1 | contig 18063 bp, 20 predicted proteins | sample P32metaG_FD_120480 | JGI IMG/M metagenome (GOLD analysis project Ga0182024, IMG submission 120480) | Permafrost microbial communities from Stordalen Mire, Sweden - P3-2 metaG (Illumina Assembly) | ecosystem: Environmental > Terrestrial > Soil > Wetlands > Permafrost | place: Sweden: Stordalen... | reverse complement strand
TCGTGATCGGCGGCTCCTACGGGGCCGGCAATTACGGCATGTGCGGCCGCGCCTACGGCCCGCGCTTTTTGTTCACCTGGCCGAACGCGCGCGTGTCGCTGATGGGCTCCGAGCAGGCGGCGAGCGTGCTTGCCACCGTGCGGCGCGACAATATCGAAGCCGCCGGCAAGACCTGGTCTGCGGAGGAGGAAGCGGCATTCAAGAAGCCGATCCGCGACCAATTCGACACCGAGAGCAATCCCTATTACGCCACCGCCCGGCTCTGGGACGACGGCATCATCACGCCCGCCGAGACGCGCCGCGTGCTGGCGCTTTGCTTCTCCGCCGCGCTCAACGCGCCGATCCCGGAGACGAAGTTCGGGGTGTTTCGGATGTGATGGGAATCGGTGGTCCAGGAAGGTCCGAGTTCACTTGTTTACTATTTCCGGGCAAGCCCTGTCATGTATCCACGCCGCGCTTCCGCGACGAATGCGCACCCGACAGTTTCCTCGGTCTTGAGTATTCCCGCGTCGACTAGCGCGGCACGATCGTCCTCGCAGAACTCCGAAGACTTGAGATCTAAGTCGTCCACGTTTCTCGGAAACGTGAGGATACAGCCATTCGATCTACCGTAACCGGCTAGGCGCGCGATCGATTTCAGGATCAACTTGTAGATGCGAAGCGCAGTCATTTCCGCGCGACCCTGGCGTGAGAGAATCGGGTCGGTCACCTCAAGTCTGGCGGTCGATACGATACCGTCGCGGTGCCGCAGAAAGCTCGTGGCGAAAACGTAGCGGTGTATCTCGTCTTTCAAGTCATAGGGGATCAGAAGATATTTGTAAGTCAGAGGACCTCCGCCAGCCGCGCGAACAAATTGATCGGAAACCTGGCTCACATCAAATTGAGTTGGTGATGCAAGAAGAGCGGAGCCCAGCGGTAGGCGAATTTTCTTGGTCTCTGCGTTGGCGATCAGCACGCGCTTGAGAGCGCAGACGAGTGGTTCAACGAAATTCGTATTTTTCAGATCGGAATGAATATAAAGCACGATATCATGCGGGGCTATAAGGTCCTGCGAATTTGTCTTTGGAGATTGGGCATGCGCCAAGCCGCCGGCTGCAACAGACGAAGCCAAGGCAACAGTGGTTAATTTTGCGAAGCGTTGGTGTACGCTATCCAACCTTATCCCCGAGTCTGCACGGCTATTGTACGCTTATTCCGCCAAAAAGTGGCGCTGCGGGAGCCAAAGTCCATGCCTAAAACCATCGAACACATCCATTGGCCGGATGCGCCGGATTTGTGGATGCCCTATGCGCCGGCCATCAAGGTCCGCGGCGGCACGACCGTCTACCTTGCCGGCGTCACCGCGGCGCCGGTCTATCATCATCATCCGCATCGGCCGGAAGAGTTCGACGCCATGCCGCGCGACATGGCCGGGCAGGCGCGTGCGGCGCTAGAAAATCTCAAGTGCGGGCTAGAGGCCGTTGGTGCAAGCTTCGCCGACGTCGTTACCGCCGATCGCTTTGTTACCGACCTTACCGAACAGGACGCGCTCAACCGCGTCTGGGGCGAGTATTTTCGCGATGCCAAACCGGCGACGACCACTGTCCAGGTCGTGCGGCTCGCCACCGACCCGCGCTGCCTCGTCGAAATCAACGCGATCGCCGTCGTTGATTGAAGGGCGCGACGCTGCTCGTCAGCGGACTGTGACCGCAGGGACCGAACGTGATACCTTCCCGCCCCGTCGGGAAGACAGAGGAGGTCGGCACTGTGTCGAATGTCAAATACGAGCGCGCCCTTATTGTTGGGGCCGGCTCGGGTCTAAGCGCGTCAATCGCGCGGCTGTTCGCGAAGTCCGGCCTCAAGGTAGCGCTCGGCGCCCGCAGCGTGGACGATCTCGCCCCGCTCGCCAACGAGATCGGCGGCAAAGCTTTTGCCTGCGATGCGACCAAGCGCGCGGACGTCGCCAAGCTCTTCGCCGATGTCGAAGCCGCGTGGGGGGCGCCCGACGTGATCGTCTACAACGCGAGTTTCCGCACCCGCGGCCCGTTTGTCGAACTCGATCCAGCCGACGTTGAAAAAACGCTGATCGTCTCCGCGTTTGCCGGCTTTCTCGTTGCTCAGGAGGCGGTTAAGCGCATGCTGCCGCGCAAGCATGGCGCGATCCTCTTTACCGGCGCGTCGGCAAGCGTGAAGGGCTATGCGCAATCGGCGCCCTTCGCCATGGGTAAGTTCGCGCTCCGCGGTCTGGCCCAAAGCATGGCGCGCGAACTTTCGCCCCAAGGCATTCACGTCGGCCATGTCGTGATTGACGGCGGCATTCGCAGCGCGGGCCGGGCGGAGCCGCCGGATAAACCCGACAGCATGCTCGATCCCGACGCTATCGCGCAAAACTATCTCAATCTGCTGCAGCAGCACCGCAGCGCCTGGGCGTGGGAAATCGAGATCCGGCCTTGGTTGGAGCGGTTTTGAGTTCGGGCGAGTGCAGCGGCTATAATCGTGCCATGCCGGGAAGTTTCGCAAAGGCAACTCTCGTCGCGTTGGCCCTTGTCGTTGCCGCGGCGGGCGCGCAAGCGCAGACAGTGCGGCACAAACGCGAGCAACGCCGCCCTCCCGAGCCGGCGATTCCCGCCGTGCCGATCGATAAGCGCGACAGCATCGTGGCCGCGGCCGGCGCATTCAATGGGCGGCCCTATTGGGTCGCGCTCGCCCAGTGCGGCGGTATCTATTTCAAACTGAATGTTCTCTACACCGATGCCGCGGTGCACGCCCGCGTGGTCAAGCCGGACCCCAGGGCCAACGCGGAATACACCAAGAAGCTGCATGAAGCGATCAAGACGGCAACGACTTATTTCAGTGGAGCGGAGCGCTTCTTGATGACCGACCGGGGTCTTGAGCGCGCCGATGCGGTCCTCACCTATGACGGCCAATCGCGCGCAACGGGTGAGCGGCTCAAAACCGTCGACGCCGCGCTTGCGGCCGCAAAGTCCTGCCCCACGCTTTATCAAGCCTGCCAGGAGGCGTTTTCCAAGCAGTGCAGCGAACCGCTCGCGCCCGCAAGCTGAGCAACCGCCATAGTCGCGGCGGCAACGGATCGCCTAAGGGGAGATTCATGAGATCGATATGCGCAGCCTTGATCGCGGCGGTGCTGTTCGCCCTGCCGTCGGCGAGAGCGCAGGAAACATCGAGCGGCGCCGCAAACGAGGCATTCGAGCCTAAGATCGGCGACATCATGGCGCAGCAACAGATTCGCCACATCAAGCTTTGGTTCGCCGGTCGTGCCGGCAATTGGCCGCTGGCCGATTATGAGATCGACCAGCTGAAAGAAGGCTTTGACCATGTGAACAGGCAGATTGGCGGCGATACGATAGAGAAGGCCGTGGGGGCGCCGATAGCCGCTCTGGAAAAGGCGATTGAGGCCAAGGATCGCGACGCTTTTGCGCGCGCCTTCGATCAGCTCAGCGCGGGCTGCAACAGCTGCCACCGCACGCTCGATCACGCCTTCGTCGCGATCCAGCGACCGGCTTTGCTGCCCTACAGCAATCAGTCTTTCGCACCGCAGAAATAAATTGCGGCCGCGTCAACGCGCCGCGCCCCTGGTCGCGCCACTCGGGTGGCGTGTTTCGAACCGATATCTAGGTCCTGGGTTGACGTTTGCTTTCAGACAGGAGACCCGCTGATGACCTGTCGTGTGTATTCCGGCCCGCGCGGCTCGCAGTCCATCTCTCCGCTGGAGAAGGATCGTCACCTTTACAAGGAGTTCAGCGTCTCGACGAAGCGATGAGCTGGGCGCGCCATATCAACGACTGCGGCCGTGTCGCCCTGCTGATCAAAGGCGATGACGGTACGCGGTTGACCAAACAGCAGATCGTGACCGCTTTGAGGAGTTCCGACTCCATCGAGTCGCGCGTCGGCGCGGCGTGATCCCGGCGACGGCGAACGTGACCCGGGAAAGTTAAACGCGCCCCGCGCGGCTTCGGCGCTGCTTCGTCGTCAGCGATCCGCGCTCACCACGTAATACTCGGCAGCGCCGCGAGGTCGGGTATCTGCCGCAGCGGCGCGAAGTCGGCATATTCGTCCGGCATCCGCGCCCGATTGACCCAGAACGCTTTGAAACCGAACGACACCGCACCCATGACGTCCCAACGGTTCGATGACACGAACGCGGCGTCTGACGGCCTGACCGCCAACGCGTCGGTGGCCAGTGCATAGACTTCCGGCCGCGGCTTGTAGAGGCGCACGGCGTCCACGGAAAGAACGGCGTCAAGAAGTGCGGCGATGCCGGCTGCTTCGACCGCGGCGGCAAGCATGCGCGGCGAGCCGTTGGAGAGGATGGCCAGCCGCGCGCCGCGCGCTTTGAGATCGGCGAGCACAGCGCGCGCATCCGGAAATGCGTCCAGCGTGAGATAGGCATCGAGGAGCTGCGGCCGCAGGCCGCGATCGACCGACGGCACGCGCGCGAATGCATAATCCAGCGCCCGTTCGGTCAACGCCCAGAAATCAACGTAGTGTCCGGCGAGCGTCAAGGTCCAGGTGTATTCGAGCTGCTTGGTCCGCCAGATATCTGAGAAGCGTTCCGCGTCCGCCCCGGCCGCGGCGCGATGGCGCCCGATCGCGGCATGGACGTCGAACAGCGTGCCGTAGGCATCGAAAATGTAGGCGCTCGCCATCGCGATCTCCTTGTGGCAATCCGGGGTGACAACGGCCGTGCCAATGGGACAATAGGACGACGGAAGGATGATTCGATGAGCCGACCCGTCGCCTGGTCGAAGACCGTAACCTTTTTCGAGGACGACTGGCACGAAGGCAACGTGCCGATCATGGGCCCGCGCACACATGCGGCCTGGCTCTGCACATCGGTGTTCGACGGAGCGCGCGCCTTCGAAGGTACTACTCCCGATCTCGATCTGCACTGCGTGCGCGTCAACGAATCCGCCAAAGTCATGTCGCTCAAGCCGCTCGTCCTGGCGGAGACCTGGATGGGCCTCGCGCGCGAAGGCTTGAAGCGCTTCGAGCGCGATGCCGAGCTTTACATCCGGCCGATGTACTGGGCCGAGGAGGGAGCGCCCGGGGGCGTGCGGCTCGATCCTGACTCCACACGCTGGTGCCTCACGATCTATGTCGCGCCGTTTCCCAAGCCGACAGGTGCGGCCATCACGTTGTCGCCATACCGCCGCCCGACCCGCGAGACCGCACTGGTCGACGCCAAAGCGGGGTCGCTCTATCCGAACAATGCGCGCGCGCTCATCGAAGCGCGCGGGCGCGGCTTTGACAATTGCCTGTTGTGCGACATGCTCGGCAATATTGCCGAGCTCGGCACGGCCAATATCTTCATGGTCAAGGATGGTGTCGTCTACACGCCGGCTCTCAACGGCACCTTTCTGGCCGGTATCACGCGCGCACGGGTGATCGCGCTGCTGCGCGAGGCCGGCGCCACGGTGGTCGAGACGCCGCTGCGCTATTCCGACTTTCAGGGGGCCGATGAGATTTTTTCCACCGGCAATTACACCAAGGTGGCGCCGATTGGCCGCATCGACGACCGGAATTTGCAGCCGGGCCCCGTTTACCGCCGGGCGCGCGAGCTGTACTGGGAATATGCGCGCGCGACAGCGTGATAGCCTCTATGAATCGGGGCCCTTTACGGTGAGCAGCGACGGAATCGAGCGGCCGCGAATGTCGTAGACACGCGCATAGACAACGCCATCGCGCACGATATCAAGCAGGACCGGCGCGTCGAGCTTGGCGCAATAGAACTCGCCGAGCATCATGGCGAAGTCGGCGCCTTTCGGGTCCCAGATGGCTGAATATTGTGGACCCAGCGCGACCGCGACCGCCGGATGCGGTCCGCAGACCGCGACGGTCCATGGTCTGTCGCGAGGCGTCTCGCCGCGCTGCGCGAGCAGCGCACGCAACTCGAGCGAAGCCTGCCGCATCGACAAACCCCAATAATCGAGCATATAGCGCGGTCGCGCGCCCGCCACGCCGCCGGCAATGTGATTGAAGTGCGTGTATTCGTAAGGATGCAGCCGCACCATCTCAACGATGGGGGAGGTTACGCCGGCGATCAGGAGGATTGCACCCGCCGCCGCGGCGATGCGGCCGTATAGCCAGAGGCGACGCGCAATCCAGGCGCCGGCAAGACCGCCGAGCACGGCGAATGGCGGCGTCAAGAACACAAAGTGGCGAATGCCGTTATACATTGCCGGCTGCGTCGCGATCGTAACCAGCACCGGAAGCACGGCGGCAAGTACGACCGCCAACAAGGCGGCCCGGCGCCCGGCGAATGGCTCCGGACGTTCTTCTTCGCCGTGCGCGATTGCAATGATCGCGCCGATTGTTCCGCAGAACCCCAGCAGCAGCATTAGTTCCGGAAGCGTCAGCGCCACCAGAGTCGGCACGTAGCCGCGCGGCATGTCGGGAACGAGGATCAAACGGCCGTCGAACAACTCGCGCCACGGCCGCTCGAAAAAGTTCGAAAAGTATTCGACCGCGCGAAAGGGATTGAGCGGTGAGACAAACGACCATGGCCAGACGAGGCCCATTACCAGATAAGCGAGGATGGCACCCGGAATGAACGCGATGAGGAATGACCCCCATTCGCTGAGAGCCGGTTTGATCCCGCTCTGGCGCGATCTCGCCGCGAGAATAAGCAGGAGCGGTACGAGCGCGTTGATAAGCGCAAAGCCGCCCATGACCCGCGAGCCGACCGCCAGCCCGACGCCGATGCCGCACAGCGCTACAGTCGCCGGCTTCGCGCGGGGATATTCATCGAGCGCGCTCACGATACCAAGGAGCGCAATCACCATGGCGACCGCGAAGGGCGCGTCCTTGGCGTTCATGAACATGTGACCGTAATAAAGCGGGCAGGTCGCGAGCAAGGCTAGCGCGAGCAGACCGGCAAGCGGGCCGCCGAGCCGACGCCCCAACCGCCAAGTGAAAAACAGGCCAACGAGCCCGACGGCGGCGCCTACGAGGCGACGCGTTTCGAAAAGGCCGAACGGCAGAACTTTTGCGGAGAGCGTGGCGAGGAGATCGAAGCCGCCGCCATACATGTACAGATTGACGAACGACAGCGCGCGTTTGTCGGCAAAGCCGGACCCGTAGAGCGAGACGAGCAAGCTGCCGTATTGCGAATGGGTGTAGTCGTCCCAGCCGAGGCCATAGTCGCGGAAGGTGAAAGCCGCGATCGCCGCAACGATGACCAGCATGGCGATCGCAAGCGAATCGAACCAGCGTGCGGCGGCGCCGGCCTCGGGCAAGCGGATCGGCCCCGCCGCAGGTGCAATCGGGATCGGCCCGCCCGCAGGTGGACGCTTGGTCAGAAGATTCAGCACATGATTTTCATTGCATCCCGGGCAATGCCTCATGGTGCCGATTGATCAGGCGTTTCCGCGACGTCGAGTGAACGAGGTCAAGTGTCAAAGCGGGACCAAGAGGTCCCGCTCGCTCACGCTCATCGGCGCGAAAGTCGCTATTTCATCGCCGCCTCGTACATCTCGGCCACTTGGTCCCAATTGACCAAATGATCGAGGAACGCCTTGAGGTAGTCCGGCCGCCGATTGCGATAGTCGATGTAGTAGGAATGCTCCCACACGTCGCAGCCGAGGATCGGCTTGGCGCCGTGCACGAGCGGATTTTCGCCGTTCGGCGTCTTCATCACCGTGATCTTGCCGTCCTTCACCGCAAGCCAGCACCAGCCGGAGCCGAACTGGGTGACCCCGGCTTGGACGAAATCTTCCTTCAACTTGGCAATGGGACCGATGTCGGCCGTGATCTGCTTTTCGAGTGGCCCGGGCAGCTTGTCGCCGCCGCCCTTCTTCATCCATTTCCAGAAGTGGATGTGGTTGTAATGCTGGCCGGCATTGTTGAAGAGGGGCTGGTTCTTGCCGAATGTGCCCTTCAGGACTTCCTCGACCGGCTTGTTCTCCCACTCGGTGCCCTTGGCCAGATTGTTTCCGGCGGTCACGTAAGCCTGATGATGCTTGTCGTGGTGAAATTCGAGCGTTTCGCGGGACATGTGCGGGGTAAGAGCGTCATAAGCGTAAGGCAGATCGGGTAGGGTAAAAGGCATTGGTCTACTCCTCAATGTGAAACCGGAAACGGGGGAGGGGATGCGGGCATATCCGTAAAACGGCCCAGCCAGAACAAAGTTTCCTCAAAATAGGCTTAACGGGCGCGCTTCTGCAATGTCCACCGCGGCGCGAGTATCGAGCAGATGCGGCGTGAGTGTGTAGGAAACGTCGATTCATCAAGCGCTGCAAGGAATTATCGGCAGTCTCCTTTGCTCTAAAATCGCACGCCATCAGGGCCAAAACACCTGCGTCCGCAGGTGCTTGGCGGGTGTCTCGCCATTCAGCGCGGCTATTTAAGTTCTTGCGCCATCGCCGGATGGGGGCCAAAATAGTTGGTTGTCGCTACCGGCGTTTGGCCGGAGCGGGGGACGGGCGTTATGCCGGTGTTTTTGTTGCTTTTGGGTGCGTTGACGACGGTTGCTGGCTTGGTTCTCGTTGGGTCAGGCTTGGCGATCCGCGATGGCACCTTCGATACCGAGGTCCTCACCCCCGGCACGATCGCGGCCGTCGGCGGGCTTCTCCTCATCGGCTTGGGACTTACTGTTCGCGAGCTGCGGCGCATCGAACGAGCGCTGGCGGTGCGGCCAATGCCGCGTCTCGCGCGCACCGGCGAAGCCGTCGCTGCCACCGGCGCAGATGCGCCGGACGTCGCGGTGCGCATTCCATTCCCGCCCAAGCCGAAGACCGATCCGCAACCGGCATCTACCGACGCAGCTGCGGCGCCGGCGGTGGCTGAGGATGCGGCATTTGAACGCTTGCGGGCAAAATTCCCAACTCTCGCGCGGGCCGAAAGCGGACCGATCGTCGAAAGCAGCGACGTAGCAGTCACGCCGCGCCCGCCGGTTCGAGTAGAGGAAAACGTTGCGGAGTTGCGAAGCGCGGCGACCGTCGGCCGCGCCGCGAACGGCGCGGCAACGAATGGTGCTGGCGGGCCCGCTCACGTTGTACCGCGGTTCGACGTCAAACCGAGGGCGCCGGCCTCGGTCGGCAAAGCGAAGGTATCGGTGTTCAACGCTTTCTGGCCCGCCGCGCCACGGCGGGACGGCCAAGCGGCGCCGGCCCACATTGCCGCTCCGGTACCAACGCCCGTCATCGAGCCTGAGGCTCCCGCTTCCGTCTCCGCGGCCGGCGAGGCTGGGGCCGCGGGCCCGGTCTCGGTCCTCAAATCCGGCGTCGTCGAAGGAATGGCCTATACGCTCTACTCGGACGGATCGATCGAGGCGCAGCTCCCGCAGGGCACGTTGCGGTTCGGCTCGATTACCGCGCTGCGCAATCACATCGAAAGCACTGCTTAATTTCGGCCGGCCGTTTGATTGCAAACCGATCGCGCGCGGCTTGCCTTCGCCTGCTTCGCTAACCTGACTGTCTTGTCGTTGGACTTACGCCGTCCTTTGTCGGTTGGTGGGTCAGCAAGTTCAGCGTCCCCAAACTTCTGTATATAACCGGGATATTTCTTGGGGATGCATGGTCAGCCGCCTATTATTGCTTTAATTCCTGAAGTGCTTTATCTTAGAATAGTTCGCAAGTAGCCGCGGGAATTGCGCAGAACGCGGTGACGTATCCGGCGTGGGGGCGCGGTTACTCTTGAGACGTCAGGCTCAACATGGCTGAGAATTCCGGCGAGAGCAGTTACATTCAACTGACCGCGAATATCGTCTCCGCCTACGTAAGCAACAACACGGTTTCCAGTGCCGAGATCCCGAGCCTGATTAGTCAAATATACTCCGCGCTTGCGCGAATCTCCGGCGGGCAGGTAGCGGCCGCGGCAGAGCCGCTCAAGCCGGCCGTTCCGGTCAAGCGTTCCATCACCGCCGAATTCCTCGTCTGCCTCGAAGACGGCAAGAAGTTCAAATCGCTCAAACGCCACTTACGCACCCAGTACGATATGACCCCCGACCAGTATCGCGCGAAGTGGAGTTTAGCCCCCGACTATCCCATGGTCGCGCCCAATTATGCGGCGGCGCGATCGCAGCTTGCCAAACAGATGGGGCTCGGCCAGCAGCGCCGGCGCCGTAGGTAACGCGGCCGATGCGCTTTCCTGCTCAGCGCTGCAGCACGCTGATCAGCCGATTCGCAAAGCTGAGCCGCTCCGTCATGACCCGGATGACATAGGCGAGCAGGGCCTGGCTGATCGCGGGGTGCTCGCGCTTGATGCGATCGAAAGCTTCTGCATCGAGCTCGTAAAGGACGCTAGGGGCCTCGGCTTGGATCGTCGCGCTGCGCGGACTTCTGGTTATCAGGCCCATTTCGCCAACCGTCGTATGCCGGCCAAGGCTGCGCACGCGCGTGGTCCGCCCTTCTGGTAGATCGACAATGATGCCGACGCGGCCATCGAGGATGAAATGCATCGAGGCCGCCGGTTCGCCTTGTTTGGCGATGATGTCGCCGGATTGGACTTCGAGGCGCCGGCAATATTCAGCCAAACTGTTGGCGAGCTGAGCATCGCCGAGAGCTTCGGACAACCAGACGCGCAACGATCGCGAATCGGAAACTTCAGCGCGGTGCAGCTCGATGATCGCCTGCTCGCAGGATTCCAGCGCCCGGTCGAGATCGATCGCGACGATGACGTCATCGGCAATAAATCTGGCGTTGCGAAACACTCGTTCCAGTTCCGGCGCGAGATTGACGAGAACAATTTTGGCGCCGGCTTCGGTAACCGCCTGCTTGATCTGCGCAAAGCTTTGCGTAGCCGATGAATCGATGCCGGTCACGCGGTGAAAATCGAAAATCAGAAAGCGACATTCCCGTCGCCGCGCCAGCAGCGCCTTGACGTGCTGATAAAGTCGATTGGTCGATCCGAAGAACAAATAGCTCTGCAGCGCCATACCTTGAATCTCCCGGCCGTGATCGGCCAGGAGAGATTGCTCTTGCTGTCCGCGATCGAGCGACGAGCGGTATTCAGAACCGTCGAAGCTGAACTTGATCGAGTTCACTCGACTGACGCTGAGCGCAAAGGTCGCGCAACCGATCACAATACCGGTCAAGACGCCGGCAATAAAACCCCAGTTGATGATGAGGAGCGCGATAGCGAGCAGCGACAAGTAATCGATACGCTGCAATTGTCGCGCCGACTGGATCAGCCATTGATGAACCAGGCCGGCGCCCAGAAAGAACAACAGGCCGGCGAGGACGTATTTCGGCACATAGCCGAGGAACGCAGGATCGGCGACGAGCAGGGCGGCTGAAATTGCCGCGACGGTCAACCCGGATATCCGGCCGGTTGCTCCCGCCGTGCGGACAAGGATGGAGCGGCTGAGCGAGGTGCAGTTCACGTATCCACCGAGCGCCGCGCTCGCGATGTTGGCTAATCCGAGCACTTTCAGGTCGCGATCGATGTTGGCCTCGGTGCGGGTGGCGATTTCGATGCCGGTCGTGTTGAGCAGCAAGTTGATGACGGTGACAAACATGATGGCCACCAGATCGCCGGCGAGCGGCGGCAGTGCCGTCCAGGAAAAGCCGCGAAGGGCGCTCGGCTGCCACGGCGAGATCAGTCCAGCCACCGGCTGCGACCCGAACATCCAGCCCTGGGCCTGCGCCTCGGCGATCGAGAAACCGCTCGACAGCAGCACCACATACGTCGTCACGAATGCCGCCAACAGAATGCCGGGCAGAATGAGCGGACTTTTCGAGCGACGCAGCGCGAGCTGCAGCGCGATCGCAACGATGACGCCAGCCGCGAGCTTGGCGGCGATCGCGACGTTTGCGAAAGCGCCAAGATTGGCGAGCTCCGGCCGCTGATCGGCGACCACCTGTACCGCGCCCATGATAACGAGCCAGCCAGTGGCGCCCAGAAAGCCGCCGATCACCGGAAACGGCACAAATCGAATAGCGCGTCCGGCGCGAGCGAACCCGAGTATGCAAAGCAGCAGCCCGGTGAGCGCCGTCGTCAGCGACATGGCGATGAGGGTCGGTACCAGAAACTCGGTGCCGCCATGCAAAGCAAGGCGATGGATGAGGGTCGCAACCATGGCCGCGATGACGACGGAGATGGAACTGTCCGGACCGGCGATGGCGAAAGGCAGCGAGCTGCGCAACGCCACGATCGATCCGCCGACGGCGGCCGATAGAAAAGTCACTGCGACGCCGTAGGAGAGCACGTGCTCGAGCGGACCGGTGAAAATCAGAGCCGCGTAAGACAGGCAATAGGCGATCGACAGGATGCTGCAGATCGCTCCGGCAAATACGTCCTTCAATGCCACGCGGAGCTTTTGATTGCCGAACGTGCTGTCTGCCCTGACACCGCTGACGGCCATCGTTCGACCTTCCCGGGGCGTCAAGCGCCGGCCCCGCCGCAGATTTATAACACGATCGCGCGCGTGGCCACCTTTGTGCACGCCATCGCACGGAAGCATCGCCGGGTTGCGGGCGCGGCGCGCCTCGTCACATGTCGGTCATGCGGCAATTTACACGGCGGCGGCCGTGAGCGCGACGCGAGCGTCGGTGCGGATGCGCTCCACCATCGAGCGAAATCCGTTTGATCGCTGCGGCGTAAGATGCTCACGCAAGCCCATTTGCTCAAACAGCGTCAGCGCATCGGTCGCAAGAATATCTCTTGCGTGCTTGCCGGAAAATATTGCGAACAGGATCGCGATCAGCCCGCGTACGATGTGGGCATCGCTATCGCCCTCGAATGTGAGCACCGGCCCGCCTGTGCCATTCGGCCGCACGCTGGTATCGAGCCAGACTTGGCTGGCACAGCCCTGCACCTTGTTGGCGTCACTGTGTGCCGCTTCCGCGAGCAGTGGCAGTTCCCGTCCCAATTCGATTAGATAACGATAGCGATCGTCCCAATCGTCAAGGACCGAGAAGTTCTCAATGATTTCTTCGATGTCGGGCATTGCGGCGGCGGTTCCTCGTCGCCCTTTATATAGGGCGACGAGCAGGCGAGGTCGATGTTCTCGCCGGCGCCGTTGCAGCGGGAAGGATTATACGGAGTGCCTGGCGTCCTTACGCGGCGGCGGCCCGTGCCATGCCGGCGCGAGATCGGCCGGAGTCAAGGTGCTCTGCGAGGTCCGCTCCGCCGGAGATTTCTCCATCGCAGCTTTGGCGCCGCCGGCATGGCGGGTCGTGCCGCCAGCGACCGATCCGGTCTCGCGCGGCGCCATCGCTTCGCTCAACGCATCGTAAAGCATCTTTGCGCCCGCCTGCGCTCTGTAGCCGATGGCGGTCGCGACTTGCGAGCCGACCGTGCAGGCGTCGGGTTGCCGCCCGCAAAAGCTGCGCAAATCTCCGACGGTGGCCGAGGCGGCCGAAATGGCCTCGGTAGCGCTGACGTCGTTGCCCGATGGGCTTCGCTGCGCGGAGCCGAAGGGCAACAGCACCAGAACGAGCCCGAGCCAGAACGTCATTCGCAACAAAAAGAACATGAGACCCGCATCCCCTGCGGCCACCACTGCCGCATGTGCGCTCAACCTAGCAGGCACCTTTGAAAGCCGCGTTGGCGGTATCGGAATGTTTTGCCTCATAGTCGAACAGAATACGCCGCAAATTTTCGCGCAAGTTGAAAAAATATCATTTACCTAAAATTTGAACGAACGCCGCGAGCGCGGCTGTTGCGATGTTCCGGGTCGAAACGAGATGGATCGGTGCGAGAGTTCGTCCGCACATGCCCCATGCAAGGAGGGCGCGAGCCCCGGCCGCGGCAACGGCCCGTTCACCATGATGGGGGAATCCCATACTTGTGGTCACGCGCAAAGCCTGTCCGCCCTCCTGCGGCGTGCTGCGCGGGGGGTGCCTTAGTGTTCGCTTAAGCGGCGTCTGACACGATCGAACGATAGAAAAATGGGGAGCGCGTCTGCAACGTCGGGCGTGCGATCGAGGATCGTGGGCCTGTTTGCGCCAGTACGGGATTATATTGAGACGCTGGTGCACCATTCGGCGCGGCAAGATGCGTTGACCGCAGCGCGCCATCGCGCCTTCATTGCCCCACGATTGCTCGGCAGCATCGTCGCTCTGGCGTCGTTCCCAGCCTACCTGATGGCGCGCGGCGCTCCGAGCGCCATCGAGCTGCTCGTTTTTACCTGGCTCGTCGCCCCTATCCTCACCGCCTACTTTCTCTCTCGTACCGGACGCTACGAGAGCGCGCACGTACTGTCTTCGCTCGCGCTGACCGGATTGGTGACGGCGGTGGCCGCGTCGACGGGAGGGATCGCTTCCTCTGCCGCGATCTGGCTTGTGGTCGTGCCGCTTGAGGCGTCGCTTTCAGCGTCGCGCCGCGTGGTCGCGGTGGCGTCGACCTTCGCCCTCGCCGCCGCCGGCTTGTTGATGCTTGCCGGCGAACTCGATCTTCTGCCAGCGCCCGATCCTAGTGGATATAAGGCACTCGCTACGCTTGGCATCGTATCGGCCGCGCTTTACGCGGCGGGTCTCGCGCTCGGTGCGGAGGCGCTCGCGCGCACCAGTTTCTGGTTGTTGTACGCCGAAGAGGACCGCTACCGGCTCTTGGCGCGCAACATGACCGACGTCATCACGCGTCACGGCCGCGACGGCGCCGTGTTGTTCGTATCGCCGGCCGCTCAGTCGTTGTTTGGTTGCGGAATTGTCGACTTGCACGGCCAGGGGTTGTTTGGCCGGGTCCATGTCGCCGATCGGCCGGCTTATCTGACCGCGCTCGGCGACACGGCGGCGCTGGCTGAGAGCCGGTCCGTCGAGTTTCGCGTGCGGCGCGATAGTTCAGACGCCAGTGGCGGTCCGGCGGCACAATTCGTCTGGATCGAGATGCGGTGCCGGCCGCTTGAACGGCTCGCGGGCGAGGCCGCTGCTTACGACCGCCGCGAGGTCGTTGCCGTGCTTCGCGACGTAACGGAACGCAAGCACCAGGAACAGGCGATCGAGGATGCGCGCGCGGCGGCCGAACGGGCCAATGCCGCCAAGAGCCGTTTCCTCGCCACCATGAGCCATGAATTGCGTACGCCGCTCAACGCCATCATCGGCTTCTCCGACATGTTGAAAAAGGAGTCGGCGCTGATGCTCGATGCGCCGCGCCGCAGCGAATATGCCGGGCTCATCAATGATTCCGGACATCACCTGCTCGCCGTCATCAACGGCATTCTCGATATGTCGAAAATCGAGACCGGCAATTTCGAGATTACGCCCGAGCCGTTCGCGCCGGGGCAAGTGATCATCGGTTGCTGCGAGCTGCTGGCGTTGCGGGCAAACGAGGCGGGTGTTGTGCTCGAAAAAATGCCGACCGGCGAACTTCCAGAAATGATCGCCGATAAGCGCGCGCTCAACCAAATCCTGCTCAACCTGCTTTCGAACGCGATCCGTTTCACCGATCGCGGCGGCAAAGTCACCGTCGGCGCTCGCGCGGAGGCTGGAAGCATCACCTTTGTCGTCGAGGACAACGGCGTCGGCATCAACGACGAAGATCTTGGCCGCGTCGGCGAGCCATATTTTCAGGCCCGGGCGTCCTACGACCGCCGCCACGGCGGAACCGGCCTCGGTTTGTCCATCGTCAAGGGCCTGGTGCGGCTGCACGGCGGCGAGATCAGCATCCATAGCCGGGTGGGAGAGGGCACGCGCGTCGGTGTTCGTCTGCCGCTCGATTGCGAGCGCACGCAGCCGGCTAAAGAGCGTTCCGTGCCGCCGCCGGCTGGCGTGACAAGCTATTTGACGGCGCATGTGGCGGACAACGCAGCGCGGCTGGCAGACCCTGTGAGCGGGCGCGAAGACGCCGCATCGTCCATCGACATTCGGGTGAAGAAAAGTGCGTGACCGCCGCAACAATGGTCGCCGGGCGGGCGTGCGCGCATCCGGCAGGGCCGGGGCCGTAGCTGCGGTCGGACTGCGGCTATGGACCAGAGCCGCGCATCATCCGGTCGATGCGATGTCGATCTTCGGCGCGGTCGCGGCGAGCCTCATCGTCATCGTCAATGCGGTTTTCCTGCAATCGGGTTCGCATCCGGCGCCGTTCTTCGCCAATCCGCCGTCATTGCCGAAGGCCGCCGAATTTCGTCCCGACCTTGCTGTCATGCCGACCCCGAAGCCCGCGGAAGTGGCGCCCGCGCGTCCATCGGCCCCGTCACGGACACCGCAAACCGCTTCGACGCGGCGCAATGATCCTATCGCCGAACTCATCGGGGCATCGGTCGGCTCCTCTTCGCGGGTCACCGCCGTGCAGCGCGCCCTCGCCGAATTTGGCTACGGTCAGATCAAGCCTTCCGGCGTTATCGACGCGCCGACAAACGCGGCGATCGAGAAGTTCGAGAGCGAGCACAAATTGCCGGTGACCGGACGTCTTTCGGATCGGCTTTTGAGCGAACTTGCGAGTATGACCGGACGTCCGCTCGAATAGCCGGCATTCCGGTCGCACTGGGAAGTCGCGGTCCGTCCGATACAATCGAAGCTTCGCAAATCTGCCTTTCCGTGGTTATGGATTGCGGGCTCGCGCCATCCAAGTCGGCTGTCGCCGATTTGGACATTCAAACGCCGATCTCGGGAACACACGAGCTCGGTCGCGCACCGGAATGACGACGATGCGCCTCAAAACCGCGCTTTGGGTTGCCGCCTATGTGCGGCGCTGTTACGTCGAAGGCATGGCCGCCGTCGTGCGCCGGCGCGGCGCGGAAGAAGCCGGCGCCGTTTTCGTTCGCGTCAGCAGACTTGACGGCACTTCGGATTTGTTCGGCCCGGCGCCGCAAAGCGCGTTCGACGCCGCGCAAGGGGCGGCGCGCGCGTTCACGCCGAGTCTTGCCACGCAATCGGCGTCTGATGCGGAGGTTGAGACTTATCTTGCGCGGCAGATGAAATTCGATCCCGATATCTGGATCGTCGAGGTCGAGGATCGCGCCGGACGCAATTTCCTCGATCTCGTTGCCGGCTGACTGCTTTTGCTCAGGAAGCGGCGCGGCGCTCGCTTGTGAGCGGAGCGGCAGGGCTCCGGCACATTGCCGTGCCGGGGCGCGCGCGCCTTCGCACCTCGTCGTCCGATGCGACCGGCCGATGTTCGGCTTTGGCACGCTCGCTCCGTTCCAGCGCCTGCCAGATCGCAAGCATGCCTTCCGCCGCCGGCACGGTCAGTTCGTCATAAAGCGCCGCGAGCGCATGCACACGCTCGACCGAATGGCCGACCGCCGGATTGACAAACATGAGGATGCGATAAAGCACATCGCGCGGCACGCCGAGGGCTTTTCCCGCCACCACGACCGGCTCACCCAGTTCGTCGCGTGCGACGCGCCTGGCCTGCTCGCGTGAAATCAGCAATGCGCGTGCGAGGTGATGCGCGAAATCCTCACGCTTGCCGGTGAGTGCCGTCGTCTCCAGTCGTTGGCCGATTGACCGATCGCCTAAAACGCGGACGCGTCCGGCCGGAATGGGAGCGGCGATGTCGAGGTTGAGCAAAATGAGCCGCCGCTCGTCCGCGGCCGCCGTGAAGAACAGATCGTTGAGTTCGATGGCAGTGACGACATCGATCACGCCGGATGCATCGCCACGATGGTCCTCTTCAGCCGTTATATCACCTTCAGCGATGGGCGCCGCCTCGGTATCCTGCGGCGCGTCAACGACTGGAGCCGGCGGCTGCAACAGCGGATGCGCACCGAGCTCGGCGGCGACGTCCGGCACGTCGCGGGCCAGCCATTGCAGGACCCGCAGCGGCGGCGAGAGATACCGCGCAAACCGCCTCGCCACGGCGACGCGCGTCGGTGTGTCCACGGCTTCGAGCAACCGCAGCGCCAACTCGGTGTAATGGCGCTCTTCGTGGGCCGTATGGCTGAAGCGGTGCACGTAAAGGTCGGTGAGGACGCGCAGCAAGGTCGGACGCATGTCGATCCGGTTGCGCACGCCGAGATCGGTGAGGCCCTCAAGGCCAAAGAAATTCTGATTTTTCATTGCACGTGACTCGAACTCAACACCCGACCGGACCCGACTAGACCGCGCCGATACGCCGCGCCCAGCAGACCGCCTTAATTCTGGATCGCCCCAATTCTCGATCGCCCCATGCCGGGTTTGCCATGAGCTTAAGCCGCCGCCGTTAGCGGAGCGTTAACTAAGGCATCCCGTAAGGCATTGATTA
>Ga0182024_10011208_pt1 | contig 18066 bp, 24 predicted proteins | sample P32metaG_FD_120480 | JGI IMG/M metagenome (GOLD analysis project Ga0182024, IMG submission 120480) | Permafrost microbial communities from Stordalen Mire, Sweden - P3-2 metaG (Illumina Assembly) | ecosystem: Environmental > Terrestrial > Soil > Wetlands > Permafrost | place: Sweden: Stordalen... | reverse complement strand
CAGAAGCCGGGAGAGTGGACACCGGGATTAACCGAAGACTTTCTTGATGCCACCACATTTGAACAGTTGCTAGAGATGGACGACGATGACGAGAGGGAGTTTAGCAAGGGAATAGTCTGGAATTACTTTGACCAAGTAAAAGGTTCCTTTGCCCCGATAGAGGAAGGAATGTAAGCGCGCCATGGCCAACGGATGCAAACTGACTTGCTTAGTCGGAAAAGAGACTTTCTTGCATTGTCATCGCTCGGCCATTTCTTAAAAGGGTCCTCCGCTGCTGTGGGCCTAATCAAACTCAAGGCGTCCTGCGAAAAAATCCAAAATTACGGAAACAAATTGGACGAAACAGGAAACACGTCCATCGACGAGGACGACGCTCTGGCCAAGATCGCGGACGTTCTCGTTGTAACAAAAAAGGATTTCAAGGACGCTGAGATTTGGCTCAAACGTTTCTATGGGGAGGATCCTGGCAAGGAAGATGAACCTATTGTTGACTAATGAGTTACGAGTATTTGGAGATGTTCCCACGGGTCGGGTGCCTCGTCATCATGAGTAATTCCATCAATGAGCCTCGGACCAAGACTGTTGTTTTCTGCATGTATGTATCTCCCTGTTGCTAGTCTGTAATATTGCTGTACTGGTTGTGATGTTGCTGTAAGATACCCGATTAATGGACTAGTTTATTATCTCCTATTGCTTAGCTACCAAAGTTTATATGTTGAAGAAGATATTGGGTCCGGCAATTTATACCAGCAATTTATACTTGAGTTGAGGCTCTGGTACAGGTAACTAGCAGTTGCGTGCCTTAACCGTGACGAGACGGCTATGGCCCTACCTAAAATACAGGACACGACATTTACGCAGGAGAATGCTTTTCTGGTCAAAATAATGTTCCAGGTCAATTTTCTGTCGAATGTCGCATTTCACTGAGTAGCGACGCTCTATCGCATCCACATGCCATACTATCGTTACACCCAATTTCGTGTACTCTGACCATGTTGTGAACCCAGACACTTCCAAGCACATAATCCCCCTTCCTCGATCGATGTATTCTGGAGAGTTTCTCTGAAATCCCCGGATGTGCACCACCTAAGATGACTCCCAAGGGAGAGGTCCTCTCGTAACCAGCATCAAAATCATCTCCGAAAGGCTTGACAGTACCAAATCGCCATTCATTTTCCGACAGAGGATACCGGATAAACCAAACAGAAACATGTGAATAACTAACCGACTGCGTTCTCAGTACTAGTAGGTTGGCGAAAACAAAGGATGAGGAAGTATCATGCTAATGTGGGAATCATCGCCACATACAAAAACTTCAAATGATAGCCGGCTTTGCATTAGATGGTTTCGACTAGTGGGCTAACATAGTTAGTTGTGCATTTGGACTACATGATCTCAAGGTTATCAGATTTATTTTGGATGCGTTACAAGCTAGATTACAGACTTCAACAAGTGCAACCTTTTCTCTTCCCCCCGTATCGGCTCAGTGTTTAAATATAAGACAGTCCCCCAGGTTCATAGTGTGGATACTTTTGTCACATCTCATGATCCACCATCGCTGTATTGAGGATACCCAGAACCAGACTGCGGCTGTTGCTGTTGTTGAGCATAATAAGCTGCCCAAGCCTGCGCGGCAGCAGGACTTGAAGTCGACCCCGCAGGATCAGACCCAGTTTGGAGATACTGAAAAGGATCTGCCGCAATGAGCTATTAAATAATGGGGAACGAACTTTGGTATGATCCGTATTGGCTAGTTGCTGTTTGTTGCTGCGGTGAATATGTTTGAACCTCAGAATACTTGGCGTTCCTACATTATCAATGAATTCCTTTCAAGTTTCTTTACCCATCGAAGGATGCACCCGAGCGTGGTTGTCCTCCGGATTGGTCATACTAGAATATCAGCGAAGTGCGAAATAAAAACTACTGAATTTGGTCTCTGGGGAGCCTCCGCATTGGCGGACGGGCCTTTCTTGATTCCCAGCTCGTCTTGTCTCACAATTACTTCAATCAGTTCTCTTGCCCGTTCGTTTGCTTCATCAGATCCGAACAAGTTCACGGGCCGCCGTCCATTGACTGACTGGGATTCGGGAACAATGTTAACACGCGCACCAGAACGCCTCTGTATCTCATTGATGGACTCGCCCCCTCGTCCAATGATTAGACCCACACACTTGTCGGGTACAGAGAAGGTCAACTTATTTGTGCCGGCCGGCAGTGGGACTTCTTTACCACGATTGGACGACCCTCCGCCTCCAGAGCCGCTATGGCCATCTCTGCGACCAGAACCTTTTGAAACCATGTTATTCTCAATCAAAGTTTTTATTGCAGAACGAGCAGCAGCGACTTGGGATGGCGAACCAGAAAGATTTGCAATACGCACTCCTGGTCTGCTCTGGGATTCTAGAAAAGCATTAGTTTGACGCGCAGCCGGACACTCACCTGGAGCGAACTGCACGCGTGCACCAGATTCACGTTCCACTCGACGAAGAGTGTCACCACCACGGCCTATCACCATACCAACATGGATTGTATCGATTGCCATCTGGTCTTCGTGATCCCGTCCTGGAGGAGAATAAGGGCGTCGTGCCCCGGGACTTGTCGACCTTTCACGATATCTACCTTGCCTTCGACTGTCGCGTCTATCGTATTCACGATCTCGCTCACGGTTATGATCCCGTTCACGAGTACGTTCCCAATCTCTGGGCTCGTCTCTAGTAAATCGATTTCCTTCGTCGTATCCAGAATTTCTAGGCGGCGCATAACGATCATCTCGATCACTGTGACGGTAATCTAATCAGAGGGCATCAGCATCCGAGCGGTGATTCGGGCAGCGGCATACATTCATTTTCTTTGGTGTATTTTCTCTCGCCATAAGGCTCAACATAACGGGCATTCGGTGTTTCATAGAGACCGGTGCCGGAAGACGTTTGGTTTGCCAAATTGCTCAAGTCAAGTGATCCAGAGGCCGATGGAGGCGGTATAGATATACTGCTTGGTGGACCCGCCGCTGGGGGTTTTCCTTGCTGGGAAGCTGTAGTGTATTGTTAGAACTATCAAAGTCATTGCACAAGAGGAAGCACCTAGGAGAGCAAGAAGAGCTGCGAGTTGCGCCTGGTTTGGATCGGCCATTGGCGGTATATCGAAGTCCAATGAATCAAATAAGGACAGTCAAGGTCACAGACGTTGAATTCACTGGCGCAGATGCGTGGTTGCTTTGTTGGAACAGTGGTGGATTTTGCTATAGGCCCTGCGATGTCTGACTGGCCTAGGGAAACGTGCAACTGCGTCGGCGTCTAAGCTTTTTCTCTTCACTTTGGTCTACTCAATATTTTACTATCTATGTCGCAATTACAACCGGCCGAGCTTAAAATCGAAGATCCCATCCAATCGCAGGCCCCAGCCGCGGGAGTTCTTCTGCCACGCTCTGTACATCTACTTGGTAAACACCGGTCAGAAACTAGATTTTACCTTTATCTCCTCTCCCAGAAAGACAGATCACAATATCTTGATCTTTGTTCATGGTCTTTGCAAGTTCCATTGCGCCAAACACAGCGTGAGATGACTCAAGAGCTAATCATGAGCATATTTCGGACAAAGCGCGACCTGGAATAATTCCTTCTAGCTGGGTGAGGGCTCGGAACCCTTTGAGGGCTTCAGCATCAGTGGCTGCAACGAAATCAGCTCGATTCGTAGCCTTCCAGTAAGACAGTTCGGGCCCCACACCACTATAATCGAGTCCAGCAGAGACCTACACATCAGGAGACGGGAAGGCTAACAGTAATACGGAGTGTGTGTCGGAGATCTGGCCTTCATGGTTTTGTAACAAATATGTTTTGACCCCGTGCAGTACTCCAGGAGAGCCTACGCTGAGCGTTGCACTGTGCCTTGGCGTATCGACGCCATCTCCGCCAGCCTCAACACCCAGAAGTTTGACGGACATGTCCTTCGAAAAGGGGTAGAACATCCCACTTGCGTTGCTACCTCCGCCGACACAAGCTACCACAGCATCAGGAAGCTTCCCCCGAAGCTGCTGAAGTTGTTCTTTAGTCTCATCTCCGATGACGCTCTGAAACTAAATCTCAGTGAAGGTTTGAACAAGTTATACAGTGCGTACTATTGTCGGGAAAGGATGCGGACCAATAGCTGAACCTATAATGTAATGAGTCGTGGATAAGTCAGTGACCCAATGACGAAGTGCTTCATTCACAGCATCACGGAGTGTCCTCGACCCTATTGGTTAGTTGTTCTTTTCACGGAAGCCGAATTGATACCTGTCTCGACGGACACAACTTCGGCCCCAAGAAGCTTCATGCGAAATACATTGAGAGCCTGTCTTCTTACATCTTCCTAGCACTGTTACGCCTTTTGTCATAATACACATACCCCTCCCATGAAGACCGTACATTTCATCCCGAATTTGGCTGCAACTGTCGCGGTTGCGACACCATGCTGACCGGCACCTGTTTCTGCGATGACTCTCTAATTTTCAGCTTAAGTAACCGGTAGGGCAACAGTTTTACCAAGTCGCTTTGCGATCAGGACTTGTCCAACGGCATTGTTAACTTTGTGACTGCTTTATACGAATGAGCTAGTGTGATCAGGACGTGAGTACCCAGTATGATTGAGATCTTCCCGTTTAAGCCAGATCCTAGCCCCACCACAGTGACTAGTAAGCCTATCAGCCAACTGAAGGTTGGAAGGGCGATTCATATATGGATAATACGAACGGAATTCCTCCCAAAATTCGGGGTCGTTTATAGCCGTGATAAAAGCTTGTTCGAGCTCCACAAGACAGTCAAACAAGGATTCGGGCACGTATTGACCGCCAAACTCGCCGAATCGTGCTGGAAGCTTTTTTGGAGGTGCTGAACTAACGGACATCGGAGAGTCAGATTTGGCGTTGACCGACAGATTTTTTAAGGATTCTAGTTCATCGCGTGGACCATTGGTATCGCCTGCCGACCTTGAAATAGTAGCGGTGGGTGTAGAGACCGCATTGACTTTAGCCATATTAATCGACTCACCCAATCCAATATCACGGGAACCTTCATTTCTTTCAGCCGGCGTTCTTGGGCGTGCTACTTCTCTACAGTAGTCGCGAATAGCATCCGTTGCTTTTCCCGGAGGGGCTTCCTTGATTACTGAAACAATTCTACTCCCGATGACCACACCGTCTGCCAAATCTCCAATGCTCAGGAAATGCTCTCGATGATTTACTCCAAAACCCACTGCAATGGGGGTATTTCCGGCGAATTTCCTGGTGCGGGCACAAAGCTCAGGAAGAGACGCTGACAACTTACCCGACGACGAAGAGCCGGTGACACCCATTCGGGATACCACATATATGAAAGAATCCGCAACGGATGCTAAAGATTGGAGACGGGCCATGGAAGTTGCCGGTGCAACTAACGGCACGTAACTTAAACTGCAGATATGAGCTCATACATTGATGGAGACGAGGGGCCGAACCCAGCCGTGGAGCAATAATCTCGAAAGGAAACAGCTTCCTCAAGAGGAAGATCAACAACGATGAACCCATTTGCCCCAGCCTTCTTTGCAGCATTAACCACACGTTCCTCGCCGTAGATTAAAAGAGGATTGTAGTAGCCCATTAATATGACGGGAACCGTCAGCCCCGACTCTCTGGCTTGGCGAAGAAGCTCAAGGGCTTTAGGAATGTTGGTTCCGTTGGCAAGAGATACATCATTGGATTCCTGAATTGTTGGTCCGTCAGCAAGGGGATCAGTGAAAGGCAGCCCTGGACGGTCAGAGCTGCATATAAGGCTTCTTACCTAGCTCAATTATGTCGGTGCCACCGTCTTGCATCGCTTTCAAAATGCTGACCGTGTCGTTTAGTGTCGGATAACCAGCCGTCACGAAGGTTATGAGCGCTTTTCGACCTACAACGGGTCAGCGTTTCCGAGACTCGGGACTACCCTCTTGTCTGCATTTTCTGAACGTATCTCTAATCTGCTCGGCCATTGTGCTGAAGAACGGTGCGGGCACTGATTGGGAGTGCAAATCGACAACTTGTGGCGAAGGGTGGGTCGAAATGATTTTGAAATTCGACAGAATATCTTTCGATGAAAATGACTCATCCTTCATTTACAATATCGAAGTATTTAAATTTTAAGCTATCATATGTAAATATTTACACAACACCAAACCACAAATTATCCTCCGAACAATTCATTCACTCCGACGAGATCATGCAAAGCAATCGGCAACTTCTTGTTCGAAGTCTTCGAGAAACCCTATTTGCAAGATCGTTAGCGCCAGCTTCAAGCTATTCCTTGCGGTCGCCATCCGGGAGCCGTCATGGCATACACCTTTCACGATCACACCAGCAATCAAATATCCCGACGTTCACTGCAAGTGAGGCACAAGTCTCAGAGACACCTTTGAAGGTCACATCAGCTTCTGGCAGTACTCCCTCCTCTGAGGATCCAGAAGATTCCAGAGATCATGATCATTCGGCATTCAGTGATCCCGCTACCACGGGAAGTCGCATTGCGAGCGGCGACTCCTTTGCTCGGCAGAATCATCGTTTTCGCGGCCGTACACGCAGGTCCTCCTCACGAAGAGCGCTAAAATCCGACCGCACTCGCAAAATATCTCTTTCTAAAACCGAAATACCCGAGTGGTTCACAAGTCGAAACATTACTCTTTGCGAAGACCTGGACCGGTTGGATTCTCTGCAGAGATCACCACCTCAGGAGCCAAGCTCTTCGAGCCCAGAAAGCACAAGCAGTGTTGGTTTGGCGCCCTCAATACGAACCGAATTGGAAGCACATTTATCAGCTGCTCTGGTCGTCAGACCTGGTGGACCTCGATACTCTGTTGCCGCCCGGAAAGCGCACCTATATTTACAATGTCCAAAACGAGGAGCTATATACTTCCTCGACGAAATCATTGAAAACTCGGCGAAAGAATTGAAGGCAGATATAATAAGGCTTGACAGCCAGGATTTAGAGGAGTTACTGGAAGACGTGGTAGATCCTACTATGCCTGAGCTCGGATTTCCTCATCCTCAAATTGTTTTTACAAATTTTGTAAGGGATCAGTCGAAGGATCTTGAGCAAAAAGAGGAGCTCAACAGCGAAGAGAACGAAGAAATTGAAGAGGATGAAGAGATTTCGGATGAAACAAACGGGTTCCGCTTACCACCTGATATGCCCTTACGTTTATTTCGCCTCTTCTCCCCCCGTTCGATATATCCATCCATGATGAGTTCAAATTCCGGAAATCCAAGGTCGTCGAGTTCATCCATGTCAAAAGAGGACACGGACTCAAAGGTGGTTGCTTATCTGAATAATTTGTTGTCGGTGCCTGCCAGCAAGCGAAGTTTGACAAAAAACCATACTCAGCTTTTTGAGGCGGAATCAAAGGTCAAAGGTGTCCCTAAGAGGACGTCCCGTACTATCGTATACTTGCGCGACTTCCAATCTATACTTGACAGTCCTCGGGGACAAATAGCACATCAATCATTACTCAATATAATACAGAACCGTCGACGGCTCGGCGAACAAATTATGTTGGTAGTCAGCGATGACCTTTCTGGAGAGAACATTTCTCCTGTGGCACTATCGAATCAATACTATCACATCATAAAAGTCCCGCCCCCCAGCGGTGAACTGGAGAAGTCGAAAGTAGAGGACGACGGAAAAGCTCGGACGAGGGAGATCAATTTGCGGAGCCTTCAATCTGCGATTCGCCAGCGAAGCGGTGCCTCTTCTATTGCGTTTGATTGCCCTGTCGGCATCCACCTTGATCCCACAGCGACTTCTTCAATTCCCGATCTAGATAAAGAGATCTGGGAAGCGAGCAAAATTCAAAGGATCGCGTCCGTTGTAGTTGGTCACCATGGACGATGGCTCGAACAGAACAGCCCCGAGAAATCAGTACCCATAACGCTTCTCGATATTGCGCAAGCTGTCAGCAACGTTCTGAAGGCCGATCAGGCAAGGGCCCATCGCAAGCAGGAAAATAATATGGCACGTGAAGCGCCGGAGCTTCCCAAGGAAACAGGAGACGCGAAACCCGATTTATCAATACTTTCTCCAATAAAGAGCAAAGACTGCAATAAACACGAACAAAAATTGCTTGGCGGAGTAATTGACCCAGGTATTCGAAAATAATTCTCCTCGCTCACTCTCTAGAAAAGATCAATGTTCGGTTCTCGGATATCCGGGCTCCCGAGTCAACGATCGATACTTTAAAGATTCTAGTATCTCTCCCTCTCAGGAGACCTGACGCGTTTTCATACGGAGTTCTATCCAAAAACTTCATCAATGGAGTGTTGTTGTTTGGTCCTCCTGGAACTGGCAAGACGATGTTAGCGAAAGCTGTTGCAAAGGAAAGCGGAGCGAGAGTCCTCGAAATCAAAGGTAGCGAAGTATACGATATGTACGTCGGCGAAGGCGAAAAAAATGTCAAGGTATGTCTAACATCGGTTCATATTATTAACCAAATAGGCTATCTTCTCCCTCGCCCGTAAGTTAAGTCCTTGCGTGGTATTTATTGACGAGGTTGACACCATCTTCAGCTCACGCAATGCCTCTGAAAGACATGTGTCACATCGGGAGATAATAAACCAGTTCATGGCTGAATGGGACGGAATAAATGCATTGAATTCCGGTGTGCTTATCCTTGGAGCGACTAACCGTCCCTTCGATTTGGATGATGCGATCCTTAGGCGGATGCCTCGAAGAATACTGGTTGATTTACCAACCGAGGAAGACCGTCTGGCGATATTAAAGCTTTTGCTGGCTGATGAAGAGCTTGACCCGGCTGTCGATCTTAGCAGTCTTGCTAAACAGACCAATCTATATTCCGGTTCCGATCTCAAGAATGTATGCGTCAGCGCAGCAGTAACGGCCGTCACGGAGGAGAAAGCATCCAAAGATATTCTGGAAAATGCTGGACAATTCCAGACTGTCAACGTAGAGGGTTTTGCGGATGTCAAAATCGTAGAGAGGAGAATACTTCGACCAAGTCACTTCGAAAAAGCCTTGACTGAAGTTACTCCTAGTATATCCGAGAGCATGGAAACCATTGAATTGCTGCGGAAATTTGATAAACAGTATGGGAATGCAAAGGATAAGAAAAAGAAAACAATGGGCTTCGGAACTGATGTCCCAGAGGCAGTTGCCAGTGTCAGGGCTATGAATCCGTAATAGGGGTACCCTTACAAATATAATTACAGCTAGACCCATAGCATTAATTTCCTTTTAGATCAAGTTGTTCAGATCTCTGACGCCGTTGCAATGCCCGTATATAATACCATATTTCTGTCCATGCCAAATTCCATGACTCAGTAACATCTCTGCTGCTTTCTGTGGTCTGGAACAGGACTCTCTCCTTAGCAGAAATCACCGCAGAGCTTAACACTTCATTATATCGTCCCTTGACCTCTTCATCCCCTGGATTAAGCCCCACTCGAAATCCGATTGCAGTTTCCAGGCCCTCCCAGTCAGATTCCTCCCATATTTGCCAATAACCTCCAGGCATTTCTGCTTGTAGTTTAACCAGGGATTGCGAAATTATGTTTTCCAAGTACAGCATTCTTTGATATCCTCCCGTTCCCTTATCAACGACATCATTCGTAATAGATACCAACCAGTGGTCGCGCGGGGTATTTCGGACAAAGAGAGGATCCAATTTGGACTTTCGATGAATGTATGATAACATAGTTAATGGGTGTGGCACTGTTCCGATCACGAACGCATTTTCTGGGAGAGACGATAGCGAACGTATCCGTTTTACCGCTAGAGGTCGGCAAGGCTTGCATCGTGGAACATTTGGTGGACATGTGCCAGCAAGCGGCGAAGAGGGGCAATTTGCAATTAAGGCTGCGACTGATAAGGCTTGCCGTCGAAAAAGATCGTCTTGACTAGGCTCGATTGGGTCTAAAACGGCAAGGACAGAATGCGTCCGAAGGAAATGCTCGTGGAGATGGATATTTATGAGGGAGGCCAAGTTATCGGCAGGGACTGTCGGGAATAACTCTGAGACCGCCTCTTCAGAATAAGTTGCAATCCCTTCCAATGATGCTTCAGCATTGAACACGGAAGGGAACCTTTCGAACGCTGTCATCATCTTGTCGGTCCCGTCCAACTTGGATAGAGCGTCGACAACCTTCCCGTACTCTTGCGACGTGCCATGAATGACTTGTTCTACTGCATTTTTGTAAGTTGTAATGGGACCGAATTCGCACTGTCGAAATTTTGCGAAATACAAGTCGTGCTGCGGCGGCATAGGAATGGTCTGCTTAAGTGAGTTATCAACATTAAAGGGAATTTACACGATAGTCGACAAACAGCCCACCGTGTTGCGCCATAGCAAGCCACTTGGCAAAGTCATGGGAATTCGAATCTCCTACGAGACCTCGACTGCGAAAGGAATTATAACTGGGGTGCTTCTTGGCATCTTTATCGGTGAGCACCGTTGGATTGAATCCCAAGGCAAAAAACGAGCGTTTCCACGCCAGAAGAACGGCCGAATCACCGGAGCCGCGACGATGTTTGGCTGGATCAAAATAGGTGTAGACCGGACACCGTGATTGTCGTGAAGGTTGTTTGTGAGGCCTGCCGAGGAAGGTGGCTTGCGACGGGGTTGTGAACCATCTCGTCAGCCATCCGCCTGTGCCATCCTGGTGCGACTCGTGGAATCCTCCTGCTGCTCCTGAATGCAGCGCATGTTCGAGGAAATCAAAACGCGAGACAGCAGCGCCGCGCGAGCGTAGGGCAGACAAGGACAGCGTCGTGACTGCAATGACTGCAATCAGCAGAAGCACGCATCTTCTGACGGGGAGTCGTCGTTGCATTGGGCGGGCTCAGCGGCTCAGCGTTTCTCCATCGAAAGTCCCTGAATGCAAGGAACGACAAAGGTTCGGTACCTAAACTGACGGACGACTGACTATGGCGATTTTCACCAGTCCCAGCCCGAACATTACCTAAATTGTGTAACTTTTCCCTGACTAATGTAAATGTCAATTGAGTTTTGTGTCCCTTCTCATTCCGAAAATTTCAGACCAGGCAATGGATATGGCCGTGCTCGAGAGGTGGGCCAAGCGCTTGCAGAACCTGACCGTATCTCACCTGCCCTCCGATTACACTCGTCCATCACCACCGAGGCTTGTCGAGGCCGAGCTGTCCAGGTCAATTGATCCTGAAATACAGCTCGCTTTATACCGGCTTGCTCTTCAAAGCACCGGTGACTCACAACCAACATCTTCCTTTACGATCCTTCTGTCCGCCTTCCTGGTCCTCGTCCATCGGCTGACGGGGGATGAGGACATAAGCTTGGGAACTAGCAGTGAAGGCGGGGACCCCTTTGTTCTGCGTGCCCAGATTTCCCCCACCGACTCTTTCGCTGCACTTTTGTCGAGGGTCAAAAAGGTGACATCTGATCCGAAAACGGAAGGGTGACTGTTAGGCTGAACATGAAGGTGCCTCTGATCCAGTGGCCTTTTCCGATCTTGTTGCGTACCTCGGCAGATCGAAAGCGGGAACCCAGCCTTCAGATTCTCCTCTTTTCCATATCCGCTTCTACAACACTCCAGACGCACCTCCAACTCATTTCCTTTCAGCCACCGATAATAATACGGACCTTACTATCTTCGTCGCCCTCGAGACTACTAAGCCGTCTCTGAGAGACTCATCTCCCCTCCCAGCATTGAAACTACTTGTGCGATACAACCAACTCCTCTTTTCTACGGAACGGATTTCATTCCTGATTGATCAGTTATCTCAAATCGTCATCGATGCTGCCTCAAACCCCAATAAAGCTGTAGGAGCGCTTCGTATGCTTACAGAAAAGCAGTTGCAACTTCTTCCAGACCCATCTACGGACCTCCATTGGAGCAATTTCGGCGGTCCCATACATGAGATCTTTGCAACTAACGCAGTTCGTCATCCGCAACGACCGTGTGTGGTCGAAACTTCCTTTTCAATTGGAAGATCAGATAGGGTCTTCACTTACCAACATATACACGAGTCTTCAAACATCTTGGCTCATTACTTGATCTCCCAAAATGTCGCCAGAGGGGACGTGGTCATGGTTTACGCTCACAGAGGAGTCGATTTGGTGATTGCGGTAATGGGAATCTTAAAAGCGGGTGCAACATTTTCCGTTATAGGTATGGTTCTCTGTGCTTACTATCCATGTTGATTCTAATATTGTTTCAGATCCTGCTTATCCGCCCGCACGGCAGACGATCTACCTTAATGTTGCAAAGCCAGCAGCCCTGATCGTCATAGAAAAGGCTGGTCAATTATCTCCTACTGTCAAGCAATTCATTTCGAAAGAACTTGCGCTGAAATGTTTTATCCCTTCGCTTGCTATACAGGATGATGGTTCATTGCGTGGGCATGTCGAGGATGATATTTTCACGAAACAACTCGGTTCGAAATCCCAAGCTCCAGAGATCGTTATTGGGCCGGATGATACCCCAACTCTCAGTTTCACCAGTGGCAGTGAAGGTATTCCAAAGGGCGTTCGCGGACGACATTTCAGTCTTACATATTATTTCCCATGGATGGCCGAAACATTCGGACTTTCTGAGAACGATCGATTTACTATGTTAAGTGGAATAGCTCATGACCCTATTCAACGGGATAGTTTATCCCAGTGTTTCTATTACTCACTTTTAGTGTTCACTCCACTTTTCTTAGGTGCCAGTTTATTTGTCCCAACGGCAGACGACATCGGAACGCCTGGGAGACTTGCTGAATGGATGAATCATGTCCAAGCGACTGTTACTCATCTCACCCCAGGTAACAGCTCTCGACTTTGCAAAGTCGGCCGCTAATTAGTCTAGCCATGGGTCAGTTATTATCCACTGAAGCCACCACATCTATCCCTTCCCTACGAAACGCCTTTTTTGTTGGCGACATTCTCACCAAACGAGACTGTCTTCGTCTACAATCGCTCGCCTCTAATGTGAGAATCATCAATATGTATGGCACGACAGAAACTCAACGTGCGGTTTCATATTTCCCTATCCCACCTGTCTCAGAAGACCCAGTCTTTCTTAATGGCCAAAAGGATATTATACCGGCCGGTCGAGGAATGAAGGATATTCAACTACTCGTCGTCAACCGCACTGATAAGAACATTGTATGCGGCATTGGAGAACTCGGAGAACTCTTCGTTCGTGCTGCTGGCCTAGCGGAAGGCTATCTCAGACTACCTGACTTGACAGAGCAAAAATTCTTAATGAATTGGATGAACCACTCACCTCCAAACCAGTCAATCTTGGCAAACGGAAACCTCACCGCTCAATGGACAGCTTACTACTTTGGCCCGAGAGATCGCCTTTACCGCACAGGAGATCTTGGTAGATATTTACCTAATGGAGACGGTATCATCTGAGTGCTGGTGCTTACTAACACTACAGTTGAATGTGCTGGACGTGCAGACGACCAAGTAAAGATACGAGGATTCCGCATAGAGCTTGGGGAAATTGACACATACCTGTCGCAACATCCTCATGTGCGCGAGAATATTACGTTGGTCAAACGCGACAAAGATGAGGAGCCCACGCTGGTATCTTATATTGTCCCTCAACAAAGCGATCAACTGGCCGAGCTTTTGACAGATGGTGAGAACGAACCAGAGCCGCAGGATGAGCTTGTGAAGGGCCTTAGGAAATATCGGAAATTGATACGGGAAATTAGAGAACATCTGAAAGGGAAACTGCCGGCATACGCAGTCCCGACTGGTATGTCGCTAATCCCAATCATTTTTTAATTCTTATCTAGTATTTGTTCCCTTGTCAAGGATGCCGCTCAATCCTAATGGAAAGGTCGATAAACCGGCTCTACCTTTTCCAGACACTGCACAGTTGGCTGCTGCATCTAGACAAGCTCGTAAGGGTGGTGAAGCGCAGGCACTGTCACCAACCCAGCAAATGGTGAGGGAAATTTGGTTAAGTATAATCCCACATGCCTCGAGAGATCTTGGCCTTACGGACAACTTCTTTGACGTGGGGGGCCATTCGATTTTGGCAACGCGTGTCGTTTTTGAAATTCGTAAAAAGTTTGCCATCGACTTGCCGCTTGGTATCCTTTTCCGAGAACCTACTGTCGGTGGATTGTCTCGCGAGATTGATCTTCTTCGAGGAGAGGATCTGGGCATATCATCTCAAGCCGCCAGTACCTCTGCAACTGATCTCACTCCTGAATATCTTGCTGATTCAATCGACTTGATAAAAGGTTTGCCTGAATCATTTCTCAGCGCCGAGCCGCCTCGCAAGAATGATCCTATTACTGTGTTCCTTACAGGGGCGACAGGTTTTTTGGGAGCTTTCTTAGTCAAGGATCTGTTGTCAAGAAAGGAAACTCAGATTCGGATTGTCGCCCATGTCAGAGCAGGTTCAACCGCCAAGGGAATGGAACGACTACAAGCAACTTGCAAAGCTTATGGTGTTTGGCAGGATGATTGGTCATCGAGGTTGGAAATCGTTACTGGGTCTCTGGAACAAGACTTGCTCGGTCTCTCTATCGAGAAATGGGAGGAACTTTCTAGCAGTGTTGACGTTATTATTCATAATGGTGCCATGGTAAAACCCGAGCCGTTGAAGTGCTTACCGGATCAGGTACATTGGGTTTATCCTTATGCTCAGTTGCGAGGTGCCAATGTTTTAGGCACCTTGACTGCCATGTCACTTTGCAAAACCGGGAAAGCGAAAAGGTTTGTGTTCATTTCGTCGACTTCCGTCCTCGATAGTGAACACTACGTGCGATTATCGGATAGTATCCTTGCAAAAGGTGGAGCGGGAATACCTGAATCAGATGATATGCAGGGATCAAGGGTCGACCTCCCAACTGGATACGGCCAATCTAAGTGGGTGAGCGAACAACTGGTCATGGAAGCTGGGAGAAGAGGACTTCAGGGTGCTATCGTGCGACCTGGATATATTGTTGGTGATTCCATGACAGGCGGTATGCTCCTTTCCACAGGTTACGGGAGTCTTATTCGTAGTGGTCAATACCGACGATTTCATCATCCGGCTTATCAAAGGCTGCGCACAGCTTGGTCTTATCCCAGAAATCTACAACACGGTCAATATGGTACCTGTAGATCACGTTGCACGCATTGTGACCGCTTCTGCGTTTCATGCAGTCCAATCGGATTTGGTGGTACTCCACGTAACAGGACATCCCCGGTCTCGTTTTGTTGATGTTCTTTCCGCCTTGTCCGAGTACGGATTCCAGGTGCGCATAACAGATTACGTACCCTGGAGAATTGCCTTGGAGCGATACACAGTTCTGGAATCTAGAGATAATGCCCTCTACCCCCTCCTTCACTTTGTCCTTGACAACCTGCCGCAAAGTACAAAGGCACCGGAGCTGGATGACCGAACCACACGTTCAGTATTGAAGGCGGACGCTGACTGGACGGGAGAAGATGTTTCAAGTGGAAAAGGAGTTACGATTCGTGAGATGGGCATCTACCTGGCCTATCTAGTTGGTATAGGATTCTTGGACGCTCCTCAAGCAGGGACAGCTGTTTGTCGATTACCAGATGTGGCTGTAAGTCAGAGTATTTTGGAAAATCTGCTCTCCGTTGGCGGACGCGGTGGGAAGACTTGATGTGTCCGATATATATTCCTCCTCTATATGAATAAAATCCATTCCTATAATTTCTAATCTAATGTACTTACTATTGACATTTGCATTATTTTGCAATGATTGAGGGAGTCGGTCCTGGTTGATGTTCGAACCTAGAATCTTCGAATGGGTTTTTCCGATCTGTTCGAAGCTTAAATCGAGCCCATCCAATCCCTTCGGCTTGGAACCCAAATACTCCAGCACCTTCTCCGCGAGTTTTCCCATCTTTTTTCAGGGCATACAAAACCCTCGTCAAGCCCATCAGAATTACAATACCATAAATTGTCATTACGCTGCCAGCCAAAATAGCTTGCTGTTGGATTGCACTGTTCCATTTGTCCGTAATTCGAGTAATTATGTCGAGTAATGGAGAGTTTAAGGATTGCCCAGCCGCTGGCAAAGATTGAGTTCCAGACAAGGAAGAGAGTGCCCCAACATCGAAAGTCGAGTTATCAATTCGTGGGAACTGTACTCGTGCATTCTCATTTACGAACGTCAATCCTTTCTGAATACCTTCGACCTTCATCAGTATTATGCAGTTCAAAACATCCAACACCGGGCCTTCCAGAGGAGTGTTTCCGAACACAGCCTTGACGGTTGTGACGGTCGTATCGACAACTAGCAAAATTAGCGTCAAAATCTGGAAAGATCTCACAAGTATTGAGTGTATTGTTAAGTGAGAGTGTACTTTCTCTGGCCCAACCAAGCAAGTTCTGGTTGATCTCTGACTCTGTATCCGACAACTGTCTATTCGTTTCATCGATCCAAAAGGATGAAGCATTTTGGAGCTTTGCCGTTATCTCAGCTTCCATGTCCGCGACATCTGCAAGTAGCACTGGGACAGCCTTTTGCACTTCATTGAGCAATATCGCTTGAAATATACAGGAAACGAAGAGTGCCAACGATACAGCGAGGACAAGGAGCGCTGGCGGATGCGTCACGTACGCGAGTAACCATCGGACTAGCACCCGTTTCTTGACTGAAGCACCGCGCGGCGTTAGCCATCCACTGACTCTGTAGCTAATAGGGGAGCGCAAGATTTGTAGAATTTCGAGAAAATCTGGCTTCTGCATCGATTGGAGGGCTTCTTCCGTAGTTTTTGCATGGCTTTTCAACTTTCTCCATGACCACCACTCCAATGCAGCGTAAGGGACCATGGCCAAGACAGCGGCAAGCAAGGTGAGTATGGTCAGGATGACGAACATTCGTTGGATGGCTTCCACTAAGGACTGAAAGAAGTCGTTAAGTTGTGGATTGTTGCTGCAAAACGTAATATCTTCTTGAGGAGGAACTGGTAACAATGAGGAGTTGAATGTAAAATTATCGAATGTCGACCGCACGTTTTGCTAGTTTTCAGAATAAGATGTACAGCATGCCTACCTTCAAAAGGTCAAAAGGAAACTCGATAGCGGTGTCTGTTGCATTCTTTACCTCCTCAAAGGTAGGGAGAGAGTTGTTAAGTGATTGAAGGGCTCGATCTATCGTGTCGGGTAAAGTAATATTAGATAGCTGCGAGGCCGAAGGGATTTGGATCTGAGGGATGTTAAGATTCCCGGCGCCAAGCGCACCTCCAATAGTACCAACGATCCCGTCAACCGCACCAAGGACAGCATTTTGGGCTGCGGCAGCGTCTGATAGAATATTTCGCTCGATAGTGCCCAGAGTAGAGTTGAGGAAGCTGACAGTGTCTTCAGCCGCACCGATTACAGATTGCAGGCTGCCTCGGACGGCAAAAGTGAAGAGGCAAAGGTACGTATCTAGCAGTGAGCACGTTTATCTCTATGTGGAACCCTTGTATGCGTTTACCATAAACAGCACGAGCTCTTCAACACCGGTGAGCATGAGTGTTGTTCTAGTACGAGTTAGAAACTCAGGAGGAACGATGTTACGTTGTGCCGAGAGCGGAGACGGACGCTTCTATTCCCTTTGTTGTCATCGCGTTCATTCCGCCGGCCATATAGTGTGGTAAGGATGCAATGACACTGCTGGTCTGCTCCAAGGCAGTACAGGCAGCGAGCGCTTCTCGCTTGGCATCGTCGAGATCATTTTTCAGAGAAATCGAGGTGGCCAAGAGATGAAAGAAGACGAGTACCAAGAGAAGTGTCCAACGATTTAGCCATATTTGCGACAGGCGAGCAGGAAGGCCTAGATATGGTTTGTAGCTGTGAGGCATTGCAGTTGGCAGTCGGCTGCTGGGGATGTGCGATTCGAGCATCAAGGGACCGAGCTGTACGCATGTCTATATAGTACACGCACACGCACACGCACGAACAAAGGCCATTCAGAGGAGCCATTCTGCCGAAACGACAGGGCTGGTGATGGTGCAAGCAGCGTGAAACACAGGCCCTGTGGCGTATTTTCAAAGGAGTCGCGGTCACCTGACAAGCGCCACACTTAACTCTATTTAAATATGCACTCACCAACCACCAACGAACGGATACCATCTACGAAT
>Ga0182024_10011207_pt1 | contig 18067 bp, 17 predicted proteins | sample P32metaG_FD_120480 | JGI IMG/M metagenome (GOLD analysis project Ga0182024, IMG submission 120480) | Permafrost microbial communities from Stordalen Mire, Sweden - P3-2 metaG (Illumina Assembly) | ecosystem: Environmental > Terrestrial > Soil > Wetlands > Permafrost | place: Sweden: Stordalen... | reverse complement strand
GGCCCCACCGGCCTCTTCGCGTGCTTCTATGCCGGCCTCAGGCAGATGAAGACGAAGGTCATCGACGCCCTCGAGGAGCTGGGCGGCCAGGTGGCGGTGCTGTATCCGGAGAAGTACATCTACGACGTCGGCGGGTTTCCGAAGGTGACCGGCAAGGAGCTGGTCAGGGGGATGGTGGACCAGGCCCTCAAATTCCACCCGACGGTGGTCCTCGGGGAGAGGATAACGAAGATCGAGCGGCTCGAGGATGGCATCATACAGCTCGGCTCCGCCAGCGGGACACAGCACTTCTCTAAGACCGTACTCATCGCTGCGGGGGTAGGCGCCTTCTCCCCCAACAGGACCGACGCGCTGAACGCGGACCGGTACGAGGGACACGGAGTCTACTATTTCCTCAAGGACAAGGGCATCATGAAGGGAAAAAGGATACTGATAGTCGGCGGTGGGGACTCTGCCGTAGACTGGGCCCTGAACCTTCACCAGTGGTGCAGCGACATCAAGCTCGTGCACAGGCGCGACGTCTTCAGAGCCCACGAAGAGAGCGTAGCGGAGATGATGCGGTCGGGCATCGAGGTGAAGCTGTTCTACGAGCTGAAGGAGGTCATCGGAGACGGAGAGAAGGTGACCAGCGCGGTGATCTACGACAACAGATCCAAGGTGGAGAGCCGGGTAGACATCGACGAGATCCTGGTGAACATCGGCTTCCGGGCGGACTTGGGACCCATCAAGGAATGGGGCCTCCGCATCGTGGGGCGCGAGATATCCGCGACGGGGCGCATGGAGACAAGCATACCCGGGGTCTTCGTCGCAGGCGACATAGCCGCGGCCGAGGGGACTGTGAAGATGAACCTGATCGTCACGGGATTCGCTCAGGCTGCGATCGCGGTCAACGTGGCGAAGAAGTACATAGACCCGAGCGCAAGGATATTCCCCGGCCACAGCAGCGAAATGAGTATCTAGCTAGCTATAGCTAGTCAGTTCAGCCCGAGCACGCGTCTGTAGTTGTAGTCCTTGGATATCGACGGGTTGTGCGGGTCGATGAGTACGCATTCGTACCAAGAGTGCTTTCCGTCCTGCCACAGGATGTAGGAGCCCAGGAGTCTCAGGTTCGGGAATTTCTCGCCGACTCTTCTCTCCGCCACGCCCTGGACCGGCTCATCCGACTTCATCCTGAGAACACCGAGGTGCTTCGGCCTTCTTCCCGAGGTGGGCCGCTTCCTGCGCATGCCGCTCCTCGACAGGCGGATTCTTACCACCACCACTCCTTCCTTGGCCTTGTAGCCGAGCATCCTCGCCCGGTCCAGCCTGGAGGGCTTCTCCAACCTCTCTATCGTGGGACCCCTTCTCAAAAGGACCGCCCTGGACAAAATGTCCCCCTCCTTCTCGTGGAAGACCTTGTGCCAGGTCTTGCCGATCTCAGAATACAAAGCGAACAGATGCCCGCTCAGGGAGGAGCAGATAAATCTTGCCCATTCCGGCTCCGTTCAATCAAAGTCTCTTGTCCCTCTGCTTGGCCGAGGCTCTTTTCGTTTCTTCTTATTTGGCCGTGGATTGCTGAATGACACTGATGGACTCTCCAAGCTAGGTGACAGGTTCACGAAGCTCCATTGAAACCCGCACCTGTCGCACTCCAAGGGTCGCCGTTCTTGCGACCCGCTTGCAGACTCCTTGCGCATCGGAGAGACACCTTTTGCGTACGCGGGGTGCATCATACCCTTCCCGCATTTCGGACAAATCTCCCCCATCTTCGGAGGTGTCTGCTTGCTCAATCTCTCTTGGTCTCCCTGAAGGTATTCGGTATTATGGTTATCCGCTCGTCCCGCTCCTCGACTTTGATTCCGGCGCCCCCAGCGGGCATCTTTACCTCAAGCCCTCGATTCGGGCTGATGAAGCGGGGGTAGATCCCAGAGCCCTTATTCCCTTCGCTGGAAGAACTGGACGATCTTCGCCCCGGTCACTGTAATCGCCATCCTCTGCGCGTCCGAGGTCTGGCCGGCGATGTGCGGGGTCGCTATCAGGTTGGGCGCCGCGAGTATCTCGGGGCTCGGCGGCTCATTCTCGAAGACGTCGAGCGCTGCCCCGGCTATCTTGCCCTCCCTGAGCGCCTGTGCGAGGGCAACTTCGTCTATGACCTCTCCGCGCGAGGTGTTGACGATGAATGACCCCTTCTTCATCAGCGAGAGACGCCTCGAGTCGACAAGGTGTTTCGTCTCGGGCGACAGCGGGACATGGAGCGTGATGAAATCAGAAGAGGAGAAGAGCGTGTCGAGGTCCACCATCGTGCAGCCGATGGACGACAGCACCTCCTTGCTGATCTCGATGATGTCGTAGCCAAGGACGGGCATGCCCAATACCTTCGCTATCTCGCCCACCCTCCTTCCGATTCTGCCCATGCCTGCGATGCCGATCGTCCTGCCCTTCAGTTCCAGGCCGACGAACTTCTCCTTCTGCCACTTGCCGGACCTGGTGGAGGAGTCGGCGGCGGGGATCGCTCGCGCGAGCGCCAGCATCAGGGCCAGGACGTGCTCAGAGACGGCCTCGACCAGCGCCTCCGGGCTGTTGACCACCTCGATCCCGCGGGCGTTCGCCGCCCTGAGGTCGATGTTGTCGAGCCCCGTCCCGGGCCTGGCGATGAGCTTGAGCTTCGACGCCTTCTCTATGACGTTCGCGTCGATCTTTGTCCGGCTTCGCACCACGACGGCTTCATAATCGGGGACCTTCAGGAGCAGCTCCTGCGGAGTTATCTTCGGCAGATATTCGACCTCGAAATCCTCTGGAAGCGAAAGTGCCGTGACGTCAACGGTGTCACAGATGAGTACCTTGTGCTTCAATTCTTCGTTCTTGGACGCGCGCGAGGACTTTGCTTGCTGTTAAGGCTATTGGAGATTTGTCCTCGTTAAAATTCGGCAGATATGGAGATTCATGGTACGCCAGGGCTTCCAGGCCCGCTCCCGACGAGACGGCCAAGGAGGCGTACTCGGAGAGCGAGAGGGCGCCCGGGCCCGCGACCTGTATTCCGTGGACCCTCCGGGTGGACCGGTCGTAGACCACGGAAGCGTAGATGTCTGCGGCGAGCACGCCGTCCCCCCTTCCCCCCTCGTCCTCGGAATCTGCCCGTGCCACGTCGAGGCCCGCACGCACCCCTTCCTCCACGTCTATGCCGGCCGCGCAGACCTGCACCCCGAATACGTCGAGCGCCATCGAACCGGCCAGGTCGGCCCGAGCCGTCCCGCCCGCGGCGTTGAGGCCCGCGACCTCGCCCATCACCCTCGAAGAAGAGTGGAGCCTCGATGGGAGAGACGCCGACCCCAACCTGAGCTCGGCGCAGTCGCCCGCGGCGAAGATGTCCTTTGAGGAGGTGCGCATCGACCGGTCGACCAGCACCCCTCCGTGGTCTCCCAACAGGCAGTCGACCTCAGGCAGGAGAGGGGAACTCCTCGGGAGCACGACGACCCCGTCGCACGGGTACACCATCCCGGCGGATATCACCGCCTCTACGCGCCTCGTCCCTACGATCGCGTCGATGTCGGCGTTCAAGAGCCCGACACCGCGCGCCTGGGCAGCCTGGGCGACCCTGCGTTCTACGCCGGGCGAGAACCGCCGGAGACCTCGTCCGCCGAGGAAGACCCTGGTCTTCGAGCCGCTCGATATGGCCTGTGCCACGATCAAAGAGAGGGGAGCAGAACCCATGATCGCGATGTGCGACAGGCCGTCCCTGGATTTCGAGAGCGCGAGGTAGTCGTCCAGCGACCTCATGAGAAAGACCCCCTGCTTCGACATGCCCTTCACCTCGTCGCTGAGATAGCGGGAGCCGGTCGCAAGGACGAGCGAATCGAAGCTCAGGCGCCCCTCTCCCGTACGGGCCGTGTGCGAGTGCGAGTCGACGCTCAAGACCCGCTCGTTGAGCCTCACCTCGACCCCGAACTCCTTTGAGAGACGGGGCGCGTCCTCGAGCTGAAGCTTCCCTGCCGGGCATCCACCGGCGAGGACCTGCGGGAGCATGGCCTGGTTCAGCCCGAGCCTGCCTGACCCCCCCACCAGGGTGACGCTCGCGCCCGACCTGCTGGCCGCTATCGCAGCGGCGATGCCCCCCACACCACCTCCGGCCACGAGAACCTGCATAAGACAGGCCAGGTCTGGAGGTCGATTTAGGGGCTTTCTACATCCGAGGGCGCGGCCAGGGAGAGAGATGGATGAAACTGAGCGCAGGAAAGGGGAAGAGGGAAGAGGGAAGAGGCGAGGACAGCGTTATAACCCGCCGCACAGTCCGGGTCCGCATTGCTAGTCGGAATCGTTGGTAAGCCCAACGTCGGCAAATCGACTTTTTTCTCGGCCGCGACGCTGAAAAATGTGCCCATCGCCGATTATCCCTTTACGACGATAACACCGAACGTGGGGATGGGCTACCTCAGGACGAAGTGCGTCTGCAAGGAGATGGGGGTCACCGACACGCCCAGAAACTCCGTCTGCAGCGGCGGCACCAGGCTCATCCCGGTGAAGCTCGTGGACGTTGCCGGGCTGGTGGCCGGAGCATCCGAGGGAAGGGGACGGGGGAACCAGTTTCTCGACGAGATTAGGCAGGCGGACGCCCTGATCCACGTGGTCGACGCGTCGGGCGGGACCGACGAGGAAGGGAAGAAGGTAGAGGTCGGCAGCCACGACCCAGCGTCCGACGTCAGGATGATCGAGAACGAGCTCGACCTGTGGATCCTCGGGATAGTGAAGAAGGATTGGGAAAAATCCGCGCGGCTGTCCGAGCAGGTCAGGTCGAGCATCGCCGCACACATCGCGCAGAGGCTGAGCGGCCTCGGGATCGACGAAGAGAGCGTCGAGGCGACCCTGCTGCGCCTGCACATGCGGGCCGACAAGCCTACGGGCTGGACTGACGACGAGCTCATGACCCTGGTCAGGACGCTTCGGGAGAAGAACAAGCCGAGCCTGCTGGCCGCGAACAAGGCCGACCTCCCGGGCGCGCCTGCTAGGATAGAGAAGCTCGCGGAGACTGGGAGGGTCGTCATACCTACGGCTTCGGAGGCGGAGCTCCTCCTCAGGAGGGCGTCCGAGCACGGCGTAATCAGGTACACACCCGGCGACGGGACGTTCGAGGTCACCAAGGCGGATGCTACCCCCCAGCAGCAGAGGGCGCTGCAGCTGGTGCAGGAGAAGGTGCTCGGACCGTTCGGGTCCACCGGCGTCCAGCAGGCAATCGACCAGGCGTACTTCGGGCTGCTAAAGGCGATCGTGGTCTATCCTGTCGAGGACGAGACCAAGCTATCCGACAAGAACGGGAACGTGCTGCCCGACGCCTACGTCATGGCGGGAGGCTCGACGGCGCTGGACCTGGCGAAGAAGATACACAGCGACCTCGCGCAGGGCTTCCTGTATGCCATCGACGCGAGGACGGGGATGAGGCTCTCCGGCGAGCACGTGCTCAAGAACGGGGATATACTGAAGATAGTCTCAAGCAGCAGGCGCGGCTAGGACTACTTCGGGCGCGGGTGGGACCGGGCTGACCGCTGGCTTGCTGATGAGTTTGGTCTTCCTCACGCCGACGTGTCTCAGCCTCGTGACCTTCTTTGCTTCGTTGTAGACGTCGGAAGCGACCTTCTGAAGGACGGTCTCCTGGACGAACTGGTCGTAGGTGAGCGATGCCGACCTCTCCGCGATGGTCCGGTCCATCACGGCCCTTATCGCGCTCTTCTTGGAAGAGTTCATCCTCCCCTGGGATAGCGCTATGCAGTAGACCCGCACGACGTAGCCATCCTTCGTGGTGTAGTCCTTGATAAAGTCCGACATGGACGAGCCCCTTCTCATGAGGCTCCTCAGGTACTCCCTAGAGTACTCGTGCCCCTTCAGGACCGTGTAGGCCGTATCGCCCTCTACCCTGTCGATCTGGAAGTAGAGCTTGAAGCTGTAGTGCTGGGGGTCCTGCTTGAGTATATCGTAAAGCGTGGTCTCGACGACCCTCCCCTGAGGCTTCTCGATGTCCGTTAGTGGGACTCTCCCTATGGGGGTGTTGCCAAAAGACGGGGAGGCCAGGACCGTGACCCATTGCTTCGCCTTCCACTTGTCCTTCACCTTGCCCGACGCTTTCTTTACCAAGCTAGGATTCGCCCCCCATTTATCCCGCCTTAAAAACCCACAGTCTTTCGGCTATCCTATCTTCTGCTTGCCGCCCATGTACGGGACGAGGGGGGCCGGTATCTGGATGGAGCCGTCGGACTGCTGGAAGTTCTCGACTATCGCCACGAGCGCCCTGGTGGTGACCGCGGTGGAGTTCAGGGTATGGACGAGGCGAGGGTCGTCGCTGGGTTTGTCCCGGTAGCGGATCATCAGCCTTCGGGCCTGATAGTCGGTCACGTTGCTGCACGAGACCATCTCCCTGAACTTCTGCTGTACCGGCATCCAGGCCTCCAAGTCGTACTTCTTCGCCGCTACCGCCCCCATGTCTCCGGTGCAGACGTTCACCACCCGGTAGTGCAGCCCCAGGCTCTGGAAAATCGCCTCTGCGTTCGCTATGAGCTCCTCGTGGATACGCCAGCTCTCCTCGGGCTTTGCGAAGACGACCTGCTCCACCTTGTAGAACTGATGCGTCCTGAATATCCCCTTGGTATCCTTGCCGTGGGCGCCCGCCTCGACCCTGAAGTTCGGGCTGAACCCGCAGTACTTGATCGGCAGCGAAGCTCCATCGATGATCTCGTCCATGTGCATCGCGACCAGCGGATGCTCCGATGTGGCGATCAGGTAGAGGTCGTCCCCTTCTATCTTGTAGATGACGGGGCCGAAGTCCTTCAGGTCCACCACGCCCTCGTACGCCTCCTTCCGCATCATCAGAGGCGGCCCGACCGCGACGAAGCCCTTCTTCGAGAGCGTGTCCAGCGCGTAGCGCATGATCGATTGCTCGAGCAGCAGGGCGTCGCCCTTCAGGAAGAAGAACCGGGCGCCGGAGACCTTCGCGGCGCGCTCGACATCCACCAGTCCCAGCTTCGTCAGGACGTCGATGTGGTCGCGCAGCTCGAAGTCGAAGACGCGGGGGGCTCCGAAGGTCCTGATGGCGACGTTGCCGCTGTCGTCCGGGCCGCTCGGGACGGATTCGTGAAGGATGTTGGGAAGCCCCATCAGTATCTCGCGCGCCCTCTTCTGGGAGGCGTCGGCGGCGACCTCGAGCTCTTTGATGCGCTGGGGTATCCCCTTCACCTCGTTCAGCTTCTCGTCTATGGGCTCGCCCGCCCTCTTCATCTTGGCGACCTCGTCGGTGAGCTGGTTCTGCCTGTGCCTCAGGTCGTCGACCTGCTTCTTCAGCTCCCTCCACTTCTTGTCCAGCTGGATGGCCTCGTCGACCAGGGGAAGGCTGTCGTTCCAGCCCCTCCTCGTAAGGTCGTTCCTGATGACGTCCGGACTCTCTCTCAGCAGCTTGACGTCGAGCATGTTATGCCAACCCTGGGGAGCCCCGCAAGATAATCATGATGTTAGCTTCCAAATCTCCTGAAAGAGCTTCGCGTCGCCGAGTATCCCCAGCGCGGAGGAGATGCAGCTTGAGGCCCTGGGCGAGGAGATCAGGAAGCGCAGGTTCCTGCCTTCCAGCTCGGCAGAGAACGTCTGGTCCTTCGGGACCGACTTGTTGTCGGGCGAGAGCGCCGCTTCGAGCGAGCGCGCCTCCTTGGCGGATGCGCAGGTGAGGACCAGGTCCAGCGTCAGTTTCATCCGGAGACCCTCTCGACCACGACCGCCGTGAACTCGTCCCGCTTGGCCACCGGTATCTTGGCTCCGGCCGCCATGCTGTGACCGCCCCCGACGCCGCCCACGGACTCCGCGGCCTCCTTCAGTATGAGGCCCAGGTTGACCTCCTTCTGGAAAGAGTCCCCCAGGCGGGACGAGAACTTGAGGTCCGTCTCCCCCGATCGCGTCATCACCAGCACCATCTTGTCCTTGTACTTCTCGGAGGACGCGAGCAACGACGAGATCGAACCGGTCATCCTCTCCTCGATGAAGTCGTCACCGATCACGACCATCACGTTCCCGTGTGCCGTCACCTTGTCCCCCGCCTGAAGCGTCTGTATCGCCTTGTTCAGCTTCCCCCTGTACTCGACCATCAGCCTCATCGATCCGGAGAGGGCCTGATCCCTGTCCCCGAGGCAGATCGCGATGCCGACGTCCGTCGCGTCCATCCTGCCGCACGCGTTCAGGAGCGTGGCGAACTCCCGTCCGTCATGGAGGGGAGTGAGCGGGTCCTCGAGGCGCAGCGAGTAGACCTCACCTATCAGTTCCGACACCACCGCCGAGCTGCCGCCGTTCGACCCGATGAAGGCCGTGAGGACTTCGAGAAGCTTCTGCTTCTCCTCTGTTGAAAGCTCCGCTAGGTTCCTCCACCTCCCGCGGTCCTTGAGGGAGAGCCCCGCACCGGATAGGGCGGCGAGCGTGGAGTCTTTGGCGCCCGAAAGTCCAGGGATGAAGGGAGTGTAGGTCATGGCTATCGCCTCGTGGAGAGGCCGCGTCTCGCGTCCGTGAAAGAGGAAGTCTTTGGAGACCTCCACCAGGCCGCCCTCGATCGCATCCTTGAGGGCTTCCCTGTTGAGGCCGGTGAGCGAGCGCGCCTCGCCCGAGTCCTGACGGTCTCCGAGCGCGCCGATGATCGCCAGAGGGGAGAGGTCCCTGTTCTTCTCGTCGAGGGCGATGGCGAGCATGTACGCCATAGTGGACGAGCAGGCTTCCACCCCTCCGTCGTATCCGAATCCCCACGCGTTCAGGATGTTGGGGCGCATCGCCTGTTCGGGAGGGAGCTGGTGATGATCGACCACGAGGAAACTCTCACCGAAGGCCTTGGTCAGCTCGGGTATCAGGCCCGACCCGAGGTCCGTGAAAAGATAGAAGTCGAACCTGTCTGCCTTCAGCGCCTCCAGAGCCCTCATGTCCAGGTCGGGTATGGCCCGCACAGAGGCGATGGCGCCGCTCCTTGCGAGGGCGTGGAACGCCACGGAGCCGCTCGAGAGGCCGTCGGCATCGATGTGAGTGACTACCAGGATCCTCTTCTTTTCGCGCCTGAGCTGGGCAAGGTGCCCGGATGCTTCAGACGCCCGGGCCATCAGTGCAGCCAGGTCCGCCATGGCAGACTTCGGCTCCTACTAGGTTAGTTGGGCCACCACGGCGGCATACTTGAAGTCGGTCGGGATTAGTCCTACCTTCTTGTAGTGTTTGGATAACCGGTAGATCTTCGCCTCGATGAGCTCGAGGGAGCGGACGTTCCTGGCGTCTGACTTGAAGACAGCGAGGTGGGACTGCACTCTCTTTGCCCTTTCGAGCAGGTTCTGCAGGTCCTCCGGGATCGCCGGCGCGAGCTTGTTCTCTCGCAGGAGCTGCGCGATGGACTTGCCGATGATAGGCTTTACCAGCGGGATGCCGTAGTCGTCCCTCAGCCTCACGCCGATCTCGCTCGGTGACAGACCCTCCTTGCCCAGCTTTATCGTCAATGAGCTCACCTCATCGGCGCTGTAGGTCAACCAGCTCGGAGGCCTCTTGCTGGTGGGTCTCGTCTGGTGGCTCTTGCCGTGCCGATGGGAATGTATCCTCGCCAATCTGAAACAGCAGCGACCCGATGGCGGGTCGTTTAAAACCGTTGCCCAGCGCTACGGTCGTGAGTACCAGGCCGCGAACCTTCTCATCGCTTCGCCCCTGTGCGAAATCGCGCACTTCTCCTCGAGGGTCAGCTCGCCCATGCTCCTCTCGCCGCCCGAGGGCACGAAGACCGGGTCGAAGCCGAACCCGTTCTCGCCGGTAGGCGACCTGGCTATCCTCCCGCGGACTTGCCCCTCGAACACCCGCGGCTCGCCATGGGGCTCGCAGTAGGCCACGGCGCTCCTGAAGTAGGCCTTCCTCGACCTCCGGTCGCCGAGCAGGGTCAGGAGGCCCTCGATCCCTATGGTCTTGAACGCGTACGACGAGAACGGACCGGGAAAGCCGTCCAGCTCCTCCACGAACAGGCCTGCGTCCTCGACGATGAGCGTCCGGTCGTACCTCCGCGCCGCTTCCCTGGCGGAGTGGGAGGCGACCTCGACCGTGTCCGCCTGGATCTCCACGCCCTTCCCGCTGAAGGGCCTCACCCGGACGGCGAACGGCTTGAGTATTATGCGTGCCTCGAGCACCTTCCCCCTGTTGGAGGTCGCGAAGAAGACCGACCTATTCGACGCGGGCATACCGGCCCCTCCTCTCTATCTCCAGCAGCTTCTTGCTGACCTCCTTCGCTCTCTTCTCGCCGACGACCTCTGCGTACCCCTTGAAGAACGAGCTCATGACGCTGGAGGAGATCTCCGAGTGGGCGCCCACGAGAGTCTCCTTGATCAACCTCAGGTCGACGGCGTGGTCCTCGACCTTCAGGGAGTGCGTCGCCAGCCCGAAGTCTATCAGGTGCACGCCGCTCTCTCCGACTATCACGTTCGATGTGGTCAGGTCGCCGTGCATGACGCCGGCGCGATGGAGCGTGCCCACCGCCCTCCCGAACTCAGTCGAGACTTGCGCTCTTCTTCGATCGGCGGACTGGAGAAACGTCTTGAGCCTGGGGCCGTCGATGTGCTGCATCACTATGAGCGACTCTCGAGGAGAGACGTAGTAGAGGTAGGGGACCCTGACCCCTGCGGACCTCGCGTCGCGGATTATCTCGGCTTCGTGGACCGTCCGCTGCCCCCTTATCTCCTCGTCGAGCTCGGGCAGCCTGTATGGAAGGGGTTTTCTGAACTTGAAGACGGCCTCTGCACCGGCCCATTCTCCCATGAAAATGTCGGCCTCGGCTCCGCGGTAGAGGAGCTTCACGCGCCGGCCCTCCAGGGGAGAGGCACGGTGTCAAGGCGCCAGGACTGGCGGATGACGCTCTTCTCTACCGGGATGGAGTCGCCCGACCTGAAAGCAAGAAGGCCGGTCCAGGCGATCTGGGCGCCGCAGTCCCCGCTGTAGCGCAGCGGCACCACGTAGAACTTCGCGGAATGTCTGTCGACCATCACGCCCAGCATCTCCGCCAACCTCTTGTTCGCGGCCACGCCCCCCACGACCATGAGCTCTTGGTTGCCTGTGAACGCCAGGGCTCGCTCCGTCACCTCGACGGCGGTGGCGAATGCCGTCTCCTGCACGGAGAAGCAGACGTCGTCGAACGGCTCGCCCGCGTCTATGAGCCTCTTGGCGGCGGTAAGGATGCCGGAGAACGAGACGTCGTTCCCCTTGACCGTGTAGGGCAGCCTGAGGTATCTATGAGACCGGGACGCCGCCTCCTCTATCCGCCTGCCGCACGGTGACGCGTAACCCACGTACCGCCCGAGCTGGTCGAGCAGCTGGCCGAGCGTGAGGTCGAGGGTCTCACCCAGGACGCGCCACATGCCGGAGGAATACGAGACGACCATCGTGTGGCCTCCTGAGATGAGCAGGACGAGGGGCGAGACGGCGCCGGTAAGCAAGCAACCGAGCTCGATGTGTCCGACGGCGTGGTTGACGGCGACGAGGGGTCGTCCAAGCGATAAGGAAAGAGTCCTTGCGGTCACTGCCCCGACCCTGAGGCACGGGCCCAAACCCGGGCCCATCGCGTAGGCGACGGCGTCTATTTCCTTCCATCTGATGCCAGCGGTCGTCACCGCTTCCTTGACTACCTTCGCGGCCACCGCCGCGTGGTGGATCGACGCCTCCGTCGGGTGGATCCCGCTCCCCTCTGGGGGAGCATAGATGTCCCTGACGTCGCAGAGCAGACCTCTCTTCTCGGAAACGACCGCCGCGGAGAACGTGTGCGCGGTACTCTCTATCCCGAGGACCCGGAGGTCGCCTTTCAAGTCGTTCTCCGCTTCGGCCCCGCGACTCCTGATAAAGTTATTCAGCGTCCAGGCGCCGCGGTAGGTTTTCAGAATGTTTTAATCGGCTCGTGATGCTTCTCGTCCTCGTTGAAGCTCTGTAGGTTTGAATCAGCGAACGGCGTCGCCTTCGGCGTCCTCAAGGACGGCTGGCTGCACGACCTGACCTCCGTCGACCCGGTCGGCTTCAGGGACCTCGACGGCGCGTACTCGAAGGCGGGAGCCGAGAGCTCGGCGCTGACCTCGCTCCTAGAAGACGGCATGAAGAAGGCGAAGAAGATACCGTATGAGGAGCGCCTCCTGAAGATCCCGCTGCAGACGATGGAGATCTGGGCTGCGGGCGTGACCTATCTCCGGAGCCGAAACGCGCGGGAGACGGAGACAAAATCGAAGGGCATCTATGATTACATCTATTCAGCCGTGAGGCCTGAGCTCTTTGTCAAGGACACGGGGCTTCGCTGCAGGGGACCCGGCGAGGAGGTCTGCGTCAGGAGCGACAGCAACTGGTCGGTCCCAGAACCGGAGCTCACGGTGGTCTTTGACGAGGAGGCCAGAGTCGTCGGCTATACCATCGGGAACGACGTGTCGTCGCGCGACATAGAGGGGGAAAATCCGCTCTACCTCCCTCAGGCCAAGGTGTATCGCGGCTCCTCTGCCATAGGACCGGTGATAGCGACGCCGGACGAGATACGGGACCCGCAGGCACTCGATATCGCCATGAAGATCCTGCGGGACGGCAAGGTCGCCTTCGAGGGTACCGTGAACACGTCCCAGATGAAGAGGTCGATTCAGGAACTGGGCGAATATCTCAAGCGGGACAACACCCTGAGGAGGTTCACTCTGCTCATGACGGGGACGTCGATCGTCCCGCCGGATGATTTCACTCTCCACGATGGGGACACGGTGGAGATCGAGATAGAGGGCATCGGTCTGCTGAGGAACCGCGCGACGAAGCTGCGCTAATCAGTAGCCCATGTAGACCGTCTTTATGCGCGTGTAGAAGTCGATTCCTTCTTCCCCCTGTTCCTTGAAGCTGTCCGAACTGGACTTCTTTATCCCCCCGAAGGGGACCTGCAGCTCCAGCCCGACCGTCGGCCTGTTGACCTTGACGACTCCCGCCTGCACCCTGTCGGCGAACTCAAGGGCGCTGGCAAGGTTGCTGGTGCAGATGCAGGCGGTCAACCCGAACTCCGACCTGTTTGCGAGCTCTACGGCCTCGTCTACGCTCTTGACCTCGAAGAGGGAGAGCACCGGGCCGAAAATCTCCTCCTTTGCTATCTTCATGTCGGCGAAGACGTTGTCGAAGATCGTCGGCTGCATGAAGTACCCCGTCGAGGCCTGGTCTTGGATCCTTCCGCCTCCCGCGATCAGCCTCGCACCCTCCGCCTGTCCTATATCGACGTACCCGATGTCCTTCTCCAGTTCAGACCGCGAGACCGCCGGACCCATCTCGACTCCCTGCTCCAGGCCGTTGCCCACGCGGAGCGACTTAGCCCGGCTCACCAGCATGCTGGTGAATCTTTCTTTCACCGACTCGTGAACCATCACCCTGCTGGTCGCGGTGCACGCCTGACCGGTGAGACCGAAGGCGCTCTTCGCCACGACGTCCACGGCGTCCTCGAGCTTTGCATCGGGAAGCACGATCGTCGGGTTCTTCCCACCCATCTCGAGCTGTATCCTCGCCATCTTCCCCGAGTTCGCCCTCGCCCTCTGGATCCCCTCACCGACCTCATACGAGCCCGTGAACGAGATGGCGTCCACGTCCCTGTTCAGCGCGAGCTCCTCCCCCACGGTGGAGCCGGGTCCCGTCACCAGATTGAGGACCCCGGGCGGAAGTCCCGCCTGCTCCAGCGCCGAGACCAGCTTGGTAGCTATCCCAGGGGTTAGCGACGCGGGTTTGAACACCACCGAGTTCCCGGAGACGAGAGCGGGAGCCATCTTCCACGCTGGGATCGCGATCGGGAAGTTCCACGGTGTCATCAGCACAACGACCCCCACCGGCTCTCGGACGGAATAGAGTAGGGTCCTCGGGAAATTCGAAGGGTAGGTCTTCCCGTCCAGCCTGCTGCCCTGGCCACCATAGAACCGTAAGAGGTCCACAGTTCTCCGGACCTCGCCGACGGAATCGGCGAGCGTCTTGCCTTCTTCCATGGTGAGCGTCCTTGCGAACTCGTCGACCTTGGACTCGATTATCTCCGCCGCCTTGTAAAGGATTTTCCCTCTCTGCGGGGCGGGCGTGTTCCTCCAGGCTGGGGCTGAAAGCCGGGCCGATTCTACCGCCTTCCTGGCGTCCTCCTTGGTGGAGAGCTGGAATTCACCCAGGTCCTGGCCTGTGTCGGCAGGGTTGGTGACCCTGAACGTCGCACCACCCTCCGACGGGACCCACTTGCCGCCGATGAAATCCAGATGCGCCTGCGACACTAGAGGTCGAACTCCTCGTCGAGCGCATACCTCGCTGCCACGGATTCATCGAGCTCCACGCCGAGCCCCGGAGCGTCGGTGAGCTGGATGAAGCCTTCTCGGATGATCTGCTTCTTGGCGAGCCTGTACCATATCGGGACGTCGTGGCCGTGGAACTCCAGCACGCCGAAGTTGGGGATCGACGCGGCCAGATGCGCCTGCGCCATGGTGCCTATGGGACTGCTTATGTTGTGCGGCGAGACCGTGACCTCCTTCATCGCCGCCATCTGGGCGATGAGCTTCGTCTCCAAAAGACCGCCGGTCTTCGGCGCGTCTGGGGTCGCCACCCTTATTCCCGTCTCGAGCAGCTCGGCGAACTGATACCTCCCGTACTGGTTCTCGCCGCTGGATATCGGCACCCTCGTCGCCGAAGTGATCTCCCTCATGAGGGCCATGTTCTCGGGCGGGACGGGGTCCTCAAGCCACATCACCCCGTAGTCCTCGATCGCGTTCGCGAGACGGATGGAGCTGATCACGTCGTACTTCCAGTGGAGGTCGAAAAGGATGTCCGTGTCGTCCCCTACGGCGGTCCTCACGGTGCCCACCAGACCCGCAAGATACGAGATCTCCTGGTTGCTGAGCGAGCCCGTCTCCTGGGATGCCTTGCGGGTGTAGGGCGTCGGGATGTCGAGGTCGAATTTGATGGCCGTGAACCCCTCCCTCTTCATCTCCTTCGCCCTCTGAGCGTAGAGCTTCGGGCTGTACTGCTCGCTGTACTTCATGGGAGTCGCGCGTCCGTGGACAGGCTGTCTCTCTCCGTCCTTAGGTGGTTTCACACCGGCCTCCCTTATCCATCGCGGGGTGGTCGGGAGCAGGACCCTGCTCATCGCCTCCAGCCCCTTCCCGGCGTGCGTGTCGACATAGATCCTGATCTTTTCCCTGAACTTGCCGCCGAGCAGGTCGTAGACCGGCCGGTTCAGGTGCTTTCCGAGCAGGTCGAGGATCGCGATCTCAATCGCGGAGAAGGCGTGGACGCTGACGCCGTATGTTCCGGAGGGGACCGAAGCCCACCGAAGCTTGTCCATTATCCTCCCGACGTCGAACGCGTTCTCTCCTATTACCAGCGGCGCGAACTCTCTGACCACCCGTTCGAGTTGTGGCGCAGGGAACCCTTCGCCTATCCCACTCTCCTCGCCGGAATAGACCTTGACGAACGTCCACTGATAGTTCCCCTCGACCGTGGCCGCCTTGACATCGGTTATCTTGAGCTCCATGGCCTTCGTGCATGCCCACCTGCGTCATTTCTCCATTTAACGATTCTTCTGATGCATGTTTTTGTAATCCCGTGGCAGAGGTCCCACATTGAAAGCGGTCGTCAAGCAGCGGATGGGGGACGGGTTCGTGGAGCTGACCGACGTCCCGGAGCCGGAGGTGACCCCGGGGAGCGTCATCCTCGCGATGGGCGCCGCCGGCATCTGTGGGACCGACGTCAAGATCCTTCACGGTAAGTTCGGAGGCTACGTCGTCCCCGTCGTCATGGGGCACGAGTTCGCCGGGACGGTCGAGAGCGTCGGGCCCGGCGTCTCAGACATCTCGTCCGGCGACAGGGTCGTCTCGGAGACCCACGCGTACGTCTGCAACGAGTGCGTGTACTGTCGGTCCGGAAGGTACAACCTGTGCCAGAAGAGGAAGGCCTTCGGATATGGCACCGATGGCGCGTTCACAAAGCTGGTGCGCGTGAGGAAGGAGATAATCCACAAGCTCCCCGACGAGATACCGATGCGGGATGCCGCCCTGATGGAGCCGCTCTCGGTCTGCCTGAACGCGCTGACGCGCAATTCACGCATCTCGCCGGGCGAATCTGTCCTGATCATCGGTCCCGGACCGATAGGCCTGCTCTGTCTGCAGGTGGCAAAGCTCTCTGGGGGGCGGGTCACGGTCGTCGGGACGGAGAGGAACAGGCAGCGCCTGGCTCTTGCGACAAGACTCGGTGCGGAAGGCATACTCACGGACGCTGAGCTCCAGTCCGGGATCGCGGACGGGAGGCTCAAGAGCGCCTTCGACGCGGTGGTGATAGCGGCCGGTAACGCCACCACCTTCGAGACCGCTCTCCTGGCAGCGCGGCCGGCGGGGAAGGTGATCGTAGTGGGAGAGGCCGTCGAGAACGCCTCGTTCCAGATGTCCCTGATAGAGAGGAAGAACCTGACCGTGCAGGGTTCATTCAGCCACTACTGGCCCGTATGGGAGGATGCCATCTCGCTGGTGAGACGCGGGGCGATAGACGTGCACTCCCTGATCACCCACGAATACGAGATCTCTCGATGGCAGGAGGCGTTTGAGATGGTCGAGAGCCGAGTGGGCATCAAGGTCCTGCTGACGCCATAGGCGGTAGGGAATCAGTACTGGAGGCCCTTTATGCTGATGTCCGAGGTCTGACCCCCGTCGACGACCATGATGGACGCGGTCATGTAGCTGGCCAGGTCCGAAGCAAGGAAGACTATCGCTTTGGCGATCTCCTCGGGAGCGGCTACACGTCCGAGCGGTATTCTTTCGTTGACGATCTTTCTGGCCTTCGCGTTGAGCAATCCCCCACCCATCGGAGTATCGACCCAGCCGGGCGCTACGGAGTTCACCCGAATCCCGTGCGGCGCCAGCTCAAGCGCCAGGCACTTTGTGAAGATGATGATCGCCCCCTTTGTCGCAGAGTAGGCCAGGATTCCCGGCTCCCCCATGATGCCATCCACCGAGGAGGTGTTGACTATCGCACCCTTGGTCTTCTTCTTGACCATCATCTCGGCTGCTGCCCGCGCGAAATTCCGGTACCCCCCCAGGTTGACCGCCACTAGTCTGTCCCAGTCAGATTCCTTGTAGTCGAATATCGTGCCTCCTCTTATGAAGCCGGCGTTGTTCACGAGGATATCGAACCTTCCGAACTTCCTGATGCATAGAGCGACCGACTCCCGTGCCTTCGCGTAGTCCGTGACGTCGGCTACGAACTCGACCACCCGCTCGGAGCTAGAACGTGCGAACAGACCCGGCTTGAAACTCTTATCCACTGCGACCACGCCCACACCTAGCCTGGCAAGGAGCTTCGCGGTGCTGCTGCCGATCCCGCCCCCGGCACCCGTAACGACCGCCGCCTTCCCTTCGAGCCCTAAGAGACCGGATTCGAACGACGGCAGCTCGATCTACCAGTCCAGATATTGCCTCCCCGCTCTTTAAGGGTTTGATTCGGACTCGATCGCATCGACGGTGAACTCGACCTTGGCCGTGAGCTTCCCGTTGCCCTCCACAGATGCGCAGTGTCCCTTTCTGACCGCCTCTGCGAGGTCGTGGGGGTAACTGGTGCTGGGCTCTATCGCGGCTGTGTAGTTGTTCCTCCAGCCCCCGTAGTTGAGGAAGAGCCAGACGTTGTCGAGTACCTCCTTGGGGAAGGTCATCCGCGACCGCACGCCCCGGAGGCCGTCCTCGAACGTCACGACGCCGTCGTCGAGGTCTGTCAGGTACTGACACGTACAGTTGTGGTCGCTCGTTCTTACCCGGCTCATGTCCACGCGACCCCTTCCCTTCAGTCTGGCGACAGGCCAGTCGTAGGCGGAGTCGTCGAACAGCTGCTGGAATCGCGGGTCCACGACAGCGCGCTTCGCTGGGATGTCGAAGGTGCATCGGTCGTTGATCTCGAAAGCTGCGTGTATCTTCCACAGGAACTTCATCTCGTCCCCCGAGAGGTTCCTTATCTCGTAGTCGCACCTTATCGAGGACCCTCCCTTCTTCAGGGTGACGCGTCTGGTGATCTCCGCCGGCGAGATCGGGGTCGTGAGCGTGGTGGTGACCGACGCAGCGTT
>Ga0182024_10011206_pt1 | contig 18067 bp, 16 predicted proteins | sample P32metaG_FD_120480 | JGI IMG/M metagenome (GOLD analysis project Ga0182024, IMG submission 120480) | Permafrost microbial communities from Stordalen Mire, Sweden - P3-2 metaG (Illumina Assembly) | ecosystem: Environmental > Terrestrial > Soil > Wetlands > Permafrost | place: Sweden: Stordalen... | reverse complement strand
GTGCGGATTCAGCAATCGGGAACCAAGGCATCGAATCCGGCACAGCCGCGGCTATTGACGGTTGATGCGGCCGGTTCGTATCTGTCTCGGAGTGCTGATGCCATTCGAGCCCTAATCAAGACAGGCAAAATCCCGGTCGTGCGCCTGGACGCGCGTGTGTTTGTTGACGTCAGGGATCTTGATCGGCTGATCGAGACCTGCAAGGTTTAGAATTGTACTGATATGGCGAAACGGCGGCCACATCGCACGGGCAGCATATTTCAGCGTGGCGGGATCTGGTGGATTCAGTTTCACGTCAATGGCGCCCGCCAGCGCGAAAGCTCATGTTCCTCAGAAAAGCCCGAAGCCGAGCGGCTGCTGAAACGCCGCCTCGCGGACGTGGCGGTCGGAAAAATCAAAGAGTTCGTTCCTTCTTCGACCACAGTTAGTCAGTTAATCCAATTGGTCGTCGAAGACTATCAGCTGACGCGGAAACGTAGTCTGGAGGATCTCCGGGCCCGAGCGGACAAGAACATCATCCCCAGAATCGGACTGCTTCCGGTCGCGAACTTCCGCGACCGCGCGGTGAGAGCCTACATTGTCGAGCGTCGCGAGAGTGGTGCCTCGGACGCAACCATCCAGCGTGAGTTGGCGATCATACGCCGCGGCTTCCACCTGGGTCTCCGGAACGATCCCCCGCTGGTTGAGCGGATACCCATCTTCCCGAAATTGGACCTCGATAACGCTCGTCAGGGCTTCATCGAACACGGGCAATATCTCAAGCTTCGGAACGCACTACCGGATCATCTGAAAGCCATTTTTGTAGTTGGATATCACCTGGGCATGCGCCTCGGGGAGCTGCGAAATTTGCGATGGGAGCAAGTCGAGTTCGAATCGGGGCAAATCCGTCTGTCGGCATCTCAGACCAAAGGCAAGAGAGCGCGCACCCTGCCGATCTTCGGTGAGATGAAAGAATGGCTCGTGTTCCAGTTGGATAAGCGCAACGAGAAATGGCCGGATCTGCCGTGGGTCTTCAATTGGAACCTAAAGCCGATTGGTGCCCACCTCAAGGGGTGGAGCAAGGCATGTGAAGCGGCGGAGCTGCCGGGGCTGCACTTCCATGACCTACGTCGTTCGGCCGTCAGAAATCTCGAACGGGCGGGAGTGCCTCGGCGCGTTGCGATGGAAATCACCGGGCACCGGACGGAAGCGATCTACCGGCGCTACGACATCGTGAATCAGGCCGACCTCTCGCGCGCCGGCGAAAAACTGTCCGCGTACATGAAGGAACAGGTCGCCGCCGCGAAACGAACTGCCAATCGTGCACGGCCTCAGAGCACTCAGTGATCATTCCGGCTGCGCCCCAGAATCCTTGAGGCTCCGCGAGAAAACGCGTAAAACACGTTAGAATCCGTTAGACTAAATGCAAAACTCTGAAGCTACGAGATCGCCGGTGGAGCTTATCTTGGCACTGGAGGCGATTAAATATGTTTCAGAGATTCAAATTGGCCAGCGCGTTCCTGGAAGGCGCGACAACAGCGGTTATCACCCACATTGTGGCTTGGTTTGTGCGAGCCCCTATCGACAAGCTGTACCATAAAATCCTGTACTTCTGCGGCCACATCACAGTCACCTTGGTTGCGCTGCATCTGTTCGAGAACCGGTGAGCCATGGAAAACGAGCATCCCGCACATCCTGTCTACAAGTTCAAGAGTGAGACCGTCGAGTTTCATTACGATTCCGGCAGCCGCAGGCTGATGAAGGGAGCCACGCGGATCAAACTCGAGAGGATACCACGAGAAGTATTGGCGTACCTCGTTGAGCACCCGAAGCGACTAATTCCATATGCGGAATTGAAATCGGAAGTCTGGAAGAGCGCCCGCGTGGAGGACGGGACCGTATATACGGCGATCAACAAGATCCGGCGCGCGTTACGCGAGGCGCAGGAGCCCGAGCCACAAGGAGCTGATTTCATTGAAACCGCCCGCGGAGAGGGCGTCGAGTTTCGCGCGGACGTTGCCAAAGTGTCGTCCGGGCCTGCGCCGCCTCTTCCAGTGCCAGTAGAAAGCGAGAGCAACCGGACTTCGGAAGCCGCAACTCATGAAACCCTACTGTCGAAGAACGACATCTCGGAGCCACGGACCGACCTGAACGACTCAAAGCTAGAGGGTACCGCCGCAACATTGAACGTCGTAGGCGATTCCCTGATGTTCAGAGTTGATTGGCCAGCTCCGCCGTTCACGACAGCTACGCTGCACGTTAGCCAGCCGCTGTTTGAGCGGTTTCTGGGCGTTCGGTTTTACCGAGGAAAAGTTAGGAGCGACTGCCCCCAGTTCTTTGCGTTACTCTTGGACGGCCCGGGAATCGCGAGTGCGATGGTGGATTCGCCATACGAAGTTCTGATGGGGAGATCGCAGTTTGCCGAGTACGATGATGTGGCGGAATTCATCAGGGTTGCATTAAGAACCGCAACCGGTATGCGGCAAGTGTCGTACGCCAATGCGTCGGAGAAAGATACCCCCGCGGCGCCGTCACAGAGACCCGTCGACGCCGCAAACACGTATACTGATGGCGACTGGATCACGGCAGGCATTGTAGCGCGCGAACGGGCGGAGACCGAACTCAAGAAAGTGGCTTCACGTGTCAGCAAGGAAGCGCTCAACATAGACGTTTCTGGGCGCATCGGTGTTGGCGAGCGCTTGACTGAGCCTGAAGTTCGCTTGAAAAAGCGGGCCATGATTGATGACCTCCTTCAGACCCGCGTTCAAGAACTGCTTGGAAAGCACTCGCAGGGCGGGACAACGGATGACACACGGCTCGAAGCATGCATTGCGAAAGTCGTGGCCGACATTCTCGACGGCGAGATCGGAGAATTTGGGTGGGCCGCGGACGAAAGATCTGGGGACGATCCGGTTCTGGTCTTCAGAGATACGATCAAGACGATCGCGACTAGATACCGCTAGAGAGGTGATCCGGAAGTAAGCTTGGCGGGATAACGGGGTCGATTAGCCACAATTTAGCCACAGCGTCCGAACCAGCCGCGAAAATCGCTGCCCGCAAACTATTGAGATCCCATTAGGTTAAATGGTGAGCCGGGCGGGGCTCGAACCCGCGACCACCGCATTAAAAGTGCGATGCTCTACCAACTGAGCTACCGGCTCCTGGGTGTGATGAAAACGGAAGGCGTTTGTTGCCCGTACCTCGTCAGGTTAGCATAGGGTTTCCGCAAACTCCGCGCAGTTCACAACCACACCGCCGCATTAAGAAGTCCTCCGGGATGGAGATTGACGTAAGAGATCCGCCCTGATCCGCGTTCATTTCCGGGAGGAATACCGCAACGCTCACCAACGCGAAGACTTCCTGCTAACATCCCTCGTTGTTATAATCTCCGACAGATCCCCACGCCCGCGGATGTGGCGAAATTGGCAGACGCGCCAGATTTAGGTTCTGGTTTCGAAAGAAGTGGAGGTTCAAGTCCTCTCATCCGCACCAAGTTTTCAGGTCCTTGCTTTCGCGAAGTACTCCGCACAGCAATCCGTTGGGTCAAAGTTGGGTTAGTCCTGCTCCACCCCATTCGGCATGGCCTTGGGTCATGCTTATCGCGGTCCTTTTGGCGCCCAGCGGTGGTCGTCCAAGCCGTGCCCCAGACGCCGCGAAAAAGAAGATGAGAAATCGCGGAAGCTGCGCCGGCGCAGCAGGCCGAGGCGACGAACCGCGCTGAGCTTCGGTCCGTAGTGAAGGGATATCAGGCCTGGGGCGCGAGTTCGGCAAGGAACTCGTTCCCGACCTTGGCGAGCCGCTCGGCCCGCTTGCGCAACCACGATTCGTACCCTTCGCGCGGAACTGAAACTATCGTTGGGTCGATGAACTGTTGATCGAGCTTGTGGTCGGTAATTTTGTACGTGGCGATATAGCTCATCGGATCCTTGGCGCTGATTCGGATGTTGATTGTTGGACCAATCACGGCGATGTTTGCCAGCGCATCGGTGAGTGGCTCCTGTGCCTTTTCGTTCAAGTACTTCTTCGGAAAGATATGGTGCCAATCAGGCCTGAAATCCGATAACAGTGATGTCCCCTCGAAGCCAATCCGATGCCCGGGCTCATCCCAGTCTTGGGCCCTGTTTCGATAGACGAGCAGATAGAGAAAAAATCTGCCGAAACGACCATCGGCATAATCTTTTAAGAAGTCATCGGCCGTGAAGGGCTCCGAATGGCCGACGCGATGTAGCAACCGGTGAATCGCGTCCGAAAGTGACGTGGCCTCATTTATCTCCCGGAGATCCTCCTCAAGCGATGTGGTTCCGGACCCGCTGTACCGGCCGAAACGCGAGGCCTGCAGGAACCAGTACAAACAAGATCGAAAGTCGGAATTGTCTTCGAACTTCTCGACAAGACTGATCAGCGTAACCAACGCCGCCTGCGTCGGCATCGCATCAGCGCTCAGTATGCCGTGCTCGCGAAAGCGCGCAACCAATCGCTTCCACGCATTCGCAGTTCTGTCCCACGCCGGAGCAATATTCTTGGATTCCCAAAATGCGTCGGGAATCTCGCGGAATCTGACCCTTTTGGCACCGACCCCAGTGAGGGTGCGGAATAGCAGGTTGGGATCGAGATCAAAGCCGGACTCGGCTAGAGACCGGAGATAGGGAAGGAAAGTGTCTCGAACCCAGCCGGGACTCTTGGCTGCGACGACTCCGAGATAGATATCTGCCTCTGTGACGCGAGTTCCTCTGCTGTTCAGGCGTGAAAAAATCTCGACCACGTCCTCAAGTTCGTGGTCGATAGTTATCGCCACTAAATCCTTATCTCGAATCTTTCGGACTCGATCAAGGCGCGTGTAGACTTCCATGGCGTCCATTCCATCGCACATGCCGTCGATCTTGATTTGCTTGGCGAGGCTCTGTAGCTCTTTCAGATCGGTTTCCTTGCTTGTGTCGAGCACGAGGAGCTTACGAACCGGCACATAGCGCGAACCCGGAGCATTTCGAATCACGGCGTCGGCAACCCAGAAGAACGGTGGCTCCTTCGCGTCGACGTCGAAGCGGATATCGAACTTTCGCGCGGTCTTGTTCCATTCATCGACCAAGGGCCACCAGTATGGCTTTCGGCCAAACAGGATACATAGGGCCGTGCATCTTCGCTGCCCATCAACTACCCAAAGACTGGGGCGTTGAGCATCGTGGGCATGTTGTTCTTCTGTAGGACCTCGACTGTTCCAGACCAGCAGAGAACCAATCGGGTAGTCGTACCAAAGGGATTCTGCGAGATCGCGAACTTGGGTTGCCTTCCAGACGAAGCCTCTTTGAAACTCGGGAATGCTCCAACTATGATTGACACCTCGATCCACGATGTCGCGGATCTTAATCTGCTCGTATGCCATTCTTGGCCCCAGTTCGGATATCGCTACTCATGATCATGAGCGCCAAATACCAACACTTTAGTGAGAATATAGTCCATGTAATTCTCCATATTAATTCTGGCACAAAACAAATGCGTGAAGAAATGTTGCGATTGGCGCGAGATCATGAACGTTGGAAGAGCCGAGGGTGTCGTTAGCCAACTTCCACAAATTCGGCTAGCGTTGTAGGCTCGGGTACCTGCTCACCATGCAGAAGCATGCCCTCGATGTGGAACTCTATCGCTTCCGCAATCAAGATACGTGCCTCGTCTAGCGATTTGGCTACGGCAACACAACCCGGCAGATCGGGAACGGTCGCACCCACGCTCGACGGCCCTTGTTCAAAAACGACTGCGTATTTCATTTTTCGATACCCGCCTGCTTCATTATATTCTTGAGCGTACCCGGTGGAACCTCATCGGAAGGGTGACCTGCAACTGTCACGGTTCCTGGTTTCGTTGGGTGATGAAACTGGCGGTGACTGCCTTTCTGCCGGACCTGAACCCACTCATCTTGCTCAATCAAGCGAATCGCGTCCCTGACCTTCACCGCACCAGTCTATCGGGTCTGCCCCGATGCGATTCGACTCTGACCGAGTTTCGTTGGGTCAATGTGGGTACCCAATGGCATCTTTTCTCACCTACCAGTTTTCGCAGGTGATTGATTTAATAGATGCCGGCAGGGCATACAATCCGATTTAGGTTCTGGTTTCGAAAGAAGTGGAGGTTCAAGTCCTCTCATCCGCACCAACCTCACTCTTGTTCTGAGGGATGATGGATACATGCAGATAGCGCTCCCCGATCTGAACGCGCCGGCGACTCTGATCCTCGACCGCGACCATCGGCTCACGGATGAAGAGTACCTTGCGTTCTGCGAGGCGAATCCGGATTTGAGCGTTGAGCGCACTCGCGAGGGAGAGATCGTTATCGTGCCACCACCCGGAGGAGAGTCCGATTTTCGCACCCTGGAAGCAGGCGGAATTCTCCACGAATGGGCGAAAAGAGACGGGTGTGGAAAGCCGTTCGGGTCGAGCGCGCAGTTCCTGCTGCCGGACGGGTCCGGCCTGTCCCCCGATGCCGCTTGGGTATCCAACGCACGCCTCGCAACCTTGTCCAAGCGTGAACGGCGGCAGTTCCTGCGCCTGGTTCCGGAGTTTGTAATCGAAGTGATGTCACCCAGCGACCGCCTTGCCGCGTCACAGAGAAAGATGCGTCTCTGGGCGGCGAATGGCGTGGAAGTGGGATGGCTGATCGACGCCGATAACCGGTGCGTTTACGTCTATCGCGGGACCGCGGAACCTCGACTTGTGAGCGACGCGGAAAGCATCTCCGGTGAAGGGCCGGTCGAAGGCTTCGTCCTGCCGCTCGAAGAGATCTGGGCGGGTCTGTAATTGCAAATCTGCTATTTTCGATTGAGCTCCGCAACCCGTTCACGAAGATTCCCGAAATATTTTCGGCGGGGAAGTGTTTCTTTTCCATCACGTTGAAAATTCTCGCCAAGCTGTGCGGCGCCGATTCCGAACCACCGCGTGCTACTTTGCAGTCGTAAGAACCTGATCGCACCCATGGCGAATCAGGTCGCTAAGCCGCTTACTCCTCGAGGCTCTAAGCGTGTGAACGTCAAAACAATGGGCGGCTGGCGCGTCTGTAAACGCGCCCGCGGTTCCCGTCCGCGAGACCAACAGGCGCTCGTCTGAGCGATATCAGGCAGTGGAGCGCTCCAAACTTTCTGTCTTCACGCACCGCCGGCGATCTTGTCGCCGGCGGTTTCCAGTCGCGCGGCACAAGTGTCAGTTGTAATTTGCGTTCGCTTATCGGCGTTCCTCTGCGTTCATCGGCAGCTAATCGGTCTTGCCCGGAGGCGCAACCTGATCCGCCGTCTCAAACACCGGCCGGATATCCACCGGCACCCCACTCACCCGCCCCAGAGTTGCGCGCATCTCCGGTCGCAGCACGCCCAGGGTGTCCAGCATCCTCTTCGCGCCCGCATAATCTCCCGCAGCCTCGATCGTCAGCAGAGCATGCGCCAGATCGCGAACGCCTCCCCGGATCTTCGTCTGATCCACTTCCCACGCGTTTCCCTTATGCACGAACGCGCCCTTGTCGGTCAGGTAGTTGAACTGCAGCGCCATCCCCTTGCCGTGCGCTTCGTTCAGCCCGAATCGCAGCGTGCGGAATGACGACGCGAGGAACGTTGTATAAAGCGCATTCTCGTCATGCTTTAAGTAACCGCGGTCGAAGAAATGCTGCAGCATATATAGCCCCAGCACATCCGCCTTGGCCTCTTCAATCGCACTGTAGAGTTCTTTCAACTCGGCGCGCGGCGTAGTCGCCCGGCCATTCACCGTGATCTGATGCGGCCCAATCCCATGGCTCATCTCATGCGCCAGAATGTGCGTGAAGAAGGAATCGAACCGGAGCGATGGCTGTGCCGCCGGCGTGAGCACCGTCTTCGCAATCGGCTCCAGCGTCGACCGAAACTTCGCCTCCTGCACGTTCTTCAGCATCACCCGCTTGCTGCCCTTCTCGTGGACCACCCGCTCATCATTCGGCAGATTGTATGCCGCCGTCTTGACGCCATGGTCGCCATCGCCCGCCGCGAATACCTGATTCACCACGCGGATCGGAGACAGCGCGCCGATCTTCGTGTTCCGGTACTTCGCATCGATCGGAAGATGGTCCTCGACCTCCTGCATATGGTCGCCGAAGAACTTCAGCTTGGCGGTCTCCGCGTCGTCGCGAATGTTGATGTAGGCTTCGAACGCCGCTTTGTACCCGAATACCTCGTCGTTATAAGTCTCGTAAGGGCCGATCGTGATATCGAGCGGCGCGTCCAGATCCATCCACGCCACGTCGCTCGCATAGTAATCGTTCGAGAGAAACGCGGCTGCGCGAGTCTCGAGGAAGTGCTTCAGAGTCGCGTTATCGGTAGCCTTCGCCGCGTCCCGAAGGTCCTGCGCGCATTTCGCCAGATCCGCCTTGTATTCTTCGGAATAAGGTACTGCACGCAGTTTGCTATTCGAACCTGATCGGATCACCGTGAAGAATCCCTCGGCCTGCTCCCGCGCTTCCGGCGACAGCGACTTCGCCCAGCTTTCGAATTGCTCGCGCGTAATGTTCTCGGGATAGAAGTTCGCGCCCATAGGCTTTCGCTCCGGCACATCCGGGAGGAACGCCTTATGGTCGTCCAGATCCGACCATGGCCCTTTGTTCAAAAGAAAATATTCCAGCCGCGTTTTGCCGAGAGCGGAAGTATCCGCGCGCAGCTTATTCTCAAGAGCAAGATTCCCGCTCCAGATCTGCTGCAGGAAAATGTGGTTGATCACCCTCCCGGCCTGTATCAATTTGGCGAGCGCAATACGATCTCCCGCCGACAGCTTCGACGTGTCGACGTGAAGCACTACGGGAGCGAAACGGGCAGTCATTTCCTGAAGTTGTGGCAGTGTCGTCACGGCGGCGATCATAAGTGTGTTCACAGCGGCGGCAAGTATTTTTGGTCTCATGAATCAACAACCTGCGGGTAAACCGGCACCGGAAGGCGATGCGGCGGGTCTACTATCGTGGCATGAACAGCTCGCGGATGGAAATGATCGGATCGGCGGCAGCCGGCGTCGCGCACGATATTAATAATCAACTCAATCTTATTGTGAATCATCTCGAAGGCGCACAGCGTGCGACCGAGCGCTGCTCGGCGCTTACCGCAAGCTTACTCGCATACTGCAAAGGCGATCCCATCGAAGTCGGTTCCACCAACCCGGCGGCTTTCCTGCGAACCTTCGCCGCGCAACTTCGACTCCCCGAGGGCGTTCATCTTGACCTCAACGTTCCCACCCTGCTTCCCGCGATCTCAGCCGACCCCCTCGCGCTCACCCGCGCTCTCACCAACCTGATCTCCAATGCCTGTGACGCGATGGACGGCAAAGGCACGCTCCGAATCGCGGCAGCCCCACACACAATCGAGGTGTCCGACACCGGCAGGGGAATTCCCGCTGAACTCGCAAAGCAGATCTTCGACCCGTTCTTCACCACCAAAGGCGCAAACGGAACCGGCCTGGGACTGTCGATCGTCCGCGAACTCATGCGCCAACAGGGCGGCTCCGTAACCGTCTGTTCCGAGCCTGGCCGGGGCGCCCGGTTCACGCTCCACTTCCGCAACGCCTAAACGTGCTACTGCACCGCGACCTGAATATGCTTCGTCCCATCGCTGACCTTAACCAGGAGCTGGCCGCTGTCCCCCATCTCCGCGCTGCCCAGATACGTGTCCGCGCCGGACTTCATCTCCAGCTGTGGCAGCCGCAACCTCGGCCAGGCCCATTCGAACGTCCCCGTCACGGAGTCGAAGGCTTCCGGAGCCGCGAGTACAATGTCCTTGTTTTCGATATTTCTGCCGTCGAACGATCCCTGCGCGCGCATGTTGCCCAGCAGCGCCGTGCCCGTGCCGGCTGTCGAGAGCATTCCATCCGCGTTAATCGTGCCGCCACGCCACGCGAGGCCGTTCAGCTTGCCTTGAACCTCGTAGCCCGGCTGCCGCCCCGCCAGATGAATAGTCGCCGCTCCTTTGAACGCCGCCTCTCCGAATTGAGTTTCGATGCCGGCCAGCTGCACGTTCGTCCCCTCCCAGATGACGCGCGCGCGAAGCTTCGAGAAATGGCTGCTGCCAAGGTCAAGCTGCCCCGTCTGGATAGTGCCGTCGGCTCGCATATTGCGCAGCCAGTCGGGCTGCGGGACACGCCCGAAGTTGAAAGCGTAGGTAAGGAAGTTTCCACGCCGGAGCGTCGGCATCAGCAACTTTTCGAGCTCCGGCCCGCTCGCTTCCGGAACCACAATTCGGAACTTATGCGGGCGCGGCGCGAGCGCGTCGTATCGATATTCGGCCTGCGCCTCGATACCGCCGATATTAAGATTGACGCGCTTCAGCGACAACCCCGCGCCGTCGATGGTCGCATCCGCCGAGACCACGCGCACAGGTTCCGAAAACGCCTCGAACGGAATCTCCGCGTCGAGCAGATTCACATCCCCGCTCCAGGCGTTATCCCTGTAGCGCAGATCGCCCTTCCATGTTCCGGCCGTTACATTGCCCAGCAGGGGTATTCCAGCTACGGAAATCTGCCTCTTCAACGATGCGATCTGCATCCCGTCGCTCGAGAGTTGGACATCCAGCTTGCGGGAGTCCGCGTCCCACGAGCCTGCAATGGCTGCCGTTTCTTTGCTCTCATTGGCGACCTCAGTCGCTTCGAGAGTGATCATGCTGCCGGAAAAATGCAGTTCGGCCCCGGGGATATGGAGCGGCGGCGCTCCGGCCACAACCAGTGTCGAATTGGCAAGGTTCATCGTGCCGTTCATATACATGGGGCCATCCATTCGGGGCGGCCCTTCGGGCATGGAATAACCAACCGCACCGTTTGCCGTGCCGTCGAATTTGAAGTCGGCCGGCACCGGAAAGCCGAGATTGCGCGCGATCTCAGGAATTGGCGCCAGCGGGAAATGGTTCAGGTTCACGGTGACTCCCCAGCGTGGACGGCGCAGGTAATCCGCCACCCGGTAGCGAAGCGCCAGCGGCGATTGCGGCCCGGCCACCTTCGCGTTGAGATCGATCGTCTGGCCCGTCGCATTTATCGCCCCGCCGATCGCGAGACGCCATCCGCTGCCGCCCGGAGGCGCCTGGTTCCAGCCATGGAGATCGGCGATCGTCATGCGCCCCGCGATGCCGATTCGATTCAGCGGACCAGCCAGATGGGCGTCGCCCGAAACATCCCCATGTATGCCGGATTCGTAACCGTTAAACAGCGTCAGCATGTCGCCCAGCTCGCTCTGTTCCAACTTCACATCGAGCGTTGTCGAGCGATTGCTCTGGAGCCACTGGCCGCGCAGCACGAAACTGCCGAAACCGCGCGCCGGTCGATCCGTCCGCGCGGGCTCGGCGTGCACCCGCAGTGTCCACGGCCCCTGTTGGTTCTGACCACGACGCGAGTCCGGCGGCCAGAGGTCGACGTCTGTCTTCAACAGGTAGAACAAAGATTTCGTATCGCCGAACTTGAAATTGATTCGCCCCCCGCGCATGTGGACGCTCGGGAACGCCGCGAGCGTCTCTCTCCTCATCAGCGGCGCGAAATTCCAGCTCACGTCGTTGTCGGCGCGGTCCACTCGCGTCAAGTTGAGGCTGGCATCCTCCAGATCGACCGACGCAAATTCGAGCGAACCGCCGAAAAGCGAGGTGAGTCTCGGCATCGCCACCAGCGTGGTGACATAGGCGATCGGTTCGGCGCCGATCTTCGGATCTTCGCCGATGGTCACGTTCGCGATGGTGAGCCCCGGCGTTGGCAGAAGGCGAAACCGGACTTCGCCGATTTCAACCTGCCGCCCGAGTGCTGTCTCCAGCGCTGCATGGACCCGGTCGCGATAGCGGTCCGCGCTGATTTGCGGCACATACCACGCCGCACCCAGCAACGCCACAATCGCGAAAATAATAATGCGCCGCTTCACAGCGAAGCCTCGCGCGCCAGCAGTTTCTCGTATAGAGCCGGATCGTCGACGTCGTCCGAAATTCCCGGATCGCCCACCTCTATATATTCGATCTCGGCGGCGTGCCGGTCGATCACATCCCGGACCTTGGATAAAGGCGGCTCCGCCAGGAACTCCCCGAATATCGCCCGTCGGATCAGCACCGGATGTCCCCGGCGATTCTCGAACCTCGGTATCGCGATCGTCGCCTCGGACCTGAGCAGCGCATCGACGGTGGAAAGGGAAATCGCCGGATGGTCCACCAGCATAAAAAACACGGCGTCCGATTCATCCGGAACCACCCGCAGCCCCGCTTGCAGCGAAGTGAGCATCCCCAATGGATAATCCGAATTCTCGACCACCAGCAGTCCCAACGGACGTGCGGTTTGGATGCAGCGGTCCGCATCGAATCCGAAAACCGCGATCACCGGCGAACACCGTTGACCGAGGGTTCCGGCAATCGCCGAGAGAAATGTCCCGCCGCGAAACGGCAAAAACGCCTTGGGTCGCCCCATACGGCGCGATTCCCCGGCCGCGAGAATTATCGCAGCCGAATTCACTCGCCTTCTTTGACCAGCAGCTTCTCTCGAAGATGCTCGTCCAGGAAGATCGATTTCGAAAGCGTCCGCCAGTTCCCATCCGGATCGCGGCGCATCGCGATCATCTCGGCCGCCACGCTGATCGCAATCTCTTCCGGCGACACGGCCCCGATCTCAAACCCCATGGGCGCGTAAATTCTCTCGAATGAATCGGATGAAAGGCCTTCCTTCTCAAGCTCCTTGATCACCGCAATGACCTTGCGCTTGCTGCCGATCATCGAAATATAGCGCGCCGGAGTTGTGACCGCCCAGCGCAGAACCCGCATGTCGTCCCGATGGCCCCTCGTAACGATGACGATGAATGTCGATTCCGTGACCGTCAGCTTCGGATAGAGGTCTTCGTACTCCTCGGCATGCACTTCAGCGGCTTCGGGAAAGCGCTCGCGATTGGCGAAGGCTTCGCGGTTGTCGACTACCGACACACGAAAACCGGCCAGATCGAGCACCTTGGCCAGGCTTTTCGAAATATGTCCGCCGCCGAAGATGATGGCCGAAGGTTGCGGCGTGATGCACTCTACGAAAACGTCCAATTGGCCTCCGCAGATCAAGCCGTTATCGTACGCTGCGTCCTGCCCCAGGCTGAATGACATGTGGCGCGGCTTGTTGGTCGCGATCACCTCGCGCGCCGCATTCCAGACTTCGGCTTCCACACAGCCGCCGCCGATCGTACCCACCATCGACCCATCCTCGCGGACCAGAAGCTTGGCGCTCTCAAAACTGGGGATGGACCCGCGCACCTGCACGATGGTCGCCAGGGCGCACTTCTGCCCCTGGTTGCGCAGGTGGATCAGTTCGTCGAATACATCCATTCGGCTTCAATTATAACGACTATCCCAGTCTCCGGTGAAATAGCTCAAACACGAACTCGTAGCAAAGCCGGGCCAGCGCCGGGTCATGGCGCGGCCCTTCGTCGCGGAGAAACGCGTGCTGCCCGTTGACTTCGATCCACTGATACGTGGCCCCGACCTCTTCGAGGCGGGCGTGGATCAGATTGCGGCCTTCGAGTGCAATGTGCGGATCCTGCTTACCCCAGATGTGCAGCAGTTCGCCCTTGATCTCGCCCGCGCGTTCAAGGGAATTGTCCTTCATCCCCTTGCCCAGACCGCCCTTATGGATGTCGGTCGCGTAGAAACAGGCGGCGGCCAGCACGTCGGGATTCATCGCCGCGCGAAAAGCCAAATGGCCGCCGATGCAGATCCCCATCACGCCCAGCCGGCCCGTGCAGCTCGAGTGCTGCTTGAGGTAGTCGAGCGCGGCGCGCGCATCCGCGTCATACGACGAAAGCTCTTTCCTCGTCTTGTTGGCGTTCCCCGTATCGGCGCCGGCCTGATCGTACGGCAGAACCGTGCCCGCGGGCTCCAGCTCGTGGTAGATCTCCGGCACCACAACCACATACCCGTGCCCGGCCAGATACGCACCGGTCCGATGAATGGGGCCGGTGATCTGAAAGATCTCGGAAAAGAGCACAAGCCCCGGAAACCTGCGAGTCTCGTCCGCGGGCTGGAAAACCATGGCTCGCATCGGTCCCGTGGGCGTGGCGATTTCGACTTCCACTTCGGCGATTGTCATGCGTTGGTCACGCGGGAAGGAAGCTGTTTGAGCAGTCTGTCGGTGGCTTCGGCAATCTCGCTGACAGCCGCATCGAAGGCGGACTGGTTGACCTTCGACGGCTTATGCGACCCACTCACCTTGCGGACGAACTGCAGGGCTGCGGCTGAAATCTCGTCTGGTGTAACCGGGGCATCCGGTCGTCGGAGAACTTTAATGCTGCGGCACATAATTAATAATCCTACTGTGACCTCTTTTCATGAAGGCCCTGTCCGCGGATTTCTGCATCAACCGGAGGTCGCTGGTGAACGCGGCCTCGTCCTGACTCACGGCGCCGGAGGTAATTGCACAGCGCCGTTGCTCGTAACTATCGCCGACGCGTTCTGCGCGGCCGGATTCACGGTGCTGCGCTGCGATATGGCATTCCGGCAGCACAAGCCATTCGGACCGCCGTCGCCAGCTACATCCGCGAGCGACCGCGCCAGCCTGCGGGAAGCGGTTGCCGCCGTGCGGAAGATGATCAGCGGCACTGTAATCCTCGGCGGACATTCCTACGGCGGACGGCAGTCAACTATGCTTGCAGCGGAGGACTCCTCGGTCGCCGAGGCGCTATTGCTGCTGTCTTACCCGTTACATCCACCGGGCAAACCTGCCCAGCCCCGGACGGCTCACTTCCCCTCCCTGCGAACGCCGGCACTATTCGTTCACGGGACCAAAGACCCCTTCGGCACGGTGGAGGAGTTAACCGAGGCCCTGCTCATGGTTCCAGCTCCGACAGAGCTGACCACAGTCCCGGGCGCGGGCCACGACTTGAACAGGGCGAAGTTCACCCAGACTGATGTGGTTATCGCCAATCTACGGGCGCTCGTTGCCCCGCAGCCGGAACATCACTCGTAGCCCGGTCCGCCAGTCGGCCGCAAGTCCGATGCGCGTCACTTCAATCCGGGGTGCAAGAGCGCCCAGGAGAGTTTCGATAGTCGAATGAAACTCAAGCGCCGGCGCGACCAGCAGCATCCGAGGAAGCTCCGCACTGATAACATGCCCGGCAAAGTATCCGAGCCGCTCGAAGTCCCCGGCCTCCAGATGCTTTCGCACACGAAGCCAGTAGTCGAGCGCCTGAAACGGGAGCTGCAGGTCGGTGGTCGTCTTAATCTCGATCACGGCCAACCTGCCGGTATGATCGATGCCGAGCAAATCGATCACGCCCCGCTCCGAGCCGCTGAAGATCGGAACTTGTCCGTAGATGGGCACGGATCGGAGGGAAGCGTCGATGGTCTCCGGATGCGCGCGCACCTGCGATTCCAGCCAGCCTTCCGGATTGAGTGAATAAAGAGGATGCTGGCGGTCTTCTGATTTCGGATCGCGGAGGCGGCTGATCTCCCGCGACATCGCGACTACGTTCTCAATGGTCGAGCGCGTGCGTCGCGAGATGCCGCAAGTAATCCTGCCTGCCGATACCCGCGCGAACTCAAGGCCGCGCACCTGGAGTCTGACGGACCCGTCCGTCTGCTCGATCCGGTCGACGTCCGGCATTTCAGGGAAGATTTGGGTCTCGGAGTTAGGCGACAACGGACGCCGGCACGGCGGCAGCATGGACTCCATATTGCCGGCGTCGGCAAAGTCGACAGCACCAGCCCGATCCCGTTCATCGAAAGCGTACAACTGACAATCGACCTTCATTGGATCGAGACAAGCGGCGCGAAATGCGACCGCGCGCTCCGTACCGAGCGGCACATAAAGAAGCAATCGCCCGATCGAACACACCTTTTCGCGGCGACACAGATAATCGAGCCAGATCAATCCCGTCGCGACGATGCCGGCGCACGCTGGTATGTCGGGCGGTGCTGCCACGACGGCCATGCCTCTCGGACCGAGCTGCAAAAATGCCCGTGCGTACGACGTCGAAAGACTCTCCTCCAGATTCGCGTCCACGCTGATTTCGACGATCTGCCACTCCGGCCATTCGCGCGCGAGCATCAAACAGAAGCGTTCCCGAAATGCGATACGCGAGGTCTTGCGCCCCAGCTCACGGCCGTTGGGCGCGGCCAGATCGGCGATTTGAAGCTCCGCCTGGGCATTGCGAAAGCGCTCGGTAATGAGGCAGAGCCGGTCGCGCCGCTGCTCTTTCAATCCCGTAATCTTGCGCACCAGATTGCGCCGCTGATCCCATGCCTGCAGCACGAGGCGGCCATTCCATTCGGACACGCTCCACTGATCCGCTATTAGTGCGAGCGGCTCTTCACCGGGATCGAGCATGGCCGGTTGAACGGCGGCGGCGACAAAACTTTCGATGGTCGTCCTGAGATCAAACACCCGCTCTCAGTCTGGCAGGCCGCGGCGAGGATCAATGTAGGCCTCCGGCACATTGGTAATACGAGGCGTTATAGTCGATATCTAATGGCATCGAATGGCAGGGTCGCGCTCGTGACTGGTGCCGGCAGCGGTATCGGTAAGGCCGTCAGTCTCGCTCTACAAGCAGCCGGATATTCGGTCATTCTGGCAGGTCGCCGCGCCTCGGAGTTGGAACGAACCGCGGCTTCGGCCGTTTCGGCAGCCCCGAATGGCGGCAAGTTTCTTGCTGTACCGACCGACGTCACCAAACAGGAATCGGTGAAGGCGTTGTTCGCCCAGGTTGGCGATATGTTCGGCCGGTTGGATGTTCTGTTCAATAACGCAGGAACCAGCGGGCGCGCCGTGCCGATCGAAGACCTGACTCTGGAACAGTGGAACAAAGTCGTCGCGGTCAATTTGACCGGGGCATTCCTTTGCGCGCAGGAAGCCATCAAGCTGATGAAGGCGCAACAGCCGCGCGGCGGACGGATCATCAACAACGGCTCGCTGTCCGCGCATTCGCCACGCCCGAATTCCGCGCCCTACACGTCGACGAAGCACGCCTTGACGGGGCTCACGAAATGCATCTCGCTCGACGGCCGCAAATATGACATCGCCTGCAGCCAGATCGATATCGGCAACGCAGCGACCGAGATGACGGAACGGATGTCGACGGGCGTCGCACAGGCGAACGGCACCGAGATGCCTGAAGCGCGCATGGATGTTCGTCATGTCGCCGATGCCGTGCTTTACATGGCGAACCTGCCCCTCGACGCCAACGTTCAGTTCATGACGCTGATGGCCACCACGATGCCATTTGTCGGACGTGGCTGAGCGCTATCCCGACCCCTATCCATCGATAACTATTCCGCTCAAAATTTTGGAGCTAACATGCACGATAGAGGCGCCCAGGCTCTCATCCCGCTTCAGATCGCGCCGCGCATGGTAACGTCCGACACCAATACCGCCTTCGCTGACAGTGTCCGCCGCGCGGAGATTCCATCACTGTCCGGATTGCGCGCAGTTGCCTCGTTAGGGGTTGTGTTCACGCATGTAACCGCGATAGAGGTTCCAGGCAAATTGGCAGTGACGTTGTTCTTCGTTCTGAGCGGATACCTGATCACCACTCTTTTGTCGAGCGAACTGGCGGCCACCGGAAGCATCCGCATTTGGGCGTTTTACGTTCGCCGCGCGCGACGCCTTTTACCCGCATACTATGTCTGGCTGGTGGCTGTGATTGTGCTGCTGCCGCATCGGATCACGCAGGAAACGGCTGCTGCCGCCCTCTATGTATCGGACTACTTCAACGCGTGGGTCAAACGGGGAATAATTTCCCACGCCTGGTCCCTTTCGGTTGAGGAACACTTTTACCTGCTCTGGCCGATCGTCCTGCTGAAGTGTTCAAACACGCGGTATTTCCGGCAAATCCTCGTCGCGGTTTTCGTCGCAGTCCAGATAGCGCGCGCGGCTTTAGCAGCAGCACATCCGATCTACTTTTATTACTCTTTCGAAGTGCGGGTTGACGCCCTGCTGATTGGCTGCGTAATGGCGCTGTGGGCCAAAAACGGAGGGACTCTTCCTAATTTACTTACGGCACGGCTGTCGTGGCTGTTGCCGGTGGGTGGGCTGGTGCTGTGTAATTTTATGCCCGATGCTGTTTTTTCAAGCGTCGGCGACACGGTGGGAGCCTGGTGTTCCGCTTTGCTGATTGC
>Ga0182024_10011205_pt1 | contig 18070 bp, 13 predicted proteins | sample P32metaG_FD_120480 | JGI IMG/M metagenome (GOLD analysis project Ga0182024, IMG submission 120480) | Permafrost microbial communities from Stordalen Mire, Sweden - P3-2 metaG (Illumina Assembly) | ecosystem: Environmental > Terrestrial > Soil > Wetlands > Permafrost | place: Sweden: Stordalen... | reverse complement strand
GAGGGCCCGCTGCTGATGACTCTCGCGACGGTTGATGACCTGGCCGTTGTCGACGCCAGAACCGTCGTGTGTCGGGAGATCGGGCAAGAGGGCTCGCTCTGGTTTGCCAGCGACTCCCGCAGCGCAAAGAACCGCCAGCTTGTGAAGAATTCTGCCGCCGCTGTCGTGATATGGCTGGCCCATTGCCGGCAACAGTTTCGGTTTCGGGGCCCGGTGGAAACTGCCGAGAGCAAAACGGAACGAGATCGAATCTGGCGGCAACTGCCTGAGGCCACGAAGGCCAGCTTTTTCTGGCCGCCACCAGGAGCGACAATCGCATCCACCTCACTTGAAGTTTCGAGACATGTGGATGCGCCGCCCGACACCTTCAGTGTCTTGCGGCTGCGGCCAATTCTTGTCGATCTGCTGGAGCTTGAATTCACCCCGCATCGGCGCCGCCGATGGCAGGCCGCACAGATGTGGCGTACCGAAGCGCTGAATCCTTGAGAATTGCTATCATTGAGCGCGAATGGATTCATCCGACTGGCTGCGAATCGCGTTTGATCATTTTCACGCCAACCGCCTGAAAGAGGCCGAGCAGGGTTGCCGAGAAGCAATGCGCCTCGATCCGCACAATGCCGAGGTCTGGATGCTCCTCGGAATGCTCGCGATGCGAGGGAAAAATCCGCAGGCGGCTCTGGAACTGATGCGGAAGGCGCAAACACTGCGCCCGGATTCCGCGGAGATTCTTGCCGCCCTTGGAACTGTCCTGTTTCAGCTTGATCGGCTGGTCGAAGCCCAGGCGGTGTATGAAGCGTCGATAAAGCTCTCGCCAGGACAGTTCATGTCGCACCACAATCTGGGTGTGATTCACCAGCGAACTGGCAACATGAATGCATCGGCGCAATCGTTTTTTCGCGCCGCGGAATTGATGCCGAACCACGTGCTGACGCGGCTGAATCTCGGGGCGGTCTTGCGCGATTTGGGCCGGTTCGCGGAGTCGACGGCGCAATTTCAAGCCGCCGTGGCGCTGGATCCCAATATGGCTGACGCGTTCATGCAGCAATCCTGGAACGCCCTGCTCACCGGCGATTATGCGCGCGGCTGGCCGCTGTTCGAATGGCGCTGGCGTTGCAACGGCTTCGCGTTTCCCCAGTTTTCGCAGCCGATCTGGGACGGATCTCCGCTGGCCGGGCGCTCCATCATGCTGCATGCCGAGCAGGGGCTCGGCGATACGATCCAGTTCGCGCGATACGCGACGGTTCTGTCAAAAACTGCCCGCGAAGTCACCATCTACACGCCCGCGCTGCTGCGAACCGTGCTATCAACCGTCCCCGGCGCGACCCGAGCTGTCAGCGTTCGCCAGGAGCTGCCATCGTTTGATGTATGGTGCCCCATGATGTCGCTCCCGCTTAAATGCGGGACGACAGTCGCGACGATTCCCGCGCCGATCCCGTATGTGAGCGCCGATGCGTCAAGTGTCGAAACCTGGCGGGAGTTAATCCGTCACGACCCCCCCGGCTATCGCATTGGCATCTGTTGGGCCGGGAATCGCGCCAATTACAACGATGTAAATCGATCGATTCCCGCGAATCTGATCCAGCCGCTGGCGCGCATCCCCGGCATCGCGGCATACAGCCTTCAGGTGGGCGACGCCAGCGGCGACGCGCGCCAATTCGGACTGATCGACCACACCGCGCGACTGACCGATTTTGCCCAGTCGGCGGCCCTGATGATGAATCTCGATCTGATCATCAGCGTCGACACCGCTTGCGCGCATCTCGCCGGCGCACTCGGCCGCAAGGTATGGACGCTCGTTCCGTTCGCGCCGGAATGGCGCTGGATGCTCGACCGGTCGGACAGCCCGTGGTATCCGACAATGCGAATTGTTCGACGAGCGCCGACCGAGGAATGGCCGCCGGTGATCGCTCGCGTTGCAAATGATCTTCGCGAGTTGGCAAATCACGTTGCCGGATGATGCGGAAGCGCCGGCCGATCTTCCTGCCCGTCCGGTTTCGGCAGCTTGCGTTCGTCAGCCAGGATCTCGGCGACGTAGCTCTTGATTCGCTCGTCGTTCATCAACTGGCTCATCAGCACACGCCGATAGCTCGTGGCTCGCAATTGCTCCTTAAGTCCATCCGTCCGTTCCTGGCGAAGCTTTTCGTTCTGCGAATAGAGCGCTTCTTCCAGCGCTTCATTCTCCAGCAGCAACGCATACATCGCGTCGGCGCGCTTGCCACCGGATGCGAACAGCCCGCCATACCCGGCGGCTTTCTTGCGATATTCCTCGACGCGTTGCGAAAGCGTATCCACTTGCATTTTGAGCTGGGCCGCATCGGCCTTGGCGGTCGTCAGCTCCTGCTCGTACAGCGCCTTGAAACCCCGTTGCGTGGTGAACAATTCCTGCTCACGACTCGAGATCTTCCTGCTCGACGACATGCTCTCAAGGAACCGGCCGATGCGATATCCTATAAACAGGACCAGCACGCCCCCGGCGGCGATCAAAATATTCTGGGTATTCCAGTCAACGTGAAACATGCTTCGCATATTACGCGCGGGATATCTGAATCGCCACGGAATTAGACCGCCGCCGGCTGGCGCGGCTTGCGGCGCAGCAGCTTCCACGCGATCCAGATCACCAGCGCCCAGGGCGCGACAAAGCACGCTCCGATCACCAGCATCTGTAAACTCCAGCGCAGCCCGGCGGCGCTGGTCTCTAATCCGTGCCGCAGCGCATCCCACCCCGATTCCTGCCCGCCGAGGCTTTTGTCTGAGTCAGAAAACGTCGCCTGGATTCGCGCGCGGGAGAGCGGCCCTTGCGGCGCTTTCGCGTCGAATGTCACCTGCTTATTGAAGATTCGGCCGCCGTGTTCAAGTTGGTCGAGAATCATCTGCAACTTGTCGGCCGGAAGCTCAACGATGACGTCGGCAGTCGTTGCACCGGTGCGATCCTGCGAGATGCCTCCCGAATCCACGCGACGCCCACCGGCGGCATCAGCCGCCGTCGTCAGCTCCGCGACCGTCCGACTCACATCGGACACTTCGCTCCCCAACGAAACGACTTCCCGCGGCGAAAGTCGCTGCGCGCTGTTGATTGTCAGCGAGAAGCGCAACTTGCTGTCGATCGTGTTTTGCGTGTCGGCCGATCGCGTTGCGTTCTGCGAGAGCAGTGTCGCCGATTTCTCAATCGCCGATGTTACCGCCGGCAACGCTGCTCGCGGCAGATCGAACGCGAGGATCGCTGCCTGCCCATCCGCCCCTAGGTCATTCAACTCCGATTGTGTGACGCGCCCACCTGCCTCGATGACCGCTTGGCGAACCGAATCGAACGCCGTGTTCACCGCCGCGGCGGCGAGCGTAAGCTGCCGCGACTCCCGCGCCGGGATCGATGTCGATGAGACAATCGTGAAATGAAAACCGCGCTTGGCATCGGTTACGTTCGCGCCGTCGGGATTCTCGGTGGATTCGTGTCGCAACGTCTCGCCGAGCGACGCGGTCGACAGCTCAAATGAGTCTGCTTTATCGCTCGGAAGCTGAACCTGAATCTCCCCGGTCTGCTGGTTGGCGTCGGGTTTCGCAAGGGAGGATGACAAAACGTGTCCACCGGCGGTTTGGATATCGGTCAGCAGTTGCTGATACGCCTTCTCCACATCCGGCATGGCGATGAGGATGTTCGTCGTTCGGCGTGGCGCGATGTTCGCGAGGTTGTAAATCTGAATCGCGATGATCGCGTCGTCGTGCCGGACGGTGTTAGCGGCGGCGACTGACGCATCGCCGTCCTGCGTCGTGCGATGACTCTCGCGCGAGAAGTGAGCGATGCGCCCATTAAGCTGCCGCAGACTTGCGATGACCTGCTCAGCCGCGTCCGGTGGAATCGCAGCGCGAATCGTGGCGCCGAATTGCCCGGCGTCCAGCTCTTTCATCTCCGATTGCAAAATCCGACCCTTGGCCGACTCAATCAGCTCGCGCGCCTTCGCATACGCTTTGTCGACGGCCTCGGTCTCCAGCGACATCTCCACCTGTTCGCTTTCGGTGGCGACCGCCGCCTGGCGAATGTCGCGCTCGGCCAACTGCACCGTGAGCGTCGAGAGCGCCACTTGGTTATCGAGGTATCGCTTCTCCCCCTCGATCTGCTCGATCTTTTCGCGCCAGACGCCAAGCTGCTTCTCGGCTTCCAGCAGATCCTTGATCTGCCCCTTGCCGGTTTTGATGATCTCCAGCAGCCGATCCTCCATCGCGTGCGCCGCGCGCAGGCCGCTTTCCAGGTCGGTGTAATGCCGCGTGATGTCTTCCGCGCCGATCTTCTGGCTCTTCAAATCCCCGATGCCGCGAAGCTCCAGCACCAGCGCGTCCAAATGCTCCGGCGGGACCCGCAGCGTAATCGTCCCGCGCGTCTTCCCATTCGGCAGCTTGTCCGAATCCGTGCCCGCCACGAAGCCCCCCTGCTCCGTGACGAGCTTGGTCATCCGCGACAACGCCTCGTCAAACCGCTCAACTTCGAATTCCATGTTGGCGTTGCGGATGATCTTGCGGCCCAAGCCAGCAGGCTGAGTCGCGGCCAAGACTTCGGCATCTTTCCCTCCAGCTTCACCGGACTGCCGCAACTCCTCCTTTACCTGACGATCATCTGCCGCGTGTTGGCCCTGAAGAATCTCACCCGTAACCCTCTTGCCGACGGTTTCACTGTTCTGATCTTTCTTCGCAGCGTCCGTCACAATGTCGACACCGAGCGAAAATTGCCGATCGGGGCCAGCACCTACCAATTCGTGACGTTGTGGGGAATTGAGCGCCGGAAGGGCCGGCTCGTTGGCCGGCTTATACATGAGCGCGACATCTGCAAGCTTTTTGGCATCGGCAACGCCGTCGCCATCGGCATCAGCTTTGTTCCGAAACGCCGCTTGCGCCTGCACGCCCAACGCAAGGCCCGACTTCGAGTCCGCGGTGCCATTACTGTACGGAGCCGTTGGAGGTGTCGAAGCCATCGGGCCGACATTGGCAAAGGCAAGGCGATCGGACGACGGGTGCGGGCCAAAATCGCTAGAATAGTTTTGGAGCGCCGTCGCAATTCGTTGCAGATCAGAAGCCATTTCCGTGCGACGCGAGTTGGGAACGTCAAGTGACTGGCTTACCACGACCCCCGCCCCCGTCAGCAGCACCGCCGCCGCCGCGGCGAACGCCGCTCGACGAACCGACGGCTGAATCAAAAACAATCGGCGTGAACTTCGCATACGAAATCCTTCGATGATTCGATCTTCAAATGTGCCCGAGGGATGAGCGCCGGCGAAAATCGACTTCAGCTCGGCTCGCGTCTGCCGCGATTGCTCGAGCATCGATCGACACGATTCGCAAATCGCGATGTGCGCGTCGAACGCGATCCGTTCGGCGGGGCTGAGCTCTTCGTCGAGGTACGCCTCGACCTGGTCAGCCACGTGGTTGTCGTTGTTCTCACTCATGGTCGTTCTCGCGAATCAAACATGCATATCCCGTTTAGCCGCGAAGCAACGCCGAGCGCGAGCGGACGCGCTCAGCGTTGCTTCGCGGCTAAACAAATTGCGCTCATGCGTCATCATGGTGGTCCTTCAATGCTTCACGCAGCTGCGCCAGCCCTCGACTAAGCAACCCGCGCAGCGATCCATTCGTCAGACCCAATTCCCGGCTGATCGATTCGTAATCAGCTTCCGCAATGAACCGAAGCGTCAGCGGCAATCGCAAGCGGTCGGGCATCGCACGAAGTCTCGAAAGCACCCGCTGACGCTGTTCCTGTCGCTGCGCGCTTTCGAGTGGTGTTTCAGAATCTGCTGGCGTTTCACTCGAAGCGGATGCCGTGCGCTTCTTCCGGCCGCGACGACGGACCGCATCCAACATTGCCGCGTGGGCGATCGTGAAGAGCCAGGCGCGGAAACCCGCCGGGTCGGTCAGTTGATGCAGCTTCTTCCACGCGTGCAGATAGGTTTCCTGCACGAGATCCTCAGCTTGATGCGCGTCCCCGGTTTCGAGATAGAGCCTGGCGAACAATCCTCGCGCGGTTCGGCGAACGAGCTCCTCAAAGGCGGCTCGATCGCCGGCCTGACTTCGGATCACCAGCGTCTCGTCGCTCTCGTTCAACCGATTGCTCCCGCCAACTGTGAGTATCAACGTCTTTCCGACGCGCGCGGCGCGCGAAAAGTTTCAGACGTTTGAAATTTCGCGGGGGTCCAGCGAATTCAGGACAGAGGAATGAGTCGCTGCCGCACCACCTCGGAAAGCACGATGGCGGGGGATGAGACGGGAAAAGCGATGAAGGAACGCCACGGATTACTAATGACCGGCGGCAGCGGCCGGTGGCTTGGCCTCGCCGGGGGCAACCGGGGGGCGTGGCGCGGGCACGCGGAGCATCTGCTGGCAACTGCTGCATTTGACCAGCTTGCCGCGCACGTCGTCGGGGACCGACAGAAACTTGCGGCAACGAAGATTGGGGCAAATCAACTGAATAGCCATGCGATCCCTTCCAGCTCTTAGTATCGGCAAGACTCGCCAGCCGCTTCACTTGAATCAACGCCCCAGCAAAAACCCGGCATTCTTATCAGACGCTTGGCTATTTCCGCACAAGCTGGATGCGATCGGGCAGATCAGACATATTCAATTGTGGATCATGCAAAAACGGATTGTACAGCGGATCGCCGATACAGCATTGCATCCAGCTCACCATCGGCGTCGTGCGCCAATATGCCTCGGCGAGCGTCAGCTTCCCCGTCAACAGCAGCGGGAAGAATTCATCGGCCGGCGGAAATGATTGCAGATAAGGTTCGGCGACCGGACCAACCGTCGCGCCGACGCCATCGAGAATCAGCCCGCGCACCCACCCTTTTTCGTTTCGAGCACGAAGTGAAATCATCTCAAAGCTCGCCACGTGCAGCGCCACCGCGCCCGGCGTGAAGTCGCCCGGCGGCATGTAATTCCGCAGGCTATACCAGCCGCAATAAATCGCGATCGGCTGATGAATCGAGTGGTAGCGAATCACCGGCTCCTCGTTATCGAGAATCACCGGCATCTTCGATTTGGCTTTCAGCAGATCCGCGAGATTTCGAAGCGTCTGGTCGTATCTGCCATACGGATCACTCACGGGCTTGCCGCGCGCGTCAATCACGGCGATGCCGGTCAATCCCTTCTGCTCCGCCTCAAACGACCGCTTGATCAAATTCTCGACCGACATTTCCGACGGGCCGTCCAGGCGCGTCACCATCAGTGTTGGGCCGCCAACCAGCGCCTGCATCGATCCGAGGCGCCAATTCAGCGGATTTGCGACCCATCGCGCACGGGGATAGTCGATCCACCAGAGCGCCGCCAGTTCGCTGTCGAGCGCTGATTCGCTCTCTGATGTGTTGAGGTCGTCGGCCTGCGTACGGGTTAGCAACGCCTGAGCGAGCAGCCCAAACCGCTCGCCGGCGAACTTTCGAACCGCCGTTCGGGCATCCGTCGTCTTGGCGGCCTCCCGCAGCGCAAGCAACTGGCGACCGCTGACAACCATCTGTTGCCGAGCCATCTGCGCCTGCTCGGGCGTCGGCGGATTCTCCTGAAGCTTGGCCAGCACCGGTTGCGACAGCAGAACCGTTGCCTGTATCTGCCCGTTCACTTGCTTGATTGCTTCGGCAATTTGCGACAACTTCTCATGTCGAATTTTTTGATCGGTTTCGGATTGCAGCACTCGCACGGCCGCATTGACCGCGGCACGCATCCGCGCATCGAGCTGCCGCGGGTCGGTGCCGCCAGCTGGATTGAATGCCGGATCGTACGACCTGACGATCTGCTCGATGACTGCGACTTGCTGTAAGACAGATGCGCTGGTTGCCTGCAATTCCTTCGGCAGCATCGCTGCCTCGGCTTGTTCTTCGGCGGTTAGGACGCGCCGGCCGATTCGAAACGGAACCCCGTAGAAGGTGACGAGGCACTTCACTTGCGATCGAAGTTCATGCTCGACGAGAAATCTCCGAATCGGAACAGCGGCTTTCGCGTCGTACTCGCTGAATGCAATTTCCTCGGCGGGATAAAGTGGCGTGACCGGATCAATATCCAGCTCAATGATCCGCCCATCAGGAATGTGTCGCTCGGCGGCATATAGCTCGGCCAGCTTTTTGCTTGCCGGCACGCGCGTGTTGACGACCAGCGCAATCTCGGACGGCTCCAGCGCCGATGCGTGAGTGCCGTTCAGCAGCGACGCCGCAAATGCGACTACCACGAGCGTGAAACCGCGCAGCGCTCGCGTCATACGTTACCGGCGCCTCGAGTTATCCCGCGAAGGGAGACTTCGGATCTTCCGGCTCGGCCGTCTTTTGCGCTTCAGATTCTTTCAGCTGTTCCTGAAGCTGAATCTGTGCCTGCTCGATGCGCTCGACGAGTGCTTTAAGCTGCACAATCGACTCCGGGCTCCCCCACATAAGCACCCAATCGACGTGCCAGTTGCACCGATCGAAGGTACAGTCTTGCAGGAAATAAATCGTCTCGCGCAACACCAGCGTGCAGTCGATAAAGCTGCAGTTGAGAAACGCCTGGCCGCTGATGTAAACGGTTTGGTTCTGAAAAGTTACCTTTTCATGCTTGGTCAGGAGCATGGCGCAACTATCTTCGATGCCGCTGCGAATGTCTACAGGGATTGAGCGACTGATAATTGTAAGGAGAGAGTTATGAAATGGATTCGCCGGTTAATCATGCTCGTTATCGTCCTTGTCATCCTGGTGGGCGTAGTCGTCTATTTCGCAGTCGACGGGATCATCCGCAGAACCATCGAATCGCAGGCCAGCAGCTCACTGAATCTCAAGACCACGCTCGGCGGCGCGTCGCTTTCGCTCATTGGCGGCAAAGTTGGTTTACATCAGCTTGATGTCGGCTCGCCGCAAGGCTTTACCGCGCCGAATATGCTCGAAGTGGGCGACACCAACGTTGCCGTCAGTTACGGCCAGCTCCGCAGCCAGCCGATCCATGTGCAGTCGATCACCATCACCGGCCCCAAGCTCGTCATCGAACAGGAAAACGGGGTGCTGAATTTCAAAAAGGCGATGGATCAAATGCCGCCGAGCGAACCTTCGACCACTCCTAAGAGCAGCAGCGAGCCGATGAAGCTCATTATTGATGATCTGATAGTCACGGACGCCCAGGTCATCATCCATCCCGGCTTGCCGGGAATGAGCGGTGAGATCACCGTTCCGGTCGCCAAGCTGGAAATGAAAAACGTCGGTTCCGGCGATGGATCGCAAAACGGCGCGGCGATGAAGGACGTCGTCATGCAGGTGATTACCGCTCTGGCCGGCAGCGCTTCCGGTTCCGGCGGTATTCCCGATCAGCTGAAGGGCATGCTCAATGCCAACGTCGGCCAGGTTGCGTCGCAGCTTGGCGCCGAGGCGCAGAAGCGCATCGCAGCCGTCGTGCCCGGCGAGCTGGGCCAGACATTGTCGCAAGCCGCAAAGGATCCAAACTCACTGATCAAAGACCCCGGCAAAGCATTGCAGGGATTGCTCGGCGGGAAAAAGTAACGGCCGCGCGCTATCGTTCATCTACCAGCTATCCTGAGGATTCAGCCGCAAAGCGCGGCTATGGGGATAATGTCTTCATCCGCGCCATCCACTTCGACCGCCACCGCCGACTCCGTGCCAAAGCGGTCGCGCTGCTTCGTTCTGTTCGGAATTGTCAATGCGCTGTACGCGATCGGCGTGATGACGTGGTGGCTGCTCAATCGCTATTTGTCCGATCGCTGGTGGCCGGCGACGTTCCTGCTCTACGCGCCGCGCTGGACGGCCTTCATCCCCATGATCGTGATGATGCCGCTCGCTTATCGCTGGCGGCGGCAGCGCGTTCTCACCGCGCTGATTGGCTTGTTCGTTCTCGGCCCATTAATGGGATTCAATATACCCTGGCGGCGGCTCACCATCCCGACGCCGCGGGGGCGGAAGATTCGCCTGCTCACGTGCAACGTCCATCGGCTGGAGTTGGACGTCAATCAGTTCGACGAGTATTTGCTGGAAGCGCACCCGGATGTCATCGCGCTGCAGGATTACTCCGGCTGGGATGACATTCCGAGCTTACGAGCCGGCTGGCACACGTATCGTGCCGGCGAGATTTACATTGCCAGCAAATATCCGATTCGCCAGGTAATTGATCTGGACCTGGAACAACTGCATGATCCAGGCTCGACGCGCTTGCCCCGTCGTGCCGGTGCTGCCGCGCGTTTCGATCTCGAAACGCCTGGCGGCATCGTCCACCTGTTCAACCTCCACCTTGCGTCGCCCCACACGGCGCTGACTGACGTGCTTTCGACACCCCGAATCGGCGCTCGCCGTATTCGCTACAACAGCCTGCGGCGGCACACCGAATCCGTCGACGTCCGCCGGGAGGTTGCCAGCACGACCGGCCCGTTCATCATCGCCGGCGACTTCAACACCCTCGCCGAAAGCCCGCTTTATCGTCAACAGTGGTCGATGTTTCCCGATGCCTTCCCGTCCCTCGGGTGGGGCTACGGTTTCACGCATTTCACGATCGGCTCCGAGCTGCGCCTCGACCACGTGCTGACCGGCAACGGCATCGCGCCAATCAGCTATATCATCGGCCCGGGCTGCGGCACGCCGCATCGGCCGTTCGTGGTGGATTTGGTGATCGGCGGTTCGAAGTGAAGCGACCTTACCGGGCAAGTTCGCAGATCACATCCGCCAGCCACTCGTACTCGCTCGGCGTGTTGTAGACCTGGCAGCAGGGCCGCGCCAGGACATGGCCGTTCCACGCCATGATCGGCACTTCGATTTTGAACTCGTTGTAAAGCCGCTGGTTCAGGTGGAGCGCTTGAGAGTCAGTCAGGTCGGCCAGCTTGCCGGGCAGCTTGATTGACGCCATCGATCCGAGGAGCGAGCCATCGACGGGGCTGATCGGCTGCACGTTCCATCGCTTGCAAAGCAGCCGCTGGACCCACGTCGCCATCGCGTGGTTGTGGGTCATGACGTTATCCCAGCCCAGTTCCGCCATGAATGACAATCCAGCCGGCGCTGCGAGCCAGGTAGCTAAATCGCGCGTCCCCTGCCAGCCAAACTCGGCGACGAATCCCTCGCCATAGTGATGGCTCACAATCAGCGGATGAATATCCGCCTGTCGATCCTTGCGAACCCAGAGAAATCCGGTTCCCTTAGGAGACGCCGCCCACTTGTGCAGATTGCCCGTGTAATAGCTCGCGCCGAGTGACGGAATATCCAGCGGCAGCATTCCCGGCGCGTGCGCGCCATCCACCAGCACATCAATCTTCCGCGCGTTGCACTCGGCGATGATTTTCCGAATCGGAAATATCAGCGCCGTCGGCGATGTCACATGGTCGATCACCAGCAGTCGCGTGCGATTCGACAGCCCGCTCAATACCCGCTCGGCGATCTGATCCGACGAAGCCACCGGCAGCGGCACGTCCACTTCGCGATACGTCGCGTCTGCGCCGCTCGCCACGTATTGCATCGCCTTGCGAACGGCGTTGTAAACGTGCGAGGTCGTCAGCAACTCGTCGCCCGCGCGAAGCCGCATCGAGCGCAGCACGGCATTGATACCCTCGGTCGCATTCGTGACGAAGCCAAAATCGTCCGGCTCGGCGTGAACGAAGTCCGCGATCTTTCTCTTGGCGACTCCAAGCAGTTCAACGCGCCTTCGTGCAATCAGCTCGATCGGCTCGGCTTCGATGCGCTTCCGCCAGTCGGCTTGCTCTTCATAGATGCGCCTGGGTAGCGCGCCGAATGATCCGTGATTGAGAAACGTGATGTCGTCGCGAAGGAGCCATTCAGAACGAAGCCCCTGGCGAAGCGGCGCTGGTGGTGATTCAAAGTTGCTCACGCCGACAAAGTATCCGTGGATACGTTCGCTTTCCACGCCGTCGCACTTAGATCGGTCGTAGCTTAGTCGAAGCGACTCATTGGACGGTGAACGCCGGGGTGGCCACTTTAGTGGCCATAGCCGCTACACGTGAGCGGAAACTGCTCTAGGGTTGCGATGCGGGCTTGTTCAACCGCAAAGGCAAGTAGCGGTAGTAGACTTCCAGGGTCAGTGTCGCCAACGAGGTGGTAAAGACGCGACCACCCCGCTCGCCCCACTTGAGATTCACATCCCACGACCCATCCTCTTGCTGAAGGCGAATCAGCGATTCGCGCGTCAGCACGTTCCAATCCTTCCATAGCGGATTCTGCATGTGCAGCATCGAAAGCGATGCGTAATACCAGTAATACAAATCTGCCCGATTGGCGTCCGGCGGCTCATGGGCTAGATATCGCGTTGCTTCGGCGATTCCATCGTCAGTCATCGGGAGATCCAAGAGCATGCGCGAGAATAGCAGCTCCGCCGTCATCGCAGGCGTTGGCCCATTGTGCGGCTGATATCCCGCGAGAAGCCGATACTGCCCCTCGTTGCAGCTTCGAATGTAATTTCGCGCCCCATCGAGCGTTGGAGTGGGAATTTCAAAGCCGATCGCTTCGGCGCTGTGCAGCGCCATGATCTGCCAGCCGAACACGCTGGAATCACCCTGCTCTTTCGGACTATAGCGCCAGCCGCCCTCGTCGTTCTGCGCATCGACGATGAACTGCGCGCCTTTCTTGGCAGCTTCGATTGTCCGCGGATCATGCGTGATTGCCGCCGCTTCGGCCAGGGCGTAGGTCGCAATCCCCTGGTCATACATGTTGGCACTGTCCGACCCACCGCCGCGGAACTGTTCAAAACCGCGAAGATCGCCGTTGTCATCCTGCCGGTCGATCAAGTATGCGATGCCATCGGCGAGAACCTTCTGATACGGCCCCGCAACCGTCGGCGAATCTCCATGCCCGAGAAACGCCAGCACGGAAAACCCGGTGCAAGCCATGTCATGCTGCCCGCGCTGGCGACCCCGCCGGCGGCGCTCATTATCGTCAACGCGCGTCCAGCGCCCGTCGCTCTCCTGAACCGAAGCAAGATATGCCAGCCCGCGCGAGACGGCGTCTTCAGATTCCTTTGTTCCACCGAATTCATCGAGCATCGGTTGGCGTCGCTCCGGTGAGCGAATGAACGCCAGATCCGGCGCGATTGATTTCGTCGGCCCCAGCGGCCCCGTCAGCATCGATAACGCCACCCGCGGCTTGATATCCGCCGACGCCAGCTGAGCGCGACCAACCCCCGGAATTGGACTCGCATCCAGACCACCCCCAGCGCCCGCCGAGCTTTCTCCCGAGACCGGCGCACTGTTTAAGGAGACGCTGGCAGTTGCCATCGATGCAGGATCACCACCGCTCCCACCCAGCCGACCTCCCGCCGCTGCGGGAGTGGCCGCCGCGGCGACGCCCTTCTCGTTGGCGCCGGTGATGGTTGATGAGGCAACCCGTGGCTGACCCAGGCTCCGCGACCCCGCGCCGCCGGAAACGAAATCCGCTCTTGGTGTCGGCGCCATGGCCGTTCTTGCGTTCGATCCGATCAAGCCAACGCGCGGTGCGACCGCCGCGCCAATCGCTGATTCGGCAGGTGGCGCTGCCACCTGTGGCCCGGCGACGTTGAGCGATATTCCGCTGCCGCCCGGCGTCGTGCCTGAGCCGGTGACCACGAGCCGACTCGAAAGCGCTGGCGCGGCGTTGGCCAGAGTCTGCGATGCCTCCGGCGCTCCAACGGCCGCCGGGCCTCCCACCTTCGGCGCGGCGGAAACGACTGCTTCGCCGCCAATCTGGCTTCCAGCCGATACTGCCGCAGTTGGAATCGCCAAAACAGCGCCGCCAGTCGACCCGCCGGCCATCTGAATTTTGCCAAGGTTGCTGTCGGCGGGATTGAAACTCGCCACGCCGGTGGAAATCGATCCGGGTTGACCGATATCGCCCGTCGCGACGGCAGACGTTCCCGCCGGTCGTGTGGTCGCCAGCGCCGAAGCCGAGGTTCCCAGACTCGGCTCATTGGCGCGGGCTTGATTCAACTTCGGCAGTGTTCCGTTGATCGCTACCGCCGTCACCGCGGATGGACCGACGGCTGCCTGCGGACCATTTCCCCGCGGCAACGACGCGCTGTGTGCAACCGCGGTAGCGCTCGACAAGCCGGTCTGGTTTCCCGTGCCGATTGGCGCGGACACGACGCCGATATTGGTTGGCTTGCCAATTGCCGCGGCTGAAGCAGCTTTAATCCGCGACGCAGCCGCCTGCACTGAAGTCGCCTGCGGCGTGGCGTCTGCCGCACTCACTTGTCCAAGCTTCACCGAAACCAACGGCGACGCCTGAATCGACGTCGATGCCGCGACCGAAGATTCCGCGACCGGCTTCACATCAACACGCGGCGTCGAAGCCTGTGCGACCGGCGGCAAGGGCGTCTGCTGAAGCGGTATTGACATGCTGCTTGCATTCAATCGCGGCGCGCCCACGTCGCTCGCCATCGCGGGGGCCGAGATCGATTCCCGCGCCGGCTGGCGCGCCGGAGCAATCGCGGCGACGGGCGGTGCTGATGTTGGAAGCGCGCCGGCGGTGGATTGACTCCGAATCGCCAGCGTCTCGTCAAACGCCTGGCTCTCGGCCGTGTTCACCGGCACTTCCATCTCGACTTGCTGGCGAACGTATTGCGTCACCTTCTGCGTCACGACCACGAAGCTGAGGATGAACGTAACGAGCGCATGCACGAGCAGCGACATCAGCAGGCAGCGCTGCAGCAGGCCCAGCTTCCGCTCGTCAAATCCGCGCATCATCAGCAGCAACGGAATGAGCACGAGCAGAGAGAGCAGCAGCACCCACCAGCTCCAGCCCAGGTGCGGGAAGGGCCGCATGTGGCGCTCGGGATAAACCTCGCGCGAGTCGGCGATGAGCAGTTGATAGCGCCCGGCCGCCCCAGGCCGGTCGGAGCTGAAGATCATCCGGAAGCCGTTGTACGCCAGCGCCGGGTCGGCTTCGTTGAACTCGGAGTTGATCGGCTTGCCAAGATTTTCCGGCGCGTCGAATTCATCGTCGCGAACCCGGCTGCGATAGATATCAAACTTGCCCGCGCCGCCCGGCCGATTCGACGCGAAGTAGAGAAAATCCCCCGCCGGCGACATGCAGCTGGCGCCTTCGGTGAACTGCGTATTGACGTTCGGAATTTCGCGCGCGTTCTGAAAAGCCGGAACGCCGGGTTGCGTTTTCGCGGTCGATGCGTTGGCGATCCACAGGTCGTAATCGCTGCTGACGGTCTCGCGGATCGTGCTCCGCCAGGCTTCGTTCTGCTCGCGCTTGGCGGCTTTGCGGTTCGTCGCGAAAATCAGATGCCGTCCGTCCGGCGCGGGATCGGGACTGAACTCATTGAACTCGCTGTTGACCGTCGGCCCAAGATTGACCGGCTTGCCCCAACCCGATTTCCCGCGCGGTGAAAACCAAATGTCGTAACCGCCCAATCCGCCGGGCCGATTCGAGTAGAAGTAAAGCTGATTCCCATCCGGTGACACGCGCGGACCCAGCGCGTCGAACGGGCCGTTTACGGCATCCACGGGCGCCGGCTTCGTCCACGCGTTATTCAGCCGATGCGAGACGAAAATGCGCGAGTTGGTTCCGGCTTTTCCGCGAACGAAATAGAGCTCCGTTCCATCGGGTGAAATCGACGGCTCATAGACCTGCTCGTCGCTGGCAAATCCTTCCAGCGGAACTGGCGGCGTCCAGATGACTTCGCGAATGCTGGTCTGGCTCGCGGGGATGTGCAGGCGCCAGCCGTCTGTCCAGACGCGCGGGCCGACGATGAACCAGAGCGCGATGCTGATGAGGATGACCAGCAGCGCACCGCCCCCGGCGATCCACCAGCCGCGTCGCGAAGCTGTTGGCTTTGAAGCCTGCTCCATGATTCACATCACCGTCAGTGCGCGATCGGCGCAGCATCCTGCTGCAACAATCCGATCTTGAGTTCATTCACGCCGGCTCGCTTGCAGAGCGTGGCGACGCCAGCAAAATACTTCATGATGCTGCGCTCATCGGCGCGAATCAGCACGACGCGGCTCGGGTCGGGCTTGATCTCGCCGGCCACAAGCTTGGCCAGATCGTCTCCGTCGTATGTCTTTCCGTTGACGACCGTCGTCCCATCCTGGCGAATATTGATCACCAATTGCCGCGGCGGCGCCGACATCGTCTGGAACGGCGTCGTCCGCGGAAGCTGCACGTGCATGTCCTTTTCGATCTGCGTGAAGCTGGTAGCGGCCATGAAAAAGATCAGCAGGTTGAACGCCATGTCCGTAAGCGGAATCAGGTTGTAAGGTTCCTCGGCTTCACCCTGGGCGTCGCGAATACGCATCGATAATTCTCAGATTTCAAAATTCAAGATTCAGGATTCAAAATTCGGATTCCGTTTACAAACCCGCGGCGGATTTTTCGGCAGCGGCCGCGGAATCGATCGCGGCGTCGTCGAAGCCGGCCATGCGGCCGAACTCATTGGCCGCGTCGGACAACTCGGTCACCAATCGTTCGATGCGGCCGACCAGGAAGTAATAAAAGACCGTGACGACGATCGCGATCGCCAGCCCGGCAAACGTATTCACCATCGCTTCGTAAATGCCTTCCGAGAGCTTGTCGGCGTGACCGGGACCCAGAATCGATGCAACGTGAAACGCGCGAATCATTCCGGAGATGGTGCCGATCAGACCGAGGAGCGTGGCGACATTTCCCATGCTGTAAAGGAAGCGAAGATTCTGGCGCAGCTTCAGCGATTCGTTGGCCCCGGCGTCTTCCATCGATTTTTCAGCGGCGGCGACGCCGCGCGGGAGCCTTCGAATTCCCGCCGCGATGATGCGGGCCAGGGCCGAGTCATTCTGCTCGCAATAGCGCAGGGCCTGCTCGCGATCTTCCACCGGATCCTGCGAGACTCCTTTTAATCCGGCAATGAAACCGGCCGGGATCACCTTGCGGCGCTGCAACGCGATGAAGCGCTCGATGATGATCGCGACCGCCAGAATGCTGCAGAGGGCCAGCGGATAGATGAAATAGCCGGCCTTCGAAATCAGTTCGAGCGGAGAGAGCGACGGCGTGTCGCTTGCAGCTTCAGCCGGCGCCGTCGTGGGTTGATCGGCCGGCGCATCAACTGCCAGCACGATCGTGGCTCGCGCCAGCATTAGCGCGGCGATAAGCATGATCGCACACGACCCAACTGGCCGCAGCATTCGCAAATTCCGGCGGCTTTGCATCACATACGTCCTTTGCATAATCCTCTAGTTAGCCGGCAGCGCCTTCAGCCGATCGCGGGCCATGTCCGCCTCGGGCGCGGTGGCGTACTTGCTGGCGATCTCCTGATACTGCTTTCGCGCCTGCGTCGGCTGCTTTAATTGCTCGAACGCCCGGCCGGCCTCGAACAGCCCGCGGGCGGCCCATTCGGGATACTTGTAAACGTCGGCCACCGCAAGCAAAGCCGGCACGGCCTGATCAAACTTACTCTCTTCCAGATACGTTTCGCCAATCTGAAATTGCGCGCGGGCGGCGGTTGGGCCGTTCGTCAGCTTGATGACCGCTTCGTAGCTTTTGCGCGCATCGTCATATTGCTTGCGATTCTCCAGCGCCCAGCCGATGCCAAATTGCGCGCGATATGCGAATTCGCTCCTGGCGTTCTGATCCAAAAACTGCTGATAGGTGCGCTGCGAAGCTTCGTAATTGTTCTGCTCGGCCTGAACCTCGCCCAGCGTCAGCATCGCGACCGGCGCATCCTTCGAGTCGTGGTACTTTTGCAGCATTTGTGAGAGCGCCCGCTCGGCGTCCGCATAGTGCTGGTCGGCAGCGTCAGCCAAACCTTCCTGAAGCAGCGCCGAGGCGTTGATGTCATCAGCGCCACCGCCCTGCTTGTTGTACGCGGCGAACGCGACGGCGGCTTTCCGCGGGTTCTTCAATTCCTGATAGCACCAGCCGAGCCGGTAGTTGGCCATCGTGGAGATTTTGGGATCGGCGTTTTGATCGGCGACGACTTGCTCCAGCAACGTCGCGGCATCGGCGTAACGCTTGTCGGCGTAGAGCAGATCCGCAAGTTCAGTGCGGGCTGCTGGAGCAAGTTTTGAATCAGTGTGCTCGTTGAGCAATCGGCGATAAGTCGCCTCGGCCGGGCCGGTCTGTTTCGCGTCGCGCTGCGCCCAGGCCAGGTCGTACAACACGGTGTCGGCTTCGGCGCTCTT
>Ga0182024_10011204_pt1 | contig 18070 bp, 13 predicted proteins | sample P32metaG_FD_120480 | JGI IMG/M metagenome (GOLD analysis project Ga0182024, IMG submission 120480) | Permafrost microbial communities from Stordalen Mire, Sweden - P3-2 metaG (Illumina Assembly) | ecosystem: Environmental > Terrestrial > Soil > Wetlands > Permafrost | place: Sweden: Stordalen... | reverse complement strand
TGGCTGAACGGACAGCCCGTTGCTGATCTGTCCACCAGCGAACGCACGCGCATCCGCAATCGCGAGATTGGATTTATTTTTCAGGCGTTCAATTTGATCGGCGACCTCACGGTGTATGAAAACGTCGAGTTGCCGCTGACTTATCGCGGCACGAGCTCCGCGGAGCGCAAACAGAAAGTGCAGCATTCGCTGGAGCGCGTAGGCATGGCGCATCGCTTGCGGCACTATCCATCGCAACTTTCTGGCGGTCAGCAACAGCGTGTGGCCGTGGCGCGTGCTCTCGTTGGCGATCCGCTGATTCTGATGGCTGACGAGCCGACAGGCAACCTCGACTCGAAAAACGGCGAAGCAGTAATGGAGTTGTTGCGTGATTTGCACCGCAATGGCGCGACCATCTGCATGGTGACACACGACCAACGTTACGCAAATTTTGCCGACCGCAACATTCATCTTTTCGATGGCCGCATCGTTGAAGAATCGCAAGAAGCGGTAGTGGGCGCCTGACGAAAGCGAGGATCCTTGAATACTATCTTGACCGATGTCCGCTTCGGTTTGCGCATGCTCTGGAAGCACCGTCTCGCGAGCCTCATTTGCGCCGTGGCTCTGGGCTTGGGCATGGGTGCGACGACAGCCATGTTCAGCATGGCGGAAGGCTTTTTGTTGCATCCTGTCCCGTTTAAAGAAGCCGACCACATCGTTGCGATGGTGGACACTCGCCCACAGCAAAATATCTTGATGAACGCCGTCGCGCCGGCCACTTTTCTCGACTGGCAAGAGCAGGCAAAATCTTTCGATCAACTGGGAGCCTACAACTATGACGACGTAAACTTGACTGGAGACCGCGAGCCGCAGAGGGTGCAAGGTTTCGTCGTCACGGCCAATTTTTTCCAGCTACTGGGCGTACAGCCCGCGCTGGGCCGCAGTTTTTTGCCGGAAGAAGAGCAGCCCGGCAATGATCAAAGAATTATTCTGAGCAACGGATTGTGGGAACGCCGGTATGCCTCCGATCCCGCCATTCTCGGCAAGCCCATTAAGGTAGACGGCAAGTCGTTCACGGTTGTGGGTGTCATGGGAAAAGGTTTCGATTTCCCGAAGACGGCGGAGGCTTGGTTGCCTTTGACTCTCGGAGGAAACGAGCGCGCGCAGCGCGATTCGCGTTATTTCTGGGTTCTCGGCCATCTGAAACACGGCGTTTCCCAGTCCCAAGCCACCGCTGAGATGACCACGCTGTGCCAGCGCCAAGCCCATGATTTCCCCGACATTTATAAAGGCTGGCGGCTGAATGTGATGTCGCTGCGCGAATTTGCCGCCGGAAATCTCACGCCGCAATTCACGATACTTTTGTTGGGCGCCGTGGGCTTTGTGCTGCTTATCGCCTGCGCAGACGTCGCCAACGTGCAATTCGCGCGTGTCACCGGCCGTCAAAAAGAACTGGCCGTCCGCACCGCTATCGGCGCCAGCCGCAGCCGCATCATTCGTCAGTTGCTCATCGAGAGCGTCTTGCTCTCGCTCGTCGGGGCCGTTCTTGGTCTCTTTCTGGCCCACTGGCAGCTCACGCTCATGCTCCAGCATATGCCTCCCGATGTAGCCAAATTTATTGCCGGTTGGGATACCATCCGCTTGGACGTCGGCGCGTTCTGCTTCACCCTAGCCATTGCTGTCGCCAGCGGTCTACTGTCCGGCGTCGCTCCCGCGCTGCTCGTCTCGCGCACGAATATCAGCGAAATTCTCAAGGAAAGCGGCCGCGGCTCCTCCACTGGCCGCGTTCGCCATCGTCTCCGTAGCGCCTTGGTCGTCGCCGAAGTAGCACTCTCACTGGTCCTTCTCGTCGGCGCCGGCCTCTTGGTCAAGGGATTTTACGCCTTGCTAACGGTGAACGATTATATTCATCCCGAAACGTTGCTCTCCCTGAGCATGAACTTGCCCGAATTAAAATATGCTCGCAACGAGACTCGTCTCTCGTTCGACGACCGCACCTTGCAGCGCATCTCATCTCTTCCCCACGTGCAATCCGTGGCCTTAGCGTCCGCCATCCCATACGCAAATGGTGGAGGCGTCGAAGCGGACACTTTCTCCGTCGAGGGACGTAACCCTGCGAGCCGCAGCGAGTTCCCCGATGCCTTGATCGAGACCGTCAGCCCGCCATATTTCTCCATGATGAAAATCGCACTGCGCGACGGCCGTATCTTCTCCGGTTCCGACGGCACTGCAACGCTCCCAGTCGCCGTTATCAGCGAAAGTCTCGCGCGCCGCTATTTTCCCGGCCAAAATCCTTTGGGCCACAAAATCAAGCTCGGCTCCTCGGACAGCACTTCACAATGGCTCACCATCACCGGCATCGTCGCGGACGTCCACTACAGCTGGATCGAAAAAGACTACGTCCCGACGCTCTACACCCTCTATAGCCAGTCGCCACTACTGAACTCCTCCCTCGTAATCCGCACCGACGGCCAGCCGCTTTCCCTGGTTTCCGCCGTGCGCAGCGCAATCGCTTCCGTCGACCCGGACTTGCCGCTGTTCAACATCAAGCCGCTCGATACCGTAATCACTGAATCCATCGTCGGCATCGCCTACGTTGCCGCGCTCATGGGCGCCATCGGCATAATCGCCCTGATCCTCGCTTCCGTCGGCGTCTATGGCGTAATGTCCTACTCCGTCAGCGAACGCACACACGAGATTGGCGTTCGTCTGGCTATGGGCGCGTCACGCCGCCAAATTCAGCGCCTCATCATCGGCAGCGGCATGCTGCTGACGGCAATCGGTATGATTATCGGCGTGCCCGTGGCGTATGCACTGGCGTACACGCTCTCTTCGCTGCTGTTCGGCGTAACCGCCCGAGACCCCTTGGCCTTCGTCGGCTTGCCGATTGTTCTTGCTGCAGTGGCGCTATTGGCATCTTATTTGCCGGCGCGTCGTGCGCTGCGCGTCGACCCGTTGGTGGCGCTCCGTTATGAATGAGGGCGGGCGCTTCCGGCGTGCAAATCGTTTTCGGGACGAATAAAGCACTAAGGGGCTAATGTGGAACCTTTGGTTCAAATAAGAAATGTAGAAAAAGCGTATGAAGCAGGTGGCAGCAAGTTTTTTGTCCTGCGGCGTGTCAGTCTTGATATTCAGCCCGGCGAGTTCGTCACTGTCATGGGCCCCAGCGGCGCTGGTAAATCCACGCTGCTCAGTATTCTCGGCATGCTCGACAGCGTTTGGACAGGAGAATATTTTTTTAATGGCGAAGCGGTTCACAAACTCAATATTAAGAAACGCAACGAGCTGCACAAAGCCAACATTGGGTTTGTTTTTCAAAGCTACCACTTGATCGACAATCTTACGGTGTTCGAAAACCTAGAGCTGCCGCTTTCCTACAAGAATATTCCTAACAAAGAACGGCAAAGCCTGGTCTGTGACACTCTCGACCGCTTTCACATCGTCGGCAAAAAGGATTTATTTCCGAATCAACTCTCCGGTGGACAGCAACAGCTCGTTGGCGTCGCTCGTGCGGTAATTCTTAATCCCAAATTAATTCTTGCCGATGAGCCCACCGGCAATCTGCATTCCGCGCAAGGCGAAGAGATTATGCAGCTTTTCAAGAGCTTGAACGATGCCGGTACCACCATCGTCCAAGTCACGCATTCCGAAAGAAACGCTACGTACGGCAACCGGATCATTCAGTTAGGCGATGGTTGGGTGATCAGCGAGAGCGGTACGGCCGCGGCTCGCGGAGCCCAATAACGGCCCCAACAACGGTCAGAGGCGCGGGTTACGCGGATTGATGGACCACACATTTCGATGAGCGCAATACTTCAGGACCTACGCTTTGCCGCCCGAATGCTTGCCAAATCTCCCAGCTTCACGGCTGTCGCAGTACTCACCCTGGCATTAGGAATTGGCGCGAACACCGCGATCTTTAGCGTGGTCAACACCGTCTTGTTTCGATCTTTGCCGTTTCCTCACGAATCGGAACTCGTTGATATCTCCGCACGAAGTACGTTTTTTGATTTTTCTAATCTCGGCCTGTCGCTGCCAGACATCGCTGACCTGCGCGCCAGCAATTCTTCGTTCGCCGCCGTCACCACCTACGAAGATTCCCCAAAGGAAATATCCGGCGATGGGAATCCTCAGCGCGTCGAGAGTACCGCCGTTTCCGAGGACTTCTTCTCTGTTCTTGGTATTCAACCCTTGTATGGGCGAGCTTTTGTGTCCGCCGATATGCAGCCGGGTGTTCATGTAACGGTTCTCAGCAATTCGTTGTGGCGGGAGCGATTCGCTCGCGATCCCCAGGCAGTCGGACAAACCATCACACTCGACGGGCAGCCGAACAGTATCATCGGCGTGATGCCTGCATTGCCCTCGCTCGGCTTCGCCACCGATTCGGCGTTGTGGATCCCATTTCGTCCGAGTGCGGAGCAACTCGCAGCTCGCGACAATCACACATACGAGGTGATCGCGCGTCTGAAGCCTCACACCTCGCTCAGGCAGGCGCAAAGCGAACTCGCTGCCATCTCTGCGCGACTCGCCGCAGACTATCCCGACGTTGATAAAGGCTGGAGCATTCACGCCTCATCGCTCAAACAATCTTTACTGGGCGATGCACGCGTTCCACTCACAATTCTTTTTTTCGCCGTGGGTTTCGTGCTGATGATTGCATGCGCTAACGTCAGCAACTTGTTTCTTGCGCGCGGATGGGGGCGGCGCCGCGAGTTTGCCATTCGCTCGGCGATGGGCGCGACGCGTGGCGCACTATTGCGGCAGCTCGCCGTTGAGTCCGTGCTGCTGGCCTTAGCTGGCGGTGCTTGTGCATTCTTGGTGACGATTTGGTTCGTGCAGGCGCTACGCACAATTCTTCCTCCCGAAATTCCTCGCCTTCAGGAGATTCGCATCGATAGCGAGGCAGCATGGTTCACGCTCGGGGTCTCGCTTTTGGCCGCTTTGCTTTCTGGACTCGCTCCCGCTTTGCTGAGCACGCGACAGGACATCAATGTCGCGATCAAAGAGGGCGGAAGCGGCGCCGCTCTGCGTACTTCCGGCGCTAGCCACAATTTCTTGCGCCAATTGCTGGTTGTCGGGGAAGTCGCTCTCGCGGTTGTCTTGCTTATCGGGGCCACTCTTGCGGTGCGTAGTTTCGCGTTTCTGCTCCGGCAAGATCTCGGCTTCCGACCCGATCGCCTCGTAACCTTGAAAATGGATTTTCCCAAGTTTCGCTTTGCAAACGCCGCGCAAGCTATTGCGTTTACGCAGCAGGTGCTAGACCAGTCGCGAGCTGTCGCTGGAGTTGCATCTGCATCCGCGGGCTTGGTCTTTCCCTTCTCGGACGAAGTGGCAGAGACAACTTTCCAAACCGAAGCTTCCATCCAGGATGCGAGAGTGAGCGGACAAACCGCACTAGCGAATCGCGTCGCGCCGGACTTCTTCCGCACGTTTGGCATTCCACTTCTTGCGGGCCGCGATTTCGCTATTGGCGATGCGAAAGAGAGGGCCGGCGTTGTAATCGTCAACCATGCACTAGCACGCAAATATTTCGGTTCGATTGATGTAGTGGGCAAACGGCTTTCCATGAGCAAGGAATCGGGGCAGGCTATTTGGAGCGAGATAGTTGGAGTCGTGGGGGACGTGCACGAAGCTACCCCAGGCGACGAGAACAAGCCGCTCATCTATGCGCCGCTTTACCAAATGAAGGAAGCGACGGGCATGTATGTTGTACTTCGCACGACCACAGACCCCATGCTCGTGGTTCCAGTGCTTAAAGATCGCATCTGGTCCGTGGACAAAAACCAGCCCATCACCGCCGTGCAGACCATGGACGCGCGCATCTCAGAGGTTCACGCTTCGCCTAAAGCGCAAAGTATTTTGCTTGGAGTCTTTGGCGGCTTGGGCTTCGTGCTGTCTATCGTCGGCGTATACGGCGTATTGTCCTATTTGGTTTCTCAACAGACCCGGGAGATCGGTATTCGCATGGCGCTAGGTGCAGTGCACTCAGAGATTCTTCGCCTGGTGCTCGCACATGGCCTAAGATTAACGCTGGCTGGCGTTTTGCTTGGTGTTGTTGGCGGTTTCGCGCTTACGCGTTTCATGCGCAGTATTCTTTTCGGCGTCAGTGCCGCCGACCCACTAACCTTTGTCAGCGTCGCTATGTTGCTTACCGGAGTCGCCGCTGCAGCGTGTTACATACCATCGCGTCGCGCTACGCGCGTCGATCCGATCGTTGCGCTGCGATACGAATAGGGGAGCGCATCGCGGCCTCAAGACAGCCGAACAGCGCGCTCCGGCATTCACGAAGTCTAAATGCCTGCGCCTCTCTAAGAATTCACAGTAAAATGACGCGGCTCGCTTATGGTTATGAGAACTGACAGCACTCACCGTTACCGCGTCCTATTGGCCGACGACCAGGTGGACATTCGTGACGCACTCCGCCTGCTGCTCAAGCGCGAAGGTTACGAAACGCAGGCCGTGGCTTCGCCTACGGAGGCCCTCGCCGCTATTTCATCGCGCGAATTCGACGCCGTGCTGATGGACCTGAACTATGCGCGCGATACCACGTCCGGGCAGGAAGGTCTGGACCTGTTGACGCAGATTCAACTGCTCGACAGCACGTTGCCGGTCGTAGTGATGACGGCGTGGAGCAGCGTGGAAGTTGCTGTGGAAGCGATGCGCCGCGGGGCGCGAGATTTTTTGCAGAAACCCTGGGAGAACACCCGGCTTATAGCTATTTTGCGCACGCAGATCGATCTGCGGCAGGCGCTGCGGAAAGCCTCGCGCTTGGAAGCGGAAAATCTGCTGCTGCGCGCTGAATCACGCCCTACTTTTCTGGCGGAAGCGCCCTCCATGCAACCAGTACTCGAATTGATCGCGCGCATCGGTCCATCGGACGCAAACGTATTAATCACCGGCGAGCACGGCACCGGCAAGGAAGTAGTTGCGAGGACGCTGCACGCGCTCTCAACTCGTGCCGCTAAACCGATGGTCACCGTAAATGCCGGCGGCCTCTCCGAAGGAATATTTGAGAGCGAGCTTTTCGGTCACGTAAAAGGCGCATTCACCGACGCTCGCACGGACCGCGTCGGGCGCTTCGAGCTGGCGGAAGGAAGCACTCTATTTCTGGACGAAATCGCAAACGTTCCTCTGAATTTGCAGGCCAAATTACTTCGCGTGCTGGAGACCGGCGAACTTGAACGTGTCGGTTCCTCGGCCACCCGCCGCGTAGATGTGCGCATCCTTGCAGCCACCAACGCCGACGTAAATTCTGAAGCCGCCGCCGGCCGCTTCCGTCCGGATCTGCTTTTTCGCCTGAACACCATCGAGATTCAAATCCCGCCGCTGCGCGATCGCCGCGAAGATATCGGCCTCCTCGCACACCATTTTCTCCGCGCCTATGCGCAACGCTATCGCAAAAATATTTCCAGCTTTGAGCCCGCCGCACTCGCCGCATTGCGCGATCATTCCTGGCCCGGCAATGTGCGCGAACTCGATCACGCCGTGGAACGGGGCGTGCTGCTGTCTCCAGGGCCGCTCGTGCGCGCCGCGGATTTGGGGTTGCGCGCGCAAGCGCAGAGCGCCAGCACTCGTCTGGAAGAAATGAATCTCGACGAAGTCGAGCGCTATCTGATTCAGCGCACGCTTGCCCGCCACGACGGCAACGTCAGCAGAGCTGCACAAGCTCTCGGCCTTAGCCGCAGTGCCATGTATCGCCGCCTGCAAAAACACGGCTTGGAATGACGCGACTTACTTACGAACGCCACATCCAGCTTCTCGGGCTAGCCGCCGGTCTTCCAGGTTCACTGATTGCCCTGATTCTGTTGTGGACCGGTTCCTACTCTTCCAGCACCGCCTGGACGCTGACCCTCTTGATTCTGTGCTTGTGGCTGGGATTCGCTGCGTCCTTGCAGCACCGCGTCGTTTTCTCTCTGCAAACGCTTTCCAATTTACTGGCCGCCATGCGCGAAGAAGATTTTTCTCTGCGCGGCCGCGGAGCCCGCAGCGACGACGCCATGGGCGAAGTGATGATTGAAGTAAATGCTCTGAGCGAAACGTTGCGCGAACAGCGTCTTGGCGCTCTGGAAGCTACCGCGCTGCTCCGTACCGTGATGGAAGAAATTGATCTGGCCATCTTCGCCTTCGATCACTCCTCCAAATTGCGCCTCGTGAATCGCGCCGGTGAACGCTTGCTCGCCCGTTCCACCCCTCGTCTGATTGGCTTCACGGCCGCCGAACTAGACCTCGCTTCCTGTCTTGAAGGGTTACCCTCTCGCACCATGGAACTTACTTTTTCCGGCGGCTCCGGCCGCTGGGGTTTGCGCCGCGTCTCTTTTCGGCAGGGCGGGTTGCCGCATCAACTCGTCGTGCTTAGCGATCTCAGTCGTACTCTGCGGGACGAAGAGCGCCAAGCATGGCAACGCCTTATCCGGGTCCTCGGTCACGAGCTAAATAATTCCCTTGCACCCATTCAATCCGTGGCGCAGAGCCTCGAGAGCGGTTTGCAGGCAGCGCTGCAAACACCGGAGCTCCACAACTCTCCCGCCACGTCTTTGCTTGACGATCTCCGGCAGGGCCTCGATATTATTCGTTCCCGCACCGAGGCTCTCGGGCGCTTCATGTCCGCGTACGCCAAGCTTGCGCGTCTGCCGCAACCAAAGCCGTCCGCAGTGAACGTTGCCGAATGGATCAGTCGGACCGTGAAACTCGAAACGCGCCTGGCTGTTAATTTAGAAGCCGGCCCGCCCATGACAATTTCCGCCGACGCCGATCAGCTCGAGCAACTGCTCATCAATCTAATTCGTAACGCTGCGGATGCGGCTCTCGAAACCGGTGGCGGTGTACAAGTCGGCTGGACTCGTCAATCCTCGCAATGCGACGTGTGGGTCCGTGACGACGGCCCCGGTATTCCCAACACTGCCAACCTCTTCGTTCCTTTTTTTACCACCAAACAAGGTGGTTCCGGCATTGGCCTGGTTTTAAGCCGCCAAATCGCCGAAGCTCATGGCGGCGAGTTAACTCTCAGGAATCGTTCAGACACTAGGGGGTGCGAGGCTCGTCTTCGCCTCCCAATCTAAGTCAAGCCTGCTTATCGGTTCTTCCACGAACCTTGCGCGATTGACGATGCTCCGCTCATTTGCGATAGTCCTCAAAGCGGTTAGACTCCAATAGACACGTATGGCAAATGACCGTTTATAAGCTTCAAAATTTCATGATCGATTCTGCTGAATGTTCAGAACCGATCCCTGGTACAACAAGAAATGGACTGCGCTAAATACGCAATCCATTAAAATCCAGTATTGTGCGGTCAGATATTAAAATCTCTTTATTTCTGCAACCGCGTCGTCTCTATGAAAAACGGGCTTTCGTACGCGCTAAGCCCTTTACTCTTTTCAACCCAGCCAATTTTGCCCCCTTACTTCACCCAGTCGCCGTTCCAGATACCGTCTCTCAATTTTATTCGTTGCCAATCCCAGCGCCCGTTCGTACGCTCCGCCCGCTTCCGCCAGCCGTCCCAACCGCCGCAAAATATCCGCGCGCGCCGCGTAAAACAGATAGTACCTCTCCAATTCGCCCGCATCTCCAAGCACGTCAATCATCGCGAGCCCACGCTCCAACCCTTCGCTCATCGCCACCGCCACCGCATAATTCAGTTCGATCACCGGTCCGTGCGCCACGCGCGACAGCTCTCGATACAGCCCGGCAATCTCCATCCAATCCGTCCCGCCAGCCTCCGCCGCCTCTCCATGCACCGCCGCAATCGCCGCCTGCAATTGAAACGGCCCCACTGCGCCGAATCCCAGCGCTTTTTTAATCAGCCCCGCTCCCTCCGAAATCTGCTCCCGATTCCACAATCGACGGTCCTGCTCCTCAAGCGTCACCAGCTCGCCCTCGGCATTGACCCGCGCATGTCGCCGCGAGTCATGCAGCAGCATCAACGCCAGCAACCCCAAGTTCTCCGGCTCATCCGGCAAAAGCTCGCAGACCGTGCGACCCAATCGAATCGCTTCTCCACACAGATCGCCCCGCACCAGCCGCTCGCCAGCCGTCGCCGCATAACCCTCATTAAAAATCAGGTAGATTACCGCCTGCACCGGCTCCAGCCGGTCCCGCAACGCCTGCGCGGGCGGCACTTCGTACGGAATTCTTGCTTCGCGAATTTTCTGTTGCGCCCGCACCAGCCGCTGCGCCAGCGTCGCTTCCGCCACCAGAAAAGCCTTGGCAATTTCTGGCGTTGTCAGGCCTCCCAGCGTTCTCAGCGTCAACGCCACCTGCGCTTCGCGGTTCAGCGCCGGGTGGCAGCACGTAAAGATCAGTCGCAAACGATCGTCGGGATAACTCGCCGTCATTTCCTCGGTTGAAACCGCATCGTGGTGCGCCTTGTTCCTTGACTCATACTCGAGCGCGTCCTCATGCGCCACTCGCGTCGCTTGTCTCCGCGCGTAATCGATCAATTTCCGGTGCGCCACCGCCGTAATCCACGCCGCCGGATTATCCGGGATTCCCCGCCACGGCCAACTGCTCAGCGCCGAGGCAAACGCATCCTGCATCGCCTCCTCGGCAAGTTCAAAAGAGCCAGAAAGCCGAATCAGCGACGCCACGATCCGGCCTCCCTCCTCGCGAAACACCATTTCCGCTATCGTTTTGGCATCCTTCACGAGAACGTCATGATCGGCCGCACTTCAATCGACCCGAAGCGCGCTCCGGGAATCTTCGCGGCCATCTCTTTGGCTTCTGTCAAGTCTTTCGCTTCCACCAGGTAGAAGCCGCCCAGCTGTTCCTTCGTCTCCGCAAACGGCCCGTCCGTCACCAGGCTTTTTCCGTTTCGCACTCGCACCGTCGCCGCGGTCTTGGTCGACTGCAACGCGTTACCCCCTTTGATGGCCTGCGAATGCTGTTTGCCGAACGATTGGTATTCGGCCATCTCACCCGGGTCGAATCCCGTGGCGAATCGCTTTTCATCTTCGTAAATCAGCAGCAAAAATTGCATTGTTGTTTCCTCCTGTCAGTACGACGCCCTTCCCATCAAAAATCGACATCGCAAAACCCCATCCGTAAATATTTTTATGCCTCGCCCCCCTTCCCCGGCTGTGATGTCGCGCCGGCCTGTGACGTTGCGATTGTCGGCTGCGGGATCGCGATAATCGGCCGAATCTCCACGCACCCCTCCCCGCCCTTGCAGGCCGTCGGTATCTTCTCCGCCCAGCGAATCGCCTCGTCCAGGTCCTCGCAATCCAAAATATAATATCCAGCCAATTGCTCCTTGGTCTCGGCAAACGGCCCATCCGTAATCAACGCCCGCCCATTCTGCACGCGCACCGTCGTCGCCGTCGCCGTGGACTTCAGCGGCTCCGCCCCGCGAAAGATTCCCCGCGCCGCTGTTTCCTGCATCACTGCGTGATGCCCCGCGCGGATGCGTCCTGCCTCTTCCTCCGACATCGCTTCCATCTCCGCCTCTTTCGAGTAAATCAGCAGCATGTACCGCATCATTCCTCCCAGGCGCCAATCACCGCAGTCCCACCGTGCCCCATCAACAGCGCGGTTCCGCTCATCAAGCGTCAACTATACGACGTCCGTCCACGCAAAAATCGACACCCCCTGCCACGCACCCTCCAATTTTCTTTGAGAATTTATATTTGCGCTACGGACCGCTTCGCAATCACCAGGCAGGCTCGACCGACGAACACTCCCCAATACCAAAACCTGTCATCCCGAGCGGAGCGAGAGATCTGCTTTTCTCCGCGCTGCACTCCCGATAAAACCTAAGGAAGATGTTCAATAGTCACGCCCCACCGTTCCCTCAAATACTCCGCCACCAGTCTCCGGTGACAATGCTCCGCCGTCTCTTCGCTACACAACAAACAACCTCCATCCAACATCTCCCGCGATACCGAAGTCTCCACCCGCCGCGCCTTCAGCAATCCCAAAAACTTCCGCTCATACTCCTTCCAATCGCCCTTCTTTTTCTTAAATGCATCCAAAATCTCTTCCGTCGGCGCCAGCTCCGTCAAATGCACATACTCAATCCCGCAAATCGCCCGCGCAAAATACCGCAAATCCTCTTTCTTCGTAAAACCCGCCAGCTGCGACACATTGTTCAACCGCACATCAACCAGCCGCTGCACCCCCGCATCCCGCAACCTCGTAAAAAACACTTCCGCCGTCTTCTTCGTAAACCCCATCGTAAACAATTTCATCCTGCCGCCCCGCTCACCGCCGTATCTTCCGCAACTCCATCACTACCTGCATACGCAATGCGCGCCTCCTGCATCCGATATGCGTCCTCAATCATTTCTTCCAATTCAAGCCCCTACTGCTCCTGCGTGCCACGCGGGAAACTATTTCGCTCCGCCATTTCGCTCCGGCCAGTCCACACGCTCGTCACCGCCGGCGGTTTTAACAACGTTTGCATCACCACGCAATACTGTTCTGTCTTCTCCCGCAATCTCGCCAACTGTTCCGCTGTCGCCTTCGGCGCTGCGACGTCAAACAACACGCGTATCCCGGCAAATCCCACAGGGACATCCTTGGCAATCCCTAGCGTACCTCGCAAATCCAAATCTCCTTCCACCGTTACCACAATCTTTTCCGTCGGTATTCCCATCGCTGCCGCCACCATCTGGCAAGTAATTTGCGCACAAGCCGCCAATGCCCCCAGCAACAGATCCCCCGAACACGCCCCTGATCCCGCGCCTCCCACTCCTTGGTGCGCTTCCGCTTGATATACTGCTCGTCCAATATCAATTGAGCACAATATCGGCGCATCCGCCTGCCCGCCCTTTGCCCGCATCGTAATCTGCGAGGTCCTTGGGTCATTTCGATATTGTTCTTTCAACGGTTTCTGTAGCGTTCGCAGGTCCATGGAAACCTCGTTTCTAAACCAATTCTTCGCGTGCTTCGATGCTCCTTGAGGGCGCTTGACGCTGCATGCTAGCATGCAGCGCACAGAGGAAATCTCATGCCAAAATTTGTCATTGAACGCGAAGTTCCAGGAGCCGGCAATCTAACCGATGCGCAACTGCGCGAAATCTCCCAAAAATCCGTCAACGTTTTGAAAGGCATGGGCCCAGAAATCCAGTGGCTCCACAGTTACGTCACTGGCGACAAGGTCTACTGCGTCTATCTCGCTCCGGACGAAACCACCATCCAGGAACATGCCAAACGCGTTGGCCTTCCCGCAAACCGTGTCTGCGCCGTTCGCCGTCTCATTGACGCCTCCACCGCAGAATGAATTTTCAGTTCCCCGCTTCCGCCTGGTACACCCGAGCGATCGTTTGCATTCTCGGCCACTCTACTCCGGACCAAAACTTGCCGACGCTAGAGAACCGTCGCCTCGGGCGTCAACACTTCGCCGATCGCTTTTTCCGCAGGCAACCCCCAGCCTTGCAACCACGCGGTCGTCCCTGCAGCATTGCTAATCGCACGCCGTGCCCCCTCCAGGCTCTTTTCGAGCTTCGCTTGTTCCGCTGGCGTTAGCGGCGCTCCAATATTTTCCCGCAACGCGGCCGCCGCTCCCGCCAGCCTCAGCGATCTCTCCGCGTGGAATTGCGCCGCCGCGGAACATGCAAAACATTCCAGCAATCGCGCGATCCCTCGCTTATGCTCCAACTCTTGAAATATTTTTATGCTCTCTCGGTACAGCGCGTGCGCTCTCGCATACTCTCGTTGTTCCCCCGCCAGGCCGCCCAAATCCGCCAACGTCCCCGCAATTCCCCAGCGATCTCCGATCTCGCGAAAAATTACCAACCCTTCCTCGTACAATCTTTCCGCCGCAGCCAAATCTCCCTGATCCCGTGCCACATCTCCTTGATAATTGATCGACCACGCTGTTCCTGCGCGATCTCCCAGCCCACGGAAAATGCTCAAGCACTCCCCATACAACTCCCGCGCGCGCCCAAAATCTCCCTGTAATTTCACCACGTTCGCTAAATTGCTCAGCGCCCGCGCCACCGCTTTCAAATCTCCAGACTCTCTCCACAACTCCAGGCTCTCCTCAAACAGACCATGCGCCGTCGCTACATTCCCCCGGTCTCTCGCAAAAACCGCCAGCGCATTCAGCGAAACCGCCACGCCAGTCTTGTCTCCCAGTTGCCCCGCAATTGTTCGACTCTCTCGAATCAGCGCTTCCGCCGATGCGTAATCCCCTTGCTCTCCCGCGAGTACCCCCGCCGCAAAAAGCGCCCGCGTGCGTAGCTTCGTTGCTCCCGCTGCTCCAGGCAATTTCAACAGTCTCCCTAGCCGGTCGCGGCCTTCCGCAAGATATTCACGTATCTCCCAAAACCGAAACAGCGCTGTCGCCATGCGTAAACCCCAATCCGCATCTCCCGCTTCCGTTAGCCACTCCAGTGCCGCGCGAAAATTATCGTGCTCCGCCGCCATCCGGCCCAGCCATTCCGCTCCTTCCGTACTGGTCCTCTCCGCGGCTTCTTCCTCGGACAGTACCAGGCAATACGCGGCGTGCGCGCGTTTCGCCGCCGCCCTCTCTCCGCTCGCTTCCAACTTTTCCAGCGCGTATTCGCGAATCGTTTCCAGCATCACGAACCGCGAATTACCATTCGGCTGCTCCACCTGCTTCGCCAGGTTCTTGTCCACCATCGACGTCATGCCATCCAGTAAATCCAAATTCACGTCGCCTTTCGTGTCGCAAACCGCTTCCCCGCCCTCCAGGTCGCAGCCCCCCACAAACACCGATAATCGTCGAAAAAGTTTTTGCTCTTCCCCGTTCAAGAGGTCGTGGCTCCAATCCATCGCCGCCCGCAGCGTCTGCTGCCGCTCGGGCAGATCCTTCGCTCCGCCCGTCAAGAGCTGCAGCCGGCTCGTCAATCGCGTCAGGATTGCCGCTGGCGAAAGCACTTTGATCCGCGCTGCCGCCAGTTCAATGGCCAGCGGTAAACCGTCCAACCGCCTGCAGATTTCCGCCACTGCTGGCGCGTTCTCCCGGTTTAGTTCAAAACCCGGCTTGGCGGCCATCGCCCGTTGCACAAACAAGGCCACCGCCGGGTATCCCGACAATTCCTCCACGCCCGGCAGCGTCCGCGTCACGGGCAATCCTAGCGACGGCACCGGAAATTCGTGCTCTCCATAAACGTGCAACGGCGCTCGGCTCGTCACCAGAATTTTCAATCGCGGCCCCGCCGCCAGCATTTCCGCCACCGTGGGCGCCGCCTCCGCCAAATGTTCAAAATTATCCAGCAATATCAGCATCGGTTCTTGCACCGCGTCTCGCAAAAATTTCTTCAGTGTTTCCAGCGGCGACTGGCCGCCCGCTTCCCGTATCCCCAACGCCTGCACGATCACCGAGGCAATTAATCCCACATCCCTCACCGGAGAAAGCGCCACAAAATGCACTCCGCCTGAAAATTTCTCCGTAAGCCCGCTCGAAACTTCCACCGCCAGCCGCGTTTTTCCGATCCCTCCCGGGCCCGTCACTGTCACCAACCGCACGTCCGCCCGCAGCAACAATTCTTTCGCCGCCTCCACTTCTCTCTCGCGCCCCACGAATCCCGTGCGCGATACCGGAAGGTTGCTCGGACGTGTCTCCACCTGCTTTGCGGGCTTATCCAGAAAGCAATCTCGGATCGCCGCCAGTTCCCGCGCCAACTCCCGCGTGCTTCCGTAACGTTTCTCTGGCTCCTTTGCCAGACATCGTTCCACCGCCCAGCACAACGGCGCCGGCGCCTCGCGGTTCTGCATTCCAATCGACGCCGGCTCTTCTCGAGCCACCGCGATCAACGTCTCAACTACCGTATTTCTTTGAAACGGCCGTTTCCCGGTCACCATCTCATACAGCATCAATCCGAACGAAAACTGATCCGACCGAAAATCCAGCCTCCGGCCTTCCAGTTGTTCCGGCGACATATATCCCGTCGTCCCCAGCACCTGCCCGGACGCCGTCAGCGATTGCGCTGTATTGGGTGCCTCCGGGTGCCCTCCGCTCGGCGGCCCATGCTTCGCTAAACCAAAATCCAAAATCTTCACCAATCCATCCACTGCCTCCATCACGTTTTCTGGTTTCAAATCCCGGTGCGTAATCCCCGCTTCATGCGCTTTCGTCAGCCCATCCGCCACTTGCGCGGCAATCTCAATCGTTTTTCGCATCGCCAGCGGGCCAGCTGACATCAACTGTCGCAGCGTCTGCCCTTCCACCAACTCCATCGCGATGAAATGACTGGAGCCATCCTGCCCCAGTTCGTAGATCGTCACGATATTGGGGTGGTTCAGAGCCGAGGCCGATCGCGCTTCCTGCTCAAACCGCCTCAATCTGCCCGGGTTTTCGGAAAATACTTCCGGCAAAATCTTAATCGCCACCGCGCGTTCGAGCCGCAGGTCTCGCGCTCGGTACACTTCTCCCATTCCTCCCGCGCCCAGCGGCGCAAGTATTTCGAACAGGCCCAATTTGCTTCCTGCGGTTAACGCCATGATCTGCGAGATTATACCCTCAAGCCACCGTCATTGGCCCCGGCCGCTTCGCCTTCTTCCGTGCTTCTTATACAATTCGAGCGCCCCGCTCTGGTCGCAACGAGGTGATCGCTTGGGTTTTTCTCTCACGTTTCGCAGTTGCAGGATTGCCGCGCTGCTCTGTCTCGCCGCGCTCGCGGCCTCGCCGGCGCCCGCTCAGCAGCGCCGCGAACGCGAGCCCAACAGCGTCTACGCCGCCCGCCGAGCCAAACTCGCCGCGCAACTCGACGCCCCTTTGATCCTCTGGGGCTACACCGGACGCGAAGAAGTTTCCGAAGCTTACGTCTTCGCCCAAGAAGAAAATTTCTACTACCTCACCGGACACAATGAAGAAGGCGCCGGCCTTATCATCCTTCCCGCGAAACGCACTCCGCCCGCTAGGAATTCTGCTTCCACTCCCGATCTGGCTAGTTCGCCTAAATCCGCCGCATCGCCGTTCGTCCCTTCCGACATGCCTCAGGAAATTTTCTTTCTCCCCGCCAAGGATCCGGCCAGGGAAAAATGGAACGGCCTGCGCATGTCGCCCAGCGATCCCGGCATTGAAGCTCGCACTGGTTTTGCCACGGTAAAACCCTTTGGCGAAATGCGCGCCAACGTCGAGCGCCTTGCGGCCACCAATCTCACTCTCTCCACCATCGCCGCGTACGAAAAAGAAGAAGGCGGCTATCCGCACGAAAAAACTGTCGTCGATTGGCTGCAGCTTGCCGATCCGCAAGCCAAGCTACGCGACGTCCGCTCCATCATCGAAGAGTTGCGTCAAATTAAGTCGCCTACCGAACTCGTGTTCCTCCAGCAGGCCATCGATCTTTCCCTCGACGCGCAATTCGCCGCCATGAAAATGATGCGGCCCGGTCTCTACGAATACCAGATCGCCGCAAAAATGGTCGAAGTCCACGCCATGGGCGGCTCGGAAGCCGAAGGCTACGCGCCCATCGTCGGCGCTGGCCCCAATTCCACCGCGCTGCATTACGACAAACTCTCGCGCAAAATTCAGAATGGCGATATCGTCGTCATGGACGTCGGCGCGCAATATTCCGGCTACTCCGCCGACATCACCCGCACTATCCCCGCCAACGGAAAATTCACCCCGCGCCAGCGCGAAATTTATGAAATCGTGCTGGCCGCGCAAAACTCCGCCCTCGCCGCGCTCAATCCCGGCGCCAACATGTGCAACAAAGGCAACAACAGCGCCTACCGCATCGCCTTCGATTACATCAACTCCCACGGCAAAGATCTCCACGGCAAACCCCTCGGCCAATATTTCATTCACGGCCTCGGCCATCACATCGGCCTGAACGTTCACGATCCCGGCGGCGCTTGCCAGCCTCTGCAACCGGGCATGGTTGTTACCGACGAACCTGGCATTTACATCCCCGAAGAAAACCTCGGCGTGCGCATCGAAGACGACGTACTCATCACCGAGACCGGCAATAAACTTCTCAGCGCCCGCCTGCCCCGCTCCCCCGACGAAATCGAACGCCTCATGGCCGCCCACGAGGAACTGCGCGAAGAGCTGCACGGCGAGTCTAAAAACGTGCCGCATGGCCCTTCGCCACAGGATGCTTCAGAACGGGATACTTCCGGACAGCATTGACCGCCGCAAATCGCCCCATCTATACTGTACGTTCGCGTCTGACGTCGCTTTTCCGTC
>Ga0182024_10011203_pt1 | contig 18070 bp, 11 predicted proteins | sample P32metaG_FD_120480 | JGI IMG/M metagenome (GOLD analysis project Ga0182024, IMG submission 120480) | Permafrost microbial communities from Stordalen Mire, Sweden - P3-2 metaG (Illumina Assembly) | ecosystem: Environmental > Terrestrial > Soil > Wetlands > Permafrost | place: Sweden: Stordalen... | reverse complement strand
CACATCGGCAAGGTCGGCGTCAGCGTCTTCGTCGACGAGGGCACGGCATATCTGAAAGGGCAGCAGCTGTCGGAGGCCACGTGGCACACCGGCACCGGCGGCAGCGTCTGGCTGGCCGCAACGATCGTCCAGCTCGGGGTCTCGGTCGCGCGTTCGAACGGCGGCGGGATTCGGGTCAACGTCGGCGGGGGAGTCACTTTCTAGCTACTTTCTAGGGTGCAAGTCTTCCCGGCTTCCAGCCCTCCCAGCGTCCAGCTTTCCCGGCTTCAAGCCTCCAAGCCTTCAAGCCTCTTCGGTCCGACATGACTCTTTGGACATGACTCTTTGGACACGTCTGTCTGGTTAAACCAAACTGCTTCCTCCGCGGTCTTATTCGTCGTGCGGCTACTCAGAGGAGTGTCGGGTCGTGTCCTCGACTGCGGGTGCCTCGTGGGTATTTACGAGACCTATGCGGGCCACATCATCGCGACGATCGACGCCAGGGGGCCAGCGTGTGACCAGCCGGCCCATGTCCTTCATCGGGAAGTTACACCGGAGGACATGGTGCCCTGCGAGGAGCCCTCGGTCTTAGATCCGTCAACGCCCAGCCACCCCTGAAACGCAGGGCTCCTTCTCATCGCGAGCTCGCCTTCCAGCCTTCGACTCTTCCAGCCCTCAGCCTTCCAGGCTTCGCCGGACCCCAAGACATCCGGTCCGCCGTTCGCAGCCTGTTGATTCTGAGCTTCTGAAGCGGCTACCGTAGGCGCGTGGTCCTTCGGCCTGAGGCGACCGCCACCGGTCGTGGGCCGCTGCCAGGATGGGCGATTGCGGCCGATGTTGTCACCGCGGCCTTGCTGCTCCTCGGCGCCGGCATCCTGATCGTCGGCCCGATCCCTCGAATTGACCTGGCTGGCCTTCGCGTCTCGGTGAGTTCGCCCCAGCGCGCGATCCTCATCGCCGCGGTGATCGCCGCGGTGCGCCACTGGCTCGTGCCGCGTCATCCGATCCTCACGCCCATCCTCACGCCCATCGTCAGGCGTGTGTACGTGGGGCCCGACGGCCCCGACAGCGACGAGCGACACTTGTTCGGGCGCCCGGGATCGACGGCTTGGCCGGCCTGGCTGGAACTCGCGGTGGTTGTGGCCGCGTTCTGTACGCTCGTGGCGACTGCGACGTGGCCTCAGATTCGTCGTCTCGATTCGGTTCCTGACCTCGGCGACCCGCTGTTCTCCGTCTGGCGAATTGCCTGGATCGCGCATCAGGTCGTGCACGATCCCATGCACCTGTTCGACGGCAACATGTTCTATCCCGAGCGCTTGACGCTCACCTATTCTGATCCGGTGCTGGTCCCGGCGCTCTTCGCCGCGCCGCTCTTTTGGATCGGCGTCCATGCGCTGACGGTCTACAACCTGCTGTTTCTCTCCGGCTTCGCCTTCTCAGGCGTCACGATGTTCCTTCTGGTGCGCGCGCTGACCGGACGCAGGGACGCGGCGGCCGTCGCAGGCGTGATCTTCGCGCTCTACCCCTACCGTTTTGAGCACTACAGTCATCTCGAGCTTCAGATGACGATGTGGGCGCCCCTGGTGCTTTGGGGGGTGCACCGGACCATGGCTCTCGGGCGCCTGCGCGACGGCCTCGCCACGGGCGTCGCTTTCGCCCTCCAGACGCTCTCGTCCCTGTACTACGGCTTGTTTCTGACGGTGTACCTGATTCCAATCGGCGCGACGTTGTGGGTCGCTCGCCGGCGGCCATGGCCCGCCGTGCGCGCGTTGTCGGCTGGCGCCGTGTTGGCGGCGGTGATCATTGCGCCCACGGCCGTCCAATTCGTAAGGAACAAGCCGATGCTGGGCGAGCGGGCGCCAGGCGTCGTGCAGTTCTACAGCGCGACCGCAGCCGACTATTCCGAGGCGCATCCTCGCAGTCGCTGGTACGAAGCCTGGTCGCACAACGGCCACCCCGAACGCGCGCTGTTCCCTGGCTTCGCCTCGGTGGTCCTGGCGCTCGTGGCGCTCTGGCCGCCGGTGAAGGCCGCACGTCTCGGCTACGCGCTCGCGCTCGCCGTGGCCTTTGATGGCTCGCTGGGCCTCAACGGCACGCTCTATCGCAATCTCTACGATGACATGCCGCCCTTTCGCGGGCTGCGTGTGCCGGCTCGTTTCTCGATCTTCGCCGGCATGACGCTCGCGATCCTTGCCGGGTATGGCGCGGCGCGGATTCTCGAGCGCTGGCCGCGCAAGCGCGTCGCGCTCGCGGGTACGTTGCTCGCCGTCGTCGTCCTCGAGCCCTGGCCGCGGCTCCAGCTCGAGACCGTGTGGCATCAGCCGCCGCCCATTTACGGCAGCCTGCCCACGGCTCCGCCCGCCGTGTTGGCCGAGTTTCCGATGCCGACCGATTGGACGAACTACTACATCGACGCCCGGTACCTGTATTTCTCCACGTTCCACTGGCAACGCCTCGTCAACGGCAACAGCGGCTTTTCGCCGCCGTCCTATGACGCGCTCATCGCGCACGAGAAGGACTTCCCGAGCGAGGCGGCCGTGAAGTACCTTCAGGCCCGGCACGTCGAGTACGTCGCCGTGCACGGGGCCTTTTACAGCCCGCAGGATTTCCGTCGGATGGTGGGCGAAATAGGGGCGCGCCCGGAACTGACGTTGGTGCGGGCGGCGCCGTGGGAGGGCAGCGAGTCCCGCCTCTATCGGCTCCGCTGACCTATCCGGGCCCTCCCTCCGATACACTGGGAATGGGAGACTGACTTATGGGCCGAATCCTGCGCGTGGCGGTGACATTCCTGATCGTCGCGCTCGCTATCGCAGTGGCGCCTCCGCAGGCGCAGGCTCAGACCGTCGACGAGATCGTCGCCCGGAACCTCCAGGCCAGAGGCGGTCTGGAGAAGTTCAAAGCGGTCCAGTCGATCAAACAAACCAGCCATCTCAAGATTCAGGGGATGAACGCCACGCTGACGCTCTATGCCAAACGCCCGAACCTCTCGCGGCAGGAAGTCACGATCGCCGGCGCGACCATGATCGCCGCCTTTGACGGCGTGAACGCCTGGGGCATCAATCCGATGGCGGGCCAGACCACGCCGCAGGCGCTCACGGGGCAGGCCGCCGATCAGGCGCGGCGCGAGGCGGATTTCGACCCGCCGCTCCTCGACTACGGCGCCAAGGGCACGAAGGTCGAGTTCGTCGGCAATGAGCCCGATGGCGCCCGGACCCTGATTCACCTCCGAATCACCGACAAGGCCGGCGTCGTCATTAACTGCTACCTCGACTCGCAGACGGCGCTCGAGGCCAAAATCGTCACTCAAAGCCCGGCCGGCCCGATGGAGACCCGGCTGAGCGACTACCGGGACGTTGGCGGACTGAAAATGCCGTTCTCGATCCGCACGACCGCCGCCGGCGTCGTCGTGGCCGACCTCATCGTCGACACGATCGAGTTCAACGTGCTGATGCCCGCCTCGCTCTTCACGATGCCAGGCAAGGGTGTAAAAAACGATGCCTGGCGTCCTTTTTCTCTTATGATGTCGGCGTGAGTTCGACGAGTCGTCCCACGAGGACGTGGCGGCATGGCGATCCGTGGACGGTGACCGATGCCGCCGAGCTGTACGAGATCGACCGCTGGGGCCAGAGCTATTTCTCCATTGGTCCGAACGGGCATGTCAGGGTCCACGTCACGAAGGATCCCGAGCGCTCGATCGATCTGAAGCAGCTCGTCGATCACCTGCAGCTTCGCGGCATCGGGCTGCCCATCCTCATCCGGTTTCGCGATATCCTGCGCCAGCGGGTGGCCGACATCCACTCGGCGTTCACGGCCGCGATCCAGCAGCACTCCTACGACGGGCGCTACTTCTGCGTCTATCCGATCAAGGTGAACCAGCAGCGCCAGGTGGTCGAGGAAGTGCTCGATTTCGGGCGGCCGTACGGCTTCGGGCTCGAGGCCGGCTCGAAACCCGAGCTGCTCGCCGTGATCGCGATGACCGACAACGACACGCCGATCATCTGCAACGGCTTCAAGGACGCCGAGTTCATCGAGATGGCGATGCTGGCCCACAAGCTGGGCCGCCGCATCATTCCCGTGGTCGAGAAATACACCGAACTTGGCCTGATCCTCGAGTACGCGCGCAAGGTCGGCGTGCGGCCGAGCATCGGCATGCGCGTCAAGCTCGCCGCGCGCGGCGGCGGCCGGTGGCAGTCCTCGGGCGGCTATCGATCGAAGTTCGGCCTCACGGTCGCTGAGGTCCGGCAGGGCCTCGACGAGTTGAAGACGTTCGGCATGCAGGATTGCTTCAAACTCCTGCATTTCCATCTCGGGAGCCAGATTCCCAACATCCGCATTGTCAAGGGCGCGCTGAACGAAGCGGCGCGTATCTACGCCGAGCTCGTGAAGGACGGCGCCGGCCTCGAGTACCTGGACGTCGGCGGCGGTCTCGGTGTTGACTACGACGGCTCCCAGACGAACTTCGAGTCGAGCGTGAACTACACCCTGGAGGAGTACGCCAACGACGTCGTCTACCACATCCAGACGGTGTGCGACGACGCGGGCGTGAAGCATCCAACGATCGTGTCTGAGAGCGGTCGCGCGGTGGTCGCGTACCACAGTGTCCTCGTCTTCAACGTCCTCGGCGTGTCGGGCTTCGGCGAGGAAGAGATCCCCCAGAACGGCCACGGCGACGAGCTCGAACAGCCCCTGGTGGACCTCAAAGAGACCTATCAGAACCTCACGGGGCGCAATGCTCTCGAGAGCTATCACGACGCCCAACAGGCGCTCGACATGGCGCTCAATCTGTTCAACGGCGGCTACCTGCCGCTCGGACAACGCTGCCTCGCCGAGACGCTCTACTGGGCGATCTGCACCAAGCTCCGCAAGCTCGTGCAGGCGATGGAGGAAGTGCCCGAGGACTTGCAGAGCCTCGACGACACGCTGGCCGATACGTACTTCTGCAACTTCTCGCTGTTCCAGTCGATTCCCGACTCGTGGGCCATCAAGCAGCTCTTCCCCATGATGCCGATCCATCGGCTGAACGAGGCGCCGACGCGCCAAGCCGTCCTCGGCGACATCACGTGCGATTCGGACGGCAAGATCGACCAGTTCATCGACCGCCGCGACGTCAAGCGCACCCTCGCGCTCCATCCGTTCACCGGCGATCCGTACTACATCGGCGTGTTCCTCGTCGGCGCATATCAGGAAATCCTCGGCGACCTGCACAACCTCTTCGGTGACACGCACGCCGTGCACGTGAGCCTCGATCCGGGGGGCAACGTCATGCTCGAGTCGGTCATCAAGGGCGATACGGTCAAGGAAGTGCTCGATTACGTCGAGTTCGACGCCGAGATGCTCGTCAGGAAGCTCCGCGACTCGGTCGAGGCCGCCGTCCGCGACGGCCGGATCGACTTCGAGGAATCAGGCCGCGTGCTCCGCTTCTACGAAGACGGCCTTCACGGATACACGTACCTCGAGGAGCCCAGCGAAGGATAGTCCGCGCACGTTTGACCATGCGACGAAACGTTCGAATCGCCGCGCTCATCGTGGCGGCCGTCTCCGTCGTGTGGGCGAGTCTCCTCCTCGTCTTCGGCGGCATCGACGTCGTCGTCGCCGGCCTCTACGCGAGGAGCCACAACTTTCAGCACCCGGCCAGGATCGCGGCCGCCGCGCTTCTAGTCTTTCTCCTGACCGGTGGCGTTGCCGTCGTTCGCGACGCTCTGCCCAAGCTGGTGGCGGCGTGGGTGGCGACCCGACGAGTCATGTCACCCCTGGTGGCGGCAGCCCTCATCGCGGTCGCGACCTTCGCGGTCACTGACGCCTTCTGCACGACCACGGCCGGGGGTGCGGATGACTCGGGCTACGTCAGCCAGGCCGACCGGTGGCTGAATCACACCCTGACGCCGGCCCAGCCATGGGTGGCGAAAGTTCCCTGGCCGAACGCGTCCTGGACGTTCGCGCCCCTCGGCTACAAGCCGATTGAAGGCGACCCGTTGATGCGGCAGGTACCGACGTACTCGCCTGGCCTGCCGCTCATGATGGCGGCGGCGAAGTGGATCGGCGGGCAGGCGCGCCTGTTCCTGATCGTGCCGCTCTCGGCGGCGATCCTCGTCCTGGCCTCGTACGGGATCGGGCGCCGCCTGGCCGGCCCCGCCGTGGGTCTCATCGCCGCCTGGTTCATGGCGACGAGTCCGATCCTTCTGCTGATGAGCGTGCTGCCGATGAGCGACGTGCCCGCAGGCGCGGCCTGGATGGGCGCGTTCTTTTTCTTGATGGGCGAGGGCGCGCTCGCCGCCTTCGCCGCTGGTCTCGCCGCCGCGCTTGCGATCGTCATTCGGCCGAACCTGTTCTTTCTCGCGCCCATCATGGGCCTCTGGTTTCTGATTCGCCGCGGCTCCGCGCCCGCCTCGTTCGGGCGCCGCCTCGCCCACCTCATGATCTTCGGCCTCGGCGTCGCCCCAGGCGTGATCTTCATCGCGCTGCTCTTCGATTCCTTGTATGGATCGCCGCTCACATCGGGTTATGGCCGATTTGCCGACTCGCTCGACTGGTCTCACGTCGGGCCTAACCTGCACTTGTACTGGCACTGGGCGCTGGAGGTACAGGCGACAGTGACCATCGCCGGGCTGGCTGGTATCGTGGTCCCGTTCGTCTGGCCCCGAGACGATGCCAGGCGCGCGATGATCGTGGCCGCGGCGATGTTTCTGGCGGTGGCCAGCGAGTACTGTTTCTATCTCGTCTTTGACAACTGGACGTCCTTGCGGTTCTTTCTGCCGGTCTGGGCGCTGCTGGCGCTGGGGGCAGCCTCGGTCGTGGCCTTCGTCTGGACGCGCGTCACAGGCGACCTCCCGAGGGCCGCTATCGCGATCGGTGTCGTGACGATCGGTATCGTCGGCGTCCACACGGCACGCGATCGCTCCGTGTTCGCGCTGTGGTACGGCGATCGCCGCTACATCGCCATGTCGGAGATCGTGAGACGGCTCACCCCGCCGAACAGCGTCGTCTTTGCGATGCAGGAAAGCGGCGCGTTGCGCTACTACTCGGGCCGCGTCCCGATTCGCTACGATTCCTTCGACAGCCAGTGGCTCGACCGGGGCGTCGAGTGGCTGGCGGCGGCGGGCGTGCACAGCTATGCCGTGCTCGAGTCCTGGGAAATCGACAAGTTCAGGGATCATTTTCCCGACCAGCGGCGAGTCAGCGCACTCGATGGGCCGATCGTCGTCTATCGCACGTACCAGGATCGAACGCCGGTCTACCTTTTTGATCTGACGACGCCGCCTCCGATGGGCGTCGCGCCGACCGTCATCACCGAAACCGATCCCTGGCGCCTGCGCGCGATGATGCCGGGACCGGTCCCGACGCTCTCGTTTCAGTCGGCTCGCTGAAGACCCGCGTCGCGCATCACGATCTCGAGCCTGTTGACGGTACGTCGGATCGCGCGACATCATCAGACCATCGCATGTTCCGAATCGTCCGCATCGCCACCTTCATCGTGGCGGCCGCCTCCGTCGCGTGGATGGTTCGACTCGCGGTCTTCGGTGGCATCAACATCGTCGTCGCCGGTCATCTCATTCGCAGCAACGACCCGTGGCGGCCGTTCGAGTGGGCGTTCGGATCGGCCGTCCTGTTCGCGATCGTAGGGGGCGGGCCGGCCGTCGTGCGCGTCTGGCGCCGCGCCGTCGAGATCGTGCCGGGCATGGGCCGATTTGTGTCGGCCAGGGGCAGCGCGCTCGTCATCGCGGCTGCGGTCTTCTCGATCGGTGCGGTCTACGCCACGACCGCGGCCTCGGGCGCGGATGGATCGGGTTACGTCAGTCAGGCCGATCGGTGGATTCATGACACCCTGAAGCCGCCGCAGCCATGGGTTGGCCAGGTGCCGTGGCCGAATCCCCGATGGACGTTTACGCCGCTCGGCTATCGGCCGGTGGACGACGCCCCGCCCTATGCACAGGCGCCGACCTATTCCCCTGGCCTGCCCCTGATGATGGCGGCGGCCAAGATCGTCGGCGGCCAGGCGGCACTCTTTCTCGTCCTGCCGTCGTGCGGGGCCGTGTTGGTTCTCGCGACGTTTGGCGTCGCCAGTCGCGTGCGGGGACCCGCCGCGGGCCTGATCGCCGCGTGGCTCGTCGCGACGAGCCCGATCGTCCTCTCGATGCTCGTCCTCCCGATGAGCGACGTGCCGGTGGCCGCCGCGTGGATCGCGGCGTTCTTCTTCTTGATCGGCGACGGCGCCAGCTCAGCCGTAGCCGCTGGGCTCCTTTCCACGGTCGCCGTGCTCATCCGGCCGAACCTGGTCTTTCTTGCGCCGATCATGAGCCTGTGGTTTTTGGTGCGAACGCAGCCGCCGCCGTCGTCATTCCGGCGCCGACTGCGCGACGTCGTGCTGTTCTACGCCGGCGTCGCGCCGGGCGTGATCTTCATCGGCGTGCTCTTCACCTACTTCTTCGGGTCGCCGTTCGTCTCGGGCTACGGTCGGTTTGCCGACTCGCTCGACCGATCGAACGTGTGGCCCAACATGCGCCTGTACTTCCATTGGGCCATGGGCACCCAGCGGACGTTTACCATTGTGGGCCTCATCGGCCTTGTCGGCTCGGTTGCGCCGTTTCTGTGGCCGAAGGGCAACGCCCGGCGGGCGGTCGCAATCGCCGCGCTGATGGTCGTGGCCATCACGGCAGAGTACGTCGCCTACATCGTCTTCGACAGTTGGGCGTTCCTGCGCTTTTTCCTACCGGCGTGGCCGTTGCTGGCCGTTGGCGCGGCCGGCGTCGTCGCCGCGCTGATCGATCGAAGGCCTATCGCGGTGAAGTTCGCCGTGATCGCCGGCGTGATCGCCGTCGGCGCGAGCGGCATACGCACGGCGCGCGATCTGTCGGCGTTCGACCTCTGGCACGGGAACCGCCGGTACACCGCCGCGGCGGCGATCATTCACGACATCTCGCCGGAGAACAGCGTCGTGTTCAGCATGGAGCAGAGCGGCGCGCTGAGGTATTACTCGGGTCGCATGCCGCTGCGGTACGACGAGATGCCTCCTGACTGGCTCGACAAGAGCATCGACTGGCTGGCCGCGTCGGGCGTGCACAGCTATGCGGTGCTCGACGCGTGGGAACTCGAGCCATTTCGGGAGCGATTCAAGGACCAGCGCGCCGTGCATGGCCTCGATACGCCGATCGTGCTGTACCAGGCGTATCGGCAGGGGGCTATCGTCTATTTCTACGACCTCACGACGCCACCGGTCACCGGAACGCCGCCGAGGATCATCACCGAGACGAATCCGGGGCAGTGGCGCGACTGGCCGGCCGGGCCTGAGCCGACACTGGTCTTTCAGCGCGCCTTGTCCCAGCGCTGACCGCCGAACCGCGCGACCTGACCCATGGCTCGACTGGTCCGTATCGTGGCGCTGACGACCACAGTCGCGGCCGTGACCTGGACGGTCCGACTCCTGTTTGTTGGCGGCGTGAGCCTGAGGGTGGGCACGCACGTCATCAAGAGCTACGACCCGATGCGGCCGATCGAGGTCGCGTTCATCGCCATGGTGGCGTTCGTGGTGGCGGGCGGCGTGCGCGCTCTAGTCGCGCGTTGGCGGCGCGCACGAAGCGCGTGGCCGCTCCTGGGTCCCCCCGCAGGTCGTCGTACCGCCGTGCTGATCGCGGCGGCGGTATTCGGAGTGACGGTCGCGTATTCCACGACCGCCGCTGGCGGGGCCGATTCGTCGGGGTACGTCAGTCAGGCAGACCGGTGGCTCCACGGCTCGCTAAAGCCGTCGCAGCCACTGGCGGGGCAGGTCCCGTGGCCGAACGCTGCCTGGACCTTCACCCCACTGGGCTACACGCCGGTCGACAACGGCCCGGCGTTCCGGCAGGCGCCGACCTATTCCCCGGGCTTGCCACTCCTCCTCGCGGCCGCGAAGGCCATCGGCGGTCAGTGGGCGATGTTTCTCGTCGTGCCGTTGTGCGGTGCCGTGCTCGTGTTGGCGACCTACGGCATCGGGCGACGGCTGCGAGGCCCGCTCACCGGTGTTACCGCGGCGTGGCTCATGGCCACCAGCCCGATCATGATCATGATGGCCGTCTCGCCGATGAGCGACGTGCCTGCCGGCGCCGCATGGGCGTCAGCGTTCTATTACCTCCTGGGCGACAGCGCGTGGTCGGCCCTGACCGCCGGGCTGTGCGCGGCTATCGCGATCACGATTCGGCCGAACCTCTTCTTTCTTGGTGGAATCATGGGCGTCTGGTTCCTGATTCGGCTACAGGAGGCATCTCCGCCGTCGCGTCTTCGCCGGGTGCGGGATCTCGCGATCTTTGGCGCGGGCGCGGCGCCCGGCGTGATCTTCATCGCGGTCCTGTTCGACTATCTCTTCGGATCGCCGCTGACCTCCGGCTACGGCCACTTCTCCGACTCGCTCGCGATAGAGCACGTGTGGCCGAACCTGACCCGCTACGCCTCCTGGGCGGTGGCGGCGCAGCCCATTCCGGCGATCGTGGGTCTAGTCGGGTTCGTCGTGCCGTTCGTCTGGCCGAAAGGCGACGCGCGGCGGGCGAAGCTGGTCGCGGCGATGATGCTCGCTGGCGTGACCGCGAACTATGCGGCCTACCTCGTCTTCGGCGATTGGACGTACCTGCGGTTCTTCCTGCCGGTCTGGCCGCTCCTGATGGTAAGCGCTGCTGTCCTGATCGTCGCGGGGGTCGAGCGCCTTCCCTTCCTGATAGGACTCGCCGCTGTCGCCGGCATTCTGGCAATCGGGACGTCGGGCGTCGTCACCGCGCACGACCGCTCGGCGTTTGACGACTGGCACGCCGAGCGGCACTACGTCACGGTGTCGGCGATCGTGCCCGACTTCGTGCCGCCGAATAGCGTGGTGTTCTGCCAGCAGGAGAGCGGTGCGTTGCGCTACTACTCCGGCCGCACCCCGATTCGGTACGACGCGTTCGACGGAGAGTGGCTGGACCGTAGTGTGGCGTGGCTGGCCGAGTCTGGCGTGGAAAGCTACGCGGTACTCGAGGACTGGGAACTCGACCGGTTTCGAGCGCACTTCCCCGATCAGGAACGCCTTCGTGCGTTGAAGACGCCCATCGTCGAGTACCACGGCTATCAGGACGGCGCGACGGTGTTCGTGTACAACCTCTCGGAGCCGCCTCCGCCGGGCACGCTGCCCACAGTCATCACCGAGACGGATCCCAGACAGTGGCGTGATTGGCCGCCCGGGCCCGAGCCCACGCTGGTCTTCAATCGAGCAGGCACCGCCAAATGATCTCATTCGCCCACTCACCCATTCCATTCACTCATTCGCCCATTCGCCCATTCGCCCATTTACCCATTGCCCCATTTGACATCGCGACCTTGTCGCCGCGCCGCCCAGCCCGATACGATGGACGCCGCATGAAGCTGTCCATTGTCGTTCCGGCCTACAACGAGCAGCGGACGATTCGCGAGATCGTCTCTCGGGTCCAGGCAGTCGATCTCGGCGCGATCCAGAAGGAGATCGTCATCGTCGACGACGGGTCGCGCGACGGGACGCGCGACATCATCCAGGCCATGCACGGCATGGGCGGCGTGCGCGCGATCCTTCAGCCGCACAATATGGGCAAAGGCGCCGCCGTCGGCCGCGGGTTTCGTGAGGCCAGCGGCGACATCGTCCTGATTCAGGACGCGGATCTCGAGTACGACCCCGACGAGTATCCCGGCCTCTTGAAGCCGATTCTCGACGGCGTCGCCGACGTCGTCTATGGGTCGCGCTTTCTCGGATCGCCGCGGGGCCACCGCGTGCTCTACTTCTGGCATTCGGTCGGCAACCAGATGCTCACGCTGCTCTCGAACGCGATCACCGACCTGAACCTGACCGACATGGAGACCTGCTACAAGGTCATGACGCGCGACGTCGCGTCCAGGCTCGATCTGCGGTCGCAGCGCTTCGGTGTCGAACCCGAGATCACCTGCAAGGTCAGCCGGCTCCGCGCACGAATCTATGAGGTGCCCATCTCGTACAACGGCCGGACGTACGCCGAGGGCAAGAAGATTGGATTCAAGGACGCGTTGCAGGCGGTCTGGACGCTGCTGCGCTACGCGCGCTGGTCGCCGAAGAAATAACGTCACTCCACACTGAGGACCTCGCCCCCAGCCCAGGATCGCCTTACCCAAGAGTGTCGTGCTTCGACCGTGGCCTCCACGCGCGATACGTCAGCCACCCAGCAAGGACGATCGCCCACCCGCCGATCCAATACGCGATCGGCACATCGCCCGGCACCTCGGTGCCAACGAAGGCCGTCACGAGGTTTGCCGGGACCAGTCCAATGACCGTCAGGACCGTGAACTTCACTGCCGGCATGCGGGTGAGGCCGGCAGCGTAGCTGACCGGATCGGCGGGCACGCCCGGAATCCACCGCCCGATCACAACCGCCCAAGCGCCGTACTTCGCCATCAGACGATCCGCTCCGCGCAAGCTGGGCGCCGGCAGGATCCGCTCGACGAGCGCCCGGCCCAACCAGCGGCCGACGGCGTACGCTGCGAGGCCGCCCGTCAGTCCGCCCGCGAGCGAGACGAGCATGCCCGACCAGAGACCAAACACCAGGCCGTTGGCGACCATGATGATCGTGACGGGCACCGGCACCAGCAACGCTTGGGCTGTCATGAGCGCGATGGAGGCGGCGGGCGCCCACGCGCCGAGCGACAACAAGTATTGTTGGAAATGCCCGAGTTTTCCGATCGCGAGAAGGGCGAGCCCGTGTCCCAGCGTGTGCCGAACCGGCGGAACGGCGACGACGAGGACGGCAGCGAATAGGAGAATCAGGAATTGAGTTCGGACCCGACCGGCCGGTTCTGTGGCTCTCATGCCGGCGCGATCGTACCCGAAGGCCATTTTCTGCGCGCCTCGGTCCGACCCTTCAAGCCTTCAAGCCTTCAAGCCTTCAAGCCTTCAAGCCTTCAAGCCTTCAAGCCTTCAAGCCTCGTGGCCCCGTGCCACCGCCACCTGTGCGGGCCGCAGGACTTCATCGCCGATGAGGTAGCCCGGCCGCACGACTCCGACGATCTGCCCGTCCGGTGCGGCAGCCGACGGCGGCACCGTCGTCACGGCCTCGTGGAGGGCGTGATCGAACCGCTGACCCAGCGGATCGACGCGCGTGACGCCGAAGCCCTCGAGCGTCGCCAGGAACTGCTGGCGGACGAGTGCCACGCCCTGCACGACCGCGTCGTCGGGCCGCACGGCCGCGCCGATCGCGCGATCGAGGTTGTCAAGCACGTCGAGAAAACTCGCGATGAGCGAGCGGCGGCCGCGCTCGACGTCCTTGGTCACTTCCTTGCGCAGCCGCGCGCGGGCCTGATCGAATTCCTCGGACGCGCCGCGATACTTCGCGAGCAGTTGTTGAATCTCCAGATCCTTCGTCGCGATCCGGGCTTCGAGCTCTTCGATGTACGTCGGCTTCAACCGCGGCTCCTCGGCCGCCGCGGCGCCCTCGCCGCGCGCCCACCAGCGCCGATCGGTCACTTTCATCTCAGAGTCAGACATCGTCAATCTTTGGTCTCTAATCTTCAATCTTCAATCGCGAATCTTCAATCAATCGTCAATGATTCGATCGTCAATCTTCAATTCTTTGACACATAGTCAAACGACAGGGCATCGTCTTTGAGTCCAATTGTCACCGTCCCCCCGTGCTCGAGTGAGCCGAAGAGGATGTGGTCCGTCAGCGGATCGCGGACCTCTTTCTGAACGACGCGGGCGAGCGGGCGGGCACCGAAGATCGGGTCGTAGCCCTTCTTCGCGAGCCAGGCGCGCGCCTCAGCCGAAAGCGTGATCGCGACGTGACGTTCGGCCAACTGAGCTTCGAGCTGGAGCACGAACTTTTCGACGATGGTCTCCATCACCTCGGGCGTGAGCGTCTTGAACGTGACAATCGCATCGAGGCGATTTCGGAATTCTGGGCTGAAGATCCGCTCGATCGCGGCCTTCGACTTGCCCTCCGCCGATCGTTGGCGGATGTCGTCCATGCCTCCGGCGCCGACATCGTCCGTGAAGCCAATGGACTTCGTGCTCATCTCGCGCGATCCGGCGTTCGACGTGAGAATCAGCACCACGTGGCGGAAGTCGGCTTTGCGGCCGGAGTTGTCCGTCAGCGTCGCGTGATCCATGACCTGCAAGAGGATGTTGTAGATGTCCGGATGCGCCTTCTCGATTTCGTCGAGTAGCACGACCGCGTAAGGATTCGTCCGGACGGCATCCACGAGTTGGCCGCCCTGCTCGAACCCGACATACCCGGGCGGCGCGCCGATGAGGCGCGCGACCGCGTGCTTCTCCATGTACTCGCTCATGTCGAACCGGATGAACTCGTTGCCGAGGAGCAGGGCGAGCTGCTTGGCCAGCTCGGTCTTGCCGACGCCGGTCGGACCGGTGAAGAGAAAACATCCGGACGGCCGATCCGGCTGGCCGAGACCGGCGCGCGATCGCTTGATCGACTGTGCCACGAGGTGAACCGCATCCGTTTGGCCGAAGACGACCCGCTCGAGCGATTCCTCGAGGGTCTTCAACCGCTCGCGGTCCGACGAGGTCGCTTGCCGCGCCGGGATGCGGGCCATGCGCGCGACCACCGCCTCGATGTCGGGGGCGTCCACAACGATGGCCTGCGGCGCTGGGTCTGGGGCGTGGGGCGTGGGGCCCGAGGCGTGGGGTGTGGGGCCTGACGCGTGCGGCTCGGATCCTGGCGCGCTTGTCCCACCGGACGCCGCAGCGCTCGAGGTGCCTGCCTCGCCGACGCGCGAGGAGCGCAGGCGGGCGACTGCGCCCGCTTCGTCGATGATGTCGATGGCGCTATCGGGCAGCTTGTAATCGCGCAGGTGCCGCGCCGCGAGCTTCGCGGCGGCCTCGATGGCGGCTTCCGTGTAGTTGACGCCGTGATGGGTCTCGTAGCGTCCGCGGAGCCCGTTGAGGATCTTGATCGTCTCCTCAATCGACGGCTCGTCGATGGGGATCTTCTGCAGCCGCCGCGCGAGCGCGCGGTCTTTCTCGATGTGCTTGAAGTCTTCGAACGTCGTCGATCCGATGACGCGCAGGTCGCCGGCCGTGAGGATCGGCTTGATGAGCGTCGCCAGATCCATCGTCCCGCCGGTCGTGGCGCCGGCGCCGACGGTGGAATGAATCTCGTCGATGAAAAGAATCGCGCGCGGCTTGGCCGAGAGCGCCTTGATCACCGCTTTGAAGCGCTCCTCGAAGTCGCCGCGGAAGCGCGTGCCGGCCAGAAGCGCGCCCGTGTCGAGCGAGAACACTTCCGCGTCCTTGAGCGCCTCGGGCGCCTGGTCGGTCAGGAGAAGCAACGCCAAGCCCTCGGCCATTGCCGTCTTGCCGACGCCGGCATCGCCCACGAACACTGGGTTGTTCTTCCGCCGGCGGCACAGCACTTCGATCGTCCGCTGCAGCTCCGCCACCCGACCGATGAGTGGATCGAGCAGGCCGCGCGCCGCGCGGTCGGTCAGCGAGACGGCGTAGGCGGCGAGCGGGTCGCGCGAGCTCGGCGCGCCTTCCTCACCGATACCCGCCGGCGCCTCGCTGCCGTCACTCGCGGCGTCGTCGGACGGCGGCACCTTCGAGATCCCGTGGGAGATGAACTCGAGGACGTCGAGGCGAGTGATGCTCTGATCCTCGAGGAGCCTGGCAGCCAGGCACTTCGGCTGCTGAAGGATGGCCGCCAGGATGTCACCCGCCTGGACCTCCTGCCGCTGGGCGCTCTGGACGTGCAGCACCGCGGTCTGGAGCACACGACGGAACGCGGCCGTCTGTTCCGGCTCCCGTTCCTGGCCGCGCTTCAGGTGCTCGATCGATTCCTCGAGGTACTCATCGAGCGCTTTGCGTAGCTTCGGAAGGTCGGCGCCGCAGCCGGTCAGGATGCGCTCGCCCTCACGGTCGTGCGCGAGGGCGTAGAGCAGATGCTCGAGCGTCAGATACGCGTGCCGGCGTGAAACGGCTTCGCGGTACGCGATCGTGAGGACGACTTCCAGAGAGGCGGAGAACACAGACTCGATTATCAGGTGCGGCGCCCTGCAGCCTCAAGCCCCTGGCGTACGCCGCGTGTTACAGTTTTTGCGTCAGTCCTGCCATCGCCCACGCATGAAACGCGCCGACCGTCTGCCGCTCGCGATCGCCCTGGCGAGCGCGCTCGCCTTCGTCCTCGCGACGCGGGGATTCGACGAGTTCTACGCCGTTCGCTCGAAGGTCGTCACGGGCGTCGTGCCTGCGACCAAGGACCAGGTCCGGCTGTCGATCGACGGCCGCGGCACCGTCGCTCGCCTGCAACCGCCCTTTGCGCTCATCGCGCGCCTTGGCAACGGCACGGCCGATCGACAGCTGTTTCGCGTCAGTATCGATGGCCAGACCGTCTGTCAGCCTGAAGTCGCCGCTCACACCGTCGCGCGCGCGGATTGCACGGTGACCTCGGCCTGGCCATCGGGCGGCACGCACACGGTGGTCGTGGAGAACACCGCGGCGTCCTGGTCGCTGCAGTACCTCGAGCTGTCCAGCCACTATTACGCGTCGAGCGGTTTGGAGCAGGGCTTCGTGATTCCGAAAGCCTCGACGCCCTTCTCCCGGCCCTCCGTGGTCGATGTCATCGTGTTCTGGCTGGCGTCGTTCGGGCTCTATCTCGTGCCGGTCCCTGGCCGCCTCCCGCGGGTCGTGAAGGGGCTCTACGTCACCGCGGCGAGCATCCTGGGCCTGCTGCTCGCCGCCATCGTCCTTGCGCCGTGGGTGTCCCCGTATTCGATCGTGGTGTCGTGGGCGACCCTGGTCCAGTGGGCGGTGGTGCTCGCGACGCCAGCCCTCTGGCGCATCGGAGGGCTCGCGCTTTCGCGAGTGCGAGCCAGGCGCCGGGAGTGGGCGGCGCTCGCACGACCGGCGATCGTCGCCGCGCTCGTGCTGCTCGTGTTTGGCGATGTGATGCGGGCGCGGCTCCACGGAACGTATCTTGGCAACTACAGTGGGTTCGTCCAGATTGGCCGGGTCTTCGTCGACAAGAGTCCGTTCATCGCGCATCAACCGGACGTTCTCCTGACGTTGGTCGTCATGGAGGGTGGATACGACGGCCAGTTCATGTATTACGCGGCTTACGATCCCCTGATGCGGGCGTATCGCGCCAATTCGCCGCGCTTCGACGGCATGATGGACACGCCGCCCTATCGGTTCGGTCGCATCGGCTATGTCTGGCTCACGTGGCTCGCGTCGCTCGGCGACTGGCACCGGTTTCCGAAGACGATGGTGTGGCTGGATCTGGCGGCGATCTTCGCGGCCGCGTTCGCGATGAGCGTCGCAGCCCGCGACGTCTCCGCGAACGTGCTGTGGGGTCTTGTGGCGCTCCTGATCCCCGCGTTCTGGCAGTCCATGGAAACCGCGCTGCCTGAGCCGATCGCCGCCGCCTTTCTCCTGCTCGCTTACTTGGCCTGGCGACAAGGGGGGTGGGTACGAGCCGGGCTGCTCCTCGCTGCGTCCCTCCTCGTTCGGGAGACCGGCCTCGTGTTCGTCGCGATTCTGGCGGCGACGATGTTCGTGAGAGGCGAGCGTCGCCAGAGCCTCACGATGGCGACGATCGCGATTGCGCCGTTCGCCCTTTGGCACCTCTATGTCGGCTGGGGGCTCTTTCCCAATTGGGGATGGCAGGGGTTTTTCTTCAAACCCGAACTGCTCGGCGTGCCGTTCGTCGGGTTCGTCCAGCTGTGGTCACACGTCCGCGCGGGTCAGTATGAAATGGACCTGGCGCGCGCGGCAACCTGGCTGCCGGTCCTCTTGACCAGCGCCTGGCTCTTCGCGGTGGCCGTTCTCGTCAAACGGCGGACCCCGCTCACGATTGCCGCCGCAGCCTATGCGACGATCGCCGTGTCGCTGAACTACACGATGGTCTGGGTCCACACTCGTAACGGCGAGCGCGTGACCTACGAGGTCTTTATCCTGCTGGCGCTCTGCTCAGCCGAGTTTGCGTCGAGGTCTCGCCTCTGGCGCGCCGGCATCATCGCGTTCTGGGCGCTGTCAGGGTTCTACGTGTTCTGGGTCGGCTTCGATGCCTGGTTCTTCCGTGAAACGCTGTTGTCGGCGATTTGGTAGCCAGCCTCCGAGCCTCCGAGCCTCCGAGCCTCCGAGCCT
>Ga0182024_10011202_pt1 | contig 18071 bp, 19 predicted proteins | sample P32metaG_FD_120480 | JGI IMG/M metagenome (GOLD analysis project Ga0182024, IMG submission 120480) | Permafrost microbial communities from Stordalen Mire, Sweden - P3-2 metaG (Illumina Assembly) | ecosystem: Environmental > Terrestrial > Soil > Wetlands > Permafrost | place: Sweden: Stordalen... | reverse complement strand
TATGCGCGAACCTCGACAAAATGCTCATGCTAGATGTGCACAAATCCGATCTTGTGACACTGAGGGAGAGGAATTGGAGATGTGGCAAGATATACTTGGCAAAATCAAGGAAGGCGTGCTTCAAAGCTTCGATTCGCGAGTCCTGCAGTACGAGGAGGATATACGCAAGATGGATGCACAGAGAACGACGCCGGGATGGAATTATTGCACCTTCTTCATACTCAAGGAGGGGCTCGCTCAGTCTTTTGAACACATGTTTCTCCTGGAAGATGCATTAATACAGTATGACGAGCTAGAGGCTTCCTTCTTTCAGATGCTTAGAGGTGTGTTGTGTGGAAAAACTAGCTGACTGTAGATAAACAACTCACCTGGTTTACGAGGACGGGAGGCACTTCACCTGGCGACGATAGCGCGAATATCTTGGATCTTTCTCATAAAGACTATCGTACACTGATACTAGCAAACAATATATCTCTCTTCGACTTTCGCGTATATTTGTTTGCACGGCAAGCCTTCCTCCTAACCACAATGGGACGCTATGCCGATATTTGCTCTCGTGCAAGAGATTATATTGTGACGCTTGCCAGGACATTACGCAACGACCGAGAGGACTCTGGGATTAGTCTCATTGAAAGCTGGACATTCTCAGCAGCGATGCAAGTCATCGAAGCTACAAGCAAGGCGCCAAAATCTGCAGCTCTTTCGGCTGCGACAGGAGACCTTTTTCTTATCGCCAGAACACAAGTACTCCCTGAGTGGCTCGGCTTAACGTGTAGTTGGACAAACTGGGACACCATTTCCAACTGATTCCAGAAAACGTACCTTTTGAAGGCTTGTTCACTGAAGTCTCTCTTGACGCTCCGGAAGCCTATCATAATTCCGACTTCAAGACAACAAATCCTGTCCTAAAGGAGGTGATGGAAACTGGGGACAAGTTTTTGAAGCTATACGAGGACATTACATTGCAAGCGCTGAAGAATTATGAGCTGAGCAATCGGGCGGGTTCAGCACAGGCTATGACAGCAGACTTGGCTGCACTTTATGCGTCAGTGCCCGTTGTCATCTAAATAACCATTAGGCATCAAAAACAATACCAGAAAGCGGTATCTTTACTGGAAAAACTGTCCATCATAACCGCTGATCGTGGATGGAGTACAATCGATTGTGCCTTGATGAAGTTGTATGCTCAATGTTTACATGAGACTGGGAATTTCAAGGGTCATATTACTATTCTCTTGAAGCTTTTACTTCACAGAGAAGCTCTGGGCCCGAATGAAGGAGCGCAATTCTTGGATGAACTAGAACGAAACTTGTCTCAAACGGATGATAGTATCCCTCCTTCGTCTTGTTTCTGATCGCAGCTTTCGAGCGACCATTGCGAGATTACTTCAACCTTCAAATAAGCGCAAGAGCGACCCATCAGACAGGGAGAGATGGCTTTAAGCTTAAGCTGGTTCTAACGAATCATCTTGATCGCTCAATAGCCGGGACGGAGATAAATCTGAAAGTCTCCTCAACAACCGGCCAAGAGGTTTACTTCACCGACTCTGATGTCACGATTGAGCCTGGCAGAAATGAGATATATCTAACTTGCAATACTACAATACCGGGAGTGTATATCTTCGAGCAAGTGATTTGTCGGTGGAAGTCATTGTCATTTAAACAAGAGTTCGTCGAGGCGGGAAGGAAGCAACAATTGATATTATACCCCCACGGCAATGCATTGAGTGTTCGTGTTAGAATGGATCGAGAAAGTGAATCCCAGGACTGAGAGAAAAGCTGACCGTAGTTCATTTGGATCGTTCTAAGAGGGTTTGCGTAGAAGTTTTGACGGGATGGAATGACATCACTAAGGGAAATGTCGTACTTAAAAGCGAGACCGACAGTCTTACTTTGGATTTAGAAGCGGCGCTGGGACATGTTTACGCGGGAAATAATGGTATAGACTTGGAATAAGTGACTCATGATAGGTACGGAGGAAACTAAAATGGACATTGATTTTAAAAAAACCGGAGTACTTGGATTTGGGACGGTGGCGAAGGATTCGAAATTCTGTTTTTCGATACCTTTTAATTCTAGTCCAGAGCAAAATGAAATCGATGTATGTCTCTATTGAGATGAAGCTAATCGAAAGTTGAAAGTCGAAGTAAATTACACTACAGTAAATGGCGAATTCAACTACATCCATTCCTCTAACCTTTCGTCAGCACTTCCGCTATCTGTCGGCGTGACCGATTCCTTCCGCCCTAAACTGTTGAAACCTTGGAAAGATAAAATTGATTGCTAGTTTACTCTCAATATTCGCCGTTCATTGCACCAAATTGCCGTTGCGCATCCTTAATGTGCAACTTCAGTCTAAATCTGAGTTCAGTGTATGGACTGGTTCTTCTCAAGAACGCGACCTAGTCTGCGTTCCTAACACGGCCGCCAAATTCGTATACCAAATTACGATAAACGGAACGCGAAATGAGGTGTCGGAATGTCTCAGCCATGGGCACCCGTTGACCTTTGTGGTTGGGTATCGACTTCTTGAGACTGGTAAGATGCAAGAAGACCGTGCTAATGTCAGAAATCGAAACAATTCTGAGGAACGGTTTAACGAGACTTATCAGTGAGAAAGGACTAGAAAAATTCGCTGCGCGAGTATTTGAAAGCCTCGGTACCCTTGTCAAGCGGGTCGATTTGGAAACATATGGGACCTTCAGCGCGATCATGCTGGATGAAGGGCCCGAATTGCAAGATTTCTCTGATGTTTCTCTTGAGGACAAATCCTCGTTGCGTGAGCTGGCGGACCAATTTTATTCGGTACTTTATCGTGCTGTATTGCTGACAGAAGACTTTCAAAGATTATACAACGTCCAGCGAGGAGATTGGTCGAATTCCCCGTGACATTTTATATATCCCAGCTGATATTCCTAGCGTGGACGTGACTCTTTCGCAAAGCGTTCTGACTTGTAGGTTGTTCACTCGGTATCGCTATCATTAATACCGGGAAAAGAAAAATATGTTGTCGGAGGGTTGATCTCAGCTGAATTGTCCATCTATTCTTCATTTAACTGGAATCTAACTGGAACGAGGCCCTCAACTGCTATTGAATGTTATTACGATATAAATCTGGAACCAGACACATGGTTGATCTCAGGTTGCAAACGAGCGCAATTCACTATTCAGGTATATACCAACCAGCAATATTTTAACGATAGGATGATCTCGTGAAGAAGTTTCAAATTGCATTGATTCCTTTGAAGAGTGGTGTGGTTAAGGTGCCGAAGGTTGAAATTGAAGTGCTGACGCCGAACATCGTCTGTGAGGTTGAGGATGCATCGTGGCCGGATGTCATCGTCTTGCCGGCGAGATTTACGGCAGTATATAAAGTGGAGATACCTGAGATTGCTACCTAGTCAATGATCGAGAATTTGACGGTTGAACTGGCGGTCGCACTGTTAGTATCGGAGTAAAGCTTTTCCAGTGGTGCTGTGGTTACAATCTCCCCTGGAGCCATACATTGGAATTGTTTCAGGCTGCAGGCATGTCAGATCGATCAAGTGAAGTAACGTAATAAATCGGGCGTTTGTGAATTTGCGTAAATATTTCCCGCACAACTCAGACTTGACACATGGAAATTACGTCTTTACGTGCGACGGAGCGTGCCACACACATTACTGAGACCTGCACCTTATACGCTCAAAGCTGTCAGTCATCCAGCCGTTCTTGCCTCAGACTCTCCAGCTGCAACAGTACATACTAGTACGATGCCGACGCTTTATACATTTAAGAATACCGATGATATCGCCATCGGGCTCGCAGACTTCATCAAGCGGGCCTACCAAAGCGCCATCGAGAGACACGGCAAGTTCACCATCGGACTCAGCGGAGGATCACTTCCAAAAACGTTGGGCAAAGCATTGGTTCCATTGCCGGAAGGCACCTTCGACTACTCCAAGTGGTAAGATGACCAGGTTTACAAGTGTATCTCATTCCTCTCTAGGGAAGTATTCTTCGCCGATGAACGCGCCGTCCCTCTAGACCACGAAGACTCCAACTATAAATTATGCGACGAGTATCTCTTCTCCAAAGTTCCCATCCCTCGCGAAAAAATCCACACTATCGACGAGACCTACTTGGACGATGTACAAGAACTCTCCGACCAATATGAACAGGAGCTCGTTAAATGCTTTGCAAACAAGTCCTCCGTGAAAACTCCTGCTTTCGATCTCTTGTTGCTCGGCATGGGACCTGACGGCCACACATGCTCCCTCTTCCCCGGACACGCCTTATTGAATGAAACTGACGGATGGGTCGCTCCTGTCACGGACTCTCCAAAACCACCTCCAAAGCGGATCACGCTCCTGCTCCACGTCGTCACTCACGCGCATCGAATTGCATACGTTGTTGCCGGAGGCGAAAAGAAGGATATCTTGAAAACAATTATGGAAGACCCAGACAAAGGCTTGCCCTGCAGCCTGATCAATGTAGGGGGGGGAGAGAAGGTGTTTTGGTTTGTGGACAACGATGCCGCTGAGAGTACTCTTTATCCGAAGAAGGAGTACAAGCTCTGACCCAAGTCGTTTTGGTTTTGCAGATTTATAAGGGTAACCACTTACGCTCTCATGGTTTCCAACTGCTATGATGTTTGCGGATTGTTTATACCTGGTGTGGAATAGCTGAGATTTTCTTTCCTGTAGTGCGGATCATGTATGCATATTGATAGACATATTATTAGGATTCGTGGTATTTAGCTGGAGGAATGTTGGGCAGCGCACGTCTGAAGAAATGGACTTTAATTCTATCAGGTCTAAGGTTCTTCTTCCTTAACCTGAGATCTTGAAAACTATAACTAAGAGGCTCGTAACGTAGACATCCGTGATCGCGGCTATTAGTCCCATCACGAAATTATCCGGATTGTACCCCCGGCTCCAACAAAGTCTAGAGATGCTATATGCCAAAACCAAGGTTATTGCAATCTAATTGTCAACATTATGGCAATTGTCGAGCTTACGGATAACGCTCCCATGAGAAGATACGCAAACAAGAATAGCATACTAAACTTGAAGGTTCCAAGGAGATTTATAAAGCCCAAAAACGCCAAGTGAATAGGTACTGATATCGCAAACAGTGTTCCCATTACAATCAAATTTTCGCGAGATCTAATCGATGTTTCCGTCTCCGTGTCCCGTTTTGAATGAAATTGTGTCGAAAGGCGAGAGGCAAATATACAACCGACATTACCAGCCAATGATGCGGTAACAGGAAGGATTAATGGAAGGGCTTCGTACTCGACTTCGTATCGTTGCAGTAGAACTCCAGATCCACTAGGACAATCAGCACGCACCCAACGTAGAATACCTCGAGATCGCCATTGATAATATGGTAGCAGTCCAACCCTCAAATAGCAATTCACTGACGTATGGGTTCCTCCACACAAGTAATATGAAGCCTGGTAAAGCGAGAGAAAGAACGATCAACAACGCTGTCGCCGTGTATGTTCGGATGACATTGATGAGAAGCGAGGTTAAAAACGCGAGAATGATAAGAGTGAGAAGATCGCCAAACGATGATGCTAGCGGGGTGGCGATATTATCTAGAATTTAGCTAAGGTATTAACAGCTCGTACCTGGATTAATACGAAATCTACGACATACTAGAACAAGTGAAGACATGAAGGCGCTGAGGAAAACGCTAGAGAGGCTGGCACAGAGCATGGCACTCACAATCATGAGCGCACTTTCAAACCACGTTTCCCTATGAGGACGAGTGATATATCCCAGTACGAAAGATAGTAGCCCGGCCAGTGCACCAATTAACAGAGTCTGCCATCATCAGCACACTAGCAAACCACAGGACAACCTGAACTTGGAGCAGGGCAAGATTCCCGACAACAATTGCTCGGCGGGTCCGCCTGATATCCAGTTCGCCGATATTTGCCTAGCGTGAGTTCAAGCATAAGCGATGACTCATACCGATGTGCTAAGACGGGATGCGAGATTCATTTCAAGACATCCTTTCAGGTTCAATAATATGGGTACCAAGATAAAAAGCTCTCCGATCCTCACAAAAGCGCGCCAGTGCTGGACCATGTCAAAGACCATACCCGTCAAGACGGACCCTACTACGGAAGCCAGAAGAGACGGCGTCGACTGGGTAACCAACTCCAATGCAACTGCCCAGTCGCCTGACATTCGAAGACTTTTGGGGAACTCCAGAGTTGACCGCCGAAGCAAGCCTGCAAACTCCTCGCCTCTGCTTCGAGATTGAGGCTCTGAGAGCGAAAAGCGAGCTCTTCGGTGGAGAGACGTTCTGTCGCTATCATTGATATCTGTCTGCAGCCTGGCGGTTCCGTTTGCGTTGGGACGGTCCATGCTGGTTTCGCGAGAAGGAAGTTCAAACTCATCATCAGGATCGTCCGGCAGCCTGTGAATTTGCCCTCTGCGTGGCATGCGGGCACATCAAGTGTCCCGTTTGCTGGAGACGACTTTGTGAAGAACTCTCAGCTTGTTCGGGGGCTACGCTTGGTGCGACTTGAAGACAATTGCTGTGTCGCTCGAAACACGCAGAGAATTAAATTCCCCCACGTTACACGTATTTGAGTCCGTACACGCATTTAAATAAATATTTATTTTAACGCCCGCTGGTTGGGCCAATTTCTACCCACACAGCAGCCAAGGCTTTCGAATCCGTTGCCCCTGACTAGGCGATCGTTGCAAGCCCATAAATATCCAACTTCCAGTTCGCATGGGACAGGTACCGTCTCCATCTCTCACATCTATCAAATATAACAAAGAAAACACTGACAAACCTGATTCTAGGGCGCCTCCAAAAAACGTACTTCCCCTGACTGATTGTCCTACATCGATAACATACTAACCACTCATTCTCTCCAGGACGAGACTCAGATGGCGAAAATGTACTTCCAACACTTCCGAGGCTTATTAACTCATTCTCTAGGACCTAGAAGCCCTCGAAGAAGGAGGATGGCTTTCTGACCACATCATGGGTAGGCTTCTCTCCTTGTCCTGCTGATCTCCTCTGCCCAGATGTGTACTATGACTATTTGGAGCAAGAGATACTCGCTCAAGATCAACGATGGCGGCGAATAATATCACTAGTTAGGGCGACTATTGCATATCTCATTAGACATTCGACAGGTCCATGTTCCTTGTGCCTTCTCTGATGATAGATATTGCGGGACTGACCTCGGCCCTTCCTGAGAGTCTCGGGAATGTTAACTACATGTAAGCCGGCTTCTCTTAGTCTTCCTAACGAGGAGCTTTTTCCCTATTAATGACAATGACGACCCTACAGCCGGGCATGGCGGATCACATTGGTTTGCTACCCTCAGGATGCATTCTTATGACAGGTCCCTTTTAGTGGTCAACCGGGTAATCAAGATTGGCTTCCATTACGACTCATTAAATCATCGAAATGAAGATGCAGCAAAGGAAACTCTTGGCAAGATTGGAATACTTCTCAACGAGCGTGAGCTTCTCCCCGCACTCAGAGTGCTTATTGGAAGAATTTAATTATGTGAGGCAACCTAGTCCCCAACAAGCCAACGATTCCGACTGCGGTGTCCATGTTCTATACAATACTCGGGTGCTAATCCAAAGATTGATGCATCCGAAGTACCGCCCAGACCGGCCGTGGGATCTCTCGGACATTGAACCTGATACCGTACAAAACCGAGCTGCCTTACGGATGCTCTTTCAGCAAAAGCTCATCGAACGTCTTTCATCAAACAACGACCGAGGGCCCATCCAATAGTTGGTACAGATAATGAGGATGCCTGTTGTTGAGTTCAGAATGGGAAGCATGGGTCTATGTTTGGCGTCGTGAAGCACATAATTTCTGGGGATATCTATTTTTTGTATATCCAGGCATTGTTCGGCGTCGAAGTGTTGTAGGGGAATCTGATTCTCTTGGACCTACATACATAATAACTAGAGTAAATTACCCTGTTTTTCTGCCAAACCAGGTGCGCCTTCCAACTCCAGCATATAAATCAAGTCCGCTTCCCAAGATCAACCATATTAGATATTAAAGATATCCCATATCGAAATCCCACTATTCCATATGTACTGCATCATCTGTGGCACCGAAATCACTATAGGAAACCGAAATCCTTTCAGAACACTCTCCTGCTTTTCCAACATCCATCGACTTTCTTCCGGGTAATATGCATCTCCACCAAAAGCGATACCGGCCAGGGTGAGACACCACGTTTCACCACTAATGCCATCCGTGAGCGATGCGAAACTTCGACAGATGTCGACACCCGTCTGATATCTTCCGGAAGACGGAGGATTCGGGCCAACAGCAGGCCATAATATTAGGGACATGTAGATTTGTATAGCTCTCCAATGGTTCATCATATGAACAAACTGTTGGCTATATATCGGTAATGGGGGGTGATTGAGAAAGGGCAATGGCACGGTAGCGGCAGGCAAATGCCCCATCTGAACGAGTTCCTCCTTACGCTCGGCTTCTTGAACCAGCGATTGAAATCGCCATTCTTGCAGATCATTGAGCAGTTCGGAAATCTCTTCCATTATCTCCGGCGCCAGTGTTGCAGCTTCAGGATGGTCTTTTCGATCCTTGTTGGCGACACGCGCGAGGATTGCGGCCCTGTGAGCTAGGTCATCGAGAGCAAACTTCGCCATTGCCCAGTCTGCTGCAGAACTAGTGGATTGATCTGTTGCTGCCGAGATCCAGCCGCGATGGGATGCAACTTCATTCGGTGGAACCGGAGGGAAAATAGGCCCCCCTTCGTAAAACGGCACTCCAAGTTGTGCCTCCATCCTGCATGGATCAGAAGATTTAGATGAAGGTCATACCTATATGCACTCCTCCAAATCAGCATCAACAAAGCTGAAACCCCCCCAAATCCAGCAGTAGACTCTCGCGTATTGTTCTGTACTTGCTGTAAGACTTGGTATAAACCCCGTAGATGCGATGTGGCTGACAGGGAAGACCCTGAGTTGAGGTCTAGCCATAATAACAGAAAAATGGAAATTGCGTCGTTTTCGGTGAGGTCTCGAGGCGACCCCCCCAATGACGCCTGCAAAAGTTGAAGAGCTCTTTGCTTGTGATAGTAATGCCTCGAAGGCAATAGCTCTAGCGATTGATCTCCAGTGGCTAACATTGTTGAGATCGATAGAATTGAGTGTCGCAGGGCAGCGTGATCTATTGACCTAGCAAACACGTCTTGTACAATGGTTGGAAAGAGATCCACAAATGACATGAGCTGCGGCATGCGCTGCAAAAAAAAGTCAAAGTAGGGCAGATCAATGCTTTCGACATCTAAACCGTCGGCAACAGGTTCTCTGATAGTCAGTGTAGAGCTGAAGATATCCTCGATATCGGCATCTTCAGCTCCTTCTAAGGCTTGAAATTTGGGAGAATTGAAATCCAAGTCTGCCGTCCATTCCTCGGGTGCTGTGCAATAGGAAGAGCGGTTACTCGAGAGAGCCGGAGACGTCGCTGGGGCACTTGTGGGTGTGGGAGATAAGTAGAAGCTCTCAGGGACTGAGGAGATAGATTGTGTTTTGGCTCGTCGGGGAGCTTCGCTGCCTTTGTCAATTGATTTGCGACCTAGAAGAGAGTTAACCCTTGACGCCGGGTGAAGGCCAGATACCTTCAGACTTTCGCTTCCTTGGGGGAAAAGTCGGTGAGGACTCCTTTTTGACAGTCACCGGTGCCTCGAACTGCTCGAAGCGGAACAGTGAATCGATATCGTACTAAATATGTAAGAGCCGAAGAACAGGATGGGGGCAGGGACGAACCTTGCATTCGAGGTTGTTCTTGACGCAGAAGGAACACGCGGGTTGGTCTAGTCAGTAAGTACGGCAGCTGAGGGTCTGGTCGGCAGGTACCTTCCGTACACTTCCGTTTAGCTGTTCTAAACACGTTAGCAAGGACAACCGGTCGGACAAACTTGCAGGAGGTGCACCCACGATGACTCCGGGGTCTGCGGGTTCTTGGCACTTTGGAGGGAGCCTCGGTCTTCATGGTGATGACGTCGGACGACGGAGGACACGCGGAAGCAGGCGGAAGCAAGGAACGAGCGACTGTTTGGTGTCTTGGCGCCTTGATTGTGCCTGACCGCCTCGAAATGTGTGTTGCTCGCTACTGCTAAGGATCCGTGGGATGCGTGCTGGAGACTTTCGGCCGTTCAGGCCCCCGCAGCCAATCAGCGGCACAATTGTCAACTCATCAAGCCATCCGGGGCTGAGCACACACAACACATCCCACACAGATCTTGTCGAGGGCGCACAAGATTACTACCACCTGGCAACCAGCGCTGCCTCCGAATCGTCTCCCGGTCGCCCAACATCGACGCAATCGAGCTTACTGTGATCGGTAACTCGGCGCGTGGGTTTGAAACAGCAGCCGCTCGCCACTACATGCAAACTCCTATTTATCTACCCAATTCGGTTGAGCATTGATGGAGCCCACTCTGAATTAGGGATGATCCAGTTTCATATAGTCATGTGTTTTCTAGGCTCAATGTAAAATATTGGTCATCCTGACTTGTTTCTAGACAAAGACAGGCACCCGCTGTTGTGATAGAACTGACATCGAAAGGTACTTAACTTACCTTAACTCAGGCCGCAAGACTATACTACATAAATATTATCAGTTGTTCCGCCGTGACATGAAACAGGCTTGGCACTTATCGCTCTCCTGCTTTGTGGCAACGTGGCCGTAACTTATCCCGTTTGCAATTGAAACCGTTATAAGCGTACCTGCTTTGGTTATTGCGGTGATTTGATCGGCTGAAACAACAACTTCGGGTAGATCCCGTCGCTAAGCGATCCCGAAATCGCTTCAAGTCAAAGAAATGACATCTCTTGTTCCGGCAGCTTTTCGCCCTCTGCGTCTCGCTCTGATACAGCTTGCGACGACTGCGGATAAACAAGCTAACCTTCGACGTGCGCGGTCCCTTGTGAAGGAAGCAACCACAAAAGGCGCAAACGTGGTGGTTCTTCCGGTACTCCAAACTCGCCCCCGAAACACTGTGCTGATGCTTTATCTAGGAGTGTTTTAACAGTCTTGTAAGTTCAATCAACCAACACGCCTTTCTATTGTGGCTAAGCTTGCTAGTACGGCACCCAGTATTTCGAGAAGTATGCCGAGACTATCGAGCCTCCTCAGGAGACTTTTAACGAATTGTCCTCAATTGCGAAGGTGATCCCACATGCTAATTACAGTCGTACTGTACTGACTTGATGGCAGGAATGCTCCGCGTACTTGATTGGTGGTTCGATCCCCGAAAGGAAAGACACAAAACTTTACAACACCTCTCTAACATTCTCACCTAATGGTAAACTGCTAGCGGTCCATCGCAAAGTCCACCTCTTCGACATAGATGTTCCTGGTAAAATCAGATTCCAGGAATCGGAAGTCTTAACGGGCGGCCAAACATTGACGGAAGTGGAGACAGAGTATGGGAAACTTGGAGTTGCAATATGTTACGATGTGAGGTTCCCCGAGATGGCAATGATTGCAGCAAGAAAGGGGGCAGTTGCGATGATCTATCCCGGAGCTTTTAACCTGACGTACGTACCATTATTGTCAAACATTACTAACTTAAGGACTGGACCACTTCATTGGGAATTGCTCGCACGAGCAAGGGCAATTGATAACCAGATCTACGTGGCCATGTGCTCTCCTGCGCGTGATATGGACGCTTCGTACAGTGCATGGGGCCATTCGACAATTGTGGATCCAAATGGAGAAATCATCGCCAAAGCCGGGGAGGGCGAAGAGATAATCTACGCAAATTTGAGTATATCTGCTACCGTCTGACTGAAATCTTACTCTAGGTCCCGATAGGATGCATGAAGTGAGACGTGGTATCCCTGTAACAACCCAACGACGGTTTTCCCCCCGCTCCCAACTTCTCTAACTCTGATCTAGTTTTGACGTGTATCATGATGTAGCCAAATAAGTTGCGAATGTAGGGTGAAGACTTCTTGTAGATTTATCCATAGTACATCTGTATTGCACTATGCCACTATCTCGTCCTGAAAATATAGATCAAACCTGAAGTCAGTTCTCAGTAAATTTGCCAGAGCTCGTCAGGCTACGATTAGCTGATACTCTGAAATGTCACAAACAGTCAAGGAAATCAGCGGCCAGTAAAAGTTCTAAAGCCATCTCTACTGGGAATTTGAACTCTTCTGGATTTGGGTTGTCCTTGTTGGCATAGTTGTAATACCAGTATTCGCAACACTTTTCCAGATGTAGTCCCCTTTCTTTTTAGCCACAGGTCCTCACAAAGGAACCCACTTGATAGCCTGAAGCCAAGCGGCATTTCTTTCAGTTTCTTCAAACCTTCCCTCTAATGGTATAAGCCAAGCCGAGGAGGAAATTACCATCGAACATGTCTTTGATGGTACGCGACACTGATGTCGCTATGTTTCGTTGAACGATGAACTTGTGATTCTGGTCTCTACTGATTTCATCGTCTCCAGCGTACAGTGTCGTGTACTTTAAATGAGCGGCTTCTTTTCCTGCGTTTACCTTCTTTTCCGTGGCGGAGCCGACTTGAGCAGCCATACCTTTGATGGCCAAAATTACCTGCCGGGATCGCGAAAAGAGGGTTTTCGTGATCTGCCGCGATTTGCTTAAAAACATAAATATTTACTAAATTATGATGCAATCAATATTGCCGCTTTACATAAATTTAACATTTATGAGATGAATTTTGGAAATCTACTTGCGCTTATCTTGGAGGACTATAAACGTCTTTTTCACCCCTCGTCTCTCAAGCGCATCAATAACAGCACTCGCCTGTGGACCTTGTATCATGACTTCCATCATCGGCAGTTTGGGAGTGGATCCCGGAATAGCTAAGGTCAAGGGTGATTTTGAAGGACTTACCTGCAACTGATGCGGATGTGGCACAAGCATTTCGCAGTTCTTCTGCCATGTCATTGGGATTTATAAAGAACGCTTCAAGGCCCCAGAATCGGGTCACAGTTTTTCTGCCTTGTCGCTTCTCCATAACGATGCTGATCTTGGGAAGCTTTCCTTTCCTAAAAGTCAAAAGGGGTGAATACGGCACATTCCTCGTTTGCGATTCACTTTCCGTAGTGATTGTATAGTAAGATGTCGATGACTCCTGTAATCTGTCCAAAAGTTTGTCACGCGGCATCGAGGTAACATTACTTTCGTTCGGCTTTAGCAAAGGGGCGAGATCATAGTTGATCTTGACAAGTCTTGGAAAGTCAGATTCGGCAGAGATGGCTTTACCGAGGATTTCGAGGATCAATCAAGTCCTTGTTCTGGGTCAAATATCCGTTTAAAGCCTCCCTTATCTGATTAGAGTTGTATAAATCATCTTTCCTATTCATTAGCTTCCACAGAGTCCTTGCTGTACGATTGAGATTGAGACTCGATGATGGCCCGCAATACTTTTCCTGTGGGTTTATAGAACTCCCGTACTTCGACCATCGGAGGAACTGAGCTGGAAGCCTTAGGAACTTTAGAATCCGTACTCTCAGTCGGCTTGTGTGACAGTGAATAGGGTTGAAATTCGGTGATAAGTTTGTGATTCCAATCAATAGAAAGGATAATAGTCTCTCCAGCCCGATCTTTTGTCCTTATAACGCCCTCTTTTTCCATGTACTTCTTTAGAAAAGTTGCAGCCTTCTTCCAAGACGTCTTTTTGAAGGAGTATTGAGTGTACTGCTCAGGGAGATACGGAATTAGATGATCAGCGATTATCGCTGACGATGAAAGAGGAAGCAAGATGCTCTTTTGTTTGTCGGCGGATTTGATAGCATATAACCCATAAATCGCAGCCGCTTTGAACACCTTGTCAATCTCTAAGTCTTTAGCGGTATAGTTATTAACGTTACCCGAAACTGAAGGTTCCTTCTCTTCCAAAGCGACGCTACCAGGAAGGGTCTCAGACGAATGCTTTGCCACATCTGCTATGATATCATCTTCGTCTTGTGAATGTTGTCGATCTGTCGGACTCTTTACTGAATCCAAGCTCAATCCCTGAAGGGCCTTCTCCTGAACCGAGTCTGCCTCGAGATCGGTTGATGGTTCTGGAGGATGAGATTTACTACCTAGACCCCACAACTCATCTCGGTAGCAATGAACGAGGTAGATAGCCTTTCCTCTCCCACCCACGGCTTTTGAAAGCTGGCCAATGTCGAAGGCCGCCACACCCACCGCGACGGCAGCCTTACTTGGCAGAAGTATCTGCACAACGTCGCCGGACCTTATTTCAGGACTCCAGCCAGTCAGCCCCGGAGTCATGAGATCTGCTCCACCTTGCAGCTTCGTGAAGACGTGGTCCCAGGTACTTACTGTTTTTAGGACGGAAGGATGCCGCCACAATGTATACACTTGACGTTATTGGAGCGGTGGAATTCAAGCTAACCTGTTGGGACATAAACTTCCTGCGTTTGCCCAGATGGGATCATTTTGAGCCACAAAGGTTCCAGGCCCTGGGCGTCATAGTAGAGTATACCAGGCTCGTCAAGGTTGGTTGTGAACTTTGCAGACTAGATTGGATGTCAGTAGGACGCAGCAGGGGATTGAACTTGTGCGCCGTCTGGCAGCAGCGAATTCTTTGCCTCAAAGTCGGCATCTTCAAGGCGATAGAAGAGCGCAATCTGTTGTATGATCTTTTTCCTGTCTGAAGAGCGAAGGACTGAAAGATTCTTGACGTGCGGTGGTTTTCTGAACATCGGCAGAGCGTTCGACTCGACTGCGAACAATGGGCGAGCTTGCTTGAGAGCAGACCAGCCAATCAGAGACTAAGGCTTTGCACGCCACCAAGCCGCGTACCGCCGGGTATTTAATTCGAGACGGTGAGACTGGTTTTGCTCGAACAAGATAGCACGAGCGGATAAGGACAGGCAACAAAAGGGTCCGGCATCCGCCCTCCAGCAGACAGACTCAACACCGTTGCTTGTCTATGGCTCATGAACAAGATCAGCTTCCTCCCAAAATAGTCGCTTCAGGCGCGTCTCTTGTTCCTTCGAAATCGCCTGTATCAAATGGAACGTCCCAAACGTCCCTGTGGAAAGAAACACGTCCAGCTTCGTCCTCCGGACATGCCCAGGCTGTTCATGCGATCTTGTCGCGGACTGGGCTCGCAAGGTCCGAGGGATTCCTTCGGCCCATAGCTGATACCCCTCCAACCGCTCCCGCCTCTCCCAGACTAGGCCCGTAAGTATCCCCTTTCCTCAGGCTGCACAGTGTTCTAATATCCTCTCTCCAGTATGCGGGCAACCACATTGGTACGTTTATATGACTTCTTGACTCGTAGTCGCTAATATTGCTCTTCCAGGACATTCCCGGGCTCACTTCCTCAAAGATATCGCCTGATGGAAAGATTGCTCCGATTGATGTAGGCTCCAAGCTCGTCATCGTACAACCCTGTCTCTTCAGGCTTACATGCTCTTAGGTGATGGTTGGGGTACCAGCACGGGGGAAGAGCTATATTACCAAGAAGTCTGGCCCTAACTTTTCACACAGCCTGACGTTGTAGGCTTGCGAGATACTTGAATTGGTACACTCATACAATTTCATAACCATGTTCTCATCCGGCCAGGAGACAACATAAGACAAGGATCTTCAATGTTGGAAACCGCCGGCGGCTAGCTCAAATTAATGAAGACTCAGAACATCACACTGAACATGACGCAAACTTCTTTGATCCTCACAATGCACAATATACGGCTACTCGGGAGCAGCTTGCTATGGACACCTTGGAGGAGCTTCTGCATTGGCTCTTGGGCGAGAACGGATCAGTGGGGATTTTGGGTATACATATTCCCTTGATATTTCTCTTATTATAGATGCAACTAACTCAACTCGCTCTCGAAGAAAAATGATTTTAGAACGCGTTCACCAAATCGAAGATCTCAATGTTCTTTTTATTGAAAGCATCTGTACAGATAAGAAGGTAGCTCATGAACGTTGTCCGCATGCTTATCGTCTTTTAGATTTTGGAGAACAACATGCGACTAAAGCTTTCGGGCCCGGATTACAAAGGCACGGCTTGCTGTCCCAATAATCTGATTGTCATAGATATGGACCCGGTGGTGGCTCTGGAAGATTTCAGGCGACGGGTCGCGAATTATGAAAAGGCTTATGAAACAATTGGAGAGTATGAAGAAGAGGTGGAGAATCTGCAGTATTGCAAGGTTTAACGGCCTTGACTTGTAGCCTCTAACGGTAGATGATTAATGTTGGGAAGAAATTGGTGGCACATAACATTCAGGGTTTCCTTGCAGGCCAAGCTATTTTTTTCCTGCTGAACTTCAACCTCGCCGAACGTCAGATTTGGATTACACGGCATGGTAGACCCCGACCTTTAGGTGATTGAAAGACAGGAGAGAGCACGGATAACCTTACTCATAAGCTCGGAGGAAGTATGAGTTACAAACCACTAATCTGATTCTTTAGATGCAAGCCTTACCGAACTCGGACGTAAATATGCCAAGGCGCTTGCCAATTTCATTGATTGTATTTGTTGGGGTATTCTTATGCTGACCCCTTTAGTCCAACGACAAGAGTTTCGAAGGCATGAATTAGAAAAATTTTACCAGGAGAGACTTGCTGAACCCTCAGTAAGAATGCCTGACTCTGCCGGACCTTCCACTCCTACTGGTATTCCCCTTGCCTCTGATCAGTCACTGATCGATCTGCAGACTGGGTCCCACCGGAGAAAGCTTTCAGCGTATGATCCCACAAGACTATCTATTTATGGGGTAGGTATGGACCAGCATGTTGAATCGAACGAGGGAGACAGCTGAGTATTTCGATGAGAATACTTATGCCGTTAAGGCGATGCGAATGCTTGATGAAATCGTACCCCCGCTATGCAACTACTCGATCTGACGGTTCCAGAATCCGGGTGAATGTGATGGTCTCACGCCAGAGGAGATCCAACAACGATACCCCGAGGAATTCGAGCTTCGGCGCCTTGATAAGCTCCATTATCGTTATCGTGGAAACGGTGGCGAGAGCTACCTTGACGTAGTCTTTCGCCTACAGGGCGTAATCGTTGAAATTGAGCGGCTTCAGACACATGTGCTTCTCATTGCGCACCGGGTTGTCGCACGCATTCTTCTGGCGTACTATCTGAACCTTTCCCATCACGTACATCTGGTGCCGTTGCGATTGCTAATGCACAAGGACATTTCGCATCTTGAGACGCCAATCAACACGTTGTTTTGTCTTGAACCAAAGCCCTATGGAACAGAGGTTGTTTCCCTACTAGGAAGACTTGCTTAACTTGAAAGGTACGGAAATTTGAATATCGAGAGGATATGGACTGGTTTGTTGAATGCAAGTTATCGCCAGGTGGTTTATAATGTTAATTCTTCTCTGGGCATCGCGAGGGTGTTAATTACTACTAGTACTAGTTTCAGTGGGTTTAGGCATCTCGGGCTGTAGCAAGCAAACATGATTACCGAGAATAATACTCTTCATAAAACGGACATGACCGGTACCTCAGGCTGCGCATATAACCTGGACTGCGAGACGGCCTACTAGTACTAGTAGTGGAAACAGTGTTAAACTAGTACTTACAGACACCACGAATGCTAGTAATACTGGTAGTACTAGTAGTGGCTGCAGCGATTGTCCCCACTAGCAGCAGAAATCACTGGCAACTGAGTCAGAAGCAAGCACAAAAGCAATTAGTAGTAGTAGTAGTAGTAGAAAACAATTTGAATGTCACTGTGAAGTAGTACTACTACTAGTATGTCAGTCAGTCTCACTGGCAGGCTTACGGCCCCTACTAGTACTAGTAGTAGTAGGACTTTTCAACTTCAGGTTGAAGTTAGTTCAACCCCAACTTGAAACAAACAAACTTGAACAAACAAATGTACTATAAACCAGACACTGGCACTGTCATGTGAGTGAAAGTGCTATTTGAGTCTCATCTAGCTGTTCTTGAGTTGGTATTCTAGTTCAAGTCCATGTTGATTGGAAATTGGGAATTCAAAATCAAGTTGAAGTTGAAGTTGTAGCGGGACCAACTTGAAGCAGCCTGAGATTTCCTGGACGGAAGGGTGGTTGTACTACATTCGCTACTACTA
>Ga0182024_10011201_pt1 | contig 18071 bp, 16 predicted proteins | sample P32metaG_FD_120480 | JGI IMG/M metagenome (GOLD analysis project Ga0182024, IMG submission 120480) | Permafrost microbial communities from Stordalen Mire, Sweden - P3-2 metaG (Illumina Assembly) | ecosystem: Environmental > Terrestrial > Soil > Wetlands > Permafrost | place: Sweden: Stordalen... | reverse complement strand
GAGGCGGCCCGGGAGTACATTTTCGCTGGCGACATCTTCCAGGTCGTGCTGGCACAGCGATTCGACCTGGAGCTCGGTGCTCGGCCGCTCGACCTTTACCGCTCGCTGCGCCAGGTCAACCCGAGCCCCTACATGTACCTCCTGCAGTACCCCGAGCTGGCCATCGTGGGCTCCTCGCCCGAGCCGATGGTGCGGGTGCGCGACGGGAGGGTGATCTCGCGTCCCATCGCCGGGACGCGCCGGCGGGGCCGGACCGAGGCCGACGACCGCCGCCTGGCTGCGGAGCTCTCCGAGCACCCCAAGGAACGGGCCGAGCACGTAATGCTTGTGGACCTTGCTCGCAACGACGTTGGCAAGGTGGTCGAGTTCGGTTCCGAGACCGTCGACGAGCTGATGACCCTGGAGCGCTACAGCCACGTCATGCACCTCACATCGCAGGTGTCGGGACGCCTTCGGCCCGGTCTTGGCCCCGTGGACGTGCTGAGGGCGACCCTGCCCGCCGGTACCGTCTCGGGCGCGCCCAAGGTGAGGGCTATGCAAATAATCGACGAGCTGGAGCCGGCCCGGCGTGGCCCGTACGCCGGGGTGGTCGGCTATATCGACTTCTCCGGCAATGTCGACACCGCCATCGCCATCCGCACCATGCTGGTCGGGCCCGACGGGCGCGCAAGCGTCGAGGCGGGCGCTGGGATAGTCGCCGACAGCGTCGCCGAAGACGAGGACCTCGAGTGCCGCAACAAGGCTGCCGCGCTGCTCGCCGCGGTTGGCGGGGCGCGTCGGATCGCGGCTGCCCGCACGATGAGGCCGCAGTGACGGCCACCGTAGGCCTGGACGAGGGTTACTCGGCACTGCGGGACGGGTTCGCAGCGCTTCGCCTCGAGCGCGACGTCGTCAGGGTCTCCGGGCCGGACGCGCAAAGTTACCTGCAGGGCCAAACGAGCCAGGACGTTGCCAAGTTGGGCGACGGTGACTGGGCATGGGCGCTTGTGCTTCAGCCACAGGGCAAATTGGACGCCTTCGTCCGGGTCTCTCGGCGCGGACCTGACGAGTTCCTCTTGGACAGCGACGCGGGCATGGGCCCGGCCCTAGTGGCCAGGCTGGCCCGCTTCAAATTGAGGACCAAGGTGGACATCGACCAGCTCGGTTGGCAGCTTGTGGCGGTGCGGGGGACGGGTCGGCCGGAGCTTCCCGCGTCGCCGAGCGAGAACGATCTGGCCGGGGGCGCTGCGACTCCTGCCGGCGCCTCCGAATGGGCCGTCCCTTTCGAATGGGGCGGGCTCGCCGGCTATGACCTATTCGGTCCTACTGTCGAGATGCCGCTCGGGGCCACACCCGTAGATGCCGCTGCGTACGAGGCAGTACGGGTCGAGGCCGGCTTCCCGCGCCACGGCGACGAACTGGACGAGCGCACGATACCTGCCGAAGCCGGCCTCGTCGAGGCGTCGGTGAGTTTCACAAAGGGCTGCTATACCGGCCAGGAGCTGGTCGCCAGGATCGATTCGCGGGGCAGCAACGTGCCCCGCCGGCTGCGGGGCCTGCTCCTTTCGGGCGCGGCCGAGGCTGGCGCACGGCTGGTCGACCTCGCAACGATCGGGGAGCCGGTCGCGCCGGCGGCTCCCGGGAGCGCCGGCAAGGAGGTCGGCCGGTTGACCAGCGTGGCGCGTTCTCCCCGCCTTGGATGGGTTGCGCTCGGCTATGTCGGCCGGTCGGTCGAGTTGGGGGCGACGCTCGCGGTGAGGGACGCGGAAGCCAAAGGCGGCGGCGTGGAAGCGCGGGTGCAGGTCCTTCCGCTCGCCGAGCGCTGACGCGCTCTTCAAGCTACGTGGGGGACGTAACCGCCGGGGCTCAAACCGCAAGGCCCGCTCGAAGGCGGGTCGAACTCGCCACCGCCCACCGGCGCAAGTCCGTCGATGCCCTGGCCATGTACGCTTTCATCGCCCTCGGGCTGCCGGACGGGATGTTGGGCACGGCATGGCCCTCGGTCCGGCATAGCTTCCACGTCCCGCTGGAGGATCTCGGGGTGGTGCTGCTCGCAGGCACCGTCGGCGCCGTTGCCCTCTCAGTAGTGTCGGGGCTCGTGATCGAGCGGATCGGAATTGCCCGGACCGTCATGCTCGGTGGAGCGATGGCTGCCACGGGTGCGATCGTCCTGGTCTTGTCGCCGGCGTTCTGGACTTTCGTGCTCGGCGGGGCGGCCATCGGGGTTTCGGCTGCCTTAATCGACGGGTCGATAAATTCCGCCATCGCGCTGGCGGGGCGCAACAGGCTTCTCAACCTGGTCCACGGCTCCTACGGCATTGGCACAACCGTTGGGCCATTGGTTGTGACGGCGGCTGTCCTTGCAGTCTCGTGGCGCCCGGCGTACGGGTTCCTCTTCGTTGCCGACATCGCCCTTGTCGCCGGGTGGTGGCTGGCCGGGCGGCATATCGGCGGCAGTCGCGCACCGAGCGACGCTGTCCCGGCCGCCGAGGCGTTGCCGGTCGCGCCACCCGTCGCACCACCACCGGCTGCGCCACCACCGGCTGCGCCAGCGCTGGCAGAGGCGGGCCTCGGTACGCCAACCCCGGCCACACGCCTCACAAGGGTGCGCCTCGTCACGGTTGTCGCCCTGGGCCTGATCGTGTTCATGGTCTACACAGGCTTCGAGGCCTCGGCTGGGCAGTGGGCGGCGAGCTTCGACCGGGGCCCTCTCCACCTCGGCGCTGGTGCAACGGGGTTGGCGACGTTCGGCTACTGGGGAGCGCTAACGCTTGTCCGCTTCGGGCTCGCGGTCCCGCGGCGAAGAATTGCGCCGTTGGCCGTGGTGCGCTGGGGGTGCGCGATCGCCACGGTAGGAGCCGCGCTGGTCTGGTGGAGGCCAAGCACGGTTGTTGCCCTGATAGGGCTCGTAGTCATCGGAGGGGCGCTCGCGGGGGTGTTCCCAGCCCTTGTCGCGTTGACCCCCGAAAGGGTCGGGGAAGAGATGGCCCGGCACGTGATCGGATGGCAGATCGGAGCGGCCTGGATAGGCGGTGCGGGGATCTCGGCTGTCTTCGGGGTCGTTTTCCAGAACTACGGCTTGAAGAACTTCGGCCCAGCCCTGATGGTGGTCGCTGCACTGCTGATAGTCGGCGCGGTCGGGCTGGAAAGGGCGTCGGTCCCGGCGGCTCCCCGATGACGCAGCGACCAGATCTGCTTGTAGTCATCGCCGGCACTGGCACCGACGTGGGAAAGACGTGGGTCGGCTGCGAACTCGCGAGGGAGCTGCAAGCCGGAGGGCTGCGGGTAGCGGCCCGTAAGCCAGTTCAGTCTTTTGACCCTGCCGACGGGCTGACCGATGCTGACCGCTTGGCGGAGGCCACAGCGGGACAAGCGACCGATGTATGCCCGCATCATCGCTGGTACCCCAAGGCGATGGCCCCGCCCATGGCTGCCGAGCACCTGGGCCTACCGCCGTTCACTCTCGTCGACCTGGTCTCGGAGCTGAAGTGGGCGTCACAGGCCGATGTTGGCTTGGTCGAACTGGCCGGGGGGGCCCGAGCTCCGCTAGCCGCCGATGGGGACTGCGCCGACCTGGTTGAGCTGCTCAGTCCCGACCTGGTCGTCGTGGTCACCGGCGCCGGCCTGGGCATATTGAGCGACGTGCGGCTTGCAGCCGGGGCGCTCGGGGCGCAGCCGCTGATCGTGTACCTCAACCGCTTCGACCCCAGTCAGGAGCTGCACGTACGCAACCGCGACTGGTTGGCCCAGCGAGACCACATGGTCGTGGCGGTGAGCCCTCGCCAACTGGCGGACGCCGTGGCGGCATTCAAGGGGCCCGGCTGACAAGGGGCCGAGCCGATCAGCGCTGGCTAATCCGCGCTGATGGTCCAGCGCACACGCTGCGAGGCCCCCGGTGCGAGCCGGATGAGCCCGAGCCCATTGTTGAAGGCGTCTGGGGCACAGGTGTAGGGCTCGATCGCTACGCCTTCGCGCTGGTGCGACGGCAGAGTGTCGCCTGTGAACAGCTGGACGAACTTTATGGGTTCGTCGTACTTGCACGTGACCGAAAAGCTGCCGTCATGCGCGCGCAGGTTGGTGACCGCTCGTCCCTCGTCGTCGCGGGCGAGGTCGGTCAGCGTGACGTCGAGCGGGCTCGTCCCGATCGTCCTCGGCTCCCGGAAGTCGAACTCGGTTCCGTCCACCGGGACGGGCGGGACCACCGGGCTCAGATCTTCGTTGATTTCGAAGTACTTGCCGGCAGGGACGTGAAGCAGGCAGTCGTCGATCCCCGGTGAGCCGGCCATGAAATAGGGATGGACACCCCATCCGAACGGTGCGGTACCGCCGCCGAGGTTCGTTACGGTAGTAGCGATTTCCAGCCCATAGCTTTGCCACGCGTACGATTGCTCGAACTCGAGCGGGAACGGGTACCCCGGCAACGCGAACACGCTGCAGCGCATCGTGACCCTGTCCGCGGTGTGCTCGTAGAGCTGCCATGTGAACCAGCGCATCCAGCCGTGGATCGCCGAGCCTACCTTGTGGTCGTTGACCGCCAGCTCGAAGTGTTCGCCGTCGAAGTCGTACACGGCATTGCGGACGCGCCCGGGCCAAGGTGCCAGCAGCTGGCCATAAGCGCCGTGGACCGCATAACCGTCGTCGCTAGCGGTGTTGAGCAGGTCGGTGCCCGTCCAGATCACCCTGTGGAGCGTCGCGCCTTGTTCGGTGACGATCGCTTGGCGATCGCCGCTTTTGATCTCGAAAAGCTGACCAGCACGCATCAGCGCGCGGCTGCGGATGTCGGTGTCATCCTCGTTAAGGTAGCTGGTCTTGATTTACGGGAGCGGGGAGCGAGGTGCCGGGACCGAGGTGCAGGGAGCGAGGTGCAGGGAGCGTGAGCCAGCCTCGAGCGCCTAAGGTCGTCGGCATGGACGACGGCGCGCTCCCATGGACGCCCCTGGGCCCTGGGTGGCTCGACGAGATCGCCGAGAGCTCACTCGCCCTGCAGTGCCCGACGCGCGAGCAGGCCTTGGCCGTCCTGCGTTCGAGCGACGATGAGCTGATGGAGGTCGTTGCTGCCGCGGCGCGGGTGCGGCGGGCCTTCTTCGGCAATCGCGTCAAGCTGAACTATCTCGTGAACATGAAAAGCGGGCTCTGCGGCGAGGATTGCTCGTACTGCTCGCAGCGGCGGGGCTCGGAGACTGGCGTCCTCACCTACAACTGGGTCAAGCCTGCCGACGCTGCCGCTGCCGCGGAACTTGCCGCCGCTCGCGGCGCCAAACGGGTCTGCCTCGTGGCGAGCGGTCGTGGGCCGAGCGAACGTGACATCGACCGGATCGCCGACACGATCAGTGCGATCCATGACGGGCACCCCGAGCTCGAAGTCTGCGTGTGCCTTGGGCTGCTTGGGCCGGGGCAGGCTTCGCGGATCAAAGAGGCGGGCGCATTTGCCTACAACCACAACCTCAACACCGCAGCGTCGTTTTACGGGGACATCTGCACCACGCACACTTTCGATGACAGGGTGAGCACCGTGCGCGAAGCGGCCGGAGCCGGTCTTTCCCCGTGCTCGGGGGTAATCGTGGGCATGGGCGAACCCGACACTTCGCTTGTCGACGTGGCCTTCGCTTTGCGTGAGCTGCGCCCGGATTCGGTACCGGTCAATTTCCTGGTGCCTTTTGAGGGAACGCCACTCGCCGGGCACGTCGAGCTGACGCCGCCACAGTGCGTGCGCGTGCTTGCGATGTTCCGCTTCGTCTTCCCGGACGTCGAGGTGCGCATCGCTGGTGGGCGTGAAATGCACCTCCGGAGCCTCCAGCCGCTCGGGCTGCATATTGCGAATTCGATTTTCCTCGGGGATTACCTCACTTATGAGGGCGCGCCGGGTTCGGCCGACCTCGAGATGATCGCCGACGCCGGCTTTGTCGTCGAAGGGGCTGCCACCGAGACGCTCCCGCCCCATCGCCGTGCTCACAGCCGCCCGATGGTGCCTGGGATCCGCCGCCGTGGGGCGGGGACAGCCTTACCCGGAAACGCTTGAGGCATCTGGTAAAACGACGACCACACGGGTGCCGCCGTTCGGGCCCGTCGGCGATTCGGCACGGACTTTACCGCCCATCGCCTTGACAAGCTCGTCCACGATCGCCAGTCCCAGGCCGGAACCAAGCTCGCGGCCCGCCGACAAGCGTGACTGGTAGAGCCTTTCGAAGACCCGTTCCAGATCTGCCCAGGGGATGCCTGGACCGTCGTCCTCGACGAAGGCTTCCAGCCAGCCATCGCTGATGCGTCGTGTGCCCACCGTTACGCGCGAGGTGGCGTATTTCAGAGCGTTTTCGACGAGATTTGCCACAACCTGTCCGACGCGGTCCGGGTCGGCCACGCATAGCACCTCCCCGGTGGCCGCCGTCTCCAGCTCGATCGACAGGCCGAGGCCGCCGGCGGCCGGCTCGAAGGCTTGCGCCGCTTGGGTGACGACGTCAGAAAGGTCGAGCGTGCCGGAGTGCAGGCTGAACGCTCCTGACTCCAGCTTGGCGAGCTCCAGCAGGTCCGTGACCAGGCGCTCCAAGCGGCGAGCCGAGGAGCCGATGATGCCGGCGGCGTACGTGACGTCGGTGGTGGCCCCGTCGGAGAGCGCCTCCGCAAAACCTCGGATCGAGGTCAACGGGGTACGCAGGTCGTGCGACACAGACATGAGGAACTGGCGCTGGGTGCCCTGTGCCCGCGCCAGGCTCGCCGCCATCTGGTTGACCGAGTTCGCGAGGGAAACGAGCTCAGGCCATTCCTGAGCGGTGACGGGGACCCTTGCCTCCAGGTCGCCTGTTGCGATCCGCCGTGTCACCGCCTCGGTCTGCTGGAGAGGCCGGGCGATACGGTGGCCCAGGCGGTTCGCCGCGACGAGTGCAACGATCACGGTGAGCAGCGATGCGAGGCCGAACCATTCGGCTGCCGCGCCAACGCCAGCGGGCGCTTCGCGAGTCAGCACTACGACTATGGTCTGAAGCCCTGCAACGGGTACGGGCGGGGAAAAGGACAGCGCTGCCCAGGCAAGTCGGCCGATACGACCGCTCACCGGCTGGCCTCCGACCACGAACGCCTGAAGGTTGCTCTCCAGCAGGTTCGCCGACAGCCCGCTTGGCAACGTCAGAGTCGGGCCCGGCGAGAACAGGTTGACGAACGAACCGTCGGGCGTTATGGCCAGGACCGCCTCCCCCTGCAGCTTGAGAGGGGAGTTGAGCAGGCCGAGGGTGGTGCCCAGGACTTTCAGAGAATCGTGGTGGCGGTCCGTGGCAACTACGGTCTCGATGCCCTTTGCCAGGTCCTTCGCGTCCAACACGAGCTCGGCCTGTGTCTGGTGGACGCTGTTGAGCACCGTCAGGCCGAGAGTGGCCAGGCCAGCGAACACCAGGGCCGCCACGACCATGGCCACTATGGTCAGGCTCAGCCGGCGACGCATAAGGTCGTCTCCTTACCCGAGCCGGTAACCCATGCCCCAAACCGTGTTGAGCGGCAAGGCGTCACCAAGCTTCTTGCGGAGCTGGCGGACGTGCGCGTCCACCGTTCGGTCGTCGCCGTACCAGCCCTGTCCCCAGACACCGTCCAGCAACTGCTGGCGCGACAAGGCCCTCCCCGGCCGTTCGGCGAGGAACTGCAGCAGCTGGAACTCCTTGGATGCGAGCTGCACAACGACCCCGTCCACCCGGGCCTCCCGTCGTAGCACGTCCACCTCGACGCGCCCGGCAATTAGAACTTCGCTGCGCTCCTGGGTGCCCCCGTCTGAACGGCGAAGGATGGCTTTGACCCTCGCTACGAGCTCGCGCGGCGAGAACGGTTTGGTGACATAGTCGTCGGCGCCCATCTCGAGGCCGAGTACGCGGTCCACCTCGCCATCCCTTGCGGTCAGCATCAATACGGGCAACGAACGGCTGGCGCGGATACGCCGGCAAACCTCCAGCCCGTCCATGGGGCCCTCCAACCCCACATCCAGGATCGCCATCCGCGGGTGCTCACGTTCGATCGCTGCCAGCCCGGCCTCGCCCGAGGCCGCCTGGATGACCCGGAACCCCTCGCGCCGCAAGTACAGGTCGACGAGGTCGGAGATGTTGGTGTCGTCTTCCACCACCACGATGGTCCCCAGGTCAGTGCCCATATAGCCAAGCATGCCTTACTGGGGACAGCGAGTGTGCGACGCACCCGCTAAGGCCTGGGCCGCGACAGCGTCGGGGCTACGCTGATTGGCGGGATGGCCACGTACCTCGACAAGATACTTGCTAGGCACCGCGAGGCGGCTCGGGCTGACAACCGTGACGTCGCGATGCTGGTGGCGGAGGTAGAGAAGTGCCCGCCAGCTCGAGGTTTTGCTGCGGCCCTGCGCAACGGCGCCGTCGCGCGAAGTGGCGGCCCGGCCGTAATCGCTGAGATAAAACGCCGCAGCCCTTCCAAGGGGCCGTTGGCCCCGGACCTTGTAGCGGGTGTCCTCGCCAAGTCGTATGCCGGGGCGGGAGCTGCTTGCCTATCGGTCCTTACGGACCACGAGTTCTTCGGCGGTTCGGCGGAGGACCTGGCCGAAGCCCGCGCGGCCGTGGAGCTTCCGGTCCTGCGCAAGGACTTCACAGTCAGCCCCGCCGACGTTTGTGACGCGCGGCTGATGGGGGCCGACGCCCTGCTCCTGATCGTCGGAGCGCTCTCGCCTGCCGAGCTTGCAGAGCTTGTAGGACTGGCCCGCCGGCTCCGGCTCGATGCACTCGTCGAAGTGCACGACGAGGCCGAAGCGGAGTTGGCCCTCTCGGCGGGCGCGGAGATGGTCGGGGTGAACCAGCGCGACCTTGTGAGTTTTTCGGTCGACACGGACCGCGCTGTCCGCGTGAGCGCCAGCCTGCCCGGTACCGTTGTGCGCGTGGCTGAATCGGGCATCCGTACCCGTGACGATGTCCGGCGATTGGCGGACGCGGGCTTCGATGCCGTGCTGGTGGGTGAAGCGCTTGTAACAGCAGCGGACCCCGGGGCTGCGCTCGCCGCGTTGACCGAGGCGGCCACTTAGTTGAGGGGCACCAAGCCGTGATAATAAAGATCTGTGGCACGACTTCCGAGGACGACGCCCTGTTGGCGGTCGCCATGGGAGCCAATGCCATCGGGTTTATCTTCGCCCCTTCGCCGCGCCAGGTATCGCCCCAGCGGGTAGCCGACATCGTAAAACGCCTTCCACGCGAAGACATTCTGACCGTAGGAGTTTTCCGGGATGACGCCCCGCGCAGGGTCGTGGAAGTCGTCTACGCGGCGGGGCTGCAGGCGGCCCAGCTGCACGGGAGGGAATCCCCCGATGACGTGAAGTGGGTGCGCCAGAGGGTCCCGATGGTGATCAAGGCCTTCCCCGCGGGAGACCTGCGCGTGAGCCGCGCCGGCGACTTTGGCGCAGATGTCATCATGCTGGACGCGCCAAACCCAGGTTCTGGCCGGGTATTTGATTGGGAGCTCGCGAGCGACCTGCCGGAAGGCCAGCGACTTTTGGTCGCAGGAGGCCTGGACGCGGACAACGTGGCCGCCGCCATAGCGCGGATGAAGCCCTGGGGGGTGGACGTCGTTTCGGGCGTCGAGGCTTCACCGGGGTTGAAGGACCCGATGAAAGTAAAAGCGTTCGTCGAGGCGGCAAGGCACGCCGAAGCCGCTCTTGTTGAGGGGAAAGGCGAGCCTTCTGACAGCGCGTTCGGGGACCCTTACAACTGGGCTGAGGACGAATGAAAGTGCCGCCTGGTTCTCTAGAGGCCAACGTCGGTCGGCCCCAGCTGATGGGCGAACCCGACCCGACCGGCCGGTTCGGGAATTTTGGCGGCCGCTTCGTCCCTGAGGCGCTGGTGCCCGCTTGCCAGGACCTTGAGCGGGATTTCCGCGCCTCCTGGTCGAACGATGCCTTCAAGGAGCGGTACAACGCGTTGCTGCGTGACTATGCCGGCCGGCCGAGCGCTCTGACCGAATGCGAGAACCTGTCGGCGAGCCTCGGCGTGCGCGTGCTGCTGAAGCGAGAGGATCTCAACCACACCGGTAGCCACAAGATAAACAACGTCATAGGGCAGGGTCTACTGACACTCGAGATGGGCAAAACGCGCCTCGTCGCCGAGACCGGTGCCGGCCAACACGGGGTAGCGACGGCGACTGCCGCTGCTCTGTTCGGGCTGGGATGCGTCGTTTACATGGGCGAAGTCGACATGGAACGCCAAGAGCTCAATGTTTTCCGGATGCGGCTCCTCGGTGCGGAGGTCCGCTGCGTTCGCTCAGGCAGCCGCACGCTGAAAGATGCCGTCAACGAAGCGTTGCGGGACTGGGTGGCAACCGTCGAGTCGACGCATTATTGCATCGGGTCGGTCATGGGGCCGCACCCGTTCCCCTGGATGGTGCGCGAGTTCCAGGCCGTGATTGGGGAAGAAGCCCGTCTACAATGCCAACGGCTGTTGGGCGGTACCCCTGACTTCGTGGTCGCCTGCGTCGGCGGGGGCAGCAACGCGGCGGGTACTTTCGCAGGATTTGTCGGCACCTCGGCGCGCCTTGTCGGCGTCGAAGCCGCCGGCGGGGCGGCGATGGGGCCAAGAGGTGTCCCGGGGGTCCTCCATGGCATGAGGTCGAACCTTCTCCAGGACGAGTTCGGGCAGATCCTCGAGGCTGAATCGATCTCGGCAGGTCTCGATTACCCGGGCGTCGGGCCGGAGCACGCTCACCTCGGTGAGGTCGGCCGGGCGCGGTACGGGTCGGCTGAGGACTCCGAAGTCCTGGACGCGCTCCAACTGCTCGCTCGCACCGAGGGGATAATTCCCGCTCTCGAGCCAGCTCACGCGCTCGCCTGGTTGGTACGGGCTGCCAGGGACGGAGAAGTGCCGCCAGGCTCGAGTGTCTTGCTCACGATGTCCGGGCGGGGCGACAAGGACGCCGAGCACGTGATGAAACTGCTGGCAGCTCGCGCCTCATGAAGGGCGTCCCGGTCGAAACGGCGCTTCGCGCGGCCCGGGACGAGGGGCGCAAGCTCCTGGTGCCCTACGTGACCGGCGGCCTGCGGGACGACTGGGTCGCCATCCTCAGTTCGATGGCTGATGCAGGCGCCGACGCGATCGAGGTGGGCCTTCCGTTCTCTGACCCGATGATGGACGGCCCAACGATCCAGGAGGCGTCGCTGCGGGCGCTGCAGCGTGGCACCACGCCCACCTCGGTCCTGGCCGAACTGCGCTCCCTCGAAGCGCCCGTGCCTCTGGTCGTGATGACCTATTGCAACCTGGTCCTGCGAGCGGGGACAAAGCGCTTTGCGAGCCAACTTGCCGAGGCCGGCGTGAGGGGTGCGATAGTGCCGGACCTCCCTCTCGAGGAGTCAGCGGAGTGGGAGGCGGACGCGGCTGGTGGTGGCGTCGAGACCGTCCTCCTAGCCGCTCCGGTGACACCCGACGACCGCCTGGCGGTTATCTGTGAGCACTCTCGCGGGTTTGTCTACGGGGTCAACCTGATGGGCGTGACGGGCGAGCGTGACAGCCTCTCGACGAGTTCTTCGGTGCTCGCCAAGCGCCTGAAGGCGGCGACCGACAAACCGGTGATCATGGGTTTTGGCATCACGAGCCCGGCCCAGGCCGTGGCGGCCGCCGAGCATGCTGATGGCGTCGTAGTCGCGTCAGCCTTGATGCGCGCTGCGCTGGACGGTGCATCGGCCGGTGAGGTCGGCGAGCTCGTGGGTGCGATCCGCGCCGCTCTCGACCGCGGCTGACACTGCCGGCCCGGCGCCGCCGGGCTTCACGCGCAACTTCCCCGTATAAGTCAACCGACGGGGAACAGATTGGGGAACTTTCCGGGGAAGGCCGCGCGTCAATCTCGGCCCATGGAGATCTTCAAGAGCTTGGACCGATCGAGGGCCGCATCGAGGGCCGCATGACCGCCGGCTTCGTGATAGCGGTGACCGCGGTGGTCGTGGTTGGCCTGGCCTGCGGGGCGTGGCGAGCCGTCAGCACGGGGGAACCGGCGGCGGGGGAGGGGCATTGGAGAGAGGTCCGCTCGAGGCCAGCGCCAGGGCGCGGGCAGGGCTGGCCCAGGGGCTCCTTTCGGGCTTACCCGGCGCGCCAGTCGCCCGGTCACCCCGCACGCCAGTACCCGCGCTGGTCGTCTAGGAACGGGCAGACCAGGAGCGGCCAAAGGCAGTCCAAGAGCCGGTTGTCCCGGAGGCGAGCGCCACACGGCGGCCTTTTCCAGGCGAGCACCCTCATCAAACGGTCGCCACTCGTTGACCGGAGGGACCGCCACGGTTTTGCCAGCGCGGGCCAACTCCGCCAGGAGGCTTCAGTGGCGGCCGCGCGACGTCGGGCTGCTCAGACGCGCCCGTCGCTGCGCAAGAACAAGCGTCGCTTGCAGCCTGATGAGATCGGGTACCCGCTGGGGCGTGCCCACCCCGGAGGTATGCCGCTCTGGCCGAGCTGGGAGGCGTCCCTGCGCCTGGTGGCGCCTCCAGGCGAGGGTAAGACGTTCCGAGCGTTAGTACCTGTGCTGCGCCAGCACCCGGGACCAGCTATCGCCACTTCCACCAAGGCCGATCTGTACGAGCTGAGCGCGATCGCTCGCGCCCGGCGCGGCCCGGTGTTCGCGCTCGACCCCGATCTTCTAGCCCCGGCCGCCGAGCCGGCTCGTTGGTCACCGGTCACCGGCTGTGAGCAAAGTGAGGTTGCTGAGCGCAGGGCGGCGGCTTTGGTGGCTGCAACGGGCGACGACAGCGATACACAGAACGGCACTTTTTTCCGAGACTCGGCCCGTGACCTGCTCAAGGCTTATCTTCATGCGGCTGCCCTGGAGGGACTTGACATCCGGGCGGTGCTCGACTGGTCCCGTCGGCCCGAGGACCCGGCTCCGGCAGAAGTGTTGCTTTCCTCGCCGTCGGCGGCTGCAGGCTGGGGTGACCTGGTGGGGCTGCATACAACCGGGTCGCCGGAGACGACGTCGGGCGTTCTGCGGTATGTGGCAAGGGCGCTGGCGTGCTTCAGCCATGACGCTGTGATCGAGGCCTGCTGCCCTGAGCCCGGCGAGGCCCTCGATATCGAACAGTTCCTCATTGACAACGGCACCATCTACCTACTCGGGAAAGGTTCCCGCCTTGGCGCGGTCGCACCGCTCATCACCGCCTTTGCCGATGAAGTATTCGACTGCGCCGAAAGGTTGGCGGCAACAATGCCAAACCGCCGTCTCGACCCACCCTTGCTTGGCTTGCTGGACGAGGCACCGAGCATCGCCCCGGTCCCGAGCCTCCCCGAGCTGCTCGCCGACGGGCGTGGGAGGGGGATCGTGCTCGTCTACGCGATGCAGTCCTTTTCTCAGGCGGTCACGCGTTGGGGCGCCCAGCGGGCCCAGACGATGGGCAACGCGACGTCTATAACAGCCGTGCTCGGTGGCCTCACGTCCCCGACCGACCTGGCCGACCTGGAAAGGATCTGCGGCCAACGGCGAGTGCGCCGGGTCTCCACCCACCGTGGGACCGGGGGGAGGAACGGCCGGGATCATTCACGGACCATCAGCTGGGAAAGCGAGGCCGTCTTGCGGGCCGACCAGATCCGCACTCTCCAGGCCGGTATGGCTCTGGTGCTCTGGAGCAGGTTGCCACCGGTACTGGCCCATTTGCCATTGCTTTCTGAGCAGCCCGACTGGCAGCAAGTCCAACAAGAGGAGGAACAGGCTCGGCAAGCCAATGACCGCGCCCGCTCGGCTGCGCGTCCCCACAAACGACGTTATCCCGCTAGCGAGAGCTCCCCCGGCAGGGAGGGCTTCCCCGGCAGGGAGGTCTTCCCCGACGCCGCCTCTTTCCCGGACGGCCCTGTCCCAATCCCCGCAAACTTCCCCAGTCCGTCTCCCATCAATTGAGTTCCTCAGAAAGTAGGCCGACAAAATGACCAATTGCCCGCCCCCTTACCGGCCCTTGCGCGGCGCCGAGCCACCTCATTTTGTGGACCGGGCTGAAGGGGAAGATATCGGTGCAAACGGCATCGTGGCCGGCAGTATGGCAGCCTTCGCAGCTGGCCCGTGTGACCCTCGTTTTCACCGCCTCGTTACCTCTGGCCCCGCTATGGGCAAGACGGCCGTGTTGCGCGCAATTGGGCAGGAGGCGGCGCGGCGGCTCGGTTGGGTGGTGAGTTTTCACAGCTGCCAAGCCAAAGAACGCGCCCTTGGTGCCCTCGCGGCCGAGATCGAGTCGTCCATGTTGAGGCAGTGGCCAGCGTACGCGGGGAGGTTAGCCACCGAAGTTCTGGCTTTTGGGTGCCGACCAACCCGGACTGCGCCAGTCGGCGCCCTCGACCACCCCTCGAACCCTGTTCCCGTGCCCCACCTTCTCGGGCTGGACGGCGAGAACTCCTGGGCGACGTTGAAACAATTCTGCAAATGGGCGGGCCTTTTTGCGCGCAGCCTCTCTCGAGGCGTCCTCGTAATATTCGACGACGTCGAGCGCCTGGGTGCTGGGGAAGTCGAGTCTCTCGGCCATCTGGCACGCGCCCTGACGAGGGACGGCCTGCCAGTCGCCCTGCTGCTGGGCGGCGGGCCGCAGCTTGCGGAAAGGTTTGCCCGAGCGGGGAACTTCACTGGGTGCGTCTGGCCCACTGGTCTCCAGCGCTTCGACGATGGAGAGGCTCGCGAGGCGCTTATCGTGCCTGCGGCGGAGCGTGGTGTCGACTTCGACGAAGAGGCGCTGGAGCTGCTGTGCGCCGCGGCCGAGGGTTCCCCCTTGGACGTCCAGCGGCTCGGGTTTGCGGCGTGGTCAGCGGCAAGCGGTTCGGAGCTAATCACGCTCGGGGACGCCCACGAGGCCCTTGGCTTGGTAGGGCCGCAGGTAGCTGAACGCGCTTCGTAGGCTGCGAGCCGTGCACAACCGCTACCTGCCTCGCATCGAGGCGGCGACAAGCAAGTTGGCCGAGACCGTCTCCCGCTTGGACGACGATGCTGCCTCGGGCCCGAGCCTCCTGCCCGAATGGGACCGCTCGATGGTGGTCATCCATCTATCGGCTAGCGCTGACGGTATTAGACGTGCCGTTGAGGCAGCCGCCAAGGGTGGCACCGGAGAGGTCTACCCCGGGGGCAAACCTGCACGCGACGCTGAGATAGAAGCGGGCCGGGCGATGCCGGCCCGAGAGCTGGAGGCGCGCCTCCGCGGTTCCTGCGAGCAGCTGTGGTCCGCTCTCGAGGCGGCCCCGGACGAGGTTTGGGGTTTACCGGCCATCGGGATTTCGGGTGAAGTGCGTGTCGGCCCGGGCCTGGTCGTCGGGAGGCTACGCGAGGTCGAGGTCCACCACGTCGACCTCGCCTACGGCTACGGGCCGGACGACTGGCCGTTCGGGTGGGTCGTCGAGGAGATGGAGCGGGCGATGCTGGACCTCCCGGCTCGCTTGCCGACGGGCATGGCTGTAGTGCTCAGTGCATCAGGTTCCGGTCAGCACTGGGTCGCCGGCAGCGGGACCTCGCTGGAGGTTTCCGGGACGACTGGCGAGCTGTTCGCGTGGGTGACTGGCCGCGCGTCGCACGTCGGGGGCTTTGAGGCCCCCGTCCTCAAACCGTGGCGCTGAGGTGACCTGTAGTTTCCGTACCCAGGTTGGCGAGCGCGGGGGCCGGGTCGACGAGGGCTCGCCGCCGCTTGTCCTTGCCCGATGCCTTGTCGGCAGACTTCGCTGAGGCCTTGTCGGCAGACTTGGGCGAGGCCTTCTCGGGAGCCTTGGCCTTCTTCTTTCCCTGATGTCGGGCCAACGTCTCTTCCGGGCAGACGGCTGACAAGAAAGATCCGACGCTAAGGGCCAGCCGGTCGGGGACAAGGGAGTAGATAACCCTGTTGGCTTGGCGCCGTTCGGTGAGGAGCCCGGCGGCTTTCAACACTGCAAGGTGCCGCGAGACGGACGGTCCCGAGATTGGGAAACGAGACGCTATGTCGCCGGCGGCCAGTTCGCCTTTGCGAAGGTCCTGCAGGATCTGGCGCCTCGTCGGGTCCGCCAGCGCCCTGAAGACCGCTGCGGTCGCGATGTCGTCCCTATCTGCAGCCACCTAGCTAGTTAGCCACCTAGCTAGTAAGGCTGTCAATTAGGCCACCTATGCGATGAGACCTATGCGTTAAGACCTATGCGCTAAGACGAAGTTCCGGGAGGGCAACCCAATGGTCGTCGTCTTCTATCAAAAGAGCGCAGCGTCCCCGGGTAGCCATGAGGCGCAGGTGAGCCCCCCTGGATTCCCACTCGTTGAGCCGGTCAGCCAGCTTTGCTGCCGATCGCCGTCCCTGGCAGCGCCAGGTCAAGGAGACGTCGCTCGTTTCAATGTGCCTCTCGTTGCCGCTCAGCGGGTCTAAAACCCTGCCAACGCCACCCGTCAGGTGCGTAAAGACCTCGGCGCCGAGCACGTAGACCGCCTCCACTTCGACAGCGTCGATGTCGAGGTACCGGCCCGGCTCTCCATGGCCGATGTTCGCGTCTGGAGGTGGGACGTGCCGTCCGGAGAGCCCGATGTTCGTCCCGGCTGGCTTTGCGGCGCCCGCGGCCAGGGCAGACGCGGAAAGCGGCAAGCCCCAAGCGATTGCTATCGTCGCACACAGGGCACTGGCCCCGAGAGCAAGGGAAGTGCGCCCCAAAGCGACCAGCACATAGACCGCTACCAGGGAGGCAGCAACGCCCAGGGCCACCCAGCAAGCTGAGCGCTGGCCCGGGTACCTGGTCGCACCCCCTAAGGCAGAGGTCGGGGCGGCCGCGTTCTTGTGAGCGTGCACCCTAAAGACCTACCCAGCCTGCTCCGAAGTGTCACATATGAGCGTCAACATGGCACCTACCAGGCGGGACGCTCGTCCTAATGTCTCCCCGGCCTGCGCCGATACTCCTTTTGGTCATCGAAAGGAGGTCCTGTGGCCGACCCGGACAAGGAAGCTAGCTCAAGTATGTCCTTGACGCGAGAGGACCTCGAGCTGCTGTGCTTTCGCAACCTGCTCGCCACGCCAGGGGAACGGCTCTTCTTCAAGGACCTCCAGAGCCGGTTCCTCCTGGTCAGCGAGAGCCTTGCTGGGGAGCAATCGCACGGTTTCGGCGTCGAGGAACTTATCGGGAAGACCGATTTCGACGTTTTTAGCGATGAGCACGCGCTCGCTGCGTACGAAGACGAGCAGCGGATCATCCAAACCGGCAAGCCGATGGTGGGCAAGATCGAGCGGGAGACCTTTCACGACCGTGAGGACGCGTGGGTATCGACCACCAAGCTCCCACTGCGAGACCGCGACGGACGGATCGTGGGCACCTTCGGCGTCTCGCGCGACGTCACCGCACAGGTCATGGCGGAACGGGCCCTTGAGCACCAGGCTCTCCACGACGCAGTCACAGGGCTGGCAAACCGGCTGGCGCTCATGGACCGCCTGTCGCAGGCCCTGGTCTCCCTCGACCGGACCCACGGCCGGGTAGCTCTGTTCTTCATCGACCTCGACAACTTCAAGACGATCAATGACTCGCTTGGCCACGAGGCTGGCGACCGAGTCCTCGTCGAGGTGGGGCGCCGCCTCGGACGGATTTGCCGGCGGAGCGACACCGTCGCCCGCTTTGGAGGGGACGAGTTCGTGTTGCTGTGCGCTCTGCGCGCCGACGAAGACGTCCGCTTGATCGCCAGCAGGGCGGTACGGGCTATCGGCAAGAGATTTTCGTCCGACGGTGACGATCTCACCGTAACCGCGAGCGTCGGGGTCATCGTGACCTCCGACCCGTCATCGGACCCCGGGGCACTGCTGCAGCAAGCAGACATCGCGATGTACGAGGCGAAGAGCGCCGGTCGCGATGGGTTCCGCCTGTACGACAGCAAGCTTCGGGTACGGGCGTTAGCGAACCACGACTTCGACGCCACGTTGCGCAAAGCGATCGACAAGAAGGAGCTGTTCCTTCTCTATCAGCCCCTGTTCGCGCTCGATGACCAGTCCCTGCGCGGGGCCGAGGCGCTAGTCCGCTGGCAGCACCCCGAACGCGGTGTCGTCCTGCCGGGAGACTTCATCCCTCTCGCCGAGGAACGCGGCCTGATCGCGAGCATCGACACCTTCGTTTTCGACGAGGCATGCCGGCAGCTGGCAGCGTGGATGGCAGACGACACGCTACCCGACGACTTCACGATGG
>Ga0182024_10011200_pt1 | contig 18072 bp, 18 predicted proteins | sample P32metaG_FD_120480 | JGI IMG/M metagenome (GOLD analysis project Ga0182024, IMG submission 120480) | Permafrost microbial communities from Stordalen Mire, Sweden - P3-2 metaG (Illumina Assembly) | ecosystem: Environmental > Terrestrial > Soil > Wetlands > Permafrost | place: Sweden: Stordalen... | reverse complement strand
CCCAACGTCATTTCTGGCTCCGACTCGTTTTGCATAGTGATATTTGGCGGACACAGTTATTGTCTCAGGGGTGGAGGATCGCCCCTCGCGTTCCATTATAGTAGCAGTGTCAAGATGCGCCCCTGTCATCACGTCACCTACCGTCCTCAGAGAATTTTCCGTGGCGTTTGATCAAAGTGGCCGAGCTTTGGTGACTTCGGCTGTTTGGTGAAGCTTTTGCAGCATCTCGGCTGCCCGAATTCCGAGGCCGGGGCCGGACGACCAACCGGAGTTATGCCAATCATCTCTTTCCAGGAGAGGGATATTGCTGTCGCCGGCCACCTTGATGGCGATGCGCCGGAGCCATTGGGCGGCTTCCTCTTTTTGATTCAGTTCGATCAGGCATTGGGCCAGGTAAAAAGCCGCGCTATACCAGCGGCGGTCATAGTTTTCCGACCACTGCAAGTCGCATTCGTCCAGGGACGGCCCCCAGCGCAGAGCGATACGCTCGCTATTGATTTGTTTTTCCAGATGGCAGAGGCCAAATTCCTCGGGGTTTTCGAGGAAATGGATGGCTCCCCGGTAATCTGCCGTGGCATTGGAGAAATCCGGCGGGCGGGCAGTTTGATATTTTCGTCCGGCCTGGAACCATTCAACCCAGGTCGCCTCGGCCGGCGGAAAACCCAGCTCAACGCGCAGCCGTTCAATTTCATCGGCTGGATGCTCGGGATTCCGGTTGAAGGCCGTTTCGAGCAAAGACGCGGCTAGGCCCCGGCACTGCATGGTCGATATGCCTCCCGCAACGGCTTTTTGAAAGGCTTTGAAGGCTTCGGGGCGGAGGTGATTGTCATCATAGATTTGAGCCAGCTTAAGCCATGCGTCCGCGGGCACATTGGTTTCTCCCGCAGTCATTCTCGCGGCCACGCTTTTAAGTTCCTGCGGGGACCGTTGCGCATCCCACGGCAACTGTTGCAGCAAATCCAGCCACAACCCAATCGGATGTTGGCTGCGGAACAACGGTTCGATGGCCGCCCAGCCTTCTTCATCCAGCCCTGCGCTTTGGTAAATCTCCATCACCTGGACGGCCGCCGCTCCCAACTTTGCCGCCGGAACCGATGGGGCGGCGGGCCACTGGGAAAGCTCCAATTTGGCCAGATAGGTGTCAACAAATTGTTGCGCGAGGGGCCTGAGGACGGCGCTTGGGGCGGCTCTGTAACGAGCGTTAGTCAAACTAATTCTTGCCCAGTATAAGAGCTGCCTCAGCACCTCCATGTCGTTCGAGGGTTCCTGCTTCAAAAGGCCGGCAATCTGTCGCGCGCATCGCAGCCATTCTTTTTGACTGCCTGCGTTTGCGGTGAGGGACCTGACCATCGTTTCCGCTCCCGGCCGTTGGGGCAAACCCGTTTCCAGGAGGGCCAATTCCTCCTTGAGGCGGATGGAAATGTTCGGCGGGTCGCCGCCGTAACCGGGCACCTGTTCCGAACCATTGCTGTCGCTGACCATTGGCCCCAACGGCAGGCAGTTGTCGCGAAACGGACATTCTTGCATAAAGGCCTGGCCCTGTTGTAGCACTTCTCTCGCCTCGTCCAGCCGGCCCAGATGTCGCAGGCTGGCCCCTTCGAGGACGTATGTCGCGGCGACCAATTCCCGTTCGCATTCTCCCATATTCGCAAAAGGGCCGCTCTTCGGAAAAATTTTCAGGCCGCGATGATTCGACTGAGTATTGACAGGTGGATTGTTTTGCGGTGGACTGGAGCAATATTTTTCGATGACATTGCGGGCGGCCCGAGCCTCCTCAACAGCCCCGTTCCAGTTGGTTGGGCGGTTTCTCATGGCATTAAGCGGCCACATGCGGGAGTAATCCATGGCTAGGTTGTAGTGCATGCAGCCCGTGCAGAGTGATTCAGGATAATCGGCAAACAATTGTTCCGTGAGACGGTCGATCAGCGACTTGTCAATCATCCCCATGGCCCCGCCCACTGGATTGGGCTCCCAGAAAAGCCAGCGGTGCAGCCCGAAGAAAACAAGATCCGCTCCAGGCGTGCGCATGTCCACCGTTTGCAGGCATTTCTCGACCTCAAAAGCCGCCAGCTTGTCCCGGCCTGTGGCGCCAAAGGCATTCGCCAATGCCTTGTGAGAATCGGTCTGATCGGGTTCGCGGCGGCCTTGTTCCAGCGCGGCGGCGAGGGCGAGATAATCCGGGCGCAGGTCGGTATTCGTCTGTTTCGTCCCGGCCGCCGGCGCTTCCGCCGGTGCGACCGGCTGCTCGGGCGCCTTCTCCCTGTTGGTCCATTGGTGAAGCAATTCGGCCACCGCAGCCCGCGTCAAGGCGTCCAGTTTATCGGGCTTCCCGGACTCGTGGATACGAGCCTCGGTTGTTCCGTCCAACGAATTCACCAGCGCCAGGTCCAGTGCAATCCGTTTGCCTCCCTCCGGCGCGACACGCAATACCACCAACTCGTCGGAGGCCAGCCACCGCCCGTACCTGGGTGTGTCTTCGCTGGCAAAAAAGGAACTCAGCTTCAAATCCTGCTCGGCCATTGCATCCCCGATGTTCTCAAAGGCAAACAACCGCACCTGACCGATCGCCAGCAAAGCTTCTTGCAGCTTTGACTCGAGCGCAGGCGGAGGAATGCCAATGCCTCCGGTCACAACGGGAGCCAGAACGGCCAGCACGGGTTTGGCTGCGGCCTGGTTCGTGTGACTGGCCACGGCAATGCCAAAACGATTTAAGATGTCCGCTGTTTCCGTGCGTCGAATCTCGGCAAATTGCCCCAGCCCGGCCAATTCGTAAGCTTTAATTTCCCATAACAGCGGGGCGATGAAGCTGCCGTCGAGGTATTCGGCGTTCATGAAATACGCGACACCCAATTCGGGTTGCTTTTGCGCGCAGGCGTTCAGGCCGCGATAGAACATTATGAGCGATTCCGGTTTTGGCGCGATGTTGGTTGACGCCGATCCTCCGCCGGGCGCGCTGGTGGACTGCATTTTGCGGGCGGCTTGTCGCGCCACATCGCGCAACGCTGAAGACAGATCTTTGGGAAACAATCCCTCGGCAGAAACGGTTACGACAGTCTCAATCGCCTCGACTGAAAAGACCTGGACATCCAGGCGAAATCTCCCGCCTGCGCACGGGGTCAAGTTTCCTGCGATCAACCGGGGTGCATTTAATAAGCCGCCAATTTTAAGGTAGTCCGCGGCGGTCAGTCCTCCCGCCGCGAGCCGTTGCTCGGCTAGTACGGTGTGAATGGAATCGCGGTCCAACGTCACCATGCCGAGGCGCTGCAGTTCGATCTGAAACAAATCTCCCAACCCGACAGCTGCCCAGGACCTGTCGTGGCCTGCGTCCGCCGGGACCGTGAAATCCAAGACCGCAACATTCGGCGGGGAATCTGATGCGGTTGCCGGCGAGGCGGGACTGCGAACCGCCAGCAACAGAAACACAATCAAGAGGGACCGTAAGCGGCTTAATGGTCGTATTGATAACCTCTTGGCCATTGTTTCTTTCCGTGGAAATTTCAGTCTTTTGCGAGCTTCGGTAAAATCCGTCGGGCCAACTCATCCACGGCGTTTTCAAGGGCCTTCTTCGCGGCGGTTTGCTCCGCAATGTCCACCGCGACACTGGTCTGACGATCCACGATCAGAATATTTTCGGCGTGGGCATCGCGCACGGTGATTTCAACGCGGGCGGTGCAGGAAATCAGATTTCCCTTTTGCAATCCGAATGCGCTAAAGCCCTCGCCGGAAATCCGGATGGCAGGCCGGTTGGTGGAATTTTCATCGGCGAGCGTGAAACCGCATTGTTGCAGGAGCACCGAGAACTCCGTCGCGGCGGCTGGGTCAATGATGTGCGGTCCGTAGTGGCGTTCGCTTATTTTCACCGAAACCACGGGCAGCTTCTTTCCAGCCACGGATTGCTTGAGTTTTGCCATCCATTCCTCGCGCGTTTCCACTTTTGCGGTGAGCGTCGCGCTTTTTTCCGTGACGTCGGCGGCAATCTTCTTCGCAAGCGAGGCGGAAAGATCAGGGAGGGAAGATCCTGTGCCGCCTTGCACGATTTCGCCATAAACGCGGCTGGTTTCGGTTCCGATGATTTTGGCCACGAGGATGGTCTGATCATCCGTCTTGAACACGCGCCCGGTCACCACCACTTTCGCCCCGGTGAGTTGACCGATTTTGGCGGCACTGTCTGAACTAACCGTGCCCGACAGTCCCAACTCCTGCTCGCCCATGATTTTTTCCAGGTCCGCGCGCTCGACAGTGACGATCTGTGGATCGGCGGATAAATTCGCGGTGACCAGCGCGGCGACTTTCGCGCCGAGATCGCGCGCGGCTTCGTCCTTTGAGTCAAAATTAAAGACGGCGACGGTGAGAACGTTGGTGTCCGCCACTGCTTTGCAAGCGGACGCGGCGAGCAGGATTACGAGGGTGTATTTTATCAATGTTTTCATATTTTTGTTCTTTCGTTAAATTTATTGGGCCAGCAGCGGCAGGACGCGTTCCGCCAGTTCATCCACTGCCTGGACTTGGGCCGATCGGTCGGCGCCCATTCTAGTGGGGTCAGTAGCGAGGCTTTCCTGGCGATCAATAGTAATAAAATTGCCCGTGCGCCGTTCCTGAACTTTCAATTCGATCACACTGCGAAAGGTAAATAATTCACCCCGACGCGGCCCTTCGCTGTGGTCGCCCAACCCCTTGATTCCCACCTCGGCTTTGCGTTCTGAATTATTGTCAACCACCGGGAAGCCGGCCCTGATCAAAATGGCTCCGAACTCAGTTTCTGCCGTGAGGCAGGGGCCTCCCTTTCCCTTGGGCCAGAAAATGTTGATTGATACCGAAGGACGTTTCGTACCCTTGATGCTTTTGACAATGCGGTCCAGACGGGCGGCGCTGGATTCCCTAGCCTCCGAGGTGAGGTTGGTGGCCTGGTCGGCGATGGTCTGCGCAATTTTCGAGCTTAATTCCGAGGTCAGCCCCGTCAGGTTGTCCGTCCCTCCCTCCATCTTCGCAGCGAAGAGCCGTCCGGTTTCCGTTCCGATGATGTTGGCGACAATGACCAGATGATTGTGCTCCGTCATGATGACTTGTCCAGACACCAAAACTTTCGCCCCGGTGATCTCTCCGATTTGGGCGGCGGCGTCCGCACTGACCAAACCTGAAATGCCAAAGGCCTGCTCGTTCAACTCCTTCTTCAATTCCGCCCGCTCCAGCAGGATGAGGTTTGGCTGGGCGGTAAGGTCGGCTGTAACGAGGGCCGTCACTTTGCCGCCGTAATTGCGGGCGTCCGCTTCACCGGTGAAACTATAAACTGCTACGGTCAGGGCGGATTGTGGTTCATCCGCAGCCAGGGCTCTGGCCGCCAGTATGACAAACAACAGGAGGGCGGGGTTGATCTTCATTATCATAATGCGATTCTTTCTTTAATTATTTGGCCAGACCCGGGAGAACGCGCGCCGCCAATTCATCCACGGCCAGGGCTTCCGCGGAACGTTGCGCGCCCACTTGGGCGGGGTCGGTTGCGACACTTTCCTGGTGATCCATGGCGATAATAAGCCCGGTTCGCCGTTCTCGAACCCACATGTCAATGACGGCATGCTCGGTATGTATTCCGCCGCGGGGCGGCGTGCCGTCAACAAGCACCTGGCCTGTCATTACCATATCCGGCTTTCGTTCCGAGTTGCTATCCACGACCATGAAACCCGCCTTTTGCAAAATGATTCCCATTTCAGTATTGGCCGTGTAGCTGGGGTCCTTGGGTCCCTTTGAGTGGATGAAGCCGAGCGAAACAGTCGGGCGGTTTGTGCCCTGGACGCATTTGACAATGCGGTTCAGTCGGGCGGCGCTGGTTTCCCTGGGTGCCGTGATGAGGTTGGTGGCCTGATGCGCGATGGTCTGCGCAATTTTCGTGCTTAAATCCGCCGTCAACGCCATCAAGTCGGTCGGCGACCCCTCGACCTTCGCGGCGAAAAGCCGGGCGTTTTCGGTTCCGATTATATTGGCGATGAGGATCAGATAATTTTGCCCTGTCATGAAGGCTTGTCCGGACACCAAAACTTTCGCTCCGGTGATCTCCCCAATCTTGGCGGCGGCGGCGGAACTGACCATGCCGGACAGGCCAAAGGCCTGCTCGCTGAACGCTTTGTTTAACTCCGACCGTTCAACCATGATGAAGTTTGTCTCGATGGCGAGGTTGGCCGTAACGAGCGCAGTCACTTTGCTGCCGTAACCGCCCGAATTCTTGTCGGCATCAGTGAAGTCGTAGACGGCCACGGTGAGCGAAGATTGCAGCGCAGCTTCAGCCACTGCGCCAGCCCATGAAAACACAGCCAAAATAAACAGGAGTCTTTTCATAATTTTACTTTTGATTGTGATGGAATTTATCGCGCGAGCAGTGGCAAAAGCCTTTCCGCCAAATCATCCGCCGCGCTTTCAAGCGCCGCAATTGCCGCCGTTTGTTTGCCAATATCCACCCCAACACTTTCCTGGCGGTCCAGCACGAGAATTTTACCGGTCATCCGATCTTGTGCTTTCAACTCAACGACGGCGTGGCAGGAAAACAAACCGCCCGTTTTTTCACTGTCGGCCACTACAGTATTGCCGGTAATTATGACATCCGGTTTCTGGTCCGATTTTTCATCCACCACTGTGAATCCGGCCTTTTGAAAAAGCAGTCCCAACTCCGTGACTGTCGTTTGCTTGTATTTAATTTCTCCGGCAATTTTAACGGACACTGCCGGGCGTTGTTTGCCTTGAATTGTCTCGATGATTTGGGTAATGCGTTTTTCCCGCAAAACCACCGCGTTGCCGGTGAGATTCGTGAATTGGTTCATAATAGTTTGCGCGACTTTTTGGGACAAATCAGTCGCCAACGCGAGGGTGTTTTTTCGCGAGCCTTGTTCGGTCTGGGCGAAAACTCTTCCTGTTTCCGTGCCAATGACCTTTGCGATAACGACAATTTGATCCTGATCATTGTTGCTTAAGCTGAAGACCTCACCCCGTCACCAATACTTTGGTGCCCGTCAACTGGCCGATTCGCGCCGCGGAATCAGGACTGATATTCCCTGACAGGCCCAGGGCTTCTTCACCCAAAATTTTTTTCAAGTCGGCGCGTTCCAACAGCACAAAACGTGAATCAACAGACAATTTTGCGGCCAGTAAAGAAGAAATTAGGCCAATTTCATTTCTGAGTCTCACTTTGAAAGGTGAACCGAAATTTAAAACGGCAACCGTAATTGGAGGTTGCGGCGGGGCCTGAGCCATTGAACTAGCTAATGACAGCAAAACCAGAACAAGCAGGACCAGCGTTTTTGTAATTTTCATCGTTGTTTGCATCAATGGGATTGTTTTGGCAGCGAAGGCTCTTGCGGGTGCAAGGCCAGTTGGCAGAAATAAATCAGATTCAACTGCGCGTTCGGATTCTCCGGCAAATCGGCAACCAACTCGGGTTGCACAATCACCACCGCGATTTCTTTCTCCGGCACGGAATAAAACGATGGTTGAAGTTTTCCCCGTTTTTCCGGTGGCGCTTGAATCCAGACAATCGCTTTTCCCTTTTTTGACAGCGCCTTAATTTGACTGCCCAGTCCATCGTATAGGTCCATCTTCGATCGAAACGGGCCGATAATGGCCAGGTTGCCAGAAAAAGCTTCAACACCGGCGTCAGCCAAGTCTTCAAATTCCAGGGCCAAACCCTTGAGCAACGGCTTGAGTTGGTTTTGCGGATCATAAACCCCGAGCGGCGAATTCCCGGCCAGCGGTTTCAATGCCCGAAACAGGTTGGTGGGATATACCATGACATCCGCCTTGCCCAGCGTCTTGTTCTTTTCGTCCAGCCATTCGACGAGAAAGCGCGTTCCATTTTTGACGGACGGAAATGCCAGCACTGTCGAGTCAAGCACTGTCTGGCCCGGCAGCACCCGAAGTTTTTTCCAGTCCCGCGGTTTGCCCAAGGGAATGACGGTTGCCGAACTGGTCTGGTAAAGCTGGGTGCGCAGGTCTGTTTCGATTGGTTTGTCTGTCGGATTGTGAAACTCCACCTCCACGGGTTCGGCCTCGCCGGCAAACACGGCTTGCGGGTTTTGATCCAGCTTCAATTCCAATTGAGCCAGAATGGGGCGTGGCAATAGCGTGAGGAATATTGCCCAGACCGGCATCCATGTTTTGCGACGTGTGTGTTTCATTCAATTTTGCTCAAGGGCGCCACCGTTCATCTGACAGTAGGACAGTCTCTGATTCCTGATCCTTTGAATTTTCGTGCCGGGATTAGGGATGCCGGCTCAGAGCAAGGCTGCCAGCGGGCGGGCGTCAACCCGAATCGGGCCTGACGATTGGTGCCCGGACCAAACACGATTATTTCCCACCAGGATTACCTGGCCATGTTCATCGGCCAAAACTTCGCAATTCTCACCGTTGAGTTGTATCTGCTGCCCGCTAAAAGTCACGAAGCCCTGACAACCTTTTGGCCCGCACACTTTCACGTAAAACGGCGGAGAGCTTGGAACATTCGCCTTGTTGGCAAGAATGAAATGCGGGCCTTGCCGGTCAAAGACGATGGCTTGCACCTGGTTGGGAAACAGCGTCTCAATTTCGTCATAATATTTTCTAGCCTCGGCCAGTTGCGGAGTGTCCGCGCTGAAGCTATGACTGCGCCCCAAGCCGCCAATGAACCCGGCACCGATACAAACTGCCGTCAAGGCCAATCCCCAGAAAGCAAAAATCCTTGCCATGGGAAAAGGTTTGCGGAGCGGGGATTCAGATTTGTGGGATTGCCAATGGATTTTTGCGGTGACTCTTTTTGGCAAATCGTTCCAATACTCGACAGGGCGCTGCGGCGCCGGAACCGAATTTAACAGATGGTCCAACTCATTGTTTGTCACATTGCACCTCTTTCTCTTGCTCGCGGCCGAGAAGCTTTTTCAATTTGGCCCGGGCCGCAAACAACCGCCAGGAAACCGTTGTTTCGGAGCAGCCGAGCGTTCGGGCAGCTTCCGCATGGTTGAGTCCGTCGTAAGTCGTTAGAATCACGGCGGCCCGTTGTTTGGGATTAAGCTTCATGAGGGCGTCCTGGACCTGTTGCATCCGTTTGTTATCAGGCATGTCGGCGGTTTCCTGCTGCCAGCCCCAGTCGGTGTGCAAGCGTTCCTGCCGTTCCTTGTGCTTTTTCCAGTTCAGACACTGGTTTATGGCAATGCGATATAACCATGAGGAAAACCGGGCTTTGGCCCGGTAGCTGGACAGTTGCCGAAAGGCCTGGATGAAAGCTTCCTGGGTCAGATCGTCGGCATCAGCCAGCGATCCCGTCATCCTGAATGTCAAAGCATGCATCATATGTTGATAGCGCATAACGAGCTCCTCAAATGCCATAGGATCGCCTTGCTGGCTGTGCCTGATCCAGCTTTGTTCTTCTTCCAGTTTTCCCATGCGGCATTCTTTTAACCGTTATGACAACCATGGGCGACATATCCTTTGAAAAAAACGGACCCTGGCCTCTTTTTTCGCTTTGAAAAAAACAGGAGTGTCTGGTATTATGTTTGTTACCAAGTTTAAAGTCCATGCTCCTGGCACATCCATCTAATCGGTGCGGTTCTCGAAAGGAGAGCTTCACACTGATTGAATTGCTGGTGGTCATTTCCATTATCGCCATCCTAGCCGCCTTGCTGCTGCCCTCGCTGGCCAAGTCCAAATCCCAAGCCGTCCAGACCAAGTGCCTGAGCAATCTCAAGCAACTCAATTTGGCCATGGAAATGTATTGCGCCGACTTTAAGGACAGAGCTCCGAACTCGAACTCGTGGGTTGTAAGTGGGAACATTTACGGCATTTGGTGGTGGTACAAGGAATTGGACCAAGGGTATGCGGGCATCAAGGTCTCCTCGAGCAACGATCTCGTCTTTCAATGCCCTGTGGATCGGGGTTGGGTGAGCAATGGTTATCCCAATCCCCTTTGGACGTACGAGCGCCCATATACGGGGCCGGACTACGCCAGCTATGTCTATAATGGTTGCGACAATAACGACGGCACCGGCTATAACCTGAACAATGTCATTTTGAGCACGGTCGTACATCCCACACGCACCTGGCTGATGGCAGAATGGCCGCTGCAATGGGCCTACTCCTGGCACAATAATCTTTATGGAATGCAGGATGTCCAATACAGCAACGCACTGGTGAACGTCGGCTTCGTGGACGGACACGCCGGTTTTATCAAATGCTTCTATAATTCGAACGATGGCGTAGCGCCCATTGCTTATCCGACTGTTGAGATTCCCGCATACTGCAACTACCAGAATGCGCCGGATTGATAGGCCCTGATCCCTTCCTTCGACTTGCTCCCGGCCCGCCAATAAGGCGAAAAAGCGGGTTGACAGAATCGGGTTGAAGCCCTATTAGGAGCGTTGTTATCGTAACGATGCACAAGCGGTGGGGTTGTGCCGCACCCGCTTATTCATCGGCGATTTTGTCATGATAGATCAACCTCAGGATCAATTGAGCTTGCGCGGGATGGACCCGTTGCAGGGGAAAAAGCTTTTTGTTCGCAAACGGGACGCGCGCATAGAAGAGTTCAATGAGGCGCGCATTTGCCTCGCTATCGAGAGCGCGTTCAAGGCGGTCGAAGGCATTGGTCGCGATGCCAAACTGGCCGGCCCTTTGCAGGTCGCAGTCAAGAAGTGCGCGGATGCGGTGGTCGAGACGGTGTTGAGCCGCGCGGTGCGGGGCGAGCAATTGGAGGTGGAACGGATTCAAGACGCGGTGGAGGATCAATTGATGTTGGACGGCCATCTGGCAGTGGCCCGGCGTTACATCCTTTATCGTGAGAAGCGCCGCCTTGCCCGGGCCGAGCGCGAGGGCCGCGCCACGCCGCCGGCTGCCATTGCATTCTCAGTCAAGGGGACGCCGCCCGCGCCCATTCCCGTTTCCGCCCCGACGGCGGAACGCGACGAGACGTCGGCCGCCGGTCCAGTGCGTTCGTTGTTGAAAAGAATTTACGGTCAAGCATTGCCGAAAACATCGTGCGATGAGGAACTGGAGGCCGCGCACCGGGGGCATTTCAGTAGGTACATCCATGAAGGCCAGTATTTGAGCCAGCTCGCGCCGGAATTGCTGGGTTTTGATTTGGAAATGCTGGCCGGCGCTTTGCAATTGGAGCGGGATGAATTGTTTCCCCTGACCGGCTTGCAAGCGCTGCACGACGATTACCTGCTGCACGACAGTGGCCGGCGCATCGAAACCCCGCAATATTTCTGGATGCGGATCGCCATGGGTCTGGCATTGAACGAGGGCCAGCAGTGCAACGCGCGCGCGGCGGAGTTTTACGAGACGCTTTCCACTTTCCGTTTCGTCCCTGCGGAAGCAATCCTTTGTCACGCCGGCACGGTTCAACCGCAATTGATCACCTGTTGCGCCGCCACCAGTTGGAGTGATCTGGAACATGTCACCGCACAAGTCGGACCCCGTATGGAGCACCGCAAGAAAACAGGATTGACTTGTTCGTGGCTGGAACCGTGGCACATGGGCATTTGGGATTTTTTGCAGCGCCCGCGTCCGGCTGGCCCCGTTTGGAACCATGATTTGAACAAGGCGCTGTGGGTCCCGGACTTGTTTATGAAACGGGTCTCCCAGCATGGCCATTGGACTCTGTTCGACCCGTCCGAGGCTCCCGATCTTCATCAGCAATTTGGCCGCGTTTTCGAGGAGCGCTATCTCGAATACGAACAAAAGGCGGACTGCGGCGAAATGCACGGCTACCAACGCATCAATGCCGCCGATCTCTGGCAGGAAATGTTGTCCTCGCTGGCTCAAACCGGCCAGCCGTGGCTTGGGTTCAAGGACGCGGCCAACATCCGTTCCACCCAGGATCATGCAGGAGTGGTGCATAGCGCGAGCCTATGCACGGCCATTTTGCTCAATACGTCACCGGTGGAAGCCGCCGCTTGCAGCGTGGGATCAGTCAACCTAGCCGCCCATCTGACCGGGGATTCGCCCGTCTCCCTCGACGTCCCTCTTTTGCGGAACACCATCGGCGCGTCCATGCGAATGCTTGACAACGCAATCGACATTAGTTCTTATCCGGGCGATGCGGCGCGGGTCGCCAGTTTGGAACATCGTCCGGCCGCCCTGGGGATCCTCGGTTTCCAGGATGCCTTGGACCGGCTCCAAGCCAGTTATGCCAGCGCAGCGGCGGCGGACTTTGCCGATTACAGCATGGAAATCATCTCGCAGTGCGCCATCCTGGCCTCCTCCGCCCTGGCGCGCGAGCGCGGGACTTATCCCAGTTACGCGGGATCAAAATGGAGCCATGGCCTTTTACCCATTGATACGCTGGCTTTGCTGGCCGCCGAGCGCGGCATGGCGGTTGATATTAATTTGTCCATCACCCAGGATTGGGACATGGCGCGGGAGGCAGTCCGGCGTGATGGCCTGCGACACTGCACCACCACGGCCATTTCGCCCACCGATGCCGGCTCCAGGATCACCGGCGTCAGCCCCTCAATCGAACCGGCTCGGCAGGAGTGGAAGGGGAAACAACGAACGGCTTTTGACATTGAGCCTCGTTGGCTGATCGAATGCGCGGCCCGCCGCCAAAAGTGGCTCGATATGAGCCAGGCGCTAACTCTTTATGCTGCGGACCTCGATCTTGCGAGCCTGGCCGAAATCGGCATGCAAGCGTGGGAAAAAGGGCTGAAGACCACGCGTCAACTTTATTCGCCGGTGCGTCTTTCGGGCCATGCGCCACATTTGGAAGCCCGGACCGAAAGCAAAAGCCAGCGCGAATCCATAACCCCGTCGCATCCTGTCCGGGCTGAGTCCGAACCGGTCGCGGCCAAATAAACGGGCGATCAGGGGCCATTTTGCCCGGCCACCAGCATCATGCCGATCTGTTTTGAAAGTTCGGCGGCCAAATCAACGTCGCCGCCCATGCTGCCACGGGCCTGCACCGTCACTTCCGTGATTCTGCCGTCAACATCCGCAACTTTCACCCAGACGGTGCGCTGATTGACTTTGGCCTGAAAGGTATTATTGACTGCATTATCCACCAGGATTTTGCCATTGCGATTAAGTACGGTGCGGGTAACGGCGTCCAATTGCGCTACCGGCCGCGCGTAACGGCTGACGATGCGGTCCTTGGTGAACGGCACTCCCGCCACGCTGTGGCCATCCTGGGTGCCGACGCAACCGGACAGGAGAACCAAGCAGGCGGAAAAAGCTAAAAATGACAAGACTTTAATCTTCATGCTTCTCAATATGCAATCAACGCATCCCTTGTCGTCAAGCTTTTTGCGCATCGCCTGATCACGGCCCGCGGTACTTCGGCCGAACGCCAACGCCGTTCAGGTCAATTTGCCGAAAGCCAAATCGCCGCGCCGGGGATTTCCAGTCCAGGCGAAAATTGTCGCGGCGCGCGGCGATGAACAACGGATCGACAAACAGCGAGCGCAGGTCATGGCCGCGCCCCTGCCAGGCGCGGAACGTTTCCCGGGTATGATCATCGCCGGCGGCGACGCGTGTGTCGAAATAGATGTTGTGGTCCATTTTCAAATCATCTCCCCAGTTGCCGCTCCACAGCCAGCCGGTGTCGAAATAGACAATATTGTTTGTAAAGATGAACGACAGTTTGGGTTCAATGCGCGTGCGCGCGAGTTGGGCTTCCTTGTTGAACGCGAAAATGTTGTTGCGGATAATGTTGGCGCGCCCGTAATGCTGATGAAACCCCGCGCTTTGGCAGCGATAGACAACGTTGTTTTCGAGCACAACGCCGGAGCTGCCTTCGTCCGTGTAAAGTCCCCAGCCGCCGTATGCGAACACGTTGACGTCGTGGATCAAATTGTTGCGCACGATCGTACCTGGCTGGACGTCCAGCCTATAAACGCCGCCCATGTCGCTGAGCATTCCCTGGCCGATGTCATGGAGATGATTGAATTCAACAATGTTATCCCGGCAGGGAGTTTCGGCGAAGCCCCATGACCACCCGACAGAAATTGCCGTTGTAATACGTATGGTCGATCTCGTTATGCGCGATACGGTTGTGCCCGCTTAACAGCACGAATATTCCGACGCCCGGCGCGTTGGCCAAACCAAAGTGATGAATGTGATTGTCGGTGATGAGATGGTGGCCGCAAGGTCGAAGTAACGCCTCGTCCAATGCCGTCTCTCCCACCCGAATTCCTCCCGCGCCAAGGTCCTCCATCTCATTGCCGATGATCTTGTCCCGCTTGCATATCAAGGTCGCTGCCGCCATCGAGGCTCCAATCGGTGTCGGCGAACGTAATTCCCCGGAAGTCGATGCCATGCGCAGGATGCTGGGCATCGCCTTTGATTTGCACGAGGTCGTAAAGATGCGGTGCGGTGATTGTGGCATTTGGAATATCTTCTCCGGTATCCGGCCAGTAGGTGAGAAGACCGCTGCGGACATCCAAATACCACTGGCCCGGGCGCAGTTTCACGGGAGCGTTTTCGATATGGAAACGGCCGTTCGGTTCTGCGCGGTTGGGCAGCGCGCTGCCCGCCAGCGATACGATATTGGACGCGTCGAACACCTTGCGGATTTGATTTCGCGATTGCGCCCAGGCCGCAAAAACGATTAATTCCACATCTTCCGGCTGCGCCAAGGCCGTTTGAATCTCGCCGGAGTGAAATTGTAATTCGTCGGGATGGCCTGGAACGCCTGAGCCAACCATGCGAAAAAAACCCTGTTCGGGAATTCGCGTTCGTTCCTTTCGTTGTCCGTCGACGAAAAGCTCATGAAAAATCCAATCGCCATTGCGCACGCCCGCGATTTCCGTCTGCCAGATATGGGAATCGAAGTGGGAACGCTTCCAGCCGCTGATTACTGTTTGGCCGCTAATGACGGGTGTTTCGCGGCGCCAGGCCGCGATGGACAAGTCCGAATCTTCCGCTGTCAAGACGATAGGCTCAACCGGCGTGTAAATGCCTTCGCGAAGCAAAATACGGACTTCGCCCGCACCGTGGCGGCGGGCCTGTCCGGCATGTTGAAGCGCTGCGGACAGGGAACGCAGCGGCCCATCGGTTCGCTGGTTGTTGGCCGCGGGTTGGCCGCCCGTCCAGTGATCGTCACCATTGGGGGCGAGGTAGAAAATTGCGGGTTTGGCCGGCACTGGCGCAGCCCCGGCCATCGGCAGCAAGGCCACAAGGATGATTAGCCAACAAAACCGCAATTCGGGCATAATTATGCCGTTCGTGAATAATACGCCAGCGCCCTTTCTATCCCCTGCTTAAATCCAATCTGGTGTTCAATTCCAAATTGCTTCTGTTTGGCGGTATCCCCGCCACGGGCGTGGACGCCGGCGGGCTTGTCGGACATGCCTCGTACTTCAGGGTTAAATCCCGCAATGTTCGCGGCCAGTTTGGCAAAGTCGATGAAGCTCGTAAAGAGGCCGGTGGATAAATTGAGCGCGCCGCCGTCGTCGATTTTGTCAATCGTAGCCAGCACGCCGGTGACACAGTCGTCAATATGAATGAAGTCCCGCATTTGCGCGCCGGTGCCCCAGACAGTGAGGGTGGGGGCGTTGCGGTTGGCCAGAACGCGCTTGCAGATGCTGGGAAAAGGATAGGCGTCGTCCTGATCTTCGCCATAGCCGGAGAAGGGGCGGTAGCAAATGGATTTTAGCCCGTGCTTCTGAAAGGCCAGTTGCGCCAGATATTCATTGGTCAGTTTGGCCCAGCCATAGCTCATGTCCGGCATCCCGATGTCGCCCTCGAAGGAAATCATGTTCTCCTTGAGCAACACGAAGTATTCCGGGGTTTGCAGACTGACGGGGTAGGCGGCGCTGGAACTGAAACAAACGTTCTTGCGCGGATGCGCCAGCTTGGCCCATTGCCAGTAGGCGGCGTCGATGGACAAGTCGTCGGCCACCGCCAGCGGGTTGTTCTCGATCATCAACCGTCCGCCCACCATCGCCGCCAGATGGAAAGCGTAATCGAAGTCGGTGTCCCTCACGCGTTGGAACCAGACGCGGCAATCTTCGCGATAAAAGCGAAAGCTCTTGCAGTCGCGCGGGTCGTAGATTGGCCAGCCTGCAGCCGGGTCAATTCCCCCGGTGTAGGGGGCGACACAGTCCACTGCATGCACTTCGTCCCCAGCCTCCAGCAGCCTCCGCACGAGGTGCCGCCCGACAAATCCAGCGGCGCCAGTTACGAGGACTTTACGCATGATCGAAATGCCTCCGGTAAAGTTCAAAAGCCCACGCCGACCGGCCCGGCAGATAATTCAGAATCGACTCAGGTTCTTTGACCAGTCCCTCGACAATCTGCAAATTGTTTTCGTAGCCCACATATTCCTGGCGCATGTCCCGAATCAGATCATGGACATTGCGCTTTTGATAAACTGACGCTTTGTTGTACACCACCTTTGCTCCTTTGGCCTGGATGTAATATGCCGCCCAAATGTCGTCCATGCGCCCGACATGCGGAAAAAGAAAGTAGTCTTTCAACAACGCGCCGCGCAGAAAGGTGTTTTGTGAATTGAACGGTCCCATTTTGTTGGCCGCCAGCGGAAACCGGCTCGGGTCAAAATCACATTCCGGCGCGTGTTCCAGGCGGCAAACCGCATCGATATCCGGATCCCCGTTCCAGAAGTCAGCCTGCACATCCACCCGGATTTTGCGACGGCTTTTGCGATCATAGCGCCGTTTGGGAAGAAGCTGGAGCGGGTAACCGCGATGCCACAAGTGGGAGTGATTCGTAGCGCCGACGGGATCAAATGCCGGCAGGTCGGTTTCGTAATAGTTGACTTCCGCCTCGGTGCCCACGAGGAGATTTGTTCCCCAGCCTGGCAACGGAATGTTGTCGTCATCCACCACCGCCACAATGTCCGCCTTCATATCGTGCGCCCAGAGTAGGCCAAAAATGCGGCGCTGGATACAGTTCCAGCCAATGGCGTCGGACAGCGCCGCATCATATTTCTCCGTCTCCTCGGGCGTTACGTAAACGCCGTGGCTGAGATGATAATCGCGCGGGGTTTTCTTGTCGCCGATGACGACCAACTCCCAGTCCGGCATTGCCTGAAAGGCGTCAATGGCTTCGGTGGGAGGATTAATGGTGGTGGTAACGATGACTTTTTTCATGATTTGGATTTCAAGATGGAACGGCGCGAGGCGAACCGGGTGCCGAGGCCGGTTTTGAAATAAGCGAAATTGCGGAAGAACGGATTCTGCGACTCGCCTTCCGTTCTGGCGCGCCAGACGGACGGTATCTCCGTGACGGGCACCCCCAAACGCAGAGGTTTGACAAGGGTTTCAAAAAGAAATGGGTGCCGTAATTCCTTCCATTCAATGGCCTGGACGAGCTTCGTCGGAAAAATGCGATAGGCAAAAGTCATGTCGGTGAGGCGAGTGCCGTACAGAACGGAGAAGAAGCGCTGGAACACCCAGTTGCAAGCCAGCTTGACCTTCGAGTAACCTTGGAACTGGCCGGTATTTTGCCAGCGGGATGAAGTGACAATGCCGCCGGGATTCTTTCGCTCTTTCTCAATCAACACCCGCACGTCTTTCGGGTCGGTTTCCAGATCGCTGGCCATCATGATGACATGGCTGCCGCGGGAACGATTGAACGCCTCGCGCATGGCTCCGCCGAGAAACGGCAATTGTTGATGATGCACGACCACCAGGCCGTTGTGTTGCCGCTGGAGTTCGGCCACGACAGCCATGGATTCCGGCGTGGTCTTTTTGCAAACCACTATCAGCAGTTCCTGAATGCATTCCCTCTGGGTCTCCCGCAAGATGATGTCCACGGTTTGCCTCAGTGAAACGGTCTCATTCATCACGGGCAGAATGATCGTCGCGGAGGTAAATTCCGCAGTCGGCGGATAATCAATCATTGTCAACCAAGGGCTCTATTTTGTCGGAAGTATGTTCGGCGTATCTCCTTCCAGGCAAGTAAATTCATCCGGTTCGGAACCGCGCATCGGGCGCGAGGAAGGCGTGCAACGGACGCTCGCCTGGGTCTAGGAAATGAACCGTGGGGGTACCTCGAATTGACGGACAGAGAATCGGGTGAATAATGAACGAAAAGACCCATGAAAGAAACATTTGTCCGAACGCACCGGAAATTCGACCAAACCTTTAAACGCGAGGCGGTCTT